>Ga0335072_10003589_pt1 | contig 23288 bp, 25 predicted proteins | sample Lox_Sample_21_FD_206725 | JGI IMG/M metagenome (GOLD analysis project Ga0335072, IMG submission 206725) | Soil microbial communities from Loxahatchee National Wildlife Refuge, Florida, United States - Lox_Sample_2.1 | ecosystem: Environmental > Terrestrial > Soil > Wetlands | place: USA...
GTCGCTTCCGACGTGAACATCGGTCATCCGGACTACATGGGAGCCGATCCCAATGACAGATCCTCGGGCAGGATCATCGCGAACATGTTCGAAGCTATCGCCGAGGAGCACCTGATCCAGCCGACGATTATCTACGAATTTCCGCTGGCGGTTTCTCCGCTGTCGAAGCAGAAGCCGGATGAGCCGGAGTGGGTCGAGCGGTTCGAGTTCTACATTGGCGGGTTCGAGCTGGGGAATGCGTTCTCCGAGCTGAACGATCCGGAGGAGCAGCGGCGGCGGTTTGAGGCGCAACTGGCGGAGCGCGAGCGGGGCGACGAGGAAGCGCACCAGATGGACACGGACTACGTGCGGGCGCTGGGGTACGGGCTGCCTCCGACGGGCGGCGAAGGGATCGGGATCGACCGGCTGACCATGATCCTGACCGGGGCGCGGTCGATTCGGGATGTGATTTTGTTCCCGCTGCTGAGGCCGCAAGCAACAGCGATCAGCGATCAGTGACCAGCGATCAGTGATCAGTGACCAGTGGACCGTGATGAGTGTCCAGTGATCAGTAGCCAGTGGACCGTGATCAGCAGCCGGGGCGGCGGGTCGCGGCTATTGCGCTTTGGCGATCTTTTTCGCTATGGTGTCGGCTGCCTGGGCCCAGGGGTCGCTTTTGTCCGCCTCGCCATGCGCGATTTTCTTGTCCGAGCCGGCCTTCTTCAGCGAGTATTCCAGCACCGTGCTGGCCGGGATGTCCGATCCGGTCGGGTAGACCCCCGCGGTGCTGCTGCTGGAGGGATTCGCGCTGGCAGAGGCAGCCATGGGCGTGCTGGCGGGAACGTCGCTGCGCCAGACTTCGGCGACGAAAGCGCATCCCTGCTTTTGGGCAGCCGCTTCTTCATCGCCGGCAGAGACGCCGTTGACAGGGATGGCCCTGATGGCGCCGCCTTTGGGCAGCGTCAGGGTGCTCAGCGCGTTGGCCACCCCGGTGGCATCGCTGCCGTTGGGCACCTTGTGGCCTTTTTGCGCCTGAAAGACGCAGATGGTCACGCCCTGGGCGTGAACCAGCGGCGCAGCGAGGGCCAGTGCGCCAGCGAAGATGAGAAGTTTGCGAAGCATATCCGCCTCCCCGCGATCAGGACGAATTTGCACTGAAGAAGCCGATGGGGAACATTAGGCTCGCTGGGGATGGCGAGTCAAGATGAGAGCCCGGGCGCTACGGGTTCTTCGCGAGGTATGCCTCGATGTTCGTCATCTGCTGGGTCCAGCCTTTCTCATGCTGGGCGAAGGCTTCCTTGCGGCGGTCGTCGGGGAGATCGTTGAAGCCGGACTCGGTGAGGGTGAGGCGCGTGCCGGAGGGAACGGGGTCGAGGCGGAACTCGACCAGCGTGGGGATCTCCTCCGAGTAATCGATGTTGGGATCGATGGCGTAGGGGTGCCAGGTGAAAGCGAAGTACTGATCGGGGTCGATGGCCTGAATGACGGCGCGCCAGATGACGTGCTCGTGGCCGGGAACGGTGACGGGGCCGTGGGATTCTTCGCCGACCTTGAAGGGGCCTTCGAGGCTGACGCCGAACCAGGCGCCGAACTCGGCGTGATCGGTGATGGCGCGCCAGACGCGCGGGACGGGGGCGGCGAGGTCAGCGCTTCTTTCAATGCGGTCGGGTTCCATGGGAGGCCTCCCGTGGAAGCATACCCCAGCAGGCGGCCGCGGGAACAGTGAACAGTGAGCAGTGATTAGTGATCAGCGAACAGTGATCAGTGAGACGGTCAATCGGCCGGCGGACGAGGCCGTTACGCGGCGGTGAGGAGCATGGGGTCGTCTTTGGTAATGACGAGGGTGTGCTCGTAGTGGGCGGCGAGGCCGCGGTCGGCGGTGCGGACGGTCCAGCCGTCTTTGCCGAGCAGGGTGCGGCCGGACTTGCTGGCGATGATGGGCTCGACGGTGATGACGAGGCCTTCGGTGAGGACGTCGGAGGCGGCGGGATCGGGCCAGTTGGGGACGGAAGGCTTCTCGTGGATGGTGCGGCCGATGCCGTGGCCGCAGAGGTCGCGAATGACGTGGAAGCCGGAGGCGGTGACTTCGTGCTCGACGGCCTGGCCGATGTCGCGGACGCGGTTGCCGGCGCGAGCGGCCTGCATGGCGTGGTGGAAGGCGCGCTGGGCGCAGGCGGCGAGGCGCGGGCCGAGGCCGGCCACCCCGGCGAACTGGTTGGCCGGGGAGCCAGGAGGGGTATCGAGGGTGGGCGCGCCGACGAGGATGGTTTCGGCGGCGTCGGCCATGAAACCGTCCTTCTGAATGGTGACGTCGAGCTTGAGCAGGTCGCCGTTGCGGAGCTTGCGGCCGGAGGGAACGCCGTGGACGACCTCGTCGTTGACGGAGATGCAGGAGACGCCGGGGAATTTGTAAACGGTGACGGGCCCGGAGACGGCGCCGTGCGCACGCATGACGCCGGCGCCGACGTCGTCGAGGTCGCGGGTGGTGACGCCGGAGCGGGCGGCATCCTTCATGGCCTCGAGCATGAGGCGGACGATGCGGCCGGATTCGCGGAGGGCGGCGAGTTCTTCGGGGGTGGTGATGGACATGCTATTTCGATTGTGCCTGATTGGGACGGGATGGGCGAGGGTTTCAGCGTCGTCCCTCCGGGACTCGCGCTTTCTGTCTGCTTTCCCAGCGCTGAAGCGCTGGGCTCATCAGAGGTGCGCCTACGGCGCTTCTGGCCTGTGCTCACTAAGATCGCGCGATATGCGCCGGGCGGATTGAATCAGGAAGGGAAAGGCACAGGGGCTGAAGCCCGGGCAAATCAGGGTGATGTACGCCACCCGTTCGACTCGCTACGCTCGCTCAGGGCGGGCTGTGAAGTCGTGCCCTGATACAAAGCTAAGTCTCGGCAAGGTGGGGTTCGTGCTTTCCCATATCTGCCAACTTCAGGCAGATATGGGGCACCCGGAAGTCGTGCGCTGGTACAAAACGCAGGGGCTGAAGCCCGGGCTTAAAAGGACGTTTGTCGGCACGACTGAAGTCGTGCCCTGATACAAAGCTAAGTCTCGGCAAGGTAGGGTTCGTGCTTTCCCATATCTGCCAACTTCAGGCAGATATGGGGCACCCGGCACCCGGTAGCCGGCGGCGACACGTTGCGAATCCCATCCTGTCACAACCACAGCGACAATGATGGGGCACCCGCTCTACTCGCCGAGCAGGAGGCGTTCGCAGCTCACAGCGCGGCCGGTGGAGGGGTCGGCGTCGATGAGGAGGGCGGCCATGCGGGGGTCGCCTTTGGCGGGCTCGAATTTGCCGGGCATGCCGGTGAGGAAGCGGTCGAGGACGAGCTGCTTTTCGACGCCGATGATGGAGTCCCAGGGACCGCTCATGCCGACGTCGGTCTGGTAAGCGGTGCCGCCGGGGAGAACGCGGTTGTCGGCGGTGGGGATGTGGGTGTGGGTGCCGATGACGGCGGTGACGCGGCCATCGAGATACCAGCCGATGGCGCACTTCTCGCTGGTAGCCTCGGCGTGGAAATCGACAATGACGATTTTGGCGGTGATCTGGTTCAGCAGGGCGTCGACGGTGCGGAAGGGGTCCTCGTTGGAGGCCATGAAGACGCGGCCCTGGAGATCGATGACCGCGTAATCGACGCCGTTCGGGAGGGTTCCCTGGTAGTAGCCGTAGCCGGGGCTGTTAGGCGCGTAGTTGGCGGGGCGGATGACGCGGCGGGGCCGGTCGTGCGAATCGGGCTGCGCGGACTTGAAGTAGTCGATGATCTCTTTCTTGTCCCAGATGTGATTGCCGGTGGTGAGGACGTGGGCGCCGAGGTCGAAGAGCTCGTCGGCGATGGCGGGCGTGAGGCCGAATCCGCCGGCAGCGTTTTCGGCATTGACGATGACGAGCTCGACGTGGTGCGAGGCGATGACGTGGCCGATGTGCTCGCGGACGATGCGGCGGCCGGCATGACCGAAGACATCGCCGACAAAAAGGATGTGCAAGCTGGGCTCCTGGACAAAGGGAAATTATATGGGTTCGAGGCGCGGAGCCCGGTCCGACAGGACACCGGGATTGTTACGGATTTCATTATTGGGCGGCACGAGCTGTGATAGCGTGGGGCATGGCCGCAAACACCCGATTTGCCACCGGCGTTCATGCCATGGTGTTGCTCGCAGCGGAAACCGATCAACTGCAGACCTCAGAACAGCTGGCAGGTAAGCTGGGGATCAATCCTGTTGTGGTTCGGCGGGTGTTCTCGCTGCTGCATACGGCGGGACTGCTGGAGAGCCAGAAGGGGCCGCGGGGCGGCTCGCGGCTGGCGCGATCGCCGAAGCAGATTACGCTGGCGGATATTTATGCGGCCGTTGAAGGCGGCGATTTGTTCCATCCGGTGGAGTTCTCCGGGGGGCAGTCGGCGAAGGTGAGCGCGGCACTGAAGCGTGCGGTCGGAGCGGCCGATGCGGCGATGCGCGAGGAACTGGAAAAGACGACGCTGAACCAGCTGGCGAAGAAGTCGGGAAAGAAATAGGGCGCGGGGAAAGCGCCCGAACACTCACTGAAAAAGTCAGACAGTGTGCGCCTGGGGTTGAGACTCCACCGCGGCGGGAACCGCGTTGCGGCGCTGCGCCCAGACGATGAAGACGATGCCGGCGGCGATGGAGCCGAGGCTGGCGAGCTGCGCGTTGGTCATGCCCCAGAGAATGCGGGGATTGATGCGGATGAATTCCACCAGGAAGCGCGCGACGCCGCTGAGGATGAGGTACTCGCCGGTGATCTGGCCGATGGGGCGGCGTTTTCCGGGAGCGCCGCGGCGCCAGAGATACCACGCGATGAAGAGGGCGACGATCAGCTCATAGATGGGGGTGGGGTGAACGCGCTGATCGGTAGGAACCAGGCCGTGGGGAAAGCTCATGCCCCAGGGCAATTTGGTGGGGATGCCGTAATCGCCGTCGCCGGAGATGAGGCAGCCCATGCGTCCGAGGCCGTAGCCGACGGCCGCGGAGGGAGCGGCGAGATCGAGCATGCGCAGGCCGCCGATTTTGTAGACGCGGGCCTGCCAGAGCAGGGCGAGGATGCCAACGATGAGGCCGCCGTACCAGGCGAAGCCGGCGCGATCGAAGAGGAGATCGGCGGGATGGTGGTAGAGCATGCGCGGGGTTTCGAGGACGTGCCAAAGCTTGGCACCCAGGATGCCGGCAACGGTAACGACAGCGACGATGCTGATGGCGTCGCCATCGAGTTTCCAGCGGCGCAGATTGCGATGGAGGACCCAGCAGGCAGCGACGGCGGCGAGCCAGAGCATGATGCCGAAGGTGCCGATGGAGAGGTGTCCGATGTGGATGAAGGGGTACATGAGGCGCTGGATCAAGTATAGCGGCTGGAAGGCAGGGATCAGAGATCAGTGAACGGGGATGCGTGAACAGAGGTCGGTGAACAGCAGGTGGTCTTCGCTGCCGTGATGCGCTTCGGGCGGGCGCCAGGTTGCACAATTTCGCCTCATCAATGGCCTGCCCGGTTGTCCACCGTTTGCTGTTCACCGATCACAGTTCGCTGCTATACTCACTGGTTGCGGGCGTATTGCGGAAACACCTCTGTTTTCGGCGATTTGGCCCCAAAATTCCAGGCAAAATCGAACTGAGGTTCTCATGTCCGGCCATTCGAAATGGGCGACGATCAAGCACAAGAAGGGCGCCCTCGACGCGAAGCGCGGCAAGATTTTCACGCAGCTGATCAAGGAAATTACGATTGCCGCCAAGTCGGGAGGCGATCCGGACGGCAACCCGCGCCTGCGCAGCGCCATTGCGGCGGCGAAGGCCGAGAACATGCCGAACGACAACATCAAGCGGGCGATCCAGCGCGGGACGGGCGAGATTCCGGGCGTGACCTACGAAGAGGTTTCCTTTGAGGGCTACGGCCCGGGCGGGGTAGCGTTGATTGTGGAAGCGACGACCGACAACCGCAACCGCGCGGTGAGCGAGATCCGACACACGTTCTCCAAGCACGGCGGAAACCTGGGCGAACCGAATTCCGTCCGCTTCATGTTCGCGAAGAAGGGGATCATCGCGATTCCCAAGGGCGCGGCCGATGAAGAGAAGCTGATGAACATCGTGCTGGAATCGGGCGGCGAGGATCTGAACGACGAAGGCGACACGTGGGAGATCATCACCGATCCACATGCGTTCGAAGCGGTGGCGCAGGCGGTGCGGGATGCGAAGATCGAGACGGTGATGTCGGAAGTGACGATGATCGCCTCGACCTACACGAAGCTGGAGGGGCCGGCGGCGGCGCAGATGGTGCGGCTGCTGGAGGCTCTGGAAGATCACGACGACGTGCAGCACGTGTATTCGAATTTCGATATGGACGCAAAGCAGCTCGAGGAAGTGACGAGCTGATCGCAGCAGAGAACGACCGACAGGAAGGGCCGCCCCGGTGGCGGCCTTTGTTGTGAATGGAGAGACTGGCCGGGAATGACGATGCGTGGTTTCGCCGGATTGGCCGCGGGGCTGTTGCTCGCGGGCGCTGTTTCCGCTATAGCGCAGAGCGCAACCGCCGCGGGGGCGAGGCCGGCCTCCGCTGAGCTGGCGACGCGGCCGTGGGAATACGGGCCGTTCTTCCAGGGCGGCGAAGGCATCGACAGCATCGGCGACACCTGGGATTACACGCTCCTGAGCGCGGGCATGCGGCTGGGCAAGGTGATGACGCCGCCGCTGCTGCACGGCATGATTCGCGGACAATTCGAGTACGCGGGAGAGCTGATGCCGTACTGGGAGGCGCTGACGCCGCCGCCGCATCAGCAGCTGGTGGGGGGCAAGGAGTATGCCTATGGCGGAGGGGCGTATCACGGAGTCAGCATCACGCCGATCATTCTGCGCTGGGACTTCCAGCCGCACGGGAGGTTCGCTCCGTGGCTGCAGGGAGCGGGCGGGCTGATCTATACGACGCACAAGTTTCCGCCGGACGTGCTGGTGGTGCATGGGACGCCGGGAGGAACGGACGTGTGGAATTTCACTCCGCAGTTCGGCGTGGGCTTTCACTATTTTGTACGGCCGCGGCAATCGATCAATTTTTCGGCCAATGCCGTGCACATTTCCAGCTCGTCGCTGGGCGACCACAATCCCGGGGTGAACGCCAGCGTCCAGTTCCAGATCGGGTATACGTGGTGGAGCAGGAAGTACTAATCTATCGTGCTGCGACCAACAGGGGATTGCATGCGAGCGAGCACAGCAGCAGGATAGTGACGGTTCCCGGGTATGTCTGACGCACTGATCGAATGCGTGCCCAACTACTCCGAAGGCCGCCGGCCGGAGGTGGTGGAAGCGATCGTTGCGGCGATGCGCGTGGAGGGAGTGCGGCTGCTGGACTGGTCGATGGATGCGGATCATAACCGGTCGGTGGTGACGGTTGCGGGCCCTCCGGCGGCGGTGATGGAGTCGGCGGTGCGGGGGGCTGGACGTGCGGCAGAGCTGATCGATCTGACGACGCAGAGCGGAGTTCACCCGCGGATCGGCGCGGCGGACGTGATCCCATTCGTTCCGGTGCGGGGGGTAACGCTGGAGCAATGCGTGCTGCTGGCGCGCCAGGCGGGAACGGAGATCTGGAAGCGGCATCAGGTGCCGGTGTACTTCTATGAAGCGGCCGCCGCGCGGCCGGACCGGGTGCTGCTGGAAGATGTGCGACGAGGTCAGTTCGAGGGGCTGCGCGAGGAGGTGCGCCGGGACGCGGCGCGGCAGCCGGACGTGGGCGGACCGGGGCTGCATCCGACCGCTGGGGCGAGCGTGGTGGGAGCGCGCAAGCTGCTGATTGCGTTCAATCTGTACCTCGACACGCCGAATGTGGCGGTGGCGCGGGCGATTGCGCGGGAGATTCGGGCCTCGGGCGGGGGGCTGGCTTGGGTGAAAGCAATCGGGGTCACGGCGCACGAGCAGGCACAGGTGTCGATGAACCTGACGGACTTTACCCGGACGCCGGTAAGACGGGCGTTTGAGGCGGTGAAAGAAAAGGCTTTGCAGCACGGCGCGAGGCCGGTGCGGGCGGAACTGATTGGGCTGATGCCGGAAGGCGCGCTTGAGCGAAACAGCGAGTGGATGCGTCTGCTGGATGGATTCGAGGAAGGTCGTAAAGTGCTGGAACGGCGGCTGGAATCCCCGCTGGCGTGGCCGGAGAAGCGTTGAAAGCATCGGGATGCGGCGAAGAAAAGCGGGGAGTCCGGCGTAAAATCAGGGTAACCTCCATTTCCGGGCGGGGTTACGTCTTTATCCCCGGGGGATGGTCCGGGAGCAGTGATTTCAGCCGGGGGACCGGCGAGGAGAGCAGGTTCGCAGTGAAACTGAGCAAGGGCTTCAGGGTTCGCATCACCATGATGGTCGCGGTAGCCATGGGCGCCGCGGTGGCGCTGCCGGCGCGGGCGACGCAGATCGACACCGACGCGCGTTCAGCGATTCCTCACGATATCCAGCAGTTGATCGTGGTGGACTACCGGGAGATGGAGAACTCGCCGACGGCTATGAATCTGAAGGCGCGGCTGCTGCCACCGCAGCTGAAGGATTTGGAGACGGCGCTGAGCCACTCAGGCATGAACGTGGGCGACGACGTCGAAGTGCTGGCGTTCGCGGCGTATCGGACGGGCACTGGGAACGGCGACAACGTCGATGTGGTCGGCGTGGCGGAGGGGCAGTTCGAGGTCAACGACATTGTGGCCGGATTCACAAAGAAGAAGGTGAAGCCGATTGTGATCCGCAATAACCGCCTGTGGCCGATGGGCACCAGCGGGATGCTGGTGACATTCCTGAATCCGACGACGATGCTGTTCGGATCGAAGGACTCGCTGAAGCCGGCGCTGGATGCGCGGGACGGGCTGGCGCCGAGCCTGCTGACCAACGGCGACATGATGAGCGCGATGGGGCAGGTGGATTCGCAGCCGCTGTGGAGCATCATGGACCAGGAGGGGACGCAGTACATGATGCGCTCGCTGCTGGGTCAAGCGTCGCAGCTGGCGAACTTCGACACGCTGAAGACGCGGTTGCAGAGCTCGAGTTACACCATGAACTTCAACAATGGGGTGAACTTCTCGCTGAACGTGAATACGACGGACAACTTCACCGCAGCCACGATGTCGACGCTGCTGAATGCGGCGGCGATGTTTGAGAAGGCGAGCGGCACGGCGGTGGAGAAGCAGGCCATCAACTCGACGACCATTAACTCGACGGCGTCGGTTCTGACGGTGTCGTTCAGCTCCTCCGACAATCAGTTCGAAAGCCTGCTGCAGTCGCCGCTGTTCGCAGACGTGGTGCGGTAAGGGACCAGCCGGGCGGAGGTGTTCTTCGCCGAACTATCGTCGCAAAGCTAAAAGGGAGTGGCGTTTGCCACTCCCTTTTTTGCTGGGCCGCCGGCGACGGGGCGGCCGGGTTAGTAGCGGTCGTCGACCGGTGCCAGGGCGACGCCGCGGAAGGCCACGCCGGCGTGAGGCCAGGCGACGGTCTGGAACCTGTCGAGCCAACCGTTGCTCGCCAGTTTCGTCGCACCCAGCTGATCGGTGACCTTCACGACCGTATTGGGATCGGCGCCGTTGTCACCGTTCAGGCTGATGGTCGAAGTGACGGCGTAGATCGTCGCGGTGCCGTCGGCATTGACCACCCCGGTGATATTGCGGCAGCCGCCGGTCGCGGGCTCGATGGAGGCAGGATAGTTGGGGACGCTGTAGGGAACGCCGAGATTCAGCCCATTCTGGATGGTGTATTGGAGCACCCAGGTTGGGCTGCCGCTGGCGCCGGTGGTGAGCACCCATTTTTGCAGACCGGCGGTCGCCAGCGTGCCGGAGTCGGCTACGTTCACCTGCCCGTTGATGACCTGACCGGCCGTATAGGACAGGTCACCCTCATTGCAGACGTACAGGGTGGTGTCGTTTGCGAACCAGAGGCCGAAGGGATAGTAGCCACCGGTGCTGGCGGTTGTGGAGGTGGAAGTGGGGAATCCGGGGAGGATGGCATACGGCTCGTTGACCGTTCCGCCGATGGAAGCGGCGCTGTTGGGAGTGGGCAACGTGCCCGCGGTACCGAGCTGATAGACGGTATTGACGCCGTTGCCGCCGCTGCCCTTGGCGACATAGAGCGTATCGTCAAAGATCGTCATGCCGCGGAAGTTAGTGTCCTTGCCGGGCTTGTCGCCTGAGGAGAGCACGAAGTAGGAAATCATGTTGTTGTTCGGCGGCACCAAAGGCGCTGCGCCCGGAAAAAACAGCTCGGCGCCGGTGGAGTGGGAGAGGTTGAAGCCGAGCTGGGTCTCACCCGCCTGCTTTTTCGAAAGGCCGCCGTTGTTGTCATTTCCGACCGAGTAGAACAGCCCGTTGTCCGCTTCCATCGCGGCACGCGAGTTGTCACCGCTGTAGGCGTCGCCGTTGGTGTAAGAAATGTTGCCCCAGGCGTCGACTTCGGCCACCGAGCGGTAGTACGCCGTGGGGTTGTTGGCGCCGATGTAACTGGCAACCGCCGGATTGGTGGGGTCGCAGAGCCCCGGCGTATTGGAGGCGGAGACGTCGATCAGGTTGGGCGCGGTGGGAGACCAGGGGCCGACATTCGTGCCTTGGGTGAGGACGTTGGTGGTTGGGTTCAGGGTCAGGGCCGGGCAGCCGGGGCCGCCGCGATAACCCATGAAGGTGAGGCTCCTGCCGTCCGTGGAGCGATTCAGGGCCAGCTCGGATTTGGAACTGAAGCTGGTGACCATCGCATCGCCGGGAACGTGCAGGGCGCCGAGCAGAAAGCCGTCGGAGCTGAGGTCCCAGAGAACGATGGGCGAGGAGACGCCGAAGCTGGGATCGGTATTGGCGTTGTTCCAGACGTTGTGGCTGTCGCGGAGATTGGGGGCTTCGCCGTTGTCGCTGGCATAGCCGCAGCTGACGGTTACGGCGGTGGTGCCGGTGGATGGCGGCAGCAGCGGCAGGTTGACGGTGGCGGCGTTCGGGCTGGTGACCGGTCCGGTGTTCAGGCATCCGGGCGGCAGCACTTCACCAGGCGTGACGGTGCCGGCGTTGCCGGCGTAAACCGTGCCGCTGACGACGATGCTGCCGGGGACAAAGCCGCGGAACTGCGGATGACCGTAGCCGTAACCGAAACCGTAACCGAAACCGTTACCGAAATTCTGGGCATTCGCTGCGACGGCGCCACAACTCAGCGCCACGGCCGCCGCAAGAGCTGCGGCAGCGAACCTGGGGACTCGAGACTTCATGTGCGTGAGGACCTCCTCGTCCGGGGGGAAAGGGAATCGTAAGGCAAGCCGCATCGCACATGGTTGAGGCGGCCATGAATAAACGATGAATCCCGGGAGCCGGCTCAAATCTTGTTTTGACTCGGGGAGGAATGGATCGCAATATGCGCATGGAGGCGGGGCGCGGCGACATCTGCCGGGATCGTTCAACTGCCTGTCTGCCGCGCTTCCGCGGTTCTTCTGTGAAATAGTTTTGTTCAACGGCAGCAGGCCGCTGGTCCGGGTGGGCCAGGCAGGCGGTCTTTCCGGCATGACGTGGGGAGGCAGCGGACGAAGAGAACAGGGCGGCGGAACTGCATTCATGCAGACCGGAGGAGGCAGGCGTGACAACCGTAGTGGCGGACGGGGAAAACTCGGCGGGCGACCCGATCCCGTCGCAGTGTGCGGTGATCGAAGTTCACGTCGCCGAGCTGAGGCAGCTGTTCAACTCCATCGATCCTTCGCCATTTCGCAATCGCGATCTGGATACGAAGGCGGAGGAGTTCATCGTGGGCTGGGCGAAAGATTTTCCGGGAGACAAGCGGCTGGCACTGCTTGTCGATCTGGATCGATCCGCAGGGCTTCCGGACGAGGCCGCGGTGCTGAGCGATTCGATCCATGAATATTTCCGGCAACGTGCGCTGGCGCAGCGCCGGCGGCTGCGCGACCTTCTGCGCGTGGGGAGAACCAGCCTGGTGATCGGCCTGGCGGTGCTGGCCGCGGCGATTGCCGGCGGCGACTTCCTCTTCAAGCTGCTGAAGGGCAGCCATGTGGGGGAGATTCTGCGGGAGACGCTGGCGATCGGGGGCTGGGTTTCGATGTGGCGGCCGCTGGAGATTTTTCTCTATGACTGGTGGCCGATCGTGAAAGAGGCTGAGCTCTCCGACCGGCTGGCGGCGATGCCGGTGCGGATCCGGTATCTGAACGCGGCGTCTCCCGAAGCCTGGAAAGGAGACTGGCCGGTGGCCTCGCCGGGCAATGAGGCGGTTGCCGCAAAGCCGCAGGCGCGGTGACGGAGCGGTCAGCGAACAGCCGGCTGCTCAGTGGACGTTCTGGCTTACCAGGAGCTGGTGCTGGGCGACGCGCTGGGACATGCGCACGGCGGCCTCGCGAATCATGTGCAGGCGCCTCGAATGGCGGTACTCCAACATCTCCTCGTCGAGCAGGTCGCACTCGCCGATCACGATCATCAGTTCGTTCAGCAGGTCGTGAGAAGGGTCGTAATACGACATGAGTGGCTGGGAAGCGTTCGGATCCATCGCAATCACCTCAACAGGGCCAGCTGGCATGAAGGGGGCCAGCAGCAGAATGAAATCGATGGGCAAGTCCGCGGACTGGCCTGATTCAGTTATGAGGAGAGTCTGCCCCGAGCCGCCGGGGCGGAGATGTGACAGGCATCACGGGTCAGGAAGCGGGGAGCAGGGAGCAGGGAACAGGGAGCAGGGAACAGGGAGCAGGGCACAGTCAGGTCACCACCGGGCAGTGAACTGTGACAAAACCTGCCTGCCGCTTCTACCAGGTCTGATGGTTTGGAACGGATACGGGATTCCGGCCGCGGAGGGATGCCCGGTGTGCGAGGTTGCGGCTGTGCAGGGTAAAACCGCACTGAGCGATTCTGGTTTCATCCGGCACAGAACAGAGAATATAATTCGAGGTCGATCGGCAAAAACTGTACGTTTCGTACTTCACCTCCCGGAATCGGCAGAGGGAGAGGATCCCCATGACCGTATCGAATGATGGCCCCGGCGCCCCAGAGCTGGGCGGCCAGGTGGCGCCAGGCGGAACGGGTCGCGACGAGCCAGGCACGAGGGGCCCGGCAAATCAGTTTCCAATTGTCGGCATCGGCGCCTCGGCTGGAGGACTGGAAGCGGTTTCGTTGCTGTTGCGAGCGCTGCCCGCCGAGCCGGGGATGGCCTTTATCGTGGTTCCGCATCTGGACCCCAACCGGCAGAGCAATTTCGCGGAGATTCTGAGCCGCGAGACGAGCCTGAGCGTGGTACAGATCGAGGACGGCACGGGCGTGGAGATCAACCACATCTACGTCATCCCGCCGAACTGCGACCTGGTCATCGAAGGGGGGCGGCTGCACATCACGCACCGCTCGGACCCGAGGCCGATCAACACCACGATCGACGTCTTCCTTCGTTCGCTCGCCACCGATCAGGGCAGTAATGCCATCGGGGTGGTTCTCTCCGGGACCGGTTCGGACGGCACCCTGGGTCTGTTGACGATCAAGGGCGAAGGAGGCATTACCTTCGCGCAGGACACGCAGTCCGCGAAGTACGACACCATGCCGGCCAGCGCCATCGCCGCGGGCTGCGTCGACCTGATCCTGCCGCCGGATGAAATCGCTCAGGAGCTGTCGAGGATTCGCCAGCACCCTTACGTGGCGGGACGTTTTCGCGGCCGCGGGGAGGCGGAACTGTTACCGAGCCTGGACAATATGCCGCAGATCTTCCGGCTGCTGCGGCGCGCCACCAAGGTGGATTTTTCAGGCTACAAGCCGGCCACCATCGGCCGCCGCATTCAGCGGCGGATGGCGCTGCGGAAGATGGAAAACCTAGGCGATTACGTTGCCGTGCTGGGGCGCGATCGCAACGAGGTGAACGCGCTCTACCAGGATCTGCTGATCAATGTCACCAGCTTCTTCAGGAACCCGGAAACCTTCGAGACACTGAAGCATGTGGTGTATCCGGCGATCCTTCAGGCTCGGGGATCTTCGTACGTGGGGCCGATCCGCATCTGGGTGCCGGGCTGCTCCACCGGCGAGGAGGCGTACTCGCACGCCATCTCTCTGCTGGAATTTCTGGGCGACGAACATGCGGAGATCCCGGTGCAGATCTTCGGCACCGACCTGAGCGAAGTGGCGGTGCAGCGGGCCCGTGCGGCCGTTTACAAGGAGAGCATCGAAGCCGACATCGGCCCCCTGCGACTCCGCCGGTTCTTTCATAAGATCGACGGCGGCTACCAGATCAGCAAGACAGTCCGCGATCTCTGCATCTTCTCGGCCCAGAATGTTTTCAGCGACCCGCCCTTTTCCCGCATCGACCTGGTGAGCTGCCGGAACGTGATGATCTACCTGGACAAGGGGCTGCAGGCGAAGGTGATCCCGGTTTTCCATTACGCCCTGAACCCGGGATGCTTTCTGCTGCTCGGCAATACCGAGGGACTGCTGGGCCCGGGTTCGGAGCTGTTTGAAACCGTCGACCGGAAGCAGAAGATCTATCGCAAGAAGCTGGTTGCCACGCCCTCGGCTTCGTGGGGGCTGTCGGTGCCGGTTCCGGACCAGGAAGGAGTCCCGTTGGAAATCCCCGCCTTACCTTTCAGGGCCGCGGATGCAGCCCGAACCTCGCTCGACCTGCAGCGGGAAGCGGATCGGCTGCTGCTGAGCCGCTACGCGCCCGCCGCCGTGGTGGTCAACGACAAGATGGAAATCCTGCACAGCCGGGGACGGACGGGGAACTTTCTCGAGCTGGCTCCGGGAAAACCCAGCCTGAATGTGCTGAAAATGGCGCGGCCCGGCCTGATGTTCGAGCTGCAGAGCGCGTTCGACGAGGCGCAGTCGAAAGGGCTCGAAGCGGAGCGCCAAAATGTCCGGGTGGAGACCGAAGCCGGCGAACAGGTCACCAACCTCCAGGTGCTTCCATTTCGCAGCCAGACCCAGGAACAGCAGGGGTATCTGGTCATTTTCGAGACGAGCCCGGCGAACGACACGGACGCTGCTTCTCCGCAAACCGAACCGTTCACCGAGTCGGAGCGGGCCGAAAAGGATCGGCAGATTGCGCAATTGCGGCAGGAACTGGCGGCGCGCCAGGATTACCTGCAGTCCATCATCGAGAGGCAGGAAGCGACCAACGAAGAGCTGCAGTCGGCCAACGAAGAGGTTCAGTCGGGCAACGAGGAGCTGCAGAGCACGAACGAGGAGCTGCAGACCTCAAAAGAAGAACTGCAGTCGGCAAACGAGGAGCTGCAGACGGTCAACGACGAAATGCAGCACCGCAACGAGCAACTGACGCGGCTGAACAACGATTTGACCAACCTGCTCAACAGCATCCGCATCCCGGTGGTGATGATCGCTTCCGATCTCAGCATCCGGCGCTTCAATCCGGAGGCGGGGGCACTGCTGGGCATTTCCTCGGGCAACATCGGCCGGCTTGTCCCGCGCCTCAACCTGAAGATCGAGCCGCGGATCCTGGAGCAGATGATGCTGGACGTGATGCAGGAGGTCCAGGCGCGTCAGTTGCCGGTGGAAGATCGCGAGGGGCGTACGCTCACATTGCGCATCATGCCTTACCGCACCGAGGACAACCGGATCGACGGAGTGGTGCTGACCATCCTGGACCTGAAGGCCTTCGCGGCCGACGAGGACGGCGAGGGCAGGAAGTCCGGGGGAAGGCGGGGAGCAAGATCGAAATCGCAGGCCGGCAGTGCGTAGGGTGTTGGGCGATATCGGGGGAGCAGGAAGCTGCTCCGGGTGCTGCAGCAAGAGGAAAATTAGCCGTTTGTGAATTTTATGTACATCGTTTTTTGGGATATTGACCTCTGAGGGACACATGGCACATCACATGGCAGTTCCAGGTTTCGGCATGGTTCACGAAAATGGCTTCCATGGCGTTCAGGTTCTGACTTCATGGAAGGACATCGCGAACTATATGGGCAAGGGGGTTCGCACGGTGCAGCGCTGGGAGCAGGAATTCGGGCTGCCGGTTCGGCGTCCCATGGGCTCGAACAGAAAAGCGGTGATGGCCCGTCCTCACGATCTGGACGCCTGGGTTGCGCTGCGCTGCCGTACCCGTGTGAAGGGGAAAAATGGGGCAACGCCTCCTCCCCAGGAATTATGCGCCTTGTCGGCGCTGGCCGCGGAACTGGAGACGTCGAGACTGCTGCGCGAGGAGAATCGGTCGGCGCGCGCAGAACTCCACCAGGAGCTGGCCGCTCTGCACAAGAATCTGGACGCCATCTGCCGCGACTTGGTTCCGCAAAATTCCGCATTGCCGGCGCGCGAAAACTAGCGAGGATCGAGCGGCGCGCGGTCGAGGGGGAGGAGCAGGTCGGCTTCCGTGCCTCCAGCGCGAGCGATATGACGGTGCAGAGAGACGCGTCCAGACCTTTCCACGAAGCCAGATTTCGGTGAAGGAAGCAGATCCGCGAAGGTGGGACGGGCGGTGTACCTGGTGCGCAGCAGCCGGGGTGCCGAGGGGGCGCCGCTGGAGGATTTCTCCCGGGTTCTGGTGGGCGCAGCAGGATTCGAACCTACGACTTCCACCGTGTGAAGGTGGCACTCTACCGCTGAGTTATGCGCCCGGAGGGGTACAGAGTTCAGGGTACAGGGTGCAGGGGGAGTGGGGCAAGCGCAGGGAGCAGGTTACAGGTTGCAGGGAGCAGGACGACGAGTTTGGAGGGGGGAAGGCCCGGTGGGTTGGCTCCGGCCTTTTGGTTTATGTGGCCTTGAGGGCGGGAGCGGCGGCAGGTTCGACAGGAGCTTTGCGGCGGAGGATGGCAGCGGAGATGAGGGTGATGAGAAGGCCGACGGGCAGAGGCTCGATGAAGGTATAGGCGATGTTGACGATGGGGTTCTGGTAGAGCTGCTGAGAGTGCCGGATGGCAGCGACCCGCGCGGCGGCGGTGGCGGGGTCGGGTGCGGAGGACTGAGCCCTGAGAATCTGCGCGGCGAAGTAGCTGTCCATGAAGTGGGGCATGAATTTGAAGTAGAGGACCTCCCAGGTGGCAACGTAGCAGACGGTGGTGATGAGGGTGATGAGGATGCCGCAGGCGAAGGCGCGGCCGAAGGAGATGCGGCCGGCGAGGACGTTGTCGCGGTAGCTGCGGATGCCGAAGTAGACGAGCAGGAACGACGCCACCATGATGGTGTAGCCGAGAAGCATGCTGTGGCCGGAGCCGATGCGGTGGGCGAGGAGAAGCGAGGCGTCCATGAGGACGGAGATCATGACGCCGGCGATGAGGCCGAAGGTGAGGACGGTCTTTTTCATGGGAGGCTCCTGGTCCGAGTGCGGATGGAGTCACTGTGCGGTGGTCTGAGGCCGGATGTCGTCATTCTTTCGAGTGATTTTTGAGGAATCGAGCGGAAATCGTGCTTTCGGGTGAGGACGTTGCCCGAAGGGCGCCCGCCTGGACGGCCAGTCCTCACGGCAGGAGGCCGAGTTCCTTGCCGCGCTGGACGGCCTGGGTGCGGCGGGCGGCTCCGAGCTTGTCGAAGGCGCGGGCGCAATGCGTCTTGACAGTGTTTTCGGAGACGAAAAGCTGGGTGGCGATCTCGCGATTGCTGAGGCCGCGGGCGACCAGGGTGAGGATTTCGAGTTCTCGCGCGGTGATGCCGAGGGTCTGCTGGCGGGCCGTATTGGGAGCGAAGGGCGCTGGAGCGTGGACGGGGACAGGGACAGCGACTTCCTTCACCACGACGGTTTCGCGGATGGTTTCGCGGCTGCGGGTGATGCGGAGGCCGAGCCAGATGCCGAAGGCCGCGAAGAGGATGGCGACGAGCGCGCCGTAGAGCTCGACGGAGTAGGAGAGGATGACGAAGCGGTATTCCGTGACCTGGAGGGTGGCGATGAGGAGACCGCCGACGAGACCGAAGATGAGGACGTGGCGCTTCATGATCGGATTGTGAAGAAGTATATCTCCGGTTGCCCCTGACTTCGGTTGCGGCTCTCGGAACAAATCCTGGGGAAACGTGGCGATTTTGGTCCCGGGCTGATCGCGGCTTCCGGGGCAGGGGGTGGAGGCAGCAGGTGTGGATATGGCGGGGCGCTCCTGACCTTACTCCAGGCAAAAGATGGCTTAAGCGGGCCCTCCGAGGGGGGTTGTGGCACAGCGTAGAATTGGGCAGTTACGTATGGCCCTGCGTACCCCTTTCGATCCCGACGAACCGTCGCGAGAGCCGGAATCCGGCCGGGACGAGGAGCGGGAGCCGGAGAACGAGGGGGAGGAGTCCCTGGCCGAGGCCGGGGAGGGTGGGGAGTGGGACGAAAATCCTGAGGAAGAAACCGAGGATTTGCCGCAACCTGGCGACCCGGATGGGGTTAGCAGGGGTATGGCGACCGTTGCGTTAGACCAGCGGATGTTCGAAGCGGGCGCGGAACGCGCGACCGGCGGGAAACCGAGGGCCGGGACGGCGGACTGGCGCGCGATGGAAGACGCGGAAGTGATGCTCCGGGTACGCGAAGGCGATGACTCGGGGTTCGCGTTCCTGATTGAAAAGTACCGGAAGCCAATGGTGAGCTTCATGTTCCGGATGGTGCACAACCAGGCAATTGCGGAGGAGTTGGCGCAGGAGGTGTTCCTGCGGGTATACCGTTCGCGGCAGACCTACCGGGCAGAAGCGAAGTTTTCGACGTGGCTGTACCGGATCGCGACGAATTTAGGCGTGAACCACGCGCGGGACACGAAGCACGAACGGATGGCGCAGAATGTGTATCTGGACCAGCCGGACTCGGAGACGGGCACCACGCCGGAGGTGGCCGATGCGCGGCCGGGGGTGGAAGAAGAGCTGGTGCGGGACGAGCGGATGCGGGCGATCCGGAAGCACGTGATGGCGCTGCCGGAGCGGCAGCGGAACGCGGTGCTGATGCACAAGTATCAGGGTTTGGATTACAGGGAGATCGGCGCGGTGCTGCACCTGAGCGAGTCGGCGACGAAGTCGCTGCTGTTCCGGGCATATCAGACGCTGCGGGAGAAGCTGAAGGGATTTGTGGACGAGGGCGCTGAGAAGAATGAACGGCCGGCGAGCGGCCGGAGGAACTGAGGTATTTGGTTATGATCTGCCGAAAAGTAAAGGCGAGTTTGCCGGATCTGCTGCTGGCGCCGGAGACGGTCTCGGCGGAGACGCGGGCGCATGTGGAGCAGTGCGCGGAGTGCGGCCAGGAGCTGAAAGAGCTGCAGGCGACGATGGCGCTGATGGATGCGTGGGAGACGCCGGAGATTTCGCCGTGGTTCGACGGGCGGCTGGAAGCGCGGCTCAGGGACGAGCGCAAGGCCGCGCCAGCCGGGTGGCTGGAGCGGCTCAAGGTCCGCTGGACATTTGGCGAGAAGATGAGCGTGCGTCCGCTGGCGGCGGCGACGCTGGCGCTGATGATCGCGATTGGCGGGGGGGTATACGAAGGAGTGATTACGCAGCAGCCGGTGGCGACGCCGGCGGCGTCGGCCTCGCCGGTGATTCGGGATCTGCAGTCGCTGGACGAGAATGCGCAGGTGTTCCAGGAACTGAACACGATGGATCAGCAGCAGGACCCAGGCAGCAACGACGGGAGCAGCCTGTAGGCCAGGCATCAGAGATCAGCGGTCGGATGAGCCCGTAGCGAAAGAGCGGACCATGAACTCGGAAACCAGGACAGAAGGGACAGGGCGCGGATGGCGCCTCGGCCGCGGGATTGTGTCCGCGGTGGTTCTGGCGGGGTTCGTTCTGGGCGCAGCGGGAGCAGGGGCGCAGCGGCGCGGGGGATTCGGCGGGGGCATGCGCGGGGTGCAGATGGCGCGGCCGGCGCGGATGGGCCCGGGACGCAGGGCGAGGCAGAATCGTCCGGCGAGGAACGGGAATGGTTCGAGGAACGCGCGGGCGAATGCACCGAACGTAAACCCGGGCGCCGGCAACCCGGAAGGAGCGCGGCCGAATGCGGCGTTGCGGCCTGGGGTGAATCCAACGCGGCCGGGGCAGGAGCATCTGCCGCAGTGGCTGGCGCAGCACCAGAATATGAGCCCGGAGCAGCAGGAAAACATGTTGCGGCGGGAGCCGGGTTTCAGCCGGCTGACGCCAGATCAGCAGCAGCGGGTGATGAGCCGGCTGCGGTCGCTGGACGCGCGGCCGGAGCAGGAACGGCAGCGGATGCTGGCCCGGAACGAGATGTTCGAGCGGCTGAGCCCGGAGCAGAAACAGGATGTGCGGGCGGCGGCGCAGGCGATGCGGCAGATGCCGCCGGAACGGCAGACGATGATGCGGCGGGCGTTCAACGATCTGCGGCAGATTCCGCCGGAACAGAGGCAGGAGATCCTGGACTCGGCGCGGTTTTCGCAGACCTTTTCGCCACAGGAGCGGCATGTGCTGGGGAGTTTGCTCTCGATCGAGCCGTATCAGTAAAGAGAGACAGCGGAAAAACGGTCAGCGAAGAACCGGTTAGCTGAAAGGCGGCTAGCTGAGGTCCGGGTCGCTGAGGAAACGGTTAGCTGGGGAGCGGTTAGCTGAGAACCCGGCGGTCAAGAAGCGGTCTGTGGCCACCGACAGCCATCTCGAAGTTACCAAAGTTGAAAATCCGGGTTTGCGGGTGCGGGGGTGCGCACCGGCGCCGCTAATCTGGCTCTTGTGGCCATGGATGAGGAGCGTGCGCGTGGAATTGCGAAACAGATCGCGCACGGCCACGCCTTTGGGAAACACGTCGCAAAGGGCGATGACTTTCCAGAGGTCAAAACTCGGGAAGATCTTGAGAACCTCATTGCGGAAATCCTGATCGATCCAAAGTCCGTCGCGAAAGAATTGCGTGGCGGAAGGCAAGCTTATTGGAGCGAACGCCGGCAGACGGTCGTCGTCCTGGACCGGTTCAGCGAAGATGGGGGAACGGCTTATCGGCCGAAAGCGGGGAGGGAATATTTCCGCTTGTTACGTTAAGATAGGCAACTGCATGGTTCTTGAAGGACAACAATCCGAACGAATCACGCTGCGGCTGACGAAGGATGAGATCGGCCACTGGAACAACGCTCTGAACGAAGTATGCAATGGGATTTCGGTGGCGAATTTTCAGGCGGCGATCGGGATGACGCGGGACGAAGCTGCGGCATTGCTTGAGCGGGTGCACGTGCTCGAGCCCGACCGTTCCGATGTCTTCCTGCTGGGTGAGGCACTGGCGGTGCGCAACGCGCTGACTGCGGTTCTGACTGAGCTGGATCCTGAGGAGTTTCATTCGCGCCTGGGCTTCACCGTCGAGGAGTCACGGCAAATGCGAAACACGCTGGACGCCATCATCGGGCAGGTGCGGCTAGTCCGGTCGGCGTAGGCGCGGTGCACATTGGGCAGAGCGATTATTTCCTGAAGAAATTACGGGCGAGGAAGAGGACGTTGGCGGGGCGTTCGGCGAGGCGACGCATGAAGTACGGGTACCACTCGTCGCCGAAGGGGACGTAGACGCGGACGCGGTAGCCCTCCTTCACCAAAGACGCCTGCAGGTCGCGGCGAATTCCATAGAGCATCTGAAATTCGAAGGCCGAGGGGTCGATGCGCTCGGCGCGGGCGAAGTCGCGCGTGGCAGCGATCATGGCGGGATCGTGGGTGGCGATGCCGTGGTAGACGCCGCTCCGGAGGAGGGTTTTCATGAGGGCGACGAAGTTGGCGTCGACGTCCTTCTTGTCGGGGAAGGCCAGGGCGGCGGGTTCTTTGTAGGCGCCTTTGCAGAGGCGGGTGCGGATGCCGTCGGCGAGGAGGGCTTCAATGTCCGAGGCGCTGCGGCGGAGGTAGGCCTGAATGACGATGCCGACGTGGCCGCGGTTTTCCTGGGCGGCATGGAGCCGGCGGACGAGGTCGATGGTGGCCTGGGTGTAGTCGGAGCCTTCCATGTCGACGCGGACAAAATTATTGGACCGGGCGGCGTGGCTGACGAGCGAAGAGACGTTGTCGAAGGCGAGCTCGGGGCCGAGGTCCATGCCCATCTGGGTGAGCTTGAGGCTCACATTGGCGTCGAGCTTTGAAGGAGCGATGGCGTCGAGGAGCCAGTGGTAGATCTGGGCGGCCTGGCGAGCCTGGTCGGGAGTGGCGATGTTTTCGCCGAGGCTGTCGAGGGTGACGGCCAGGCCCTGGGAAGCGAGGGCGTTTGCGGTACTGACGGCATCCTCAAGACGAAAGCCTGCGACGAAGCGGGCGGACATGCGGCGGCCGGGGGTGGAGTGTTCGACAAAACGGCGGAGGGTGGCATTGCGGGAGAGAGCGATGAAGGAAGACCGCAGAAGGGACATTGTGCTCCAAAATGTGCCAAACGAACCATTTTGGCACGGCGGTGGGGTGGGCTGTGGAATTCATGGAAAATTTTGTTGGGGAAAACCAGGGAATTGGTGGAGAATGGTAACCAGAGTAATCGTTGGGGCAGTCATCGCCGGGCGGTTACGTGCGACCGTTCGGGAACGTTTAGGCCATAGTTACCTGTGGAAAACGCGCGGCTCGGCAGCCGGCATCTAATCAACAGATTCACCCGAACCGATGTATACCCCGGGGATAGCAGTCCGACCTAAATCCCCGCAAGAGCAACAAATCAGCAGCGCTCAGACTACACGCGGCGGAGAAATCCGCTGACCACTCGGAAGCGCGGAATCAGATGAGGAAATTCTATGGTGAATAATTGCGCGAATCCGAAATGCGGGAAGCCTCTTCACTATCTGCGGGAGGGGCAGATCTTCGTGTTTGACGTGCCATCAGGCAGCGTGGACGCGAAGGGCAAACGCACGCGGCGGCTGGAGCATTTCTGGCTGTGCGGCGAGTGCTCGCAGACGATGATGATGCGTCAATCGACGGAGGGAATTTACGCGGTGGTGCGGCCGAGGTCGCAGTACCACCGGGAAATGATGGTCAGGGGGCCGGCGGTCGCGTCGTAAGCTGCGCGGTTGGTCGGCAGGCTTAAAAAGCGCCTATTCGGGGCGCTTTTTCTATTGGTGGAGTAAGCGATTTCATGCGGGGAGCCTATGAGGCGCCAGAACCGCTGCGCCGGGCGGTGATTTTCAGAGCGCAGCCGGCGGCCGGGGGCGGAACCGGGGCGGACTCCTTCCTGGGGGCGCAGCAGTGGCCGCATTCCCACTCCTGGAGCGATCCATCGTGTTGCGATACGAGCCTGGATTCGCCGCAATCGGCGCAGACGGACTCAATGAGGAGCCGTGGTCCCTGCGGCGCGAGGGTCCGCCGGAATGACGGAGCCGGTTTCAAAGCAGTTTCTCCGCAAAGCGAGAGTCCCTGGTGTATTGACGGAGATGCCCGGAGGGAAAGTACGTGGGCGAGTATGTGCCTTTCCAGGGAAGCGCGCAAGCGAAAACGGCTGTGCTGTGTGCCTGGTGAAAGCCGATATCCCCGGGAGCGGAGGTTGACCCAGGAGACAACCCA
>Ga0335072_10003590_pt1 | contig 23286 bp, 22 predicted proteins | sample Lox_Sample_21_FD_206725 | JGI IMG/M metagenome (GOLD analysis project Ga0335072, IMG submission 206725) | Soil microbial communities from Loxahatchee National Wildlife Refuge, Florida, United States - Lox_Sample_2.1 | ecosystem: Environmental > Terrestrial > Soil > Wetlands | place: USA...
AGGTCATGACCCTCGCCATCGCTGACGTGTCCAGTCCTGATGAACAGGTGACGATTAAGGGGAAGGTCGTTGAAGGTAATGCCCCCCGGGTACTGCTGGATGCGTCAGCCGGAGCTGACCTGCTGGTGGTGGGCAGTCGCGGTCACGGCGGGTTCGCCGAGGCGCTGCTCGGCTCGGTAGGCCAGCACTGCGTGCACCACGCGACTTGCCCCGTCGTGGTAATCCGGGATTCAGTCACCAGCGGCTGAACACCGGACCAATGACCCTTTCCCGCCCAGCCGGGTTGGGCATTGCCTGGTAGTGAAGCGCCCCCGCTCGGGCGCCAAGGACGGCACCATACGCGAATGCAGAAGGCAGCTGATGCTAACTGACGGCGAGATCAAGGACGACGTCACCGACGAGCTGCGGTGGATCCAAGCTGACCGACCCCGACGCATCGGCGTGGCCGTTACGGATGGCGCGGTAACCGGTGGTCACCCGGTAACCGCTCGCGCACAGGAGGCAAGGGCATGGCCGCAGTCGTTCGTGAGACCAAGCGCAAGGACGGCCCCGGTGCGGGCGAGGTAGTACTGACCTACCTGCGCGACCAGGCAGGCGAAATCTCGCGCTGTGGCCCGCTGGTCCGTGGCGATGAGCCGGACGCCGTGCACCAGATGCGGGTTGCCACCCGCCGGGCCCGCAGCGCACTGCAGGGCTTCGGCGACATCATCGCGCGGGACGCGACCCGTCCGCTGTGCGCCGAGCTGAGATGGCTGGCGGCCGCGCTCGGGCAGGCCCGCGACACCGAGGTGCTGCTGGCCGCGCTTACGGCTGACCTCGTCGCCGTCCCGCCTGCCCTGGTCATGGGCCCGGTGGAGGCCCGCATCAGCGCATACTTCACCGCCAGGCTCGCCCAGACACGCAAGACCTCGCTAGATGCGCTAGACGGGGAGCGCTACCGTCGGTTGCTCGATGAGCTCGGCGCGCTGCTGGCCAACCCGCCGCTGACTCCATCGGCGGAACGCAACGCAGGCAAGGTGCTCGCCAGGCCGGTCCGGCGCGCAGCCCGCCGGCTGCAGCGTGCCCTGGCCGCCGTGCCCGGTGCCGCCGACCGCGACACGGCGATCCACCAGGCGCGCAAAGCCGCCAAACGGGCAAGGTACGCCGCGGAAGCAGCAGCGCCCGCGCTCGGCAGCACCGCCAGGCTCCAGGCCGCACAGGCGAAAGAGCTGCAGCAAGTGCTCGGCGACCACCACGACAGCGTCGTCGCGCGCACGGTGCTGCTCGAGCTCGCTCATCAGGCTCGGGAGGCGGGCGAGGACACCTTCACTTACGGGGTGATGCACCAGCGCCAAGCCTGCCAGGCCGCCAAGATCGAGCAAGCCCTGCCGCGCCTCACGGCTGCGACATGACGGGCTCAGGGCCATGACGAGGGGGCTAAAACCATGTCATATCGGCACGGCGCCGTCGGGAGCACGGTGTCGTCGGGCTGCGGCTGGACTACGGGGTGGCCTGCGGCCCGTGCACACCTGCTGTGATCAGAGGCAGGCGCCAGGCGAACCGGACGCCGCCGGGAACGGGAACGATGTCGACGCTGGCCCCGGCTTGTGCGGCCTGCTCGCGCAGGACGTCCGAATCACGCGCGGTCCAGCCGACGGCGTGCCGCAGCAGCGTCGCCTCGATCTCGGCGACGCATGCCGCGTCACCAGCGGTGACGCCGATGCTCGCCAGGGCAGCGTCCTGACCGATCACGGCCAGGGCCTCGCGCAGCAGCGCGACCAGCTGGGTCCTGCCGCCTGGCTCTAGGGCGCCGTCGACCGGGCCGGTGAAGCTGACCTCCGGCACCGGGGACAGGCCGCTGCACAACTCAAGGATCTCCTCGCTCAGCCTGCGGCCCTGCAGCCGGTGCTCCAGGCCGAAGACCGTGTCCCTGATCAGCCGCAGCGCCTGGTCCAGGTCGGTGGCCGCCGCCTCGACCCGTCTGCGCACGGGTGGCTGGGCTATCTGGGAGGCGGCGCTTTCCAGATTCAGCCCGGCGGCGAAGATCCGCTGGATCACTTCGTCCTGAAGACCGGCGGCGATCCGGTCCCGGTCCTGCGCCACGGTCGCCTCCCGCAGTTGCTCCTGCAGCACGGCGGCGTCGCGCCGGGAGCGGGCGACCCGGTCGCGCAGGCCGTGGGCGGCCACCGAGATCAGCGCGCCAAGCAGACCCCAGAGCAGCACCCGCCGGATGATGACCGCATCGGCGACCGCGGTCGGCACCAGCGAGGTGATTACCTCCACGGCGACGATCGCGGCGACGATGCAGGCGGACTCCCAGCGTCGGTGAAACAGCGCCGTCCACACGAGCGGGATCAGGATGACGATCCCCACCCCTGAGGTGGCACCCGCCGCCAGGATCAGCGCCAGCACCCACCCGGTGCAGACCAGCGGGACTAGCGCCGTCAGCCAGCCCGGCAGCCGACCCCATGGCAGCGCGAACGACACGGCGACCCCCACCAGTAGCACGATGCTGACGGTCACCGCCGCCCGTGACTGCACGCCCGGCGGCAGCACCAGGCTGATCTCGGCCAGCACCGCGACCACGGCGAACGGGATTGCCCTGGCCCTCAGCCCCGGCCCTCTGAACGGGAATCCGGGCGGCTGCTCATCGGGAGAAGTCACTGGCACGACTGCGGACGCCATGGCGACTTCCTCCAAAATCGTGCAGGACCACAGGCGCAACAAAGCTGCCGCATCTCATGATCACAGGCCGCAGCAGCGCGATCCCGGCATGCATTCCCACGCTGGCACGGGCACATGCCTCACTTGACTCTAACCCCGGTACTCCGGTCTGGCTAGACGACGTCAGCCGCCCGCGCGGTGCCATCGCGGCGAAGGCACTCATCACCCCAAGCCAGGGCCGAAGGTCCCTGCTGCTTGAGCGGTTTCCAGGCGTAACGTGCCGAGTTTGGCCCTGCGACCAGAGCGACAAGACGTTACGCCGTTGCCGGATCTGCTGCACAGCCAGTCCCGCGCGGGCCCGGTGCGCCAGCAGCGTCCGGTCTACGTCGACCTGCTGCCGCCGTGCAATGCGGGCTGCCCGGCCGGAGAGAACATCCAGGCCTGGCTGGCCCACGCCGAGGCGGGTGACCATGAACGGGCGTGGCGGCAGCTGGTCATCGACAATCCGATGCCGGCGATTCACGGCCGGGTCTGCTACCACCCGTGCGAGAGCGTCGGCAACCGGGCCAGCCTCGACAGCGCGGTATCGATTCACAGCGTCGAGCGGTTCCTGGGCGATCTCGCGCTCGAGCGGGGATGGCCGTTTGACCAGCCCCCCACCCGCAGTGGCAAGCGTGTGCTTGTCATCGGCGCCGGGCCGAGCGGGCTTTCCGCCGCTTACCACCTGGCCCGGCTGGGGCACGAGGTGGAGGTCAGGGATGCCGGGGAGCGGCCGGGCGGGATGATGCGGTACGGCATACCGGCCTACCGGATGCCGCGCGACGTCCTCGACGGGGAGCTGGACCGGATCGCCGCGCTCGGCGTGCGCATCACCTGCGGGCACCGGGTGGAGGATCTGGACGCCGAGCGGCGCGACGGCGGGTTCGACGCGGTGTTCGTGGCGGTCGGCGCGCATCTGTCCAAGCGGGTCGACATCCCGGCCAAGGACGCGGGGCGGATCGTGGACGCGGTGTCGTTCCTGCGCAGCGTCGCCTCGGGCGAGCGGCCGGTGATCGGCCGGCGGGTCGCGGTCTACGGCGGCGGCAACACCGCGATGGACGCGGCCCGGGTGGCCCGGCGCCTGGGCGCGAACGACGCGACCATCGTGTACAGGCGGACCCGGGCGCAGATGCCGGCCCACGAGGAGGAAGCCGAGGAGGCCGAGCGGGAGGGCGTGCAGATCAACTGGCTGCGCACGATTACCGCGTTCGACGGCCCGGAGCTGACCGTCGAGGCCATGGAACTGGATGACAGCGGGTTCCCGCAGCCGACCGGGCGGTTCGAGACGCTCGCGGCCGATACCGTGATCCTGGCGCTCGGCCAGGACACCGACACCGGGTTCCTCCGCCAGGTGCCGGGCGTGGAGTTCCAACGCGATGGCACCGTGCAGGTGTCGCCGACCATGATGACCGGCTGCCCGGGCGTGTTCGCGGGCGGCGACATGGTGCCGGCCGAGCGGACGGTGACGGTCGGCGTGGGCCACGGCAAGAAGGCGGCCCGCAACATCGACGCGTGGCTGCGCGGGACCGCGGCGGCGCAGGCATCACCCAAGCACGATGTGGTTGAGTTCGGCGACCTGAACCTGTGGTACTTCGGCGACGCCGACCGCCGGCAGCAGCCGGAGGCGGAGCCGCAGGAGCGGGTCGCGGGGTTCGATGAGGTAGTCGGCGGCCTGTCCGAGCGGGAGGCGACCTACGAGGCGCGCCGCTGCCTGTCGTGCGGCAACTGCTGCGAGTGCGACGGCTGCCTGGGGGCGTGCCCGGAGGACGCGGTGATCAAGCTGGGTCCTGGGAACCGCTACGAGTTTGACTACGACCGCTGCACCGGCTGCGGCGCGTGCTTCGAGCAGTGCCCGGTGCACTCGATCGAGATGGTCCCGGAGGAGAACCGATGACGCGCGTCACGATCGACGGCAACGAGGCCGCGGCGTCGGTCGCCTACCGGCTGAACGAGGTCTGCTGCATCTACCCGATCACGCCGTCGTCGCCGATGGCCGAGCTCGCGGACGAGTGGTCCAGCCAGGAACGGCCCAACGCGTGGGGCACGGTGCCGGCCGTCGTCGAGATGCAGAGCGAGGGCGGGGCGGCGGGCGCGCTGCACGGCGCGCTGCAGAGCGGGGCGCTGGCCACGACCTTCACCGCCTCGCAGGGCCTGCTGCTGATGATCCCGAACATGTACAAGATCGCCGGCGAGCTGACCCCGGCCGTGCTGCACGTGGCGGCCCGGTCGATAGCGGCCCAGGGGCTGTCCATCTTCGGCGACCACTCGGACGTGATGGCGGTGCGGCAGACCGGTTTCGCGCTGCTCGCCGCCGCGTCGGTCCAGGAGGCTCATGACCTGGCGCTGGTGGCGCAGGCGGCCACGCTGGCGACCCGGGTGCCGTTCGTCCACTTCTTCGACGGGTTCCGGACCTCGCACGAGCTGAACACGGTCGAGCTGCTGTCCGATGACGACCTGCGGGCGCTCGTGCCGGAGGAACTGGTTCGCGCGCATCGCGGCCGGGCGCTGTCGCCGGAGCAGCCGTTCATCCGCGGCACCGCGCAGAACCCGGATGTCTATTTTCAGGCGCGGGAGACCGTCAACCCCTCCTACGCCGCCGTCCCCGGGGCGGTCCAGAACGCGATGGACGCCCTGGCCGAACGGACCGGCCGCCGCTACCGGACGGTCGAGTACACCGGTGACCCGCAGGCCGACCGGGTGATCGTGGTGATGGGCTCGGCCGGTGCTGCCCCTGGCGACCGGCGGGCGGTACGGCCTGTCCTCCAAGGAGCTCACCCCCGGCATGGTCGCCGGGGTGTTCGCCGAACTCGCGCGTGAGCGGCCGCGGCGCCGGTTCACGATCGGCATCACCGACGACGTGTCCGGGCTGAGCCTGCCGTACGACCCGTCGCTTGACATCGAGCCGCCGGGCACGGTCCGGGCGGTCTTCTTCGGCCTCGGGTCGGACGGAACCGTCGGCGCGAACAAGAACACGATCAAGATCCTCGGCCAGGAGAGCCTGCACGCGCAGGGGTACTTCGTCTATGACTCGAAGAAGTCGGGCTCGCAGACCGTCTCGCACCTGCGTTTCGGGCCGCAGCCCATCCGCGCGCCCTACCTGGTGCAGCGGGCCGGCTTCGTCGGCTGCCATCAGTTCGGGCTGCTCGACCGGGTCGACGTGCTCGCCCTGGCCGGACCCGGGGCGACGCTGCTGCTGAACTGCGCGCACCGGCCGGACGCGGTGTGGGACGCGCTGCCCCGCCCGGTCCAGGAGAAGATCCTGGCCAAGCGGATCGAGGTGTACGCGATCGACGCCGCCCGGATCGCCCGCGACGCCGGGCTGGCCGGGCGAACCAACACCGTGCTGCAGACCTGCTTCTTCGCCATCTCGGGGGTGCTGCCGCGCGAGGAGGCGATCGCCAAGATCAAGTCGGCCATCGTCAAGAGCTACTCCCGCCGCGGCGCCGAGGTGGTCGCCCGCAACCACGCCGCCGTCGACGCCGCGCTTGAGGGGCTGCACCGGGTCGAGGTACCGGGCGCGGTGACGTCCGATCGGGAGCTGCCGGCGGTGGTGCCCGCCGGCGCGCCGGAGTTCGTCCGAACTGTCACCGCCGCGATGATGGCCGGCCGGGGGGACAGCCTGCCGGTCAGCGCGCTGCCGGCGGACGGCACCTACCCGAGCGGGACCGCGGCGTACGAGAAGCGGAACATCTCCGAGCTGGTCGCGGAGTGGGACCCGGACCTGTGCATCCAGTGCGGCAAGTGCAGCTTCGTGTGCCCGCACAGCGTGATCAGGTCCACCTACTACGACGAGTCGCTGCTGGCCGGGGCGCCGGCCGATTTCCGGTCGGCTCCGCTGGACGCCCGCGGGCTCCCCGACACCCGCTTCACGCTGCAGGTGTACGTGGAGGACTGCACCGGGTGCGAGCTGTGCGTGCAGGCCTGCCCGGTGGGGGCGCCGGCGGATCCGACCCGCAAGGCGATCAACCTGGCGCCCCGGGAGCCGCTGGTGGCCGCCGAGCGGGAGGACGTCGCGTTCTTCGAGACGCTGCCAGTGGCCGACCGGTCCCGGGTGGACTTCGGCACCGTGCGCGGCACGCAGTTTTTGCAGCCGCTGTTCGAGTTCTCCGGCGCCTGCGCGGGCTGCGGCGAGACGCCGTACGTCAAGCTGCTGTCGCAGTTGTTCGGCGAGCGGCCGATGGTCGCGAACGCGACCGGCTGCTCCTCGATCTACGGCGGGAACCTGCCCACGACGCCGTGGACATCGACACAGAGACCCTCGCCGTGCTGCCCGGTGTGGACCTGTCAAGCCCGGCCGAAGCCAGGCTGCCGCGCACCTGGATCTCGCTGCTGCGCCGGCAGCTCCGCGCCTCGCTCGCGGCGACCAGCGGCGTCGAGGGACCGGCCGACGTGGTCAAGTACCTGCTGGCAGGCGCCGACGTCGTGATGACGGCGTCCGCGCTGATCCGGCACGGACCGCAGCACGCCGCAGTCCTGCTGGACGGCTTGTCAGAATGGATGGCCCGCAAGGGCTACGCCTCGGTCAGCGAGGTGCGCGGACTGCTCGCGGTGCCCGCGGACACCGATCAGGCGGCCTACGAGCGCGCGGGCTACGTCCGCGCGCTGCGGGCCGCCAACAGCGCCCCGTGGTGACGGGCAATCCGCAGCGCGCGGTAGCCTCCCTGACCTTACGATCGCCTCACGCACCCTGTGCACTGAACGCGGAAGTCGACCCGCCACTCATGGCAAGCCTAAGGGAGAAGGCCATGTCAGCAAAGCGAACCCTGACTATCGGGACCGCACTGGCGGCCGCGCTCGGCCCGATCGCCTACCCACTGCTCCGGCGCGGGTGCCTCACCTGGGGCACCCGCGGCGACGAGGCGACCAGGAAACTACCAGGCGACGAACTGCTTCCCGACGCCGGTCTGGTGAGCACCCGCGCCATCACAGTCGACGCCCGCCCGGACGCAGTCTGGCCGTGGCTGGTGCAGATGGGCAGTGGCCGCGGCGGCGCCTATAGCTACGACTGGATTGAGAACGTGCTCGGCCTGAACATGCACAGCGCCGACGAGATCCTTCCGCAGTATCAGAACCTCAGAGTCGGAGACGCATTCCCCCTGGGACCTGGCCGACCGGCCATGCGGGTAGAGATCCTCGACCCGGAGCGGGCGTTCACGATCCGGATCTCTGATTTGCTGGCTGGAATCAAGCAGCGCGCCGAGCGGCTCGCCCGGGACCGGGAAGAAGCGCCGAGCGCTCAGTGAAGTCCTGGACGGCCGTCCCGGGACGGGGCCAGCAGCACTGGCTGATGGGTGGAACCACGGTCCGTTCGGAAGAAGATCTTGAATCTTTTCCCTAACGGAAGGTGGTGACTCGCATACCCGGAAGCTCCCCCGCAGCGGGGGGCCGGCTCCGCGGTGTCGTCGCTTCCCACACAGGTCGATCAGGCGGCCCAGCTCCCCTTCGCCGAGCGCCAGGGTCACGCCGGGCAGGCCGGCGTCACCCGGCTGGAGGGCGCGAGCAGGGGATCCACAGGTCGTAGTTGCGGATCGCCTGCTCGCACTGCCGGGTCAGCTGCCGGCTTGCTCGACGGCCTGTCGGACTGGATGGCACGCAAGGGATACGCCTCGGTCGGCGACCTGCGCGGCCCGCTCGCCGTGCCCGCGGACACCGATCAGGCCGCGCTCCGCGGCGCCAACGGCGCCCGGTGGTGACGAGCAGACCTGACTGACGGGACGTTTGCCCTCCCGATCCTGGCCATTCATCCCTACCGCATCGCGCGCGCCGGGCGTGGACTAGGGAGAGGAAGCACAACTAAGGAGGTGGTAACGGTGAAGAAGTGGTTCGCACTGGGATCAGCGGCAGCGGTTGCGGCCGTAGGCGTGGCGCTGCTGGCGGGCAAGGACGATATCCGCCGCTTCTGGCAGATGCGCAGCATGTGAAGGCGGTCGGATGAGCGCGCGGCGTCACCCGGCTGAAGGGCGCGCAGCCGGGTGACGCTGCGGGCCCGGCTCCGTCATCACGGCGGAACCCGGTCAGGCAGTGGCCTTGCGGTAGAGGTTCAGCGAGATGGCCAGGAAGACGACGAAGATCCCTGCGCACCACAGGGCCGACAGCCACAGGTCGTGATAGACGGGCCCGCCCTCGAACAGCGCCCGGACGGCGTTGATGGTGACGGTGGCCGGCTGATTGCGGGCGAATGGCTGCAGCCAGCCGGGCATGGTGGACACCGGGACCAGCGCCGAGCTGGCGAAGAAGAGAACGAACATGGGCAGGATCGAGGCCATCTGGGCGGTCTGGGGGTCCTTCACGGCCAGCCCGATCGCGGCGTAGACCCAGCTCATGGCGTAGCCGAAGGCGATGATCACGGCGACGCCAACTAGGCACGCCCCGACGCTGTTGTGGAATCTGAAGCCGACGGCCATCCCCAGGCCGATGAGGAACGCCAGCGCCAGCACGCTGCGGCATACGTCGGCCAGGGTCCGGCCGGCCAGGAACGCGGGCCGCGCCATCGGCAGGCTGCGAAAGCGGTCGACGATGCCGGCCTGGAGGTCCTGGGCCAGGGCCAGCGCCGTGGTCATGCCGCCGATCAGGACCGCCTCGAGGAAGATGCCGGGCACGACGTAGTCGACGTAGTCCAGCCCGGGCACGTGGATGGCGCCGCCCAGCACGTAGCGGAACAGCAGCAGGATGATCGTCGGCTGAACGATCGACATGAACAGCAGCTGCGGCGTGCGGATGATCCGGAGCAGGTTGCGCCGGGTGATGCCCCCGATGTCGCGGACGGCGAGTCGCAGCGTCAGCGGCACGGCCTCGGCCCTCGGCGGCCTGATCGCGAGGTCAGTCATTGTCCCGCCTCCGGTGAGTGCGCTGCCCGGCCCGCGTCGTCGCCCGGGGTGGCCGGGGCAGACGGGGACGCCGGGTGGCCGGTGAGCGTCAGGAACACGTCGTCGAGCGACGGGCGCCGGATCCCGAGGTCCTCAAGCTCGACGCCCGCGTCGTCGAGGGCGCGTCCGGCCGCGATGAGCACCCGCGGGCCCCCTCTGACCGGGACGGTGACTCGGTTCAGGTCGGCTTCGAGACGGGGCGGCGCGCCGGTCAGGCCCGCGACGAGCGAGACGGCCTTCTCCAGGTCAGCCCGCCTGGCCACCCGGACCTCGAGCACGTCGCCGCCGAGTTGGTCCTTGAGCTCGTCGGCGGTTCCCTGAGCGGCGATGCGGCCGGCGTCGAGGACGACAACGGCCCGGGCGAGGTGCTCCGCCTCCTCCATGTACTGGGTCGTGAGCAGCACCGTCGTGCCCTCGGCGACGAGTTCCTCGATGAGCTGCCACAGGTCGTTCCGCGTACGCGGGTCAAGGCCGGTGGTGGGCTCATCGAGGAACAGCACCGGCGGGCGCCCGATGAGGCTGGCGGCGAGGTCAAGCCGCCGCCGCATCCCGCCCGAGTAGGTCTTGACCAGATGGTCCCCGGCGCCGGTGAGCGACATCCGCTCCAGGGCGTCCTGCGCGCGGCGCCGGTACACCGCCTTGTCCAGGTGGTAGAGGAGCCCGATCAGCTCGAGGTTCTCCCGGCCGGTGAGCAGCTCGTCGACCGTGGCGTACTGGCCCGCGAGCCCGATCAGCGACCGGATCGCCCGGGCGTCCTTCCGGACGTCCAGGCCGGCCACCCGGGCGCGGCCGCGGTCGGCCGCCAGCAGCGTCGTCAGCACCCGGATCAGGGTCGTCTTCCCGGCCCCGTTCGGGCCCAGCAGGGCCAGCACCTCGCCCTGGCCGACGCTGAACGACACCTCACTCAGCGCCAGCGTGCCGCCGAACCGCTTCGTCACGCCCTCGACTTCAATCGCGCCATTCATGCATCACGCTCCTGGGTGGACTCGGCGGATTCCGCTCTTCTACTTCACGCCGACTGCGGCTGCCTGGCTAGGGGCCTAAGTCCTCACGGCAGGTGGCGAAGGCCGCCGAACCGGCTTGGAACCCGTTCCTGTCCGTCGGGCCCTGAGGAGCCGGCCTGGCTATTTCTCGCCAAGCGCGCACGGTCTCCCTGTGATCGCCGACGCTCCGTTCAATGGCGAAATTCCAGTTAACCGCCCCGCGCCTTCGACGGATAGGGGCTAACGTCCCGGGAACGCGTTCCTGGCGGCCCTTCCGCAGGGCCCATGCCGCCCCTATGGTAGGTGATATGCACCGCATTGGCGCGAAATAGCAGAAGGAGAAGGACAAGGCCGGAATTATCGTCGGGATAGACGGCTCCGATCACTCGGGGCAGGCCCTCGAATGGGCCATGAAGGAAGCAGCGATCCGGCACGCGCCGCTGACGGTGATCACCGTCCACCCGGTCATCGCCGGCTTCTCGGGCCGCGCGGTCGCCTACCCCACCGACGACGCTCTGGCCGACAAGGCACGCGAGACGGCGCAAGAGGAAGTCGACAAGACGCTGGCCCGGCTCGACGGACCGGGCCCGGAGACGGTCACGGTCCAGGGTGTCAGCGGCTTCCCCGCGGAGGTCCTCATCACCGCAGGCAAGGACGCCGACATGATCGTCGTCGGCTCGCGGGGCTCCGGCGGGTTCAGCCGGCTGCTGCTCGGATCGGTCAGCAGCCAGGTCACCCACCACGCCCAATGCCCTGTGGTCGTCATCCACTCCGGGGAGCGGAGCTGAAAGGCGCGGGAGCGATACAGGATTCACCGATTGTGCGAGGTCCCCGGCGCGAACGCTGCCGGGGACCTCGCATTTATGACCGCTGGTCAGAAGGTGAAGACCAGGCGGGCGGGCACCTGGCCCGCGAGCACCTCTTCGATGCAGACGTTGACGTCATCGAGGTGCCGCGCCTGCGCGATGACCTTGGTGCGGCCCGCGCCATGCAGCGCGAACACGTCGGCGAGGTCCTTGCGGGTGCCCACGATGGACCCGATGATCGACTTCCCGCCGATGACGGTGTCGAAGATCGGGACGGTCATCTTGTCGTCGGCCGGGAGCGCCACGCACACCAGCCGGCCGCCTCGGCGCAGCGATCCGAAGGCCTGCTCGAACGCCCGGGGCGAGGTGGCGAGAGAGATCGCGACGTCGGCGCCGCCCAGATCCCGGATGGCCTCGACCGGATCGGCCGTCCTCGCGTTCACGACGTAGTCGGCGCCGAGCTGGCGAGCGAGGTCCAGCTTCGAGTCCTCGATGTCGACGGCGATCACCCTGCCGCCGAACTCCCTCGCGTACTGCAGGGCAAGGTGCCCCAGGCCGCCGACGCCGAAGACCACAGCCGTCTCGCCGGGCTGGATCCTCGACACCTTGACTGCCTTGAACGAGGTGACTCCGGCGCACGATAGCGGCGCGGCGTCGAAGGAGGACACGGCCTCGGGAACCGTGACCACGTGGCTATCGAAGGCAAGGGCGTACTCGGCCCAGGCGCCGTCGACCGAGTAGCCGCTGTTCTCCTGCGACTCGCACAGTGTCTCCCAGCCGTCGATGCAGTACGAGCAGTGCCCGCATGCCTTGCCCAGCCACGCGATGGCAACCCGATCTCCGGCCTGGTGCAGGCTGGCGCCCGGGCCGGTCGCCTCGATGATGCCGATGCCCTCGTGCCCCGGAGTGAACGGCGGGTTCGGCTTGACCGGCCAGTCGCCGGCGGCGGCGTGGATGTCGGTGTGGCACAGCCCGGAGGTCTGCATCCGGACCAGTACCTGGCCGGGGCCGGGCTCGGGCACGGGAAGTTCCCTGATCTCGAGCTTCGCGCCCAGTTCCGGGACTACCGCGGCTTTCATCGTCCTCATGACTCTTTCTCCTAACGTGAAATTGCTGGCTGACTGACCTGCGACCGGATTCCCGATACTCGTCCGCCGCCATATCACGTCCTTTCTACGCTGCGGTTGACCACCACGCACAGGGTCATTGGTCCCTTCAGCCCGGGTTTATTCATGCCTCATAGAGCTTGAAATCGATGTTGAAGGGAAGCCTTTGATGTCGCCAAGGCGAGTCGACGTAGGCGCCGATTAATTCCCGCCCGGAAAAGCATCGGCTACGTCCTCGGGCGTGCTGCCGCTACGTCAGCCGGGTGGCACGCACCTCGTCAAACCGGTAACACACCGGAACCGCGTTCGGCATCTCCAGGCCGGGGGAAGCGTCATCGCTGACGCCATCCAGGTGCTTGACCAGCGCCCGCAGCGTGTTGCCGTGCGACACCACCAGCACGCAGCCATGCCGGCACAGGTCGGGGACGATCGCGTCGCACCAGTAAGGCAGCAGACGCACGGTCACGTCGTACAGCGACTCGCCGCGCGGCCGGGCGTCGGGCGGAAGGGCGGCGTAGCGCGGGTCGTCGTCCGGCTTGCCCAAGGGAGGGCGCACGCGAAAGCCGCGGCGCCAGGCCTTGAACTGCTCATCTCCCGCCTCGGCCCGGACCTCGGCCTTGCCCCGGCCCTGCAGCGCACCGTAGTGGTTGGAGTTGAGCCGCCAGCTCCGCCGCACCGGCACCCATGACCGGCCGCACGCGGCGAGCGCGAGGTCCGCCGTCACGATAGCGCGGCGCTGAACCGACGTGTGGATAACATCAGGGAGGAAGCCGCGAGCCGCGAGCATCGCCCCGGCCCGCTGCGCCTGCTTTCGGCCGTGCTCGCTGAGGCCGATGTCGATCCAGCCGGTGAACACGTCCGCGGCGTTCCAGGCACTCTCGCCATGTCGCAGCAGCACCAGAACCGCCATCAGCGCCGCCTTTCCTGGGTGAGTTCCCCGCTCGAGATGGTGCGGTTCGGCGCGCTTTCCAGGGCCAGCACGCCGATCTGGGGCCGCTAAGCGCGGGCCGTCCAGCGCGGTCCGGTCGACTGCCAGTCGGCGTCCCACGCGGCCATCCTGCGCTTGTCGAGCGACCACCGGGCCAGGACTCCGACCACGGCGAGCAGCACCGCGACGGCCGCCGCCCCGGCCATCTCGCCGAGGTCCGTCAGGGACGCCACCTGCGACTCGCCCATGGGCAGCGAGGTGAGCTGCCCGTCTCGGGTCGTCCACACGCGGAACGTCGCGCCGGCGCTGGTATACGCGGGCACAGGCAGTTCGCCCGTCACCACCGCGCCGTCCGGCGCGGTCCACCGTGCCGGGGTGACCGAAGTCAGGTTCCATGATCCAACCGCCGCCGGCCCGGCCGCCGTGAGGACGACGGCCGTGACCTGGTGCCGGGACGCCACCTGTGCGAGCTCGGCCCGCTGCGCCATCGCGTGCACCCAGGTGCCCGAGGCGAGCGCGGCCAGCGGACCGCCGACCAGGAACGCCACCAGGAGCAGGGCCAGCACGATGGTCTCGGCCCGGTCGGCCGGGCGCCGCAGCGGGTTGCGGTCAAACCGCCTCCCGCGCACGATCCTGCCCGTGAGCGTCGCCCGGGACTTTCGCTCTTTGCTGACCATCGTTCTGACCTCGCCTGATCGGTATGGGCTACCAGTCCAGGGTTCCGCGTCGCCCGGGGCGGCGGCAGGGCCAAAGTGCCCGCTCGGCTGGGACCTTCGGCCCGCGCGGGCCGAAGGTCCCAGCGACAGGTGACCAATGCCGCTAGCCGACGGGGGGCAACGGAACGAGGCTGCGGATAACAGGACAAGGGAGGAAGCACATGTCTACGAGGGTTGGGATCAACGGCTTCGGCCGGATCGGACGGGTGCTCACCAGGCTGGCGGCGGAGCGCGCGGACCTCGAAGTGGTCGGGGTAAACGACATCGCCGACGTCACGACGCTGGCGAACCTGCTGGAATTCGACTCGACCTACGGCCGATTCAGCGGAGGGGTGGAGTTTGACGACCATGCGCTGATCGTCGCGGGAAGGCGCATCGCAGTGCTGTCGGAGCGCGACCCGGCCGCGATCGACTGGGGCGCCCTCGGCGCGGACATCGTCGTTGAGTCAACCGGCAAGTTCCGCACCCGGGAGGCGGCCGCTGCGCACCTGAAGGGCGGCGCGCGGAAGGTTCTGATCTCCGCTCCGGGGAAGGGCGTCGACGTCACGGTGGTGCTCGGGGTCAACTCCGGCGCCTACGACCCGCTCCGGCACGATGTGATCTCGAACGCGTCGTGCACCACGAACTGCGTGGCGCCCATGGCCAAGGTGCTGAACGACGCGTTCGGCGTGGAGCGCGGGTTCATGACCACCATCCACGCCTACACCGGCGACCAGATGCTGATCGACGGGCCGCACAAGGACCCGCGGCGCGCCCGGTCGGCCGCGGTGAACATCGTGCCGACCACGACCGGGGCGGCCCGCGCGACCGGGGAGGTCATCCCGGCGCTGGCCGGGAAGCTGGACGGTGTCGCGGTCCGGGTCCCCGTGCAGGACGGGTCGCTGACCGACCTCGCGGTCGTGGTCGGCACCCCGGTCACCGCCCAGGAGGTGAACGAGGCATTCGCCGCGGCGGCGGCGGCCGGGCCGCTGGCCGGCCTTCTGCGCTACAGCACCGACCCGATCGTGTCCCGCGACATCGTCGGCGACCAGGCGTCCTGCGTATTCGACGCGCCACTGACGCAGGCGTCCGGGACGCTGGTCAAGGTGTTCGGCTGGTACGACAACGAATGGGGTTACACCGCCCGCCTCGCCGACCTGGCCGCCCTCGTGGGCAGCAAGCTGTAGGCACCACCGGGCCCATGTCCCGCGGAGGGAACCATGGCAGTGATGCCGGTCGTAGTCGGCGCGGACGGATCTGAGGAGTCGATGCTCGCGACGGAATGGCCCCACTGGGGAGGCACTGCGGCGCAGGGCGCCGCTGCGCATCGTGTCGGCGGCGGCAGTGCCGCCGCCGATGCGCGCGCACGACACTGGTCTGCGCACGGTAGCCAATGAGCTCTGCGGCGAATCCTCCCGTGCGCTCAGCGAGGCCGTCTCGCGATCGGCAGCAGTCTCTTCGCGGCTGGTCATCGATGCCAGCCTGCTGATCGGGCCTCCGGCGCTGGCGGTCGCCGGCAGCGGCTCCGGGGCGCTCATGGTCGTCGTGGGCGCCCGCGGAGTCGGGGGGTTCGGCGCGATGCTGCTCGGATCGGTCGGTAGGTATGCGGCCATGCACGCCTGCTGCCCGATCATCGTGGTCAGGGAAGGGACGTGCGCAGCACAGCCCGAGGTCGTCTTCGGCATCTGCGACCCGCAGGACATCACGACCCTGGCATTCGCCTTCGAGGAGGCCGACCTGCGCGGCGCTACCCCTGGTCGCTGTCCACTCCTGGAACGGACTCCCGGCAGCGACCTGGCGGCCGACCAATCAGAGGCAGCTCGCGGCGGAGGCGGGAAGGAACCTGGCCGAGGCTCTCGAGCCCTGGCAAGACAAGTACCCCGATGCGGTGCTCAGCCATGCCCGCGGCTGCGTGGCCATCATCCCGTCAGGCTAGGCGCTGAGGCCGAGCGAGCGGCTGGCCTCCCGGAGCTGTTCCCTGACCGACGGGTGGGCGACACGATCGATGACCTGTTCCGCCTGCCCGGGCGCGTCATGGCCCCAGATCACGGCGGCTCCCTGCTCGCTGACGATGAAGCTGTGCTGGAAGGACGTCACCGGCCCGTCGATCCTGGGCACCACGGTGGACACGTCCGCCTTGGGATGCCAGGACGGGAGCGCGATGATCGCCTGCCCGCCGGGCGAGTGCAGCGCGCCGACCACGAAATCCGTCTGCCCGCCGAACCCGGAATGAGTTCTCCCGTTGACCCAGGTCGCGTTGGCCTGACCGAACAGGTCGACCTGCAGCGCGCCGTTAACAGAGGTCATCCGCGGCCGCCGGGCGATCTGGGCCGGGTCGTTGACCGTCTCGGTCCGGAGCATCCGCACGTCCGGATTGCGGTCCATCCAGGCGTAAAGGTCCGCGCTGCCGAACGCGAACGACCCGGTGACCGGCTGGCCCGGGTCCAGCGCGCCCGCCTTGACGAGGCCGAGCACGCCGTCGCTGAACATCTCCGACCAGACCGCCAGCCCGCGCCTGCGCTGCAGCCCGGCCAGCACGGCGTCCGGGACGGCGCCGATGCCGGCCTGCAACGTCGCGCCGTCGCCGATCAGGGCGGCCACCCGATCGCCGATGCTGGCCGACGTTTCCGCCACGGGCCGCTCCGGCGGGGACGCCAGGGGCACTTCCGCCTCGATCGCGTAATCGACTGCGTCACAGGGCAGCACCGAGTCCCCATAGGTGAACGGGACCCGCGGGTTGAGCTGCGCGATCACCAGGCCGCCGCGGGACCGGGCGGCCTCGATCGCGGCGGGCAGCACGTTCACCTCGGTCCCGAGCGACACGGTGCCGCGAGATGGTGCCGACGTCTGCACCAGCACTACGTCTGGGGGCAGGACCCCGCTCAGCAGCGCGGGCACCAGCGACAGCCGGCAGGGGAAATAGTGCAGCCCGCTCTGCCCGCGCATGCCCGGCCCGATGAACGGCGACTCAAACGTCACGCCCTCCCGGCTCGGCATCCCCGCCTGCGCGTTCAGCGCAAACAGCCGGTACCGCGCGACCGTCCCGTCCAGCACTGCCAGGGCCCGCCAGGGGGTGGCGAAGTTGCCGCCGACCACGACCCTGGGGGTACCTGCCAGCGCGCCGAGCACGATCGCTAGCTGCCGTTCAGAAACGATGCGCACTGGTGCCTCCGTTAAGTCGCTGGCCGACGACGCGCCGGCCGTTCACCATCGCCGGCGAGATGCAGATGAAATGGTCGCTTTCCCAGGTGACCCACGAGGGCGGCGCCGCCCTCTCCAGGCGGCGGATCTCCGCGACGTCGTTGACCGCCCGGGCCTGCCCGACAATGGTCACGCTCCAGCCCGTGTGCTCGGCGAGGTCCACGCTGTCGGCCTCGAACGCGACGACAGCGCCGCGAGTCGCGGCGGCGAGCTTGCCCTCCGCGCTCGTCCTGATGACGATGTCGCCGTCGACGAGCGCGAAGTTGACCATCTCGACCGCGGGCAGCGCCTGCCGGGTGTAGACGATCCGGCCGACAGATACCGAACCCATCAGCCGTATGCACTCATCCTGCGGCAGCTGCTCCAGCGCTCGGCTTTCGGTGTCCATGATTAGCAGGATGCCCGCTTCCGCCCTGGCGGCCGAGAGTCCAAGGTCCCGAAACGGCAGGGCTTCCGGCGCGAGTTGCGCCCGGCGCCCTCTGACCGCGTGCGGCTACGGCCCTTAGTCCGGTCGCAGGAGGCCGGAGGCCCGCTGGCGCAGGGACGTTCGCCTCTGACCCCGATCGCCCGGCGGGCATAGCGTCGAAGGTGAAGCAGCAGGTCAGCGTGAGGAGAAGAGCAAGATGCCAGGAATCATCGTCGGCGTCGACGGCTCGGGCCACTCCCGCCGTGCCCTTGAGTGGGCCATCAGGGAAGCCGCGGTCCGCCGCGCACCGCTCACCGTGCTCACCGTCCAGCAGGCCGCCGCCGGGCACTGGGGCAGCCCCCTGCTCTACCCGGGCGATGACGCGCTGGCCGAACTGGGCCGCAAGACGGCCCAAGAGGAAACCGACCGCGTGCTCGACAAGACCGACCCCGAATCCCGGCCCTCGTCGGTCACCGTCCGGGCCGCCGCAGGCCTGCCCGCAGAAGCGCTCCTCGAGGCCGCCGCCGGAGCCGACATGCTCGTCGTCGGCTCCCGCGGCGCCGGCGGATTCAAGCGCCTGCTGATGGGATCGGTCAGCCTCCAAGTCACCCACCACGCCCACTGCCCCGTCGTGGTCATCCCCGACGAAAACATCTGACTACGCACCCGAACCGGAGGCACCAGCCATGAACTCCACCGTCAAGGACGTCATGAGCACCCACGTGATCGCCGTCAGGCAACGCGCCCCGTACAAGGAGATGGCGACCATGCTGCACGAACAGCGGGTCAGCGCCTTCCCCGTGCTCGACGACGACAACAAGGTCATCGGGATCGTCTCCGAAGCCGACCTGCTGACCAAGGAAGCACTCGACGGCACCCTACCCCGGGCGCTGCCGATCCCGACCCGGCACCGCGAGCGTCGACAGGTCAACGCGCTCACGGCGGCCGACCTGATGACCAAGCCGCCGGTGACCATCGGCCCCGACGCCCCGGTCGCCCACGCGGCCCGCCTGATGTACAGCCATCGGGTTAAGCGGCTCCCCGTCATAAGCGACCGGGGGCGGCTGATCGGCATCGTGACCCGCGCCGACGTGCTGAGCGTGTTCAGCCGACCGGACGCGGAGATCAAGCAGCAGGTCATCCGCGACCTGATCCTGGACACGTTCCTGTGCGACCCTGACAGGTTCACCGTCACCGTCAAGGACGGCATCGTCACCATCGAGGGCATGCCGGAAACCCCTCTGATCGGACGCGACATCATCGACGCCGTCAGGCACGTCGAGGGCGTCGTCGCCGTACGCGACCGGCTCAGCCACCCGCGCCCCGGGACGCCCAGCTGATGGTTGCGAGACTCGAACGGGCTCGAGGGGGGCGGCGGTGATATCACAGCCGCCCCTTCGTCCTGCGGGTAGTTATCCTCCCTCACCGTTCCCCCGCCGGGATCACGACCACCGGGCAGGGCGCATGATGGGCGACCTGAGAGCTGACCGACCCCATTACGAGCCTGGCGAACCCGCCGGCACCGCGAGACCCGACCACCAGCAGGTCCGCGTCCTGGGCGGCCCTTAGGAGCTCCTCAGCCGGAGACCCGGAGACCGCGTTCACGATGACCTGCGACGGCGCGCTATCGCCGAGCCGGTCAAGTACCTCGTTCGTCTGCCCGCGAACCGCCTTGCGGACTTGCTCCGACAGGGTTTGGTCCCCCTGGTTGTCGAGGGCGCTACCCAAATAGACCACCACGGGCTGGTGAACGCAGATGACCGTCAGCGGGGCCTGGCAAACCGCCGCCTCCCGCATGGCCCATTCGAGCGCCCGCTCCGAATGGCCGGAGCCGTCAATCCCGACAACGATTCCTGACATGTCTTCCATCTCCCTCATAGCATGCAACTGCGGCATGCCGCATCGGCACTACCGACGCTAGGCGCGCCGTCGGCGCGGGTTAGGAGCATTTGGTCCGGCCGCGACGGGACTAACGGCCTTAACGCCCGCGCCGTCGCAGCGTGGCCCTACGCCAGCCCGTCCGGCTCGGGGAGGTCCCGCTCACCGACCGGGCGGGCGGTCCAGGTTAGGCGGGTGCCTCCGCCGTCGGGGGCGGTGATCTGGAGGGTCCCGCCGTTATTCTCCGCGCGGCGGCGCATGCTGGCGAGGCCGCTGGAGCGGGCGGGGGTGCCGAGGCCGCGGCCGTTGTCGGTGACCTCGAGGGTGATCAGCCCGTCTTGCAGGGTCAGGGCGACGGTGACGGCGGTGGCGCGGGCGTGACGGGCGCAGTTGGACAGGGCCTCGCGAGTGACGGCCAGGATGTCGTGGATCAGCGTCTCGTCCAGGCCCGGGCCGGGCGCGCCGGTGAAGCTGACGGAGGCGGTGAAGCCGAGCTGCGCGGAGTGCTCGTCGACGATCTCCATGACCCGGGCCTGCAGGCTGGCGGGGGGCTGGCCGGGCTGCTGGAGCCCGAAGATGCTGGCGCGGATCTTCTTGATGACCTCATCGAGGGTGTCGATGTAGCCGTTGACCCGCGCGGCCGTCGCCCGGTCGCTGCGGGCGGCGTGGCCCTGGAGTTTCATGCCGAGGGCGAACAGTTCCTGGATGACGTGGTCGTGCAGGTCGCCCGCGATGCGGTCGCGGTCTTCCGCCTGGGCCAGCAGGATCTGGTCGGCGCGCGCCTCAGCGAGCTCCATGGCCACGGCGGCGTGGGCGGCGAAGGAGGCGGCCATGCCCAGGTCCGACTCGGTGAACCCGGGACGACCGCCCGCCCGCCCCAGCAGCAGCGCGCCCAGGACCCGCTCACCCGCCGCCAGCGGTACCGCGATCAGCGGGCCGATCCTGGCGCCGAGCGCCGCGGCCGCCCCCTGCAGGCGGTCGCCGGTCACCAGGGCCGCCTTGCCGCCTGAGATCACCTGCCCGGCCAGCGATCCGGCCAGCGGCGCCGTCCGGTTCATCAGTCCCGCCGCCAGCGGGCCGGCAGCGCCCGCCACGACCACCTCGTCCGGGTCGCCGGGCACGACCAAGACGGCGAGGTCCGCGTCGGCCGCAGACGCGGCGTGGCCTGCGATCAGGGGGTGCGGCCGTTCCCGGCTGTCGGCCAGCAGCAACGGCGTCAGTTCGGCTGAGGCGTCGAGCCAGCGGCGGCGCTGCTCCGATTCCGCGTACCTGCGGGCGTTCGCGATCGCCGCACCGGCGGCGGCCGCCAGGGCGACCGCCAGCTGCTCGTCGTCGGAAGTGAACTCCCCGCCCGCGATGCGCTCGGTCAGGTACAGGTTGCCGAACACCTCCTCCCCGATCCGGACCGGGACGCCGAGGAAGCTGCCCATCGGCGGGTGCCCCGGCGGGAACCCGGCCGCCGCGGGATGATCGCTGAGGCTGGCCAGCCGGATCGGCGCCGGATCGCTGATCAGCAGGCCCAGGATCCCCCGGCCGCGAGGCAGCTCGCCGATCGCCGTCACCAGGGCCTCGTCCATGCCCACATGCACGAACTGCTCAAGATCCCCGTCGCGGCCAAGCACGCCGAGCGCCGCGTACCGGGCGTCGAGAAGATCCCGGGCGGCGCCGACGATCTGCCGCAGCACCACCGGCAGGCTCAGCTCGCCCGCTACCAGGGCATTGGCGCGCAGCAGCCCCCGCAGCCGCCCCTGGGCGGCCAGCACGTCCCCCGCCCGGTCCACCAGCTGCACCAGCAGCTGCTCGAGCTCCAGCCGCGGCACGTCGGGGAAGGCCAGCCCGCCGGCAGCGTCCGCGGCGCCCGCCCCGGCCGCCGCCGCACCGCGCTCACCTGCCATGGCAGTGATCATTGCTCCTCCCGGGGGCGGCACTAGTCATGCTCGGCTGCAGTGCCCAAGACAAGTGGCCGACCCTGGGCGGAAACACCGGGTCGGCGCTGCACAGGCGAAGAGGATTTAGCCGCTCAACCACAACCACTCCTGGCATTGTTGGCCCAAGCGGCGCATGATCACATGGTCCAGACTAGCCGGGCCTCTGTTGCCAGTTAACGCCTGATACCCATCAGGTGCAAGGTCACGAGCCCCGGAGCTACGCTGCTTCGGCTGACGGCAGAAAGCGGGGTCCCGGGTAGAACCGCGCTTTACTCATTCCCTCCCGGCCCCCTATGGCCAGGCAGGCGCACGGCCACCGGTACCACCCGCCCCTAAGGGGCTTGCGTCACTCCGGCGGGGGCCGAAACCGGGATAGCTCTGCACCCGCTCTACGGCTCGGAGCCCGGCGGAGGGCCGCCCCGCCCTTCGATGCGGAGATCTCTGAGGGGCGGCTATCACTTTGCGGCACGACCGCTTCACCGAGTTCGCCTGCGTAGTCCGGTATTCCTCGCGGGCCCCCTCAGCCGCGCCGTTGAACGTGGCGGGCAATGGACGCAAGGACGACACGATGACGCAGCCAAGCAGGTCGGAATCTGGGACTAAGGGCCCTACGATACGCGACGCCATGATGACTGAATGGAAGCGTGCGGACAACCAGACTGCTTGGGTTCGCGTGCGGCTACCGGACCGATCGTAACCCGCTTGGGTGCTCCAGCCAGGGACGAACCGGGCAGAAGGCCCGCCGCCACAAGAAAGGAGTACTACGAATGCCACACACCGACGTTCACCTGGACGCGATGCTCCGCCACCTGGGAGCTGCCTACTATCGGTCACTGCGAGGCGACGCCACGCATGCCGACGTCACCCGGGCATTGGACACGGTCGAGGAGCAGCTGACGGGACGGCGGCGGCCACGAGGCTGGGACCACCGGGTGCGCGATGTGATGCGGAGATCCGTGGTGACCGTGCACGGTGACACCTCATACAAGGAGATCGCCAGGCTGCTCGCCGAGCACCAGATCAGCGGCCTGCCTGTGCTGGGACTGGAGCGCAAGGTCGTCGGCGTCGTTACCGAGGACGACCTGCTCGCTGCCCAGGCCAGAACATCACAGCGTCTCCGCGCCGAAGTCAAGGCAGCGGGGCACCCACGCGAGGTGGAGCACCCGACACTGAACGCCGCCGAGCTGATGACCACGCCAGCGGTCACCATCGGCCCGGAAGCTACGGTCCCTGCGGCAGCCAGGCTCATGAATACCGACCACCTGAGGATGCTGCCGGTTACCGACGACAAAGGGAGGCTGCTTGGCATCGTTACCCGCCGCGAGCTGCTTAGCGTTTTCCTGCGCGCCGACGGGGACATCGCGTCCGACATCCGCCAACTGCTCACGGAGGTGGTGTCCGCCGACGCGGACAAGGCCGACGTCACCGTGCAGGAGGGCGTCGTGACTCTCACTGGGGAACTCGACCCGACAGCGGGACCCCACGGCGACCTCATTCCCGTCGCGATCCGGCTGATGTGGAGTATCGACGGAGTTGTCGACGTCATCGACAGGCTCGGCAAGTGCCGCGATGACTGAACGCGAACGAAACGAGACGGAATACGGGATCCTGGCTGCGTACGATGGATCGGCCTCCGGCTACGACGCCCTCCGCTGGGCAGTTCGGGAAGCACGGGACCGTAGGACTCGGCTGACCGTTTTCCTGGCATCGGATCTCGCGCCGCCTGGGAAGCCGCCGCCACGCGACGCGGCCAGGCTGGCCGCCGATCGCGGCGAGCGCCGACTGGCTGAGGGGCTGAGCTACGCCG
>Ga0335072_10003591_pt1 | contig 23285 bp, 18 predicted proteins | sample Lox_Sample_21_FD_206725 | JGI IMG/M metagenome (GOLD analysis project Ga0335072, IMG submission 206725) | Soil microbial communities from Loxahatchee National Wildlife Refuge, Florida, United States - Lox_Sample_2.1 | ecosystem: Environmental > Terrestrial > Soil > Wetlands | place: USA...
TTCTTCGGCAAAATCGCATAAGAGAACTCATGGGCATTCAGAAATTCCTCCCACCCCTGCTCCACTCGAATCGTCTTCAAGTAAGACTTTAAGAATTTCTCGCCGTACAAATCGTGCCGGTCATCCATCACGACGAGGTTCTTCGGATAAAGCCGGTAGATCAAATACCCGCCCCAATAATCCATGCTAAGAATCGGTCCTCCAACTGCCTGCCTCTCGACAAAATCAACCGCTCCCACCGGCATCCGTTGCGGATCGAAACGCGCGTTGGCGATCTGATCCCCTCCCAGCTTTCCTCCGTTCATCACGATGAGAAATGTCGCAATCACGCCAGCGATCGCCCACAGATGCCAGCGCGCTTGGATTTCGAGTGCCCTCATTCTCCGGAAAAATCCCCGCGAACCCGACCGCTCCCGCAACAACGGCGCGACGATCGCCACCACCAGTACTGATGCAGTCGGAATATTCCTCGCCGCATACAATCCCGAATACACCGCAAACAGAAGCGTCAGCAATTGGCTGACACGCAGTTGGCGCCCACGCATCGCCAGCGTCGCCACCGCAATCAGCAGCAGAATCGCGAAGCATTTCTGCGAAATCCCGTGAAAGTTCGGCGACTGAAATTCCTCGATGTGATCCATCAGGAAGCGATTCGCCAGGTATTGATGAATATGCCCGTAAAGCCTCCACCCATAGGGATTCACCATGCCGGCAGCCACAGACAGCACGCCCACGATCGTGAGATTCCAGACTCGCTTCCCCGGTTCCGGTTCGCCCGCCCGTGCCGCGTTCCTGGCGAGAGGATCGGAACTGAAGATTTCGAACAGCAGCCCTTCACCCTCCGAAGCCCTGTGCCACCATCCCCACACCGCACTCAGCCAGTAAATGCCAAGCAAGACGAATCCCACCAGGAATCCGCCGTGAACATTCGCCCAAACGGCCGTCAACAACGGCAAAATCCAAATCCATCGCCGTGATATCGGTTGCCGGTCGCGGTCCCTGCTCCGCTCTACGCCATCCAGAATCACAAACCACGCCAGCGTAAACAGCCAGCTGACCACATGCGGACGCGCCAGGAAATGAATCATTGACGCCGCGATCGCGAGGAGCACCAGAATCACAGCTGGAGTCAGATTCGTCCCGCGCTTCACCACTATCCGGAACAGCCACGCAAATACCAGCGCGATCACCACCGCCGTGAGCCACACCACGCCATTCAGTCCAAATGCCGAATCCAGAGCGCCTGCAATCAAGTCATACAGCCACTCCCATGCAAACCACGGCTTGCCCTGCATGGTCGACGAAAACGAATCGACCCGCGGAATCGCACGAGTGGCGATGATCTGCTGCCCGGTGCGAATGTGCCATCCAGTCCCGGCGTCTCCCAGCAATTTCGCAGAAAGTGGCGTGAAGACGAGAACTCCGAGCAGCGCCAGAAAAATCAAATCAGCGGCCGAGGGCATCGCGGCATGCATCCAATCTCCGCCGCTGCCTGAACTCCTGCCAGCTTTCGAACTTGTGTAACCATCATCCATCGCGCTGAATCTTATAGGGCAGTGAGGGTAAATCGCAAAGGAGCAACTTCGCCAGGAGCACAGTTAGTTAGGAGCACAGCATGACCGTTCGAAATATGCCGCGTGTCGTCATCGTCGGAGCCGGATTCGGTGGGCTCACCGCCGCGCGCGAACTGGCGAAAGCTCCCCTGCAAGTCACCATCATCGACCGCAGAAACTATCACACGTTCCAGCCGCTTCTTTATCAGGTTGCTACCGCCGGACTTTCACCCGGAGAAATTGCCGCGCCCATTCGCTCGATTTTGTCTTCCCATAAGAATGTCGAGGTCCTCATGGCTGAGGTTGTCGGCTTCAATCTGGAGCGCAAGATCGTCGAAACAGCAGAGATTGAAGTCCCCTACGACTATCTCATCGTCGCCGCGGGTGCGAGCCATGCTTACTTCGGCCATGACGAATGGGAGCCGCTTGCGCCCGGATTGAAGACCATCGAAGACGCGCTCGAGATTCGCCGCCGCGTTCTGCTTGCCTTCGAACTGGCAGAGCGGCAGGCCGCTGCTGGTGAGAGTTTTATGCCGTTGAACTTCGTGGTCATCGGAGGAGGTCCGACCGGCGTCGAGCTCGCCGGAACTCTCGCTGAAATTTCTCACCACGCCCTGGCCCACGAATTTCGCTCCATCGATCCCGCACGCACGCACATCATGCTGATCGAGGGCGGACCGCGCGTACTGCCCGCTTATGCTGAAGATCTTTCCCGCAGCGCTGAGGAACAGCTCAAGCATTTGGGCGTCGAAGTACGCACTTCGACCATGGTAACGAAGGTCGAGCCTGGTTCGGTCAGCGTCGGCGAAACCAGACTCTCGGCGACAGTAATCTTGTGGGCAGCCGGAGTCGCCGCTTCTCCGCTCGGCCGGAAGTTAACCACGTCTGTCGATCGTGCTGGACGCGTTCCCGTTGCTCCCGATCTGAGTCTGCCCGGCCATCCCGAGGTTTTCGTTATCGGCGACCTCGCCGCCGTTAAGGATGAGCAAGGCACCATGCTCCCCGGGGTGGCTCCCGTTGCCATTCAACAAGGAAAATTTCTCGCCAAACTGATCCGCGAAGAAATCGACTCGCGACGCAATCAACATCTAGACGCCGCCGCTTCGCACCGTCCCGCCTTCCATTACTGGGATAAGGGCTCACTCGCGACCATCGGCCGCGCCGCCGCTGTCGCCCAATTCGGCAAGGTGCACATCTCAGGATTCCTCGCCTGGCTCTCCTGGCTGTTCGTGCATATTCTCTTTCTCATCGGATTCCGTAACCGCATCCTCGTTTTCATTCAGTGGGCGTGGTCGTATGTAACCTATGAGCGCGGCGCGCGCCTCATCACCGGCAGCACCTTTCTTCCCGGATGGACCGAGACCGGCCACCCCGACACCGCCCGCGGCAATCCCATGCAGGAAGAAGTTTCGGCCCGCTCGAAATAGTTGCCCTCGTGAGGATAGTCATGCGAGTGAGTGAGCGCGAGTCGAAGAATCCCCTACTCTATCGCTGTTCTGGAAAGCGGGTGCCCCATTCTTCCCGCGCTGTTTGCGGGAGTGTGGGGATTTTGATTTCCCTAGCGAGCATTCGGCGCAATCCGGTGAGTATCGGAGCGTGACGCAGATGCACTCGTCCTCATCTCCAAATATCCCGCCACCAATCCCCACAAATACAGTCCGGCAAGCACCACAAAGCACAACGTCGCCAGCCGCATATACCGATCAATCATTTGCGTCACCGACCACCCGTACACCGTCGTGAGCAGGCTAGGATCTGACAAATTCACTCCTTCGATCTCGCCGAACGGAATATCGTCAATCGGTCCTGACCAAGTCAGAAAAACCTGCATGAAGCTGATCGCCCCGATGAACATCAACCCCCAGCGCAGTCCCCAACCTTTGCGGATCGCGCTCTCGCGCGGAACATAGAACATCGCCATCAGAACTGTGCCCAGCACAAACGCGCCGCCATCCCCACCAAAAACAATCGTCGATTCCGCTGGCAAATTCAGAAAAATTATTTGCACGATCAGCATTGCACCGGCAACGCATAACCATCCCCACCGCTGTGCATTCCATGCAAGATAACCGGAGAATAGAATGGCAGCAGTTACTGCTGCGACAATCCCCCACGATCGTTCTTGGCCGTGCATCGTCACCCAGAGCAGCGGCACGGCCCAGCGGCCCGTAAGCCAGGCCGTGATCGCGTGTCCACTCTCATGCAGAAACATCGCCAGCATGCCCAACGGCGACCGTGCCACGAGGCGCGCGAATAGCAGCGCCAACGGCAGTGCGATGATCCGCGCCTTGAACTCCCATCGAGCATCGTTCGGCAGTTCGTCATCTCGGAAAATTAAAGGTGACAGCCTTACGTCTGCGGGGCTTGTAGATGCCGAACTTGCGGGTCTCGAATGCGCCACGCGCGCCGGTGTCGGATGCGTGGTGCCCCTCTGAAGATATGCTGCCCCCGCTGGAAGAAATGCTGTGCCTGACAGTGTGGAAGACGCCGCACCCGCCAGTTCTCGACGAATTGCTGGATACGTTGTGCCCGCCGGTGCCGCAGCCGCCATCGCCGCGGCGCTCTCCTGTTTTGCCTGTGCCTCCACCGCGGCCTGATATTTTGCAAACACAATCCCGCACTTCAGACATTCGGTCGTCTGCAGCGGATGATCGAACTCGCATTTCGGGCAGCGCATTTTCGATGTCGACCTGCTCTGTCGACCTGCTCCATTCTATGAGCGCTGCGCCGCAGATCTGCCCAGGTAAAAGGAATCAAACAGTACCGAAGTGACCACGGAAGGAGTATCTAGGGTAGGAACTTACTTTGATAAGATCTCACTTCGACGGTTCGGTTGTGGCCGCGACGAACTCCAGCAACTTCTTCATGTTCTCGTTCTCTTCCTTCGTTTTCAGCTCAAAGGCAACGCCCATCCCGTAGCCGGGATGCGACGCTTGCACCAAGCCCCGCAGGCGTAACTTTAATTCATATGTGCGAACTACGATCTCGACCGAGCAGCCGGAAGGAAACGGCAGCGGCACTTCCAGATAGCATCCGCCCGAGCTCAAATCGGTCAGGCAACAATAGTTCGGCACCGAAGTCCCCGTGCGATACACTTCCGCGCTGATGCGGCACGCATAACGCTCTTGCGTCCGCCGATTATCAGTATTTACCTCTTCATGAGCGACCGTGCGCTCGCCATGACGGCAGTTTTCCAGTTCACCCGACTGCGCCGCATGGACCGAATCTTTTGTTTTGGCAACCGCTGCCGCAGGCGCAGCTTTAGCCGTGGAATGAGATTTCTTACTTCCGGGAGTTTCCAGGGGAATCGAGACATGCTCTACCACATGATCGTCCATCTCTACGGCGACGTCCGCGAGTTGATCCGGACCGACATGCTTCGGCAGATTCGCGTCAAGAAATTCGTTGATGACTTTGCGCGAGGCCTTCGGCACATCCATGAATTGCACGCCCGCACGCCCATTCCAATCCTGCCACACCACTTGCCCCGACAGCCGGACCGGCATCTTCTGTCCCGGCAAAACGAACTGAAAGTATACTTTGCTCGTCGGCGGAAGTTTCTTCCCAAACAGAATTTGCATCCCGTCCTGCGCCAGATCGATCAGCGTTCCCCGCTCGCTTTCCACATTCGCGTAGTCGACAGTGGCGTGCGTATGCACTGCGGCTCGCGCGTTCTTTCTTTTCTCCTTGCGCATTAATGCCCGGGCAGCGCGCATGCTGCTAAGCGCCCGGTCATAAGCAACCGGCTTGTACAGCGCAAAGTTCACGCCCAGCGAGAATAGTTCGCGGATACTGTCTTGCCCCGATACGATGGCAACGGCCAGGGTGGCCTCATTCAGGCGCGAGAGGCGGCTTTCGCGCAGCAGGTTCACGACTTCGCTATTGGATTCGCCATCGACAATAACCACGTCGAAGCGGTCTTGCGCCAGGCGAATCGCGGCCCGGGCCAAGTCTGGACACTCTTCCACGCGAATGCTGAGTTCCTTGAGCACTTGCCGCAGGATCGCAGCCTCCGCCTCGTCCACGCATACCAGCAGGGCAGTTAAAGTCATAGCTGGCTACATCCTAGGTTCCTCCAGTTCCGGCTCACAAGTTACCGGAGTCATAGGCACATGCCGCAGACCTGCAGTAAGTGGCGTACTTTCAGGTTCATGACATCAGTAACCACTCCGCATGCCAAAAGGCCAAGTCCTTCGCGTTGGACTGACGTGCTTTGACGCTTCTCCCACCCCTTCCTAGGATCAACTATGACGCGATGCAAGTCGCCGCGCCCGCTTTATTGTCGGCAGGCGAAGTTCTGCGGTGAGAATGAGCGTATGGAAATGAAAACAAGATCAAAAGCACATCGCGGGTATTCGCTGCTGGAAATGCTGGCGGCGATTGCCATCAGCTTCACTCTGGCCGGCATTGCCGGGATGGCTCTGATGCCCGAAATGAATTCGCGGGATGTCACCACGTCCTACAACGACACGCTGACTACCCTGCGTCGCGCCCGCGATCAAGCCGCCAACGACATGCGGACTTACGTGGTCACATTCACCGCTCCAGGCACCATCACCGTGCAGCAAAGTATTAGCGCCACCGGAAGCTGCCAGATTCCTCCGACGGGCACGACGCTGATGACCACTGTTCTTCCCTCCACCGTGACCTTTCACATTGAGTCGGGAGTGCCCACATCGAACACGACGGCCCCAACGACTCCGGATCAGTTTGGCAATGCCGGGTACGCTATCGATTTCGATCAGGGCTACAACGCCGGAACCACAACCATCTGCTTCAATCCTGACGGCACCGCCTCCGACCCGCTCGGCAATGCCAACAACGGCGTTGTGTACATGGCGCGTCCCGGGGATCTCTACAGTTCTCGCGCCATCACGCTGTGGGGAATGACGGGACGTATTCGCGGATGGCGTCTTTACAACGTCTCTGGAACAAATACATGGGTACAACAATGACACAGCCCAAAGGTTTGCGGGCAGCTGCCCGACATCGCGGTTTCACACTGATCGAATGCGCCATCTCGATGGCAGTCCTGACCATCGGCTCTGTCAGCCTGCTGGGCGTCTTCGGCTTGGCCGTGCAAGCCAGCCAGACTTCTCAAGAGAACATGCTCGCGCGACAGCTCGCCTCCGAAGCAATGGAGAGCATTTACACCGCGCGTAATGAGTCGGAGATTTCCTGGGCGCAGATCCAGAACGTTTCCAACGGCGGCATCTTTACGGATGGCTTGGTCAACGTCATGTGCGCCGGCCCTGACGGGATCATCGGCACCGCTGACGATACCTCATGCCTCACCGCTTCCGGCGCCGTTTGCCCGAATGGCGGTATCGAGTGCCTCACTGATCCCGGACCGGATGGAATCCTGGGCACGGCGGATGATGTCATCCTCTCCCTGAGCAACTACCAGCGCCAGATTCTGATCACGCCCCTGTACACGACCGGCAGCAATCCGACGCTGATCCAGACGTTGGAACAGGTCTCGGTGACCATTTCATACACGGTGCCACAAACGACTGTTCCCAAAACCTACACGCTAACTGAATACGTTTCCGAATATCACTAGACGAGGAATCATGGGGCGCCAACTGCACACAACTCGGAGAAATGCGAAGGGATTTACCCTGCTGGAACTTCTGGTTTCGGCGTCCATCGGCCTGGTCCTGCTGGGCGCCGGCTTGCAGGTCTACACCCAAGCTGTCAAGTCGACCTACGTGACTTCGCAAAAATCTGAAATGCAGGAGGATTTTCGTGCCGCAGCCAACATCTTGCAGCGCGATATCAGCATGGCCGGCGCGGGCGCTCTCGGCCAGCAAGGGCTTTCTTCCAATAGCGTAGGGCTGCCCTCGGGAAGCGGCAGCACCTTGGCCGTCTATCCCTGCAGCAGCGCGGTCTGCAACTACGTCAACGGCACTTCCGTTGCCTATCCGCAGGTTTCTGGCGCTCCCTATCTTTACTCAATTATTCCCGGATACAAGTTGGGTATCACGGTCAACGCAACTGAGGGAGCGACTGACATCATCACGATGTCGTATGCGGATGTCAGCCTGCCCCTGAACTGCTACACCGTCGATGTCGTCTCTGTCACCAGCACCGGCGCAACTGTCATCTTCGAACTGCCGGTTACGCTCCCTACCACCTGCATCCTGGCGACAGCTTCATCAACCGTTCCGGCACTGAACGCCGGAGGCGTTGGCCTGCAGGCTGGAGACATGATTCTGTTTAACCAGTCGGCCCTCGGCGTGGTGACCGCGGTTAGCACTACCGCTGTTACCAGCGGAGCGTACAGCGCGGCGTATCAGGTGACCTTCAACACCGGCGATCCGGGCCACATCAATCAGCCCGCCCTCGCCAATAGCCCCATGAAAGCGCTGCCGATCGGGGTGAGCAGCGCAGTCAGCGCCGTGCGCCTGATGGAGATTACGTACTACCTGGATATTTCGCCGGTCGATGGCGTGACACCACGTCTCATGCGCATTCAGAACGGCCGCACTCCGGCGCCAGTCGCCGAAGGCGTGTCTTGCCTGAAGTTCAGCTACGACGTCGACAACAACGGCGTGATCACGGCCAACCAGACTTCCATGCCGACCGGCGTTACCCCCGCCATGATCACGAAGGTAAACATTCTGCATATGAGCATTCGCAGTCAGTTGCGGGGAGTTACCGGCTATCAATCGCTCGACCTGCAGACCTCGGTCAGCGCGCGAGATTTGAACATGGGTCAGGAGTATCCGATTTCAGGATCTTCCTACTAGCAGTCTCCAGAACCGCCGGGTAGTTCGTCGGCTAGTGTCTGGATGGACGGATACAACGAGGAGAAACAACGATGCGTAACTCGAAATTCACTTCACACGGATTCACGCTGATCGCCTCCCTCTTGCTGTTGCTTTTGATGTCGGGGTTCGCGCTCGGGCTGCTGATGATGGTGAATACGGAGCAGCGTGTCGGCGGTTACGACCTGAATAACGATTACACCTATCACTCCACCGAAGGTGCGATCGAGAAGATGACCTCGGACCTCGCTTCGACTTTCAAAAGCATCCAGGCGCCCACTGCCGCGCAGATTTGCGCGCTGAGCGCCAACGTTCCCACCTGGGACACGACGATCAGCTATCCCATCTATAGCGTTCAGCCGGTTTCCGGTTGCTCCTCGGCACTGACCACCGTTTGGGGACCGATTCAGTCCGGTCCGGATGCGGGTCTGTACGCGCAGATCATTCCGGTTACGATGAGCGCCGAAGCACAGCGCGCCACCGGTGAAACCGTGTGGATGACGCGTACCGCGGAAGTCGCCCTCATTCCAGTGTTTCAGTTCGGTATCTTCTCCGACTCCGATTTGTTCTTCGGACGCAGCCCCAACATGGGCTTCGCCGGACGCGTGCACACCAACGGCGATCTCTACCTTGGCGTGGCCGACGGTTACAACCTGGTCTTCGGCGACAAGATGAGTGCCTTCGGCAACGTGATTCGTCAGCAGATGGATAACGGCGTGGTTGCGTCAGGCAACGACGATGGCGGTACGGTCTTGATTCCGACACAAGCCAACGGCTGCGCCACACAGTTGTCCAATCTGGGCAGCGCCAGTGCGAGCTCCACTTGCTTGGACGTAGCGACAGAACTCGGTTCTACCTATGGCAGTGTGGAAGCTGGGCACGCGTCAACTCAGAACCCGAGCTGGAAGAGCGGCTCTGGTGCTTTTCAGGGTTATCTCATTGACGGCAACGGGCAGGCCAACGGACAAGATGGTCCCAACTCGACGGGCGCCACCGATCTGACGCTGCCTTTCGTCAACGGAACCACTTCGGCGGTACAGATCATTCGTCTGCCTCCGACCAGTGAACAGATCACCTCCGTTCTTGGCCAGAACCGCGAAGCCAACCTGGCGCAGATTCGAATCCTGATGGCTGATACTGAAGCCCAGCTGCACCTCGATGACTGGAACGGCAACCCGGCCCAGGACTACCAACTGGTGAGCATGCTGCCGACGGCGCTCCAAGGTCTGCCTCAGGGCAATGCGGGCAGCGGCACGCAGCCGAGCGCCGGCCTTGCAGTTCCCGCGGGAGGAGCGCACACCTACTACTTTGGTGAGAGCTACTGCGCTGGTACGGCGGCAATCGGGGCGAGCTATCCTGCCAATCGAGTCTGTCCCACGGCTAATGGTGGCGACGGAAACCAAATCATTCCGCCGATCTACGGCCCAGTGAATCAGGGGCCCGGAAATTCCGACGTCATCACCCCATTCCCAGCAGCCACCAGCTTCAACACAGCAAATAACAGCACCAACGGACTCGAGTGGCCGCTGGTCAACGGCTGGCTGCTCGTGGAAGTGAAGTGGGCGAGCGACGAACAGTGGCATGGCGTCACGCAAGAGTGGCTACAACTGGGCTTCGCGCGCGGATTGCAGGTTCCGACTCATCCTGGAAACCCTTATCTCGCGCCGTCCTCATCGACTTGCGCAGCTCCTTGCAATGCTACGGGAGCCTACGGCAGCAACTACATACAGGATCACGCGAACGCGATCCTCTACTTCCAGCAGACAGCGGATCGCAATGGCAATAACAGCATTTCGGGAACGGGTGCCGGAACTGACGAGCCCGTCACAGCCAATCTCTATGGCGCCGGCTCGCAGTACAACTGGTATCCCATCAATCTATACGATGCGCGTGAAGGCGAAAACAACGATAACCGCAGCACCACTTTCCCATACAACATTACCTGCGGCGGCAACTGCACGCAGCCCTCGGTAGCGACCATCACGGGTACGCCCAACGGCATTCTGAACGCGGTGGAACTCGACGTAGGCAACCTGCGCAACTGGCTGCAATGCACCAACGGCGTTGCCGGCTGCACCGGAACCAACGTCGACTACTCCACGCAGAATGGATACGTGCTCTATTTCTCCGATCGTCGCGGCGAGCAGTTCGCGACCGGAGCGCAGGGAGCGAATTACCAGTCTCAGTGGGGCGAGTACGGCTACGAAGATACCGTCAACTATGCCAACGCCGGAGCCAGCTTTGCTCCGGATGGCAAGCTCGATGGAGTGAATTACAACGGTGTCTCCGACGAGGACGTCAACGGCAACGGCTTGCTCGACAACTACGGGGTGAAGTACGTGGGAGATGCGTACGGTACCACTACGACAGCTGACACCGACACCGCCGCGATTCCTACTCCTTTCGCAGTGGGCCATCGCATCCAGACCTTTACCTATGGGCGCGCCAATCGCGTGACGGGCGCTCGTCACGTGCTCAAACTGGTGGATGGATCGATCGGCAACGTGCCGACCATGCCTCCTGGCAACAGCACCAACAATTGCGCGCAGACAGCCGCCAGTCCGACCGCTTGCGGCGGATTCACGGTTGCCTCCGAGAACCCGGTTTATATTCAAGGCAACTACAACTCAAATTGCCCGGCGGCGTCGGCCAACGGCAACTGCACTCCCAATAACGCCACCTACGACACGAACTGGGGGGGCGGGGCGCAGGTTCCGCACGCGGCAGCCTCGATTATCGCCGATGCCGTCACCTTGCTCTCGAACAATTGGCAGGACGGGGGGTGCACTCCTGTAGCGGGGAATTGCACTACCGCGCTCAACCAATACAGCGGCAGTATGCTGAACCCGGTAAACACCCCAAACGGACAGAATATTCCGGCGACCACTCCGAACCGCATCGCAGTCACCAGTTACTATCGCGTGGCGATTGCCGCGGGCAAGAACATCGCCTTCAACAACACGGCGCAGAATCCGGAATTTGCTTACGGCATGGATGGCGGCGTGCACAACTTCCTGCGCTTCCTCGAAGATTGGGGAGGACCTCCAAACCTCAACTCGCAGCAGTCGCTCTGGTACCAGGGTTCGATCGTCAGCCTGTATTGGAGCTACTACGCGACCGGACCGTTCAAGTGCTGCAACCTGGTCTACAACCCTCCGGACCGCCAGTTCACTTTTGACAACCTGTTCTCGATTCCGCAGAACTTGCCCCCCGGAACACCCATGTTCCGCAACGTGGATAACCTGACCTATCGCCAGAATCAGGTTGCCCGCACCAACTAGAAGCTGAAGAGACAACCCGAGAGCCCCGGCTAACACAGCCGGGGCTTTCGTCTTTCCTGGCCCGGCAGCGCTGCTCTGGCCGCGCCGCTCAGATTTTGCATCTCACTCAAAAGAAGTTTTATTTCGGAAGCCTTACTGACAGAAATTCCAGCTGCACTTGAGCGTTGTCTCGGAAGCTTGTTTGCTCCCCAAACACTCCGCGGCAATACAGCGAATCCCGTATTGTAGGGTGTCCTACATACGCATATCGTCGCACATCAGGAATTTCATGCCTTCGGCCACGCGGAGCCGCAGGGCGACAGGTTAGAGATCATCCAGGCAGTTCGCGCTGAACAACAGTACGATCTTTGCCCGGCTCGGTGTAAAACGAAATCCGCTTAGGAGGATGGGACACCCTTGGAGCGCGTTCGCATTCTGGTGGTCGATGACCATGAACTGGTCCGTAGAAATATCTGCCGCTTCCTCAACGAACAGTCTGATTTCGAGGTGGTTTGTGAGGCTTCGACCGGTCTGGAGGCCATTCGTCAGGCGGAACAACATCATCCCGACATCATTCTCATGGACATCAGTCTTCCCGAACTGAACGGCTTGGCCGCGCTTCCCACCATCCGAAAGGTCGCTCCAGCGGCGAAGATCATCATGGTGACCAATCACGACAGTACCGTCTTTGTTCGCGACGCTTTTGCCGCGGGAGCGGTCGGATTCGTGACCAAGAGCGACCTTTCGCCACAACTAGTGACGGCGATGCGCGAAGCCCGGGAAAATCGCAGGTTTGTGAGTCGGAGCGTGAAGAGCACACCGGAAATCCTACTCGCGCGAAAGTCTCCAACCAGCGATGTCGACGCATAGCGGCGATTCCGCCGAATACTCCAACACGATGTCATCCTGCAGAGGCCCAAAACCCACCGAGGGACCGTACGACCGTGTCCACCAGCAGTGCGGACAGCAGGATCAGCGCGGCTTTGTTCTAGACTGTTAAGAACGAATTTCCCGACAAATTCCTGCTCAGATCAGGAGGACATTTGACTGCCATTCGTGCTTTTTTTTGGGATGTCGGCGGCGTCCTGCTCACCAACGCCTGGGACCACAACGAGCGTACCGCGGCGCTCTCTCATTTTCAATTAGACGCAGATGACTTTCAGCGTCGCCACGAGACGGTGGTGGAACCATTCGAGCGCGGAGAATTAACCTTGGACGAATATCTCGCGCAAACTGTCTTCTACCACCTGCGTCCGTTTACCCGCGACGAATTCCGCGACTACATGTTTTCTTTATCGAAACCGCTTCCCGGTTCGCTCGATTTCGCGCAGGCCCTCGGCCGCTCCGGAAAATATTTGATGGCAACCATCAACAATGAATCACGTGAATTGAATCTGCACCGCATCGAGAAATTTGGCATGCGCGACATCTTCCGCCTCTTCTTCAGTTCATGCTTCGTCCGCATGCGCAAACCCGATCCAGAGATCTATCAACTCGCGCTGGATGTAACCCAGATTTCACCCGCGGAATCCGTATTCGTGGACGATCGTCCGGAGAACCTCAAAGCCGCGGCAGGGGTCGGCATGCAGACTGTTCAGATGCGTGGTCTAGAACAACTGCAGGCCGACTTGGCGAAGCTGGGAGTACAGCCTTGGCAAGGCCTATAAAAAGCTGCGACCAGCCGGAAGAATCCACAGCATTCCCAATTCCTCGATTTTCAGTGACTGTACGCACCGTTTTCCGTGATCGGAAACGGGCGTGACCCGAAGTGCGCCCGTTGCATTTACGTGCCTTCCACTTCCCTGCTACCATCATGGGTTCACGGATCAACTCAAAGTAAATTTGATTTCGCCTTCATACATCTACGGAGGAAGACATGGCAATCAAAATTGGCATCAATGGCTTTGGACGTATCGGCCGCAACGTGCTGCGCGCTTCGCTGAAAGACCCCAACCTCGAATTCGTGGCTGTCAATGATCTGACCGAACCGAAAACTCTGGCTCACCTGCTCAAATACGACTCGGTGCTGGGAAATCTCCCCAACCAGGTTTCTGCCGGGGCCGACAGCATTACGGTCGACGGCAAAACCATCAAGGTCTTCAAGGAGAAAGATCCGGCAGCCCTCCCGTGGGAGTCCGTCGGAGCCCAGGTTGTGATCGAATCTACGGGCAAATTTACCGATGCAAACGACGCCAAGAAACATCTGCACGGGCCAGTGAAGAAAGTCATTATCTCGGCTCCAGCCAAGAACGAAGACGTGACCGTCGTGCTGGGCGTGAATCACGAAAAATACGACGGCCACAAGCACAACATCATTTCGAACGCGTCTTGTACGACGAACTGCCTGGCGCCGGTCGCCAAGGTGATCAACGATGAGTTCAAGATCGTGAGCGGTACCATGACGACCATTCACTCCTACACCAACGACCAGGTCATTCTTGATTTCCCGCACAAGGACCTGCGGCGCGCGCGGGCTGCCGCCCTGAACATGATTCCGACTTCCACCGGAGCGGCCAAAGCACTCAAACTGGTCATTCCCGAACTCGCGGGCAAGCTAGATGGATTCTCCATGCGCGTGCCGACGCCAAATGTTTCGGTCGTGGACATGGTCGTTTGGGTCGAAAAGAAGACCAGCAAAGAAGAAGTGAACGCGGCCCTCAAAAAAGCATCGGAATCAGGGCCGCTGAAGGGATATCTGGGCTTCGAAGAGCACGAACTCGTCTCCTCGGACTTTAAGGGCGACGCGCGCTCTTCGATCGTAGACGCGCCCTCGACCATGGTGGTCGGCGGCAACTGCGTCAAGGTGATCTCCTGGTATGACAATGAATGGGGATACTCCTGCCGCGTGCGCGATCTGATCAATTACATTGCAAGTAAGGGCCTGTAATTAGGAATTGTCATCCTGAGGCGGGCGCGGTTCGCCCGCCGAAGGATCTAGGCGAGCCACGCGATGCTTTCTGTACGAAAAGCCGCGACGCATAAGTCGCGCTGCTTGGCTCGCATTCTTATCAAGGAACGACCAGCCATGTCCAAGCTCTCCATCCGTGATCTTCCCCTCAACGGCAACCGCGTATTCATGCGCGTCGACTTCAACGTGCCACTCGATGACGGCCGCGTCATGGACGATACCCGCATCCGCGAAACCCTGCCGACCATCGAGTATGCTCTGCGCCACGGCGCGCGCCTGATTCTGGCTTCGCATTTGGGGCGACCCAAAGGCAAACCCAACCCGAAGATGAGCCTCAAGCCCGTCGCTGAGCGCTTGCGCATGCTCCTCGACAAGGAACTGGCCCGCGGCGAGAACGTCGGCTTTTGCCCCGACTGCGTCGGTCCGGAAGCCGAAGAAGTTGCCACCCAGCTGGAAAAGGGCCAGACGTTGTTACTCGAAAATCTGCGCTTCCACGCCGAAGAAGAAGCCAACGACGAGAGATTCGCCAAGCAACTTGCCAATCTGGCAGAGTATTACGTGAATGACGCTTTCGGCTCAGCCCATCGCGCTCATGCATCGACCGCCGGAATTACCAAATTCATGAAACAGTGCGCTGCCGGCCTGCTCATGGAGAAGGAACTCAAGTATCTCGGCAAGGCGCTGGAAAATCCCGAGGAGCCTTTTATCGCCATTCTCGGCGGCGCGAAGGTCAGCGACAAAATCGGCGTTATCAAGAATCTCATGTCAAAGGTCAATGCGCTGATTGTCGGCGGCGGCATGGCCTACACATTTCTCAAAGCGCAAGGGCAGGAAGTCGGCAAATCGCTGGTCGAGGCTGACAAGATCGAACTGGCCAAGGAACTTCTCGCCGACGCGCAACAGCGCAACGTACGATTCCTGCTCCCCGTCGATCACGTCGTCGCCATGAAGCCCGAGGCGAATGCCGTGATCACCCAAGTGGGCGAAGGGCAACCGATTCCGTCTGACAAGATGGCGCTCGATATCGGCCCGAACACGATCGAACTTTTCTCCGAGGAAATCTCCACCGCGCGCACTATCGTTTGGAATGGTCCCATGGGCGTGTTCGAAGTGCCGGGATTTTCGCGAGGGACATTCAAAATTGCCCATGCTGTTGCCGATAACGGTGGCGCGATCTCCATCGTTGGAGGCGGCGATTCGGTTGCGGCCGTGAAAGCGGCCAACGTGGCTGACAAAATTACGCACATTTCTACCGGCGGCGGCGCCTCTCTCGAATTCCTGGAGGGCCAGAAGTTGCCGGGCGTCGAAGCGCTGACCGAGAAAAGGTAGCTATCACGCTGACTCTTCTTCGCTTGTCATCCTGAGCGAAGCGAAGGACCTATACAATTCACTTCGAGCGAAAATGCATAGATCCTTCGTCGGGTAAGAACGCCCTCCTCGGGACGACATTGGGTTTGAGCTTTACCATGACCATGCGGCTCATTTTGGATGGCGGAAAAACAATCGAGATCCATGGTCCCGCCGACCTCACCGAGGAGACTACCGACGCCATTGTCAACGCGGCCAACTCCTCGCTGCTGGGCGGAGGCGGCGTGGATGGTGCTATTCATCGCCGCGGCGGTCCCGCCATTCTCGCGGAATGTCGAGCCATTGTGAGCAAGATCGGCCGCCTCGCTGCCGGCAACGCCGTAATCACCACCGGCGGAAATCTGCATGCAAAATACGTCATTCACACCGTCGGCCCCATTTTCCGCGATGGAAATCATCGTGAGAGCGAAACTCTGTCCAGTTGTTACCTCGAATCGATTCGCGTCTGCGATGAGCACGGCCTCACCTCCATCGCATTTCCCGCTATCTCAACCGGCGCTTACGGATATCCAGTAACCGAGGCCGCCCCGATCGCCATTTCTTCTGCACTCGAAGCACTCAGCGCCGCGTCTCACGTGACTGTCTGCCGTTTCGTTCTCTTCGATGTGTCCACGGTTCGCGCCTTCGAACGCGCGGCCGAAAAGCTCGCAAGCAATAATCCCTCATTTCATCTTGAAAAGGCCTCTTCATGAGAAAAAAGCTGATTGCCGCCAACTGGAAGATGTACAAGACTCCTGACCAGACGCGCGAATTCTTTCGCGACTTTCTTCCCCTCGTCTTCGCGCACGACCGCGACGAAATCGTGGTCTGCCCATCCTTCCTGGATTTGCCCGCTGCGCTCGAATCCACCAGATCGTCAAACGTAGCCATCGGCGCGCAGAATATTCACTGGAAAGAAGAAGGTGCATTCACCGGCGAAACCTCAGCTCCGCAACTGCTTTCCCTCGGCGGGATCACGCATGTGATTGTCGGCCACTCCGAGCGGCGGCAATATTTCGGAGAGACCGATGACACCGTGAACCTCCGGCTGAAAACCGCGCTGGAAGCCGGTTTCACTCCCATCTGCTGCATCGGCGAACTGTTGGAAGAACGCGAGGCCCGACTGACCGAGGAAGTTCTCCGCCGGCAATGTGTGCGCGCTTTTCACGCGATCTCGGCCAAGAAGGCCGCTAAGCTCGTCGTCGCCTACGAACCGGTGTGGGCAATCGGCACCGGGAAAACCGCCACGCCGGAGCTTGCCGCCGATGCTCACGCGGTCATCCGCAGCGAAGTCGAATCCATTTTCGGAGCGGACTTCGCCGCCAATCTGCGCATTCTCTACGGCGGATCGGTCAAGCCCGACAACGCCTCCAGCCTAATGTCCCAGCCAGAAATCGACGGCGCTCTGGTCGGCGGAGCTTCCCTCGATCCCAAATCGTTCGCGGCGATTGTGAAGTACTGAGCTTTTGCGTCTCCGCTATCGGTGATCGCCGTCACTGACGGCTCCTTCCCCCGGAACCTAGACTCCGCGTAGCGGAGACGTGTCTCCTCCCAGGAGGCCTTATGCCCCTCTCCAAGCTTCGTGATTTTCTCGACTCCCATTCCATCAAATACCTCGTCATCTCTCATTCGCTGGGCTACACCGCCCAGGGAATAGCGGCACTCGCCCACGTTTCCGGTAGGAAGCTGGCCAAAACGGTGATCGTCAAAATTGATGGTACGCTCGCCATGGCCGTGATTCCCGCTTCGGCGCACGTCGACCTCGAACAAGTGAAGAGATTGACCGGCTGCCAGGACGTAGAGATCGCTTCCGAACGCGAGTTCATGAATGCCTTCTCCGATTGCGAAACCGGAGCCATGCCGCCATTTGGCAATCTCTACGACATGCCGGTCTACGCGGATATGAGCCTTGCGGAAAATGAAGAGATCACCTTCAATGCCGGGACGCACCGCGAACTCGTCCGCATGGCCTGGGCTGATTTGGAGCGGTTAGTGAATCCGACGTTGGCCGAACTGACGCGGGAGCGCCACGTAGAAGCGGCCGCGTAACGCGCGCACGAGATAAAGTGCGCCTTACGACGATCGTTTTCGACCAATGCACATGATGTGCGCACTGGCCCCGAGAATCGAGGGCTCGCGTTCGACTTGCCTGACACAATCGAGGAGACGTTCGCGTTGCGCAGAGTCCTGCCACAACCGGTCGAAATCGCGTGCCAGCCAGCCGGGTCCCTCGATCGCGACCACCTCCACAACTTCAAATCCTGCCGCCAGAAATTCGCGGGACAACTCGCCGGGACGATGAAAAAAAGCATCGGTAAAGTAAATCGGATTGTCGGTCGGATTGCGGTGCTGGCCCTCCGCGAGATCGCTCTTCAGGATCGGAACAAAAGCCGGATCGGAAAAGAACCCCGTCGACAGGGAGTCGAAAAACGACGCGAAACGGCTGATCGCCGCGCCCCATACCCATCCTCCCGGACGCACAACGCGATGCGCTTCGCGGAGAGCCTGAACCCGCTCATCTCTCTCGAGCAAGTGGTATAGCGGTCCCAGCAACAGCACGGCATCCGCGGAGTTATCCGAAAACAAGAGTCGTCGCGCATCTCCGATCTCGGCCGAACCAAGAGGAAATTCCGCCTGCGCTGCCGACGCCGCTCGTGCCTGCTCTACATGTTGAGGAACGGGGTCGATGAGGTAAACCTGATATCCGCGGGAAGCCAGCCAGAGAGCGTACGCTCCCGCTCCGCCCCCAATGTCGAACACCGTTGCCGGAGCTGGGGGAAGATGCCGCAGGATCAGTTCTTGCGTTCGCGCGCGCTCAATCTGAAACACCCCCGTGCTCAGGCGCGAGGATTCGCTCACCTGCGCGTAATGCTGAAGCATCTCGTTCTGCGATCGGTCGCCCATTCAGTCGTACGAAACTGTCGGATCTAGTAATCAAACCAACATTGCACATTGAGCCGGCTGCTTGGGGCTGGGCTGAGAGCATGATTGCTTTTTGTTAGCTCAAACACCGCTGGCTCGCCGATGTGGTGGCCTGAAGCCCAGTTGCATGGAGATGTGGCGCGCCGCATCTTTCAACGCTTCCACGATGCGTGGCATAGTCTGCGGATTGACTTGATGAATGGTGCCGCTCAGTCCAACCGCAGCTTCAACCATGCCAGTCTGATTGAACACCGGAGCTCCCAGGCATCGCGCGCCCAGGTTGTTTTCTTCATCGTCGACCGAATATCCCTGCTCGCGAACCTTCTCCAGTTCCTTCAGCAACCGCGGCAGCGTCGTAATTGTCTTGGGCGTGCGCTTTTCCATGCCCCGCTCGGCAATGATCTGCTCCAGCCGCTCCTGAGCAATGTGTGCGGCCAGTGACTTGCCCACGCTGGTGGCATGCACTCGCATGCGGCGTCCTACCCAGGTATCCATCCGGATGAAGCCTTCCGGCTCTACTTTCTCGATATAAACCGCATCCGGCCCGTCGAGTATCGCCAAGTGGCAAGTCAAATTCGTCTTCTTCATCAGGTGCTGCATGATGGGCACGGCGACTTCCCGCACATCGATGCCGCTGAGTGCGCCCCGGCTCAGGCTGAGAATCTTCAGACCCACCCGATATTTGCCGGTCTCTTCGTCGCGAGTCAAATATCCCTGCGCCTGCAGCGTCCGCAGAATATAGCTGGCGGAACTCTTCGGAATTTCAAGCTTACGGCTGATATCGGCGTTAGAGAGGCCCTCCGGCTCGTGCGCGACCGCCTCCAACATGGCAAGCGCCCGCTCCACCGCTACGGAAGGCGATTCTTCCCGTCGTGAGTTGGCCTTGGCAGACATTACCAAATCGTTATGGTAACAAAATCGTGCACACGGAAAGCTGTAGCCGGACAATAAAATGAATGTATGTTCCACATATTGAACGAATGGCTTGACCGGGATATTTGCCCATCCTACGATCGGACAGCATTATGAAGCTGTGTTCAATATATTGAACACAGCTTGGGGATTTGGGGAACCACAGGAGAAGCTTTACGCATGATGTCCATCGCCGTACTTGCGCCGGAAACCAGCGAACTCATCAATCCCGTCAACAGCGCCCCTGCCGCTTTCGACCCTTCCCGCGATCTGCCTCCCGGGTTCATGGACTTTTTTCTGCCCTTGCATCGCGACTTCACGCCCCGGCAGCAGCAGCTGGCGGCGCAGCGTTTGGAAGTGCTGCAGCGTTCCCTGGAAGGTGAGAAGCCCACGCATTACTTCCCTTCCGATACCGTGCGCAACGGCTGGCGCATCACCCTGCCTGCATGGTGCCAGGATCAGCGCAACCAGATGACCGGACCCGCCGACGATGGTGAACTCTGCGTCAAAATGCTGAATTCGGGCGCGCCCGGCGTAATGCTCGATCTCGAAGATTCCTCTGTAAACGAGTGGTCGCATCATCAACTCGGCGTCAGCAACATTCTGGCGTGCCTGCGCGGCGAACTGACCTATTACGACAAGAAGCGTGACCACACCGTAACCATCAAGCCCAGCAGCACCGTGATTTTTACCCGCCCGCGTGGATTGCATCTCAACCAGGCCGGTCTGGTCCCCGGCGAACTGGTTTCGGCTTCGCTATTCGACGTGGCACGCATTTTCTTCCACATCGATCCTGCCGCGTTGAGGCATCCGCTCTGCATCTACATTCCGAAATCGGAGTCGGCCGAAGAAGCGTTCTGGTGGCGCGATCTCTTCAAGGCGCTCGCCAGGTGGCGCGGCCTGCCGCATGACTACATCAAGTGCATGGCGCTGGTCGAGTCGCATCCGCTGGCGTTCCAGATGGAGCAGTTCGTCTACAACCTGCGCGACCACATCATCGGACTGAATCTCGGCCGCTGGGATTACATGGCCAGCCTCATCCACTTCAATCTGGACGATCCGGACTGGGTGCTGCCCGATCGCAACACGATTCCGCACAATGTTGCCTTCTTCCAGAATCTGCGTGAGCTGATTCCTGAAATTTGCCATCATCGCGGAATTCTCGCGATTGGCGGAATGACCGCGCTCTATCCCAGCCGAGAAGACGCGGAACTCAACGCCCGCGCGCTAGCTGTGCTCGAAAAAGATAAGAAGAACGAAGCCGACTGCCTGATGGATGGCGCCTGGACCGGTCATCCCGATCAGAACGCCATCGCCGTGGCGCAGTTTCCCTTCCCCAATCAACTTCAGTCGCGACCGAAGAACGCCAGCCGGTATCCGGACCTTAGACCGGTGCCGGCCGGCGTCGGCGAACGCACCGTCAAAGGCACACGCGCCGCCGTGCGCACCGTCATCCGGTACCGTCATGGCGTCCTCATTGGGAACGGCGCAAGCCTGCTCGACGGATACATGGAGGATCTCGCGACCGACCGCATCTACCGGCTCATGATCGCGCAACGCGTGTTGCATCGCGACTTCATCACGATTCAAGACGAGACCGGCAAAGCCGTCAAACACACACCGGAATTCATTACGCAACTGTTCGACGAGGAACTTGAGCGCTTGTTGCGCGAGATGCCTGCGAATTCCTCGCCCGAGCAAGTCGAGCAGTTCCGCCGCGCCCGTGAAATCAGCGAGGCCATGATCGTCAACGGAGAATTCAATCCAACGTAGGAATCCACCGTTTCTTCGCGCCGTAAATCGCAAGTCGCAAGTCGCAAAAAAGAAGCCCTGAGTTGCAACCAAATTTCTTGAGGAGAGCAAGCACGATGTCCGCCAACGGTAGCAAGCACAATCCGAATCACGCGGGAGCCGAGCAATTGTCACAACACGAATTCCAGCGCCAATATGCCTTGGCACAGGAATGCCTGACCAACGAGTGGGACACCAATCCCCGCTGGAAAGGCGTCGAACGTCCTTACACGGCCGCCGACGTGCTGCGGTTGCGTGGATCGATTCACGTCGAGCACACGCTCGCACGCTTGGGCGCCGAGCGCCTCTGGGAACTCCTGACCACCGAACCCTACGTTAATGCGCTGGGTGCGATGTCTGGCAACCAGGCCGTGCAGCAGGTGCAGGCGGGATTGAAGGCGATCTACGTCAGCGGATGGCAAGTCGCGGCCGACGCCAACAATGCAGGGACAATGTATCCCGATCAGAGTCTCTATCCTGCCGATAGCGTGCCCAATCTCTGCCGCCGCATCAACAATGCGTTACAGCGGGCCGATCAGATTCACTACTCGGAGGGCAAAGTCGCGCCCGGGCAGACTTGGTTCGCCCCGCTGGTCGCCGACGCCGAAGCCGGATTTGGCGGCACACTGAATGCCTTCGAACTGATGAAAGGCATGATCGAAGCGGGCGCCGCCTGCGTTCACTTTGAAGATCAGCTCTCGTCCGCGAAAAAATGCGGCCACCTCGGCGGCAAAGTTCTGGTCTCGACGACAGAGGCGATTCAGAAATTGTTCGCTGCCCGCTTAGCGGCCGACGTGATGGGCGTCTCGACGCTCATCATGGCGCGCACCGATGCCGACAGCGCGCACTTGCTGACCAGCGATATCGACCCTCGCGACCGCGAATTTTGCACCGGCGAGCGCACCTCCGAAGGATTCTTCCGCATTCGCGGCGGCATCCAATCGGCCATCGCGCGCGGCCTCGCCTACGCGCCATATGCGGATCTGATCTGGTGTGAAACTTCGCATCCCGATCTTGAAGAAGCGCGGCAATTTGCACAAGCCATTCATGCGCAATTCCCCAGAAAGATGCTCGCCTACAACTGCTCGCCCAGCTTCAACTGGAGAAAGAACATCGACGAAGCCACCATCGCTCGCTTCCAGCCGGAACTGGCGCGCATGGGATACAAATTCCAGTTTGTCACGCTCGCCGGCTTCCACGCTCTCAACCTGAGCATGTTCGAACTGGCGCGCGGATACAAGCAGACTGGCATGACCGCCTATTCCCGGCTGCAAGAGAAGGAATTCAGCCGCGAAACCCAATACGGATACGAGGCGGTCAAGCATCAACGCTTCGTTGGCACCGGATACTTCGACCAGGTGCAACAGGTCATCACCAGCGGCTTGGCTTCAACGATCGCGCTGACAGAATCGACAGAGGCGCATCAATTCGCAGAACGAAAGCCGCTCGTTCATCCCGAGCACGGTCCGGATGCTGCCTGCCAGCCGATTTTGGGCGATTGCCCGCACACTCCGGTGAAGATCGAGTCTGCCTTCACGGAGCCCGGTCCTGAAGAGATGCTGTTGCCGTCTGGGGACTAACGCGTCTTCACAGCCGACGCGCAAACTGAACAGGGTTCGTTTGACAACCAGCAAGCGAGCCCTGCTTCTTACCGTGAATTTGAAACCGCCTGCATAAGGAAAAGGCCGACTGCGCTACGCAGCCAGCCTTTTTGCTGGCGTTACCCAACGTCTGACCTCGCAGAAGTCCGTCTAAACTCCCGGGTGGGCACCTGCGGATGCAGGCGCTGGCGCTTTTCCGGCAAGTTCCACTTTTCGCAAAC
>Ga0335072_10003592_pt1 | contig 23285 bp, 19 predicted proteins | sample Lox_Sample_21_FD_206725 | JGI IMG/M metagenome (GOLD analysis project Ga0335072, IMG submission 206725) | Soil microbial communities from Loxahatchee National Wildlife Refuge, Florida, United States - Lox_Sample_2.1 | ecosystem: Environmental > Terrestrial > Soil > Wetlands | place: USA...
CGTGCCCTCCCTCTGCCGCCCACAACAGCGGCGTCCGGCCGTCCGTATCCTTCGAGTCGACGTCGACCCTGCCGGTCTCGAGCAGCAGCTTGACCACGGCCTCGTGCCCTCCCTCTGCCGCCCACGACAGCGGCGTCCGACCGGCCGTACTCTTCGAGTCGACGTCGACCCTGCCGGTCTCGAGCAGCAGCTTGACCACGGCCTCGTGCCCTCCCTCTGCCGCCCACGACAGCGGCGTCTGGCCGTACATCGTATCCTTCGAGTCGAGGTCGACCCTGCCGGTCTCGAGCAGCAGTTTGACCACGGCCTCGTGCCCTCCCCCTGCCGCCCTCGACAGCGGCGTCTGGCCGTACATCGTATCCTTCGAGTCGACGTCGACCCTGCCGGTCTCGAGCAGCAGTTTGACCACGGCCTCGTGCCCTCCCCCTGCCGCCCTCGACAGCGGCGTCTGGGCGCCCTTCGTATCCTTCGAGTCGACGTCGACCCTGCCGGTCTCGAGCAGCAGTTTGACCACGGCCTCGTGCCCTCCCCCTGCCGCCCTCGACAGCGGCGTCTGACCGTCCTTCGTATCCTTCGAGTCGACGTCGACCTTGCCTGTCTCAAGAAGAAAAGCTAATAATACTTTGTCGCCAAGCTCTGCTACATGTGAGAGTACGGTCCTTCCGTTTAAGAATTTAAAGTCGCGTCCAAAGTTGCCCTGTCTGCCTTCGTTCTGGTAGTACTGGCTGCATAGTTGGTGAAGTCGGCTCCTAGGAAACTGATTCGCCGCATAAGCTTCCAGAAATGTTCGAACAGCTTCCTTGCTCCCGGTGGCAAGGGATGCGAACAGAGGAAGTCCGTAACGCTCATCTTCCACTTCAAGACACGACAGGATGGACGGGTGAGCTCTGATGAGATTTGACATGTTGCCCTCCGCCAATATATACAGAAGACTCACATTCTGTGTATGCCTGCGTATTTCATATTTTTCGAATAGATTGTCGAGCGTAACCCAGTCGGCAAGCTGGAATGTCTGGATAAAATTTCCCTGAGCGATACCGCTACCTGCTGCCACGTCTGCATGGTAAAGTACATTGCGTACGGCATACTCTAGGAAGGGAAATGCAGCAGTAGCTGATTTACGGAGGGCTGTAGCTTCCTGTGATGAGGCCTTTGGAAGACTCTTGCTGAGCTCTAAATGGGTAGAAACGTCGATGCTCAGGTAGTTAAGGCAGCAATGCTTCAGCCGTTCATGACTTTGGCCTTGAAAGTTGCTTCCGAGACCGGGCCAAATGCTTTCGAGCCCTTTTTCTTTTAGGAGAAAATCCTTTACTGATTCGTGGATGAACTGGACTGTTGGGGTCTTAGATTTTGTAATTTCGGCAAGTCCTTTAGAGGAATCGAGTATGAATCTTTTGATGATGTCCATTGTGATTTCATCAGAATCCCAACTTGATAGGGCATTGAGCTCATCTCCAGAAAGAATAGCGAAGTATAACTGCTCCGGACTCAACGGTTGCCTTGCGAAGAGAACCCACTGAAGACATAGAATTAATTCGTCTCTATTATGGGAATCGCGTGTCAAAATATCGCGGAATAGCTCGTGTAGGTCGTCAGGGATCTGTCGAAGTCTTCGCTGAAGCGCATGTATGCGGCCACTGTCGTGTTCTTTATTCAATATCCCCACCACAAGGACAACCCACATAAAAATTCCGGAGGCCTTTTCTTGAAGTTCCATTCGGACCTGCTCAGCAACCTTATTATGCCCAATTTTTAACTCGCTATTTAGGTAGTTGGTTATATCCTGATTGTGTCCTTCCTGTCCTTCCAGGACTAGTTCCAAGTGTTTCCGGATTGTGATGTGCGGGTAGTGCCTGCTTGAAAAGCAGACTTGGAATTTAATACCGGCTGATACGGCGAGTTCGCCAACATGCTCAAAAAACGATATCATATCCCGGATCTGATGTTCCTCGCATTCATCTAAGGCATCAATGAAACATACTATAGAGGACTCTCCAAGATATTGTATGGCTTGTTCTAACAGCGTTTTCAGTGATTCAACGCTCCACTCGTGGGATGTGTTGATGCTCAACGTTGAGAGACCGAGCGAGTCAAAGACGCACTGAAGCGCTGGGAGTCGTTCAAGGAGTTGTAGTAAGAGCGACTGATATGTCCCAATTGTTGACTTCTCCAGACTCTCACCTCGTGCATTGAAGAAGAATGAGATGATAATTCTGTCCTTCATTGTTTTGCGAGCATGAGCAAGAGCAAATTTCATTAATGTTGACTTTCCAGTTCCAGGATTCCCTTTGATCCACAAGAAGCCATGGTGTTCGCCTAGTTTGGTGGCGTCAAACCAGTCGAGGTATTCGAAACTTTTTAGCAGCCATTTACATGTGCTGGCGTGGGCATTCTTGATGGTCATCTGGCGCGCATCGATTTGATCAAATCTCAACGAGTCTAACAGCATTCTTTTTTGCTCTTTGTTGAGTGACAGCTTCTCTCCCCTCTTGGGCTGACTGCAGACCGAACTTGTCATCCTGCGGAGAGCGGAAGCAACTTTTCTGTATTCGACGTCATTAAGTCCCGTAAAGCGACACATTTCCATATGATTGCGTCCGATATGCTCGGAAATCTCGATAGCTGGGAGGTTTAGATAGGAAGATGTATCTTCAACGACCTGCAAATATGATAAGCAAATGTAACAGGATATGATAACACACTTACCTTATGACCGCCAAGAAGTGTGACGCCTAATTGTTCCTGGAAGGAGTGTATGATCCAATTCTGTTCATAAGCCATTGGGCCAAACTCATCTCTCAGCTCCCTGAGGCGTTCCGCTGACGGCAAAAGTGTGTTGACAATCTGCTCATTGACTGAGAATCCGGCGGCTTTGATAGCCTTCTCAGCAATATGTTGGAGAATGCCACGGGGTTCGGCGCCGCCGTGTGGGGTGCCAAAAAACATAATACCAATCGTGGACTCAAAGATGTCCCGGAGATGGGTCTGGCCTTGATGACAGCCGCTCGACCTCCGCAGCATTTCCTTGACGACGATCCCTCCTAGACTGTGTACCATGAATAATGCCGGTCTCAATGGCTCTGCCCGACGCTCAGCCTCTAGGGCAACCAGAAAATCCCACGCAATGTCATAGACTGTGTTCTTATTCACGGGAGGTCCTAGCTTATGTCTTATGTGTGTATCATAACCGTAAGTCAAGACTCGTGCGTTGGGGGCGGTGAATGGAACCAGGTCTCTCGGCCAATATATAGCAGTGTGGAAGTCTTCCTGACGCGGCTTGGAGAACAGACCGAGTTTTCGGATTTTCGAAGGTGGCTCGGCTAATTCGTCGTTGTGGGTCTGGTAACTCATGTCTCCCCTTTTGTGAGTCCAGGTCCGCTCAGGGTGGCCGGTGAATCCATGGACAAATATGATACTTTTCAGTCAGCGGAGCATGCGGAGGATACTATGTTCAGAAGCTTACTCCAGGTGTGGCTCGTCCGGATTAACCACGACTGTCAAGCCAGTTGGAGGGATCAACTGACGACAGCTTGGGTCGCTCGAAACGTCCATAATGTCTTGTTAGCGGTGAAGGCTGTGCCGTGTTCTCGCAGGGGGCTGAAGTGTTCGACTTCACTAACTCTAGAAGAGCCACGCAGAGGAGGATGCGAAGAGCCAATAGTTGTCCACGTGTAAGTAGGGTAATTACCAAAAGCTGCACACTTCCGGCTTAAGTTTTCCGCGGCAGCTCTTGTGTAGTTGAAAGTGTCGCGGTCCCATCTTTAGCTCGAAGAGGCTGAGAATACAGGTGCTGTTGCCAAGTCCGAGCGGTCTTCCACACGGCCAGGAGAAACGTCCAGCCGAAGCGCGTATAATCTTTCCCCGCGCTGTTCAGGAAGAGTAGCGGTGATGCCATCAGCTGCAGAATTTGCCAAAATCAATCTCACACATGCGTGGTGTGCGTGAAACGCGATTTGGGCGGTACCTGAGCCCTTTCTCCCCGCATTTCGCCGTGGCCGCTCACCGTGGGTCTAAGAAAACCTTCCCACAGACAGGCGAGAGCTCGTACCCGTCAACGTCTCGTTCCTTGTCTTGCTGGTAGAATTCCAGAAAATTTTCCATTTGCGTCTCACTGGTCATTGGCATTGTATTTGTTCGTTAGACATGGCATGCGTTTCTTCAGGTTTGCCAAAACGTTCATTCACCCCAGCAAGCTAGTTGCGCGTGCACTCCGGCTTCCACAAGGCTCTCAACGTATGGAAGCGATCAGACTAAAACACATGAGAGTCTGATGAGCTTTACCATTCCAGGTTACCATCTCCCTTTCCTTCCAACTTGCAGAAAATTGTTCCCTCGATCCCACTGGTTGTTGGCAGAGTGCCGGTCTCCTGGTCAATCAAGCAGAATTGAGATGCACTTTGATACGTAGATCTGAAAACTCTCTACTCCGTGCTAGTCTGCATGGGTTGAATTAGCCAAAGTTTGCATCTCCACTTGGATCTGCTATTGGTCCTCTCATGTCGTCTTCAATCCGGTAACAGCGAGAGCTTCCGCTTTATTGTACCAGGTGTCTCGGCCCAGATCATTCCTTCGTGCATCAAACGTGTCACCACTATGATGCCGTAGGATACCAGCAGGACTTGTAACATTGAAGAGTGAACATGCCCTACTTTAGCCTGGCAACAACCTTTGGTCCTTCGCATTGTATCCTACAACCGCACATCACTTCTCGCCGAAGTCTCCTTTAGAAGATTCTCAGAACTCACTGCCATTTTCCACAATACAGCATCAATCTTCTGGACTTTCCATATCATTCGTCTAAGAGAACATTGTGTCTAGTATCGTCATTAGTACATCCACTCTACTTACAAGACGTATGATCGCAACATCCTGCCGTGAAACTCCCAGGCCCAGCGCCACATCGACGCCAAAAGATCCACTGCCATATCGTAAGTGTTGCAGCCAAGAACGCATCTGACTTTCAGAGCAGTGCATTGAAATCGAAAAGTCTCTTGCAAACATCGAGAATCAGACGACGCCGAACTCCAGGTGTCACCTCTTAACTACTACTAGTGTAGGCCCGACTCGGCCTCCTCACGCTCACCTCCCTCACCTCCGACCTCCTCCCACCACCGCTATAGCTCGACCTGCTCTTCCGTCTCGTTCCTCTACGCTCCTCTACTACATATCCGACATTGCCTTGTTGGCTGGCGGTTCGTATCGAGTCGATGAAATAGACTAGGAGAAGGGTGCCGAAGAAGGTGCCAAGCACGATACCGGCTACGCCGCCGTTCGTGACGCCGGAGCAGGACGCGGTGGATGTGGTGGCGGATTGGCGCGCAGAAAGGATGTGAGAGGCAGAGAGAGGGATATACTGTGAGAGACAGAGGGAGGCCCTGGTTAGCTTGGGGTTGATTGAGCACGGCGTTTGGGGAAGTGAGCGCTCAGGATGTACCATTATGTCGCAAGAATCGGAAAGTGTGAAGAAAGCTGGAGGTTTTCAATTGAATGCTTGTAACCGCGAGGTCCCGAATCCTACTTGGAAAGGTGAATCGGCGAGCCGGATCTGTATGGAGCACTCAAGTCAAGCGCGGCAGCGCATTTTAGAGTGCTTGTGCTACTTGGCCACTCATGGAGTTGTACGCCCGAGAACTTGAGGTGTGAACAATGAACGTAACATTGGTCACCACCGGTCAGAAGGGTGGACGCACTGCAGCCTTGTTACGCGATCAGAACGTGCCCGCCGCCATATTTTGACGTCACGCCGCATTTGAGTTTCACTGCGTGGGGGCCGAGGTGACTATTTTCGGCGATTGCGACGCGAATCATGATACTTAAGGAACTTCAACCTTTGCTTCTCTACAACTCTAACGCTCTGTGGCCTAGAACGTCTGTTCTACCTTAACTTGCGCATTGGTATCCCATTCGATCCAGATATTCAAGGAGCCGTTTGCCACCCTGGTATGGCCGTTAGTGCCTGTGATCGCTATATCTGTCCTTCAATGAGGCTACTCAGTCACTGCATGTTCGCATGAAGAAAAGTAATCTTGACGCCGATTGAAGAGATTCTAATCTCCAGTTTGAGCGAATTCGAAAGCGATGTAGACAACGACCCAACTATTCATATGCTTCTTAGTTCACAATCTAGGCAGCAGGGTCAAGGTTCGGGTATACGTCAGGTCTTGGTGAAGCCGAAGTCTAGCAGATTCGTATTCTAAGTCGATGGCATACGTGGGCTGGTCCAAGCAAACTCGCCTCACTGATCTCGCTAATCTATTACTGAATCTTCACCTTCATCGTCTGTCCTTCTCTTCCGATCATTCTCACGTCTTGCCTGCTCCAGCACCTTCCTCCTCTCCTCTCTCATCTTCCTTTGACCCACCACAAATGCGCCAAAAGGCGTATCTTCCCAAGCGGTATCTTGCAGGAAGGTTTCGACCTCGGTCCGGTCCTTCGGCGCAAAGGCAACCTTATTCCGCCGCTCTTCAATCCATCTTGCGTTGGCTTCCATCTTCTGAACGAGCAACAACAGCCCCTGGTTGACCTTTGCATTCTTGTTGCCGGTTGTCTTGGAAGATGCAGTCCTAAGCCAGCGCTTCAGCATGACCGCGACAGGTAATTGCAGTTCTGGGAAGGCTACGCTCTTCGTCCACAGAACAAAAAACTCCGAAAAGAGTTCAATGACCTGTTCGCCTACTCCATCTTGATACACTCTAGTCTTGAGATAGGAAGTGGGCGCCCTGATGACGGAACTGAAGTCAAGCGGTCGAAGCGTTGCAGGCTTTGGTGACTTCTTCATCTCGGCAGAATTGAGGACCTCCAGTAGGGCTGACGCCAACGGAATATAAGTTCCAGTAGCTTGAGAGATCCGCAGCAGACTGCGCATAAGCAAGAAGCGGATCGGAAAATATGTCGATGTGGGGATGAGGCGCATAACGCCAAGCGTGATTTGGACAACAGGATAGATGAGCGGCCGCAGATCTGATTCCTTGCCTTCCTGCGCCTCGACTAATGAATTGCAATGAGTAGACAATACCCGGGACCAGAAGTCAAGGGAGTGAACGAATTGCCAATTGTAGATTGTCTTGTAAGAATCTTTCGTAGGCTTTGTGACGTTCCCGCGTAGGTGGATCGCGAGCTGCCTTATAAAGGTAAAGCCAGTAGTGTAGCCCACTTTTTGATTAATTCCCCAAATCTCAGCCGCAGAATTCTTCATTAGATTAACTCCAGGAAGAGTATGAATGGTGGTATTGCGACTTCCTTTGACAATTCCTTCATAAGTCGACTTGAGGACAGCTTCTCGAATACCGGGATCGCCAATGACCATCAAGCGACGCAGAATCAAGAATGCTGTAATTCGTGTAGCCTCGGCTGAGGAGTTGTCGGACCAGATCGAGACAACGGCTTTGATTATCAACTTCAAAAATTTGCGGAACTGTAGTAGATACGGCATGAGTGGTTCGAAGGACTGTAAAGCAAGCTTCAGCGTTGCAGAATCCGAGAGGTGAGGCAATAGGTAGTGCAATGAGGACGCGTGAGACTTGATCAGAGGCGACAATGTCTTGAATTTTGGCGTCTCGGTGGATATGCGGATCTTGCCCCCTGCTGATTGCTTTATAGGTAGGTGGTGATTCAGAACTTGTGGTACTTCCCTGAGTGCAACGGTAAGGACTTCGTGGTAAATATCTGCGTTGGGTATGGAGAACTTGAACTCCTTGTCATCTTCGTCGTTGAGGTGCGCTGCAGCTCTAAATGCTAAAACAACCTGCCGCAAAGCTCTGATGGAATGCTTCTCAGACATTGACTTTTTCCATGTCTCGATCATGGCCACAGTCACGGCGGACTTGTCGAGCGCATTGTCCTCCTCTCCACGCCCAGCATTCTTTTTCTGCTTCTTGCTAGGCCGCCGATCTTCATCACTCTCGCTTAGAGCATCTACCCCGGCCAAGTCATCGTCTTCATTGAAATCTAGAAGTTCAGCGTCGTTTTCTTTCAAGAATTTGTAGAACTCAGGATCCTTCTGAGCAAGTGCGTTGAGCTGGCCTTTGTGGTCTTCAAGCTCGTTCTCTTCTTCCGAGTCAAACAGGCTCGCATGTTCGACCTCACTGACTTCCAACTCGCTCGCAGACCCCTCAGCATCACCTTCGTCCTCCGAACGCTTCCGCTTGCCAGTGTGCTGTTTCAATGGAGTCGGGCGGCCTTTCCGTAGGGAAGTGGCTTCTGGTATTTGGACACCATCTTGAAAGTATTTGTCGTCGTTGAGTTTGTTCATGGCGCTAGACTGGGGATTGCTGGCTGTATCCGACCCATCTTGGATACTTTCTTTTTGGGCCCTTTTCTCAGCTCTTTCCTTCTTCTTGGCCTGAAGTTTATGTCGCTGCTTGACTTTTGCAAAGTCTTTGCGTCGCTCGAGGGTAGGTTTGAGTTTGTTCTTCTCGAACTTCTTTGTCGCTTTTGATTGTTTGTGCGCCATTGCTGCAAAATACACAATCTCAAAGCAGTACCGACATAAGTATGCTTGGGCTTCGAGGTAACAACGGCGCACCTAGGAGCTTGCGGTGAACGGCACACCTAGCAAAGTGCGATTCAGTGCGAACGAAATGTGAGTGCCCCAAAATCTCGAATTTATTTACTGCCACTTTTGCCCGCTTTCCCCGCCTGGCAGCTCTTCCCGCAATTTAGTTAAGCTCTCCAGGCGACATCCTCGCCTCGTTCCTTCACGAGATGTATAGTCCACGACCGACATCGCGTCCACTATCCTACGCTCCTACACCTTACAGCTATCATGGCTCGCTTTCGGCGAATATCAGTCTCGATGAAGAAGTCAAGCTTGCCGAGTCGGCGAGCGAGCGAGATCTCATTGACTCGCTGGCAGAAATATACAGCATAATCCGGACGTTGGATGGACTTGAGAAGGCTTACATCAAGGACGCGGTTACAGAGTCAGAATATACGGAAATGTGCTCAAAGTTGCTAAAGCAGTACAAGTCAATTCTGAGCGATGAGACTGTGTCTAGAGAATTCCAGGACTTGGATACCTTTAGTCGCAAGTGGGATGTATGCGAGCCTTGGAACCATTCTACACCTATAACTGATTTTCAAGCAGATTGAGTGTCCTCGGGCTGCCGAAAGAATACGTGTTGGTATTCCCTCGACCGTGGAACAAGCTTCACATGGCCCAGCAGCTTCTGCGGGCATGGGGAGTGGTGCTTCAACTAGTTTGATCGTGACGGCAACGGAGAACTTCATTACCTTCATCGACGCTCTCAGAATCAACATGACATCGAAAGATGCGCTACACCCACTTCTCGGTGATGTTATCCAGTCCGTCAACAAAGTCACAAACGAGGATTTCGCCAATCGAGGAAAGATCATTCAGTGGCTGATCACACTGAATCAAATGAGGACAACGGAAGAGCTTAGCCCAGAACAAGTCAGAGAACTCACTTTTGATATGGACCAAGCGTACAATGGTTTCAAGGCGGCTATCGGATAACCTGGCTGAAGTAGTATTGGCAATTCGATGAAACCATGAGAGACCCCGGAATCTGTCATTCACGAATACCTGCATAGCAGTGACGCCACCTCCAACAGAAAACCTGCGGAACCACTATAGAGATCAGGGCGGAGGACGTCTCTACCGATTATGAAAATCTGTCGGTAACTCGAAAACTCAACAGAAACTTGCTCAATTGCAATTTGGTCCTGCCACTTGCAGATGCCAAGTCCCACACGGCGTTGGAGACGTGCTCGCCAACAGCTTTCTTACCAGAACCATAGCAGTGAGCAATTTACCCCACTGCATGGGACGGGGTTCTGCGTTTTGTAAGCACCATCGATCTGTTACGTTGATACCTCCGAATATTGCACATATGCACGTCTTCTTAGGAAGTCCAGAACCTTCATCCAACTCTTTCCTATCAGCATCTCAAGATGGACATGTCTTCCATGACCACCTCCCATGCGCCTACAGCCACGAGCTCGATAAATATGAGCATGGGTCCAGCTCGCACTGCAAGATCTCTATGCTTTGGAATTGGTACACAGTCGATGCTTGTACACTCCCTTGGCAACCAAATAGACGCCAGGAGGCCGCCTATGACCTTTAACATGAAGGTGTCTTGCATACTAACGTCTGACTCCATGCAGGCTTTCTATCATCTACATGGCGCATCACGTCCCCGGTATGTTCGCCAGATCCCTGCATTGGCGTAATCCTTCTCGTCTTATCTCTCGAGTTCCTGCGCCAACTGGGCAAAGAATACGACTATTTTCTGGCTCGCCAGTACAGGCAATACAGTGCATCTCAAACTCGCAATCTAAACGTTTCCGAGGAGTGCCTCAACAGCTGTATTGACCGATCATCGAGCTCCAGAACGGCCGATACGCGCATTCAACTGACTCTTGTCAAGCAAGCCGAACACCAAGCAGCAACTTACAACAGCTCTCTTGTATATACTGCAGTTCGGAGTAGCTTATCTCGTCATGTTGTTGGCAATGTACTATAATGGATACATCATTATCTGTATCCTGGTTGGCACTTTTCTTGGAGCTTTATCTCCAGCTGGGATGCAATTGGGCCGAGCAAGGCACAGAGGAAGACCCGACTGTGTACCGCGGATGACATTCCTGTAACTGATAGGAAGGACAAGCAGGCTGTGATGTTCTCCGTCCGCTGACGGCCACAAATGGCAAGCATGCCTTCTCACCCTGTCGACCATGATCGAGCACTTGCCATTGAATGAACTTGTCCTGTAAATCCGCGCAGACCAATTTAAGAGCCGATTCCATCTCGATGTTAAGACACGTCTGATCCCACTCTGATTTTTTGACCGAGTTATCTAGGAGGATATGGATTTGAAATACAATCTCTCTACATGTTCCCTTTTGGTAGCATCGACGAATATCGGTGGGTCTCATGTGCTTCGCATACTAGTGGGTTGCCTGATCTCATATTGCAGCGATCGCCATCTTTGCTACCTGTTGATTGGAAACAAAGAACTCCATTCTTTAGAGAGAGGCGTTCCACGCGAAACGCACGGTGCATGAAACACCGCGCGTTCTATCGTATAAAGTCTCAAGGCCCCAACACAATGTCAACCCCTCTTCCACTACCTTCGATACCCAGGCCCCAAACTCCTCTGCTGCCGCCAGTAAGTAGTCCCGTTCCTTCAAAACTGTATCAGTGGTAGCCGGAATTGATTCAGTCTTTGTCACGATATGCTCCGGGCATTACATAGCCTTGGAAACGTGCATGCAGAACAAAGCCCGCATGTCCTTTGATGACTATCCTTTCCGACTACCACTGTCGAAATTGCCCCAGCTATCACCGATACGTGCTAATAAGGATCCACAGTGTCCCCTCAAGATCTGGATTCTTACGCTATGCCCGCCCATACCGGTTACTATGTCACGAAAACGTACCACCATGACGCCCCGGCCAATACTGATCCATCGAATGTGAAACTTCCAAGTCCGTGTACCGTCCTGATCACCGGAGGTGGGCGCGGTCTGGGCGAAGCTACAGCCTACGCCTTTGCAAAAGCAGGCGCCAGCGACATCATCCTGGCGGCGCGCACCACAACTGAACTCGACACAGTCGCGGCAAACCTCGGCAAGATGTCCAGCAACATCAACGTCTCCACCGTTCGCTGCGACGTCACCTCCGAATCCGACGTTCTCGCATTAACAGAATTGCTGAAGACTAAGCATTCCTCCCGCCTCGATGTACTAGTCAACAACGCCGGCTTTCTCGATGCTGGCTGGCAGCCTATTACTGCCGATAGTGCTCCAGCGTCCGACTGGAAGAAGGTGTTTGACGTCAATGTCTACGGCGTCTATCTCGTCACTCGACACTTGCTTCCGTTGCTCCTCGGGACCCCTGAAGGGCTGAAGACCGTGATTGGGATTACTTCGATGTCGTCGCATTTTGCAAGTCCAAGTATCGCGATGGGGATGAGCAAATTGGCCCTGAACCGCTTTATGGAGTTCCTGGCCGCGAGCTATGAGGCAGAGGGGCTGATGAGCTATGCGCTGCATCCCGGAGGGGTGAAGACGAGGATGAGTACGGACAAGAACAAGGTGCCAGAGCAATTGAGCAACAGTAAGTTTCACGTGCTGAATGAGAAGGAATGCACGTTGCTAACGAGTGTCATTCAGTGTGCGTCGACTCACCTGATCTCTCAGCTGGAATGGCAGTGTGGTTAAGCCGGGAACCAAGACCCTGGCTTAATGGTAGATGTAAGTCTCATGCGATCATCTAGTCTTCCTGTAAAGCTGTGATTAACCTCTGAAATCAGACGTCGCAGCCAATTGGGATGTCAATGAGCTGCAAGCGCGCAAAGATGAGATTGCGAACAGTGACATGTTCAAATTCCGAATGGTGGTATGAGAGCGTGGGTTGTTTCTCCTTGCTCTGACATGCGCTGCTGATGGGTGGAGTGATCAATCGCATAGCGAGGGCCGCTCAATTCCAACTACCTAAGCCAGCCATTCCAGCCTGAGACCCTTGTATGAAGATGGCTCTTTGCATAACGGCTTCAGTACGTGACGCTGGTAAAAAGTTCGTAACAGATCAAGTCTTTCCCCCATAGAACAGCCCAGTAGAGGACCATGTTGTTCTTGCCTCGCTAAAGCTACGAATGAATTACAGGTTTCGGGGAATTCGGTGAGGCTAAGATGGGGCCGGACCTTGCGGCGACTAAAGATAGCGTAGCGCGAAAAACGCCCAACTAATATATCAAAGCTCCGACGCCCCAGGCAAACATCAGCCTTTCCACCTGATTTTGAGCGGCCCTGGCGCCGCCGAAATTGCACAGCCATCTTGGACCTCCCAGATTGAGCTGCTCTACTATTTTGAGAGAATCCGGGACCACTAGGACTTTTCAAAACCCGTGGTTAAGCTGCATAGCAAAAAATTCTATCCAAGGCGCCAGTTAAAACCATCAGAGCCACGATGCGGAATGCTACTTTGCCTCTGGCCTCTATGCTATTCCACCTGCGCTTACAGCTATGCGTAACTGGAAAAAAGGTTGACGAGAAAGTACTTCGTCGCAAATTTCTTCGTCTCTTTCAGGCGGCAAGGATTTTGTTGTGATGTATTTCATTTTGTGACGAGAAGCTTCACTGATATCCAAAATATCTGAACGGAAATGTACAACGGAAATGCCAGAGGCCATTATTGTGTGCCCTGCACACGACTGGGCCGAGAGCATCTCTCTGATAACCTCTGATGCGACGCAGAAGTTTGTTGAGCCAATTGGCACGGAAAAATTCGTTAAGAGTTCCAGACCGACCCGCCAGCAAAGACAGATACATATGTGCGAAAGCTGAGTGACTTGCATTGAGGCTTCCAACGACTTGGTGAATGCTACGGAGCGCCCACTATATACAGCGTCTGATATCGGCCAAAGATACGCTGTATGCGCAGGAGGATGGACAAATCGAAACTTGCTCCTTGAAAGTCCACACGGCCTTTCTTGGGAATGTGCTCCTGCTTGATGTTCTCGGATCCTGGAAATTCTCATTGAGTGCTTCCAAATTTGGCGACGGACGGGCTGTCTTACCCATTTTGTCGTGCAGCTCCTGGATGGACATCTTGAGCCTCCTATCGCCGCTACAGTCCCAGACAAGGACTTGTGTAGAAGCATCATCACCATCGTTCTCCATCCGTCTTTCCGACACTTTGTGGAAGACTTTGAGTTGCTTCAACGTGGGATTTTTGGCTAGGTCTGGCGAAGACGTACTGGAGCAACTGCCACTTCGATTTAAATGCAGACACATCGACAGCCGGGGGAAAGGATGTGCAGGCTAGTGCTATAAAGCATCACGAGTCAGCAACACCATGGGAGGGAACGTAGGCAGAACTAACTGTAGGCAGCAGGATGATCAGCGTCGTCCGCTGTGGACGAAACTAAGCAAGGACGCAGCCACAACAGAGAGTTGGGCGGCGTTGGGGTACTTCTGTCACAAGACGTCAGCCTTACTCCTTCAAAACACTCCTACAACCATCGAATGCCCGGTGCGCTAATCTCTCATTACAATGCCTCAGGCATCCTCCTGCGGACCGCATCCTAGAGTTCAGACCATATTAGAGGGCTGTGCACCGTGCACAGCACAGAGGGGGCCAAGCCGATTTGACCAGGGCTGTGCACATCCAATCATGTTGACGCAAGATGGGCAGCAACCGCCGAGCTAGAGACTGCAAGGCGCCTCTTGCAAAGCGGTGACGCTTTCATCGCTACGAAGCGAGCTGCTCTGCGCTTGCCCGAAGCAGTCGTCGACCTCAGTCATGCAGCCAGTAAGCGTTACAGTGAACAGCAACAACAGGCCAGGGTCAGCCACACGGTTACGATTGCTGTGGCTTCTCTAAAGCTTGCGCCTAGTTCTCATGACCACGACGCTCCAGCCTAAATCGTATCCGGCAAGCAACATGATTATTGGTGTTTGATAATTACTAGAGTCCATCATTCCGTTATCTAACGCGCGATTACTTGCACCTTGGCTCCTTCCCTTTCGGCTTCTCACAGGCCGACCGCTTTCCTCTTCTGGCAGCGGGGGATTTTCAGACTTCTCCCAAGCAGACGCGTGACCACACCCTTGCTCTGCCTCACCTTCGACTCCTGCTATGTCCCCAACGCCCTTTCCCTCAAGTCCTTCCCATCTTCGTCTTCTAACCGCATGAGGTGGCTTAGAGGCAGGGCTACGTCTCGATGCAACTACCGCAACAGCATCGTTTTGAGTGTGAATAGGTTGTAACAAGGCTAACTCGTGCATGACGCATTCACAGCCTCGACCCCTTTTCATGACTCCTGCTGACTTTCTGCCTTCAAAGATGCCTCATCCATGGGTTTCAGGCACGGAAACTACCTCACACAGGCGTGCGGCCCGGGCAGAGCCTCGGGCGACTCAGCCATATATCATGCATACACTCTACAGGATAGGGGACGATGCCGAAAGTATATTCTATCGGTCGGGTGTCACCTAGTCCTATACGGTTGCTGACTATGGCGACACCTGCAAATACCACGAATGGTGAGGACAATATTGCTCCTCTGATCCGAACCCAAACTTCTCGATTCCGGAGTGAGTGGAAGGAGAACGTGCTCTGTCTTGGTACGTGTGAAGAATGTGAAATCGTTTGACTGCTTTCGCTGACGCCGGTGTAGACGGAGGTGGTATAAGAGGGTTCGTCACTCTGGTCATCATAAAAGATCTCATGTCAAAAGTGGGTGCTCAAGAGAAGGAAGAAGACGCCAAGTTACGAAATACCCACTCTATCACCGACTATGACAGAGAAAAGGATCCTCTTACCACAAAGAGCCCGCTACCATGCCACTATTTTGATTATGTAGTTGGGACGAGCACTGGAGGGTAAGTCGTATCTCTGCATCTCCTGCCCCTGACAACGCCTCTGACTTGACGTTAGACTTATCGCGATCATGATTGGTCGTCTTCGAATGACGGTTCTCCAGTGCTTGATGGAGTACAAGATCTTGGGCAACTTGGTATTTGGTCACAGAAGACTCCTATATTACTATCGCTACAGCCACAAGAAATTGGAAGCATCCGTCAAGGACGTGGTCATGCGGAACTGCCATGATCCGAGCTCAGCTGGCCACGGAAATGATATGATGTATCAGGATGATACGGACAGAACAGCATGCCGAACGTGGGTATACTCTCGATGACAACCAAGCAGCATAGCCTGATCAGTTCTCACAGAGCGGTCCTCGCCGTCGAAAAGCGAAAAGGCCAAGATGACGAACTACATGCGTTCACTTCCTACTACCACACCCCCCGCCATGAACAGGCACTAGGTCGAGGCCTCAATCCCGGGAATCCTAAACGGGTCTACATCCGCGATGCCGCTAGAGCAACGTCGGCTGCTCCAGGCTTCTTTCAAGAAGCCGCTGTCAACGGTAACGTATACATGGATGGTGCCTTGAGGGCGAATAACCCAAGTCGATGGGCTTGGGACGAGGCCTGGCGCAAATACCCAGAGCGGTACTGGCAAAGAGCCAACGGAACGAATAGTGACAGTGAAACCATGGCCCGCGAGTCCCTTGAAGGTAATTGCCCGATCGGCGTATTCGTCAGCGTCGGCACAGGCCTCAGAGCGCCACAGAGCGCCTTCCATCGCGGAGACCCTCTCCGCAGTATCCGTGCTTTACTCCGGAAGGCCGTCAGCAACATGACCGATTGCGAAAATGTCCACAGGGGTATGGAGGCACTGGCTGAACAGCACAATTGCAACCACTACTATCGCTTTAATCCACCGGGCCTGGAGAATATACGGCTGGATCAGTGTCTAAAGCGGAACCGAACCTTTAGGAGAATGGAGACCGCGTGCAACGACTACCTGGAGGACGATGAGGTACAGAGATTGATCCGAGAATGTGCCGCGGAACTAGTGAAGCAGCGAAGAAGCAGGTGCTCGCCCGAGGAGTTACTGCAATTTCATGATCTCACGCTCCCGGGCCCACGGAGATGGTAAGGGTCCTTCCCATACATACCACAGAAGGATAATGGCGAATAAATTGGCCGCAGCGGGGAATCGCTGTACACGACTTGGGACGATTGGGCCCGCTGGATGAGTCGGACGCACCTGGGAATAATGTACAACATTAGGGGGATGGGATAAATACATAAAATGCTGGCGCGAGGGCAGGGATGTACATTATCACGGTATGGGGAAAATGCAAACAGCAGGGGTAACAGGACAGCTGTGTGCATGAAAATATTTGTATTATGGGATGGGAATTCGGGAATGGGGGCGTTTTTCCTTTCTTTTCTTGGCTGTGAAGCATTGCGATACCCCTCAAAAGTATTTTGTTCGAAATAACCAAGGTTGGTATCATCTAGGTTGGGGGGCCTATGAGCGCTCGTTTTGCTGCTCGGCACTGTTAACGAATTTATTGCATTTTGTACATGCATGTACAACACACATAGAGACCAGTGGGTTCATATATGGTTTAACTCTATCGCCTTTCAAACTGGAAGCTGATGGCTTTGTCCATGTATCTTTTCCGGATTCTCACTTGTATTTCCGATTGCAAAATCACTCCCGCCCAATTTCATTCTCCTCAGCCCCGAGATGGGCTTGAATGCATGACTTTGTGCTCCAAAAAGTGAAAAAGTGAAAATTGTTAACCTCTCATTTTAACCCTCCACTAAGCAAAATACTCTGTCCAGTCAGGTATCCCGTCTTGCACAGCATAGTCACCACGTTCGCGACCTCCTGCGGCGCCCCTAGCCGTCCAACGGGGATGTTATTCACGTCGCCTGGTGTGCCTTCGAGAAATTTTGCGTCAGGAATCATGCCCGTCTCGCCGATCATCGCGGGTGCCACATCGTTGACCGTGATCCCGTCAGCCGCCAGCTTAAGCGCCAGGTTCTTTGCCATGCCTATAAGCCCAGCTTTCGATGCTGCGTAATGGCACCCATTGATCCCTCCGCCATAAGCGGCTATACTGCCCATGAATATTATCCGTCCCCACTTCTGAGATTTCATGTGTGGCACGGCTAGCTTGGAGAGTATGAAGGATGCTCGGAGGTTGATGTTCAAGGTGTAGTCGAATTCCTCGACTGGTATGTCGAGGATCGAAGGTATGCGCTTGCCATGACCGGCATTCGAGACTAGTATGTCTGGTCCGTGACCATGTACTTTCTGTATTTCCTCAAACAACTTTTCCATCTCTTCCGCAGACGACATGTCTACCTGGTGTGAGGAGATCTGTAGGGAGTATTTCTGGCCCTTCTGCGTGGGCTGGAGGTCGGAGATGAGGCTATCAATGGCGGCTTTGTTCTTCGAATAGGTCAGGGCAAGATGGACGCCATTAGCGTAGAGATCGCGTGCGCAAGCACCGCCAATGCTGCATATGTGTTGTCAGTGGAAAGAATGTGGAAGGAGAAGAGCACAATACTCACCCGCCCGAGGCTCCAGTAATGAGCGCAAGTCGGCCAGATAGTTCGTTGTTTATTGACATTGCAGGAGCGCCAGCGAGGATTCTCAATTAGCCTATTGACTCTGACAGGATTCCAGGAGAGGCGATACTTAGTCGCGCAAGGTTTGCAATCGCGAATAGCAAATTCGAAATGGCAGCAATCATTTGAGGTAAATGATGTCGCGATGGGGGGAACTTCACCCCCCCCGCACCCTCAGACCATCGGCAAATGCAAGTCAAAGGCCGATCCATGAAACCGAATCAGCTTTCCAGGGTAGGGTCTTCCTTCGATCGAAGCTAGCAGCGGGTGAGGGGCATTGGCAGCGGTATTAGGGCCGGTGGGCAACTCAGATTGCTCAGAACAACAGGTTCCCATTCAGATCCACTTGCCAACAGTAAGGGCCAGGCTGCTGCCACTGATTTACGTGTTGCATCTGAGGATTGAAGCCGACATCCATCTGCTGGGGCGCGCTCATTGGCGCGAGTAAGTTTGCACTGGCCATCTGATCACCAGCGACGTAGTCGCCAACAGCTTCTAGATCAAGCCAGGAGAAGCCATTAGCAGGACTGAACTGCATATATCCGCCAGGGTCCAGAGAAAGAGAGCCTGCTGAAGTGAGTTGCGATCCAGCATCACTATGAGTATCCGAACCGGTATTCTTGATTACCGGTACGTTAGTCTTCGGCTTCAGCCAGAGTAATTCTAGGAGACGAGCATAGCGCGAGCCTGGATCTTCAGCTGAAACACTGGCTTGTTTAAGAACACTAACAGCTTGAAGGACCATTTGACGAACGGCACGCTCTTCCTCCACATCCATTACGCCAAACGAACGCGCCTTGTAGAGGAAGACAGCTGAATATATGGCGTATAGATAAAATCGGAGAGGCATGTAGCGCAAGTGGTTGACCGGATTGACGCAAGTGTTGAGTATTGTGAGGTAGCTCTTCGCCGCTGCAACGGACGCCCAAATGAAGCGATTATCAGGCTTTGCGCCAATATTGCTGAAGACGTTTCGGAGATGCTCCCTATGGGAATGAGCATCGCCTTTCGGCTTATTTGAGATGGCCTGGGATATTGCTGCTTGGAAGGCGAAAGCATTGGTATACAGCCGCAAATACTCGTACGACATCTGCAACGTAACTTTGATGTGTGGAGAACAGGCAATATTGCCCCAGATACGATTCCAATGCGCGATGGAGGAGCGAAACTCGTCAACGTACTTGACGTAGTCACCCATCAGCATCATCTGGCCACTGGTGCGCATTCCAGAGTATAGGACATCGTGGACATTCGAGTAGAGCTGAGTCAAATCTAGCGTAGCTTGAAAGACTCGTGCATAATCTTCGTCTCCTGGCGCCAGAGGTTGCAGGGAAGGAAAGTCCTGCTCCGAAAGACCAGTCATCGGTCCGGGACCGCGTGACCAGAACGCTCGCCCGATTCGCACTGAAATTAGTCGATCTGCAACGTAACAGCTTGCCCAGGCAAGCCTCTTTCTACCGTCGTTCTTTGCCTCTTCACGATCTTCGCTCCGAAAAGATGTCCGGTCAAGTCCAAGAAAATATCCGGTCCTAAGTGCCATGCCAACGTGCATCCAGGCAGAACGATCTTCTTCTCCTCGACCTACTGTTTCGATGTGATTTCGCAAACCTTGCGGCTCCCACTCCGCGAGCAACAGCAAAGCTTCGACCGCCTCCACCTCACAGTCGTGGCCAGCTGCGATCCCGGAGATCAAATCGTGCATATACCGCGAGCAGCATGAATGTATATTGGATCGCTCAGTCAGATCTTTGGATGATATTGTGAGAACTGCCGTCAAAAGGTGCTTGCCGTTTATTGCGAAGGAACTTAGAGCTGCTGGGTCAAAGTACTTCCTGGGTACGAGTGGCAGATACGGATGATAATGCTCCGCGTACCTGGCGACAAGTGTGGAAATGGTCTCAGGGCTCAAATATCCTTCCCGAACAAGACGGTACGTTGTGATCCCAGTATGACCGCCATTCATCGAATCTCGGCTATGGCCTTCACTTCCTGGAGCCACATTACCGGCCGAGTTTAGGTATTTGCCTCCGGCTGCTGGAATACTTTGGTCTTCTGCACCTCCTCGATTGGCCACATCTTTTAGCAGCTGCCATGCATCGGATGGGTTTCGAGGTATAGCGTTGGCCAATGCACTATCAGCGGTTGATGCAGTGTCATCCTCCACTTCCCCCATTATTACGTTATTTGTGTCTTCCACCTGCACCTTGGTAGGGATTTGAGAATGAGATGAGAGTTGCAAGGCGGTCTGCATAGGCTGAGTCGGTGCATTTTGGGCGTGTTCCTGAATCGACCCAAGGGACGGTGCGGTTATGTTTGAAGCGCTGCCATTGAGGTTCTTCTTGCGAATGCGACTCCCTCCTCTGTTTGAGCCACCTAGAATGCATTCACGTCCGTCTTTCTTGCACCTACCACAAGGTGGAGAGCCACCTGATGCATCCCTGCCGAACCATTCTGTTAGCTTTCTGGGCGAATGAGATGTTGTAGGAAGGCGAAACTCTGATTCGTGCCATGGACGTCGAGATCTACTCACAGGTCGCACTTGGACTTCCGTTGACGGCAATGCAAGCAAGCTCTAGACACCCGTCGCATAGGGCTCGGCGAGGTTTGCTCAGCCATTCTTCGATCTGCGTTTCATTCCTTATTGTCTGTCATACTAGAACTTGTCGTGCAACAGATTCGTTGCCAAATAAGGTGGCCGGTAGGTATTACGTCTTCTCGACTTTGTCTAGCCCCGGGAAATTCCAAGTGGGACTTCCCCGCGCTTCCCAAAAGGCTCACGGTCGATCGGCCTTGGCGTTTTTCTTTTTTCCGGGCCCGTCAACCAAGTCAGGTTTCCGCCTAGTGGCCTTTTATCTCAAGCAACAAAACATTTACGTGGCGTTTGGAGAGTCCTTATCCGCTCTGCCTAATGCGAATGCGAATGACACTTTCACAAGCATCAGCAGCGTAAATTAGGTATCTCAGGAGGAAGCACCTTGCGGGTAAACTTCGGAAGCACCAACCTCGAGGAACATTGTTCCTACCAGCCGTCACCGCCTTCAGGGAATTTCCGGGCCTACGCAGTCCAACAGCGTTGACTGCTTGGACGCCACATACTAGCTGATTCAAGTATTAGTGCGACGGCCAATCCCTCTAATTTATGCGATTCGCCCCATTCGACCTTTTACCACTTTCTATCTAACTTACGCATGCAATCCTGCATGTTGGATTGTGTACACGCATGCCTAGAGATCCCAGTGAGTAAATATTGTGTGACTACCTGCCTAAGTGGTCCGAGTGATCAATGGAATCGCCGCAGCGACGCGCACAGTGGAATGGGAAGCCCAGGCAAGTATTCCGCTTGCTGTAAGGGATTTGGTGCAAGTCTATTTTCTTCAAGGCTTGTGGTGGCGACCGCGCACACTACGAGAGTGGTGATGTTTTAGGTATAGCTGTTAAGTGGCCAGATATTAGTGATGAAATTTAAGTTCAGCCCCAAGCTTTAAGACTCGTCACGGGGCTCTAAGTGCTCAAGTCTACCTAGATCATGACAGAAAGCCTATGAGGCTGAGTTGAGCCTCGAACGTGAACCCAATTTTGCATGCCTTCGACTACGTCATAGAGTGTCGAAGCCGCCTCCCAGGCCCCGCCGTTAAGCCGGAACTGTCGAGTCTTCCGCGTAGTATTGTGCCGAAGGAGGTCTCCAAGACTCCTCGACAACAGTAAGACTAACGCATAGAGGACGATAATCTTGGTCGGGAGCGGTGCCAGGCATCTCGTAGTCAAAATCCAGAGGGAAGCGGAGTTCTTTTGTAACATGGGCTGAGTCTAGCGCCTCTGTTAGCGGAGGCAGGAAGATATTCCAGTTTTGGGGGGCTGTGGATGCCTAGCCGCGAATGACTACTTAAGCGTCCGGCTATTGGCCCCGCGAGTACTGAACCTTTTCTTCCACCAATTGCACAACAGCAAAAAAAGCTATGAAACCCGAACTCCGCCGACGTCTGATTGAGCGAAATAACATCCATTTCGACCACATCGTCAGCAAACGCAAGTGGCCCGCAGAACATACAGACACCTTTACCCATGTAACCACTGTGGGGAAGACAGACTACGAGAAATACTTTGAGAGCCTTACCATCGAAACTCAAAACAGGCCATGGCGGGCTCAAACCAAACGCCGAGCTCAGTTAATTGCAGCTTTAGCACGTCAGTGCCTCGATGACTGTCAAAATGAAATGACATGGAGGTTGAAAGTGGAAAGCAAGATATTCGAGCGGTTCACAATCGAGGTAGCATGGTGAGAGTTCGCCGCTAGGAGAGCAAATTTGCTTCAGCTAACGTCGTCCAGTCGAAAATGTTCTGGCAGGCTTTGGAGATCAGAGTTGGAAATCACTCTTAATTCACTTGATGCGTTCAGAGAGTCTTTGAATCTACATGAACGGCAGGAAAGCCGCGAGCCGTGTTCTTGTTCCGAGACGAACAGAAAAGAGGATCCGTAGGTACACCGATTTCCTGAGGTTGACAGCTTGTGACTGATTCTTGCTGCCAGTTTCGAGCCAGGACTTAACAAGCTCTTTCATGATAGAGCTGATGAGCTTATCAAATATCAAGGACAAGACCCTCTCGCCGATGAGAAGGAAAAGCCTGATCGGATCTGTGGTCTTCGGAACACAGGCAAATTCGAACAAGTATTGAACAGCGCAGAAGACAAGAGGCCCGAGTTCAGGGGGCAGCTTCTTTGGGAAAGTATCGAGCATAGTCCTTACAAAGGGACCGGAGAGTCTGCACTCTTTCCGTTCCTCGTACTGGAAGCGAAAGCAGAGAAGGGAAACTGTGGATTTGGAAACATTCAGACACAGACCGCATTCGCCATCCAAAAGCTTCTGAAAGTCCAGCATGGTTTGAAAATCGCGACAGGAAGTGAGAGCCAATGGGGCTCTGGTCCTCTGGTTTGGTTTCTGGCCTACTGCGGAGAGAAATGGCGTGTTGCTGCTGCGTATGTGCAAGCCGAAGGCAACGTTCCCCACTATGTAAGCTGCAAGTTCCTGAGTGTTGCAACGAAAATCGTCTGACATTTCTAGCGAGTCGTCGACTTGTGGGACGGAAGGATAGATCATCCTGAAGGAGCCTTGCAGCTGCTACTTATAATCGACTATATCTTCGACTGGGCACGAGATTGCTACCGAGAAGCTGTCTTCTGTGAGCTAAGGACACTTGCGGCAGGAAACTTGTCGAGCCTCGCTAATGAAAGTGAAGTGCTTTCGCTAGCAGATCCTTCACATCGGTTCTGGGCGTCAAACGCACAAGGACCTCTAATGGATGATGCTAATGACTCGCAAAAT
>Ga0335072_10003594_pt1 | contig 23282 bp, 20 predicted proteins | sample Lox_Sample_21_FD_206725 | JGI IMG/M metagenome (GOLD analysis project Ga0335072, IMG submission 206725) | Soil microbial communities from Loxahatchee National Wildlife Refuge, Florida, United States - Lox_Sample_2.1 | ecosystem: Environmental > Terrestrial > Soil > Wetlands | place: USA...
CATGACGAAGTGGATCGTCGAGCCGACCGTGTCCGTTTAGAATCTCCCTTTCATGCGGACGACCTTCCAATGGAGCCTGGGCACTAGAAGCCTGCAACTCGGCCAGCGCACTCTGATCATGGGCGTTGTGAATGTCACGCCCGATTCGTTCTCCGATGGCGGCTTGCACTTCGATCGCGACAAAGCGATCGCGCATGCCGTGCGCCTGATCGAGGAGGGTGCCGACATCATCGACATCGGCGGGGAATCGACCCGGCCCGGCGCGCACGTGGCAATTACGGATGGGGAGAATCATGTTAGCGCGATCGCAAATCCGGCCGTCACCGCCAAGGAGGAACTCCGGCGCGTCATCCCCGTCATTATGCGACTCAAGAAACAGATCCCAGGCGCCGTCATTTCTGTGGACACCTATAAATCTGTTGTGGCTCGTGCCGCCGTGGATGCCGGCGCAGAAATCGTCAACGATGTCAGCGGCTTTCGATGGGATCGCGAAATGACCAGGACTCTTGCGGAGCTGCAATGCGGAGCGGTTCTTATGCACATGCGGGGGAGCCCTGACCGGTGGCGCACGCTGCCGCCGCCCGGGAATGTCGTGGAGCTAGTCAAGAGCGAATTGGCGCAATGGTCCGAAGCGGCCCTAAACGCAGGCGTCCGGCGTGACCGGATCGTTCTCGATCCCGGCTTCGGTTTCGGCAAACGGCTGGAAGAAAATTATCCTCTTTTCGCTCATTTCGAGGAACTTGCCGCGCTCGGCTTTCCGCTATTGGCGGGAGTTTCGCGGAAATCGTTTATCGGACGCATGCTCGCACAAAACCGCACAGACGCTCCGCCGGAGGCCCGCCTTTACGGCTCAATCGGGGCCGAAGTTGCACTGATTCTCAAGGGCGCTCACGTCGTCCGCACGCACGAAGTGGAGCCCGCAGTCGAAGCCGCCCGCGTTGCTGATATCATCTTGCGACAGCGGTGAGCAGCGCGGTCGAACTGCGCTCTTGCATCCTCTGTCGCCACTCAATGCCCCTTCAAAATAATTTCTCTGAATCCAGCAGAATCGTGACCGGCCCTTCATTTACCAACTCGACCTGCATCATCTCCTGGAATCGTCCGGTTTCACAGCGGAGTCCGGCGGCGCGAATCTGTGCAATGAAGTATTCATAGAGCCGCCGCGCGGGCTCCGGCGAAGCTGCAGTATCAAACGACGGGCGCTTCCCCTTTCGCACATCTCCATAGAGCGTGAACTGCGAAACGGCCAGCACGCTGCCGCCGGCATCAAGGACGCTGAGATTCATCTTGCCGTCCGCGTCTTCAAAAATTCGCAGCCCGGCAATCTTGGCGGCCAGATAACGGGCGTCTTCTTCCGTGTCGTTCTGCCCCACCCCGAGCAAAACCAGCAGCCCATGCCCGATCTCGCCTGTGGTATATCCATTGACCGTAACCTTCGCTCCGCTCACCCGCTGAACAACGGCGCGCATTCTTACTCCTTGGCTCGCATCATACCGATGAATTTGACCTGGCGAACACGCACCCTCTAGGATTCTGGGTGTATCCGGGTGGTCGCGGAGCGGCCGGACCGCTCCTTTACACTAATTCGGCGGGACTATTACACTACACGTTCGCCTCTTTTCTGGAATCGGGAGTGTCCGAGAAAAACCGGGCCCAGCGTTCGGAGCGAAAAGGAATCTGCATAAACGAAAATCGAAGTAGCCGCGCCATCGCGCGAGCGAATCATCGAATCAAAATCTAATTCAGGCAAGCGAGGAGACCCATGGCAGCCGCAGACGAAAAAGTGAAACAAATTATCGTAGAGCAGTTGGGAGTGGACGAGGGCGAAGTTACGTCGAGCGCATCGTTCGTCGACGATCTCGGTGCCGATTCGCTCGACACGGTCGAACTGGTGATGGCGTTCGAAGAAGCCTTCGACATCGAAATTCCCGACGAGGACGCCGAAAAAATCCGCACCGTTCAGGACGCGATCGACTACATCGGCAAGCACGCCAAGGCGGGAAAATAATTGACGCGCAGGGTCGTAGTCACAGGCCTCGGCCTGATCTGTGGCGTGGGAAACTCGACCGCAGAAGTCTGGAAAGCGTTGCTCGCCGGGCAATCCGGCGTCAAGCGCATCACGGGCTTTGACGCGACGAATTTCGCCTGCCAGATCGCCGCCGAGGTCAAGAACTTCGACCCGCTGAACTACATCGAGAAAAAAGAAGTCAAGAAGATGGGCCGCTTCATTCATCTCGCCATCGCCGCCTCGGATGAAGCGTTCCAACAATCCGGCCTGAAAATCACTCCCGAAAACGCCGAGCGCGTGGGCGTGCATATCGGGAGCGGCATCGGCGGATTCGACATCATCGAGCGTGAACACTCAGCTTTGATCGAGGGCGGTCCGCGAAAAATTTCCCCTTTCTTTATTCCCTCGGCGATTATTAACCTTGCCGCCGGACAAGTCTCGATGCGCCATGGTGCGAAGGGACCGAATGAAGCCACGGCGACCGCTTGCACCACGAGCGCGCATTCGATCGGCGATTCATTCCGCATCATCCAGCACAATGATGCTGACGTCATGATCGCCGGCGGCGCCGAAGCGGCGATCACTCCAATGGGCGTGGGTGGATTTGCCGCCATGCGCGCGCTTTCCACTCGCAACGACGAACCGGAAAAAGCCAGCCGCCCCTGGGATCAGGCGCGCGACGGCTTCGTGATCGGCGAAGGTGCGGGCATCATGATTCTCGAAGAGCTCGAGCACGCCAAGAAACGCGGCGCGGCGATTCTCGCGGAAGTGGCGGGATACGGCATGAGCGGCGATGCCCACCACATGACACAGCCCGCGCCCGAGCACGAAGGCGGATTTCGCGTCATGCGCAACGCGGTACGCGATGCCGGTGTCTCACCCAACGTTGTCGGCTACGTGAACGCCCACGGGACTTCGACTCCGATCGGTGATACGCTTGAAGCGCACGCGATCCGCAATTTCTTCGGCGAGCATAAACTTGCCGTGAGCTCGACGAAATCGATGACCGGCCATCTTCTGGGTGGCGCTGGCGGCCTGGAAGCCGGCATCACTGTTTTGGCGCTCCGCGATCAGAAGCTGCCGCCAACGATCAATCTGGAAAATCCCGATCCCGACACCGCGGGCATGGACCTTGTTCCCAACCACTCCCGCTCTGCCGAAATCGAATACGCCATGTCCAACTCGTTCGGCTTCGGCGGAACGAACGGCGCTCTGCTTTTCCGCCGCTGGCGCGAATAACCGCGATTTCCTTGCCCCACGCAATCATTCCACAAACATGCAATCGCCGTAGGAATAGAAACGATAGCGCTCGTCGACGGCGTGTTCATACGCGCGCAGAACGTTTTCTGTGCCGGCGAAAGCGCAAACCAGCATGAGAAGCGTGGATTGCGGAAGATGAAAATTTGTGAGCAAAGCTTGCACTACGAGAAAGCGATATCCGGGATAAATGAATAAATTCGCTTCACCCCCGCCCGAGCCTACCTCACCGTGTGACTGATGCGCCGCGTACTCTAAAGTCCTGACAGTTGTTGTGCCAACCGCAACCACGCGCCGATGATCTCTTCTCGCACGGCTGATTTTCTCCGCGGCATCTTCGGAAATCGAATACGCTTCAGAGTGCAAACGATGCTCTTCGACACGCTCGCTCCGCACAGGCTGGAAAGTTCCAAGTCCGACGTGTAGCGTGATCTCGGCGGTTTCGATCCCGCGTTGATGAATGCGAGCGAGAATTTCGGGCGTGAAATGCAATCCTGCGGTCGGAGCCGCCACCGACCCGCGCTCACGCGCATAGACCGTCTGGTAGCGCTCGCGGTCGCTCGAGGAGTCCGCCCGCGAAATGTAAGGTGGCAGCGGAACATGGCCAATCTGTTCCAGGACAGCGAAGAAATCCGGAACGGGACCAAAACGAATTCTGCGTTCGCCAAAGCTGCCCCGTGAGATGACTTCGGCATGCAGTTCGTCATTCGCTCCAAAAAACAAATGCTCAACCACTCCGATTTTCCTGCCTGGACGGACCAGACATTCCCACTGGTTCGGTTCGCGCGAAACCTGCCGTGTGAGCAATACCTCAACCCGGCCTCGCAGAAACTCGCGCGCCGCGGGATTTCGCGGACTCACCGGCTGCGACTTCATGCCGGCCCTGCTGCCGTACAGTCGCGCCGGAAAAACGCGTGTATTGTTGAACACCACCAGATCAGTCGGACGAAGCAAATCGGGCAGATCGCGGAAGCTCCGATTCTCCAGTCTGAGAACTTCAGGCTTTCCGGATTCTCGCCCAGATGTTTCGAGGCGCAGCAGGCGCGATCCGGCACGATCCGGCATAGGCTCCTGCGCGATCAATTCTTCCGGAAGATGGTAATTGAAGTCCGAGACCAGCACACATTCGATTATAGGGATATGGCTCTGTCAGAGTTCAGCAGGCAGCTTCTTGCGGTTTGAACGTAGTCTCTGCACGGTTAGTGCATATCCCTCAAAATGGCCATTGTTTCCTAGAGCGAACTGCTGCTACCATGCGGATGCCGAGTGAGGCCCGCAGTTCCGTAATTCCCCCCAAAGGGTTATCTTGCCCGCAGAGCGCAAATTCCGGGAAGAAATTGTCCGCTACGGACGCATGCTTCACGAACGCGGCTTCGTCGCCGCCATGGACGGCAATCTCTCCGTCCGGCTCAAAGACGACCGCATCCTTGTGACTCCCACGTGCGTGAGCAAGGGTGCCATGCGGCCGCCCGACATGGTTGTGGTGGATTGTAAGGGGCAGCAACTGGCCGGCCGCCGCCATGTCACCAGCGAAATCGGCATGCACCTGTTGATTTACAACCGCCGTCCAGATGTTCAGGCGATCGTGCATGCCCATCCACCGACTGCAACCGGTTTTGCGGCTGCCGGCATTCCTCTTACTGAGCCTCTGGTCTGCGAAGTCGTCATGGGACTTGGTTGTATCCCACTGGCACGCTACGGCACGCCCGGTACTTCCGAGTTGGCGCAAACGCTGGAACCCTACGTGGATAGCTACGATGCGATCCTCATGTCGAATCATGGCGTGGTCACCTATGGAGACACTCTTGAGCACGCCTACATGAAGATGGAAACGGTCGAGCATTTTGCGCAGATCGCACTCGTCACGCACTTGCTCGGACGCCAGCAACCACTCGCGGAAGTTGAAATTGAAAAGCTGATCCTCGCGCGCAGCAGATACTTCGGCGCCAAGCTCGCCGCTTCTATGCCCATTCCGCGCATGCCACAAAAAATCACTTAGCCGCACCGTTCTATCTCCAATATCCCTTCGAGAAGTAAAATGGCCTTTTCATGTTTGTGGAGATGATCGTGATTGCGTCCTCTGAAGGGGTACAAGGCAAGCGATTTTTTGCCGGCTTGACCGGGATTTTCTGTCTGTTGTTGCTCGCTATAAGTTGTCGAACATCTACGAAACCTGCTGCGGAAGCGTCCCACCCGTGGTGGCAGCATGCAGTTTTTTATGAAATCTATCCGCGCAGCTTCGCCGACAGTAACAACAACGGAATCGGCGACCTGAACGGCATCGCGTCGAAGCTGGATTACCTGAAAGATCTCGGTGTCGATGCCATCTGGATTACGCCGTGTTTTCCTTCGCCCCAAGTTGATTTCGGCTATGACGTCTCCGATTACGAAAATATCGATCCGATGTACGGAACTCTGGCCGATTTCGATCATCTCGAGAAAGAAGCCAGCCAACACGGCATTCACGTCATTCTCGATTTCGTCATCAATCACACTTCCGATCAGCATCCGTGGTTCCTGGATTCCCGATCCTCGCGAACCTCCGCCCACCGCGATTGGTATATCTGGCGCGATGGCAAGGGTTCGGGCCAGCCGCCGAACAACTGGTTGTCAACTTTCGGTGGATCGGCATGGCAGTACGATGCCACAACGAGCCAGTATTACTACCATTTTTTCTATCCGCAGCAGCCCGATCTGAACTGGCGCAATCCAGCCGTGAAAGACGCCATGTTCGATGTGACCCGCTTCTGGTATAAGCGCGGGGTTTCAGGCTTTCGCCTCGATGCCGTCGATGCCCTGTTCGAAGATCCGAATCTTCACGACAATCCCGTTTTGCCGGGGAAGAACGCTTATGGCGATCCCATCGAGCAGAACAAGTACAACGACAATCTTCCCGAGGTGCACGACATCCTGCGCGACTTGCGCAAAGTGGCGGATGAATACAGCGCCGTCCTGATCGGTGAAACCTGGACCGACAATATCGCCGAATTGAACCGGTATTACGGACCCCACAACGACGAGCTGCAGTTGCCCATGGATTTTCTCTTTACGATGGTCAACAGGCTCTCACCGGCAGAATTTCGCGAGCGGATCGAGGAAGTGAATTCCGCTTCCGGATGGCCGACGTTCGTCATCAGCAACCACGACATTGTTCGTTCTTACGACCGTTACGGCGACGGCACGCACAACGATCAGATCGCAAAGTTGATGGCCGGCTTGTATTTGACTTTGCGTGGAACGCCGATCATGTATTACGGCGAAGAGATCGGAATGAAGACCACGCCTCCGACACGCAGTGAAGACGTGCAGGATCCCATTGGCCGCCGTGGATGGCCGAAGGAAAAAGGCCGCGATGGCGAGCGCACCCCCATGCAATGGGACGACAGCGTAAACGCGGGATTCTCGCAGGCGAAGCCGTGGCTCCCCGTGCCACCCACCTACAAAACCCACAACGTTGCCGACGAGTTGAAAGATCCGGACTCCGTGCTGTCGTTTTACAAAAAGGTGCTCGCCCTGCGGCACACGAATCAAGCGCTTCTCGACGGCGACTATGTTCCCCTGAATGAAAACGATCAGAGCGTGCTTTCCTATTTGCGTTCATATAAAAATGAGGCGATTCTGGTTGCGCTCAACATGTCAGGAACGGAACAGAAGACAACGTTTGATCTGGGCAGCCACGGATTTTCATCTGCAAAGGCCCTGATCGCAACCGGGGATTCGGCAGCGAACGAAAACACGGTCACGCTGGCGCCTTACGGAGTATTTATTGGCGAACTGTCGAAGTAAACGCTGAGTCCACTTGATCTCCCGAAGGGACGGCCGCCTCGACTGTCCGGTAGAGCGAAGCTCCGCAGTCGCCGCCTCCGTTCTAGCGATAGAATACGGTTAGCGCCGATATGCACGAACTTTCCATCGCGATGAGCATTGTCGAGGCCGCTCAGGAAGAAGGCCAGAAACGAGGGGTTCGTGTCAGCGCCGTACATCTGCGGCTGGGTGCGCTCTCTGGCGTGGTCAAAGACTCGCTGCTTTTCTCCTACGAAATTGCATGCCAGGACACTCCGCTTGAAGGATCGCAGCTGATCGTCGAAGACGTGCCCGTGATAGTTTTCTGTCCTCACTGTAACGAGCGCCGAACCTTGCGGTCCGTTCAGTTGTTCGAGTGCCCAGAGTGCGGCGCTGCGACCGGAAACATCCTGCAGGGAAAAGAACTGGAAGTGTTTGCGCTGGAGGTCGAAGATTCGTCTTCAGAATCGAACGATCGCCCAACGCTGTTGCGCGACGAAGAGGTACCAAGATGAACGAACCGCGTCTGGTCGAAGTACGCCGAAACGTCCTGAAGCAGAATGACCTAATCGCGCGCTCCCTGCGCGAGCGCTTTCGTGATGCCGGAGTTTTCGTGGTCAGCCTGGTTTCGAGTCCTGGCTCAGGCAAGACTACATTTCTCGAGCGCACGCTCACCGCCCTGCAACCGCGCTATCGGGTCGCCGCGCTGGTCGGAGATCTGGCGACCGACAACGATGCAGCTCGCCTGGCGCGCAGCCAAGCTCCCGTCAGGCAGATCACCACGGGAACTCTCTGCCATCTGGAAGCGGCCATGGTGCAAAACGCGCTTGCGGGATGGGACCTGCGCAATCTGGATTTTCTGTTTATCGAAAATGTCGGCAATCTCGTGTGTCCGTCATCCTACGATCTTGGCGAGAACATGCGCCTCGTGCTGATGTCGGTCACCGAGGGCGAAGACAAGCCCCTGAAATATCCGACCATTTTCAATAGCGCGGATATTGCGGTGGTGACAAAAAATGATCTGGCCACTGCGGTCGAGTTCGACTGGAGCTCCGCGGAGAAGAGCATCCACTCTGTGCGCCCCGGAATGAAAGTCTTCCGCCTTTCCGCCAAGACTGGCGAAGGCATGAGCGAATATCTCGAATTCCTCTCCCAACAACTGGCAGAGCACAGAACGCTGGCTCAAACCTGAGTTCGTTAAGACCGCTCGCGCGAGTGACTCTAACTGCTTAGTTCACGAGCAGAGTTCCAAATCGATTTTCTAGCGGCAAGAATCCCCCTCGCCGACAAAGAAAAAGCGCCAATGCTCCGCTCCGCGATGCTATGATGGCGGCGATTACCGGAAATTCAAGAATTTCGGTACATACTAACTCATGGCCATCACAGCCCCGAATACTTCCACGCCATCAACTTCCGCCTCGGCCCCGACGCAAAGCTACGGAGCGCCCCTGACGATCGTGACCACATTGTTTTTCATGTGGGGATTCCTTACCTGTCTCAACGACATCCTCGTCCCGCATTTGAAGCCGATTTTTGACTTGAACTACGCGCGGGTGATGCTGATTCAGTTTGCATTTTTCGGCGCCTATTTCATCTTCTCAATTCCTTCGGCGAGGATCATCGATTGGATCGGCTATCAGCGCTCGATGGTCCTTGGCCTGCTCACCATGGGCGTAGGCGCATTCCTATTCGTCCCCGCAGCCAGCGTGCCATCGTACGGGTTGTTCCTGGGCGCGCTTATCGTTCTTGCCGCCGGAATCACTTGTTTGCAAGTTGCCGCAAATCCATATGTCACCGTGCTGGGAAAACCTGAGACCGCCTCGAGCCGCCTCAATCTCACGCAAGCGTTCAATTCTTTGGGCACTTTTCTGGCGCCATTTTTCGGAGGCCTGTTTATCCTCAGCGCCGCTCCGAAAACGATGCAGGAGATTCGAGCCCTCGCCCCCCAAGCTCTGCAGGCTTATCGACTTCACGAAGCCGCTACCGTGAAAACGCCCTACGTTGGCTTGGGAGTCGCACTCGTCATCCTCGCGATCGCCATCGGAAGTTTCAAGTTGCCCAAGATCGAACACGCGCAACATAAAGTCGGCGAAAAAGTAAACGACTCGATCTGGAAGCATCCCAATCTGATTTTCGGTGCTATCGCCATTTTCGTGTACGTCGGAGCGGAAGTTTCCATCGGAAGTTTTCTGGTGAATTATTTCCACGAGCCGAGCATCGGAGGGCTTTCAGAAAAACTCGCGGCGAGTTTTGTCGCCTTCTATTGGGGCGGCGCAATGTTGGGACGCTTTATCGGCTCAAATTTCTTGAGCGGCGCGAAAGTGAGATACATGGGCTTGGCCGCGGCAATCAGCGTAGCCTTGATTTTGTTGTCGTACCCCGTAGCGGGAAGCCTGCCGGTTGGATATCAACCGTCTGTGCCGAACCTCACGTTTTTGGGATGGTTGGTGGTTGCTGGCCGACCGTTGTTTGTGCTGGTGGCGATAGCATCGGCGCTGATTGCGCTGGCCGCTGCGATGCGAGGAGGACAGGTGGTGGCACGAACGGGACTACTGCTGGCGCTCTGCGCCATTTCCACAAGCGTACTGGTAGCGACCTCGATGCTCAGTTCCGGTCATCTCGCGATGTGGAGCATCATCCTTGTCGGCTTCTTCAACTCCATCATGTTCCCCAGCATCTTCACGCTGGGAGTGGCGGAACTTGGCCCGCTGACCGGCGACGGCTCCGGAATCCTGATCATGGCGATCGTCGGCGGGGCCCTCATCCCGGTGGCGCAAGGCGCGATCGCCGACCGTATCGGAATCCATCACGCGTTCTTCTTGCCGGTGATCTGCTACCTGTACATCCTGTTCTTCGCACTGAGCGGATCGAAGCCAAACAGCGTGCGCTATGCGAAAGCATGAAGGCTAGCTCGTGACAGCGGAAACGTTTACGTCAGGGCATTCGTCCCGGTTCACAGCACGCGATCCTTGGAAGTGGTATACAGAACGCACGGCAAGAGTCTGCCATGCTCGATAGATCATCATGAATCCGATCAAGAAACCCGGCCAGAAAAACGGTGTGGTTACTTTGAAAGCGGTGGCCCAGTACGTGGGACTGACACCGGGAACAGTCTCTGCCGTCCTCAACAATGCGCCCTCCGCTCGTTCGATCCCGCAGGAAACCAAAGCCCGCATCCGCGCGGCCGCCGAGCAACTCAACTATCGTCCGAATTTCTTCGCGCGCACTCTCCGCAACAAGCGCACGTATACCATCGGCGTGATTACGGAAGAGATTGGCGATTCCTACGGAGCAGCCGTTATCAGCGGCATCGAGCAACTTCTGAGAAAAAACGGCTACTTCTTCCTCACGGTCGCCCACCGGCATGATGCGGAGCTCGTGAGCCGTTACTCCCAAATCCTCTCCGAGCGCGGGGTCGAGGGAATCATTACGGTCGATACGAAGGTGCAGGAAAGCCCGGCCTTGCCAACCGTCGCGGTTGCTGGACACAGAAAGTTGAAGGGTGTCACCAATATTGTGCTCGACCACGACCGGGCCGCGGTTCTCGCACTGAATCACTTAAAGAGCCTCAATCATGAGCACATTGCTTTTATGAAAGGAGGCCCGTTCAGTTCCGATTCGGAAGAGCGTTGGGCGAGCATCTGCCGGGTTGCCGGCCAGAGTGGCATCGAAATCGATCCTCAATTGACAGTGTACTTTGATAAGGAAGATCCAACTCCCATGGCCGGATATCCCCTGATGAAGCAGTTACTGGCGCGCAAGGTCCGGTTCACCGCGCTGTTTGCATACAACGACCTGTCCGCGATTGGAGCCATTCGCGCCTTGAAGGAAGAGGGATTGCGTGTTCCCCAAGACATATCTGTGATGGGATTTGACGATATTCCCGGGGCAGCCTTTCACATGCCGAGTCTCACCACCGTACGTCAGCCTCTGGCGCGCATGGGCGAGGTCGCCGCGCAGAGTCTACTGCAGCGGATCGAAGACAACAAAGAATTTCCCGCCGAAATTGCGGTCGAACCCGAGCTCGTCGTGCGCGAATCGACAGGACCGGCTCCGGGCTAAGCAATTCCCGAGTCCCTTCCTGCCTACCTGATCTTCCCTATTTTTCATGCCTCCCTCCGCGACAGCGCCAACCGCCTCAGCGAAAACATTAACTCTCGCGGCCAACGCATCGTTTATCCCTATCGGCATGACCACGGTTCTTTTGAGCCCGCTCTTGCCCACCCTTTCGTCGCGATGGTCGCTGGATTACACGCAGGCAGGAGCGTTGTTTACGGCCCAATTCCTAGCTTCGACGGTCGCGGTCGGCCTTTCCGGAACACTTGTCGAGCGATTCGGTTTCCGCTTCGCAATCAATGCAGGCCTGCTTGTGATTGCGGCTAGCGCCGCCGCGTTGCTGGCTGGCCCGCGAATCCTGGGAATCGTCTGTATTGCCGGTTTCGGTGCAGGTTCAGGCTTGGCCGTGCCTGCCGCGAACCTGATGGTTGGCGAACTGAATCCGAGCCGGCGAAGCTCAGCGCTGAACGTGTTGAATTTCGCCTGGAGTGCCGGCGCAGTCGCATGTCCATTTCTCGTGGCCGCAGCTGAGAAGGCAGATCATGTCCCTCTGTTGCTCCGGTGTGTGGCCGGATTCTCTTTTCTAGTAATGCTCTGCATTGCCACGAAGCAGTGGGGCGACGACGTCACGACAGAGATTAGCGAGGCGAAAAACGTCAGTGTGAATTGGCGGCAACGTTCCGTGCCGGTACTGTTGGCGTTGTTTTTTCTCTACGTCGGAACAGAAAACGCCTTCGGCGGATGGATCGCTTCCTACTCCGTGAACCAGAGAAGCATGGCCATGGACATAGCGGTGATGATCCCATCTTTCTTTTATGGCTCTCTGACGCTTGGCAGGCTCTTTGCACCGACCTTCCTGCGGCGTTGGAACGAAGTTCGGGTTGTGCAGATCGGTTTGTTGGTAGGATGCGCAGGCATGGCGGGATTAATGCGATCGCATGAGTTCGTCGAGATTGCACTAAGCGCCGGCGTCGCCGGATTTGGGCTGTCAAGCGTCTATCCGATCACGATTTCGTTTCTATCACGCGAATCTGGTTCCACCGCACCGCGGGTTGCGTCGCTGGCCTTCATGATGTCGAACCTTGGAGGTGCATCTCTGCCGTGGCTCGTCGGAGTTTTCTCAACCAAGCTCGGCACGATAAGAGGTGGTTTGGCCATTCCTCTGCTTGGAAGCATTGCAATGTATCTTTTGTATTTGCCGAACTGGCGATCCGCGCCATCAGAACGGACTTAGCCGCCCACCAAGCGCCCCAGCAACCGAGCGACCCGCACGACTCGATACAATGGAAATAGCCGCGGCGGAAGCCGCACAGCTTTCCACTCACCCGGTCCAGGAGTAAACGCAAGTCGCGTCGCAAAGCGCACTTGATCAAACGACCGCTCGCGCAACTGCATCATCAGCCGAAAATAGGAGAGCGACTCGACATTGAACCCGGCATCGGTCATGATCTGCTGCTGAAGCCGGGGGAAAAGGCGTCGATCAGAGTCTGTTTCAACGAACCATTTCCCTGCGCTGCCAGGAGACTCCGCTGCAAGCAGCCGATTCGCCAACAGCATCGAGCAGTTCACAATCCGCAGCACCCCGAGACTTCTTGCCTGCGATGCGATCCACTCCCAATCCATCGAAGGCAAGTTCATGAGCCGGGCGAGATCGCAAATCCAGATTAGTCGTTCCCAGACATGCTTAGCCGCGTGCACAGCCAGAATCAGAAACAAATCAGCAGGCGAAGGCGTTTTCATCTCCTGGCCTGCAACCTCAACTTTGACGGCGCGGTCGAATACGCCATTCATGTCGAAATCAACCGCATAAAACCTCGGCTCAATCGCCCATTGCACTTCGAGAAAATTGCGGCCCGCTGGTCCGTCGAACACACATTCGTAGCCCGATTTCAAATAGGCGCGTTGCTCCGCTTCAGAAAAACGAATTTGGGGCACATACGCGAGCTTCTCCACCGCATCGCGCACCCGCAAGAATTCTTCCCGCCGTACCAGCAAATCAATATCACCGGTTTGCCGCAGCGCAATATCGCCATAAAGAAATTCTGCGAGTGCCGCTCCCTTGTAGGGCATGACATGCAGATCAAACGATCGGAGATGATGAAGAATGCGAATCAGTTCGCGCGACAACAGGAGAGTTTTGTGAACATTCGTCTGATAGCTCTGTTCCAGCGAATGCATTGCTTCGGCAGGAATCGCATCTCGAACCGAACCGAGGGCCCGGTAGAGCAATGGCTGGACTCCATGCCGCTCAGCCGATGCCAACAATTTTTCCCAACGCACTGGCGATGACAATACCGATCGAAGCTGAACCGACTTTTGATTGAGAGGAAGGCTGGAACACGCAGTCAGAAGTACGGACCACTCGGTATTAACTTTAGCCGGAATGCCTGACATGAATTCAGCCGGGAGAATTCGGTGGCTATGCAGAAATAAATTATGCAGAAACTTGAGCCATTGCAGCCGGGAGCATCCGGATCTGCACCAGGTTCGGCGCCGCTCGCCGCTTCGCCAGCATATTCGCCGACGGCGCTCCGGTACGTGCAAAGGATTTCTCGCAATCCTGCGTGGATGGCCCGCGCATGTTCCCTTCCATGAACGCCAGCCCCGGACAGCGTGTGCAATTCGCAACGTGGGTGCAATGGCTGCAGGTCGGAAGGTCTTTGAGCCGGATCGAACGCACTTCCTTCATCTGGTCGGAATGCCGCCAGATATCCACGAACCGTTGCCGCCGCACGTTGCCTGTTGGCAGTGGGAACTGCACGCAGGGAAAAACATCGCCGTAGGGCGAAACGTAACACGCGGTGTGCCCAGCGCTGCATGGCGTTGCTTCCAGGTCATCTTCTCCAGCCTTGGCTGGAATGGCGCAAAACTCCTCCACATTCCCGACCAACGATCCATCGCGGAATACCTGCCGCAGAGCGTCGCTGGGAACTCCGAGGCTCAATGGCGCGCGGTCTCCATTCATCATGGGCGTAATCGTCGGATCAATCGTGCATTCCGCCCCCATTTCCGCAGCCAGCGCGCGCAGACTGGGATAGTCTTCCATGTTCTGGGTCATCAATACATTTCCAATGATGACTTTCAGCCCGTGGCACTTGAGCAAGCGGATCGCATCCAGTGATCGCTTGAACGACCCTGGAAGCAGCGTGATGGCATCGTGAACTTCGGGACGGTGCGAATAAATGCTGATCTGGACGGATTCGACGGCCAGTTGCTTCAGTCTCTTGGCCTCGCGTTCGCGAATCAGCACCGCGTTCGTTTTGAGTTTCACGCAAAACATGAGCTTGCGCGCATGTTCGAGAATTTCAAACAGATCCTTGCGCACAAAAATTTCGCCGCCGCTCAGCGTCAGGATGAAAACCCCGGCATCCGCCATCTCCTCGAGCAGACGCTTAATTTCCGCCGTGGTCATCTCGCCGTGATCGTCGTGATCGAGATAACAATGGACGCAGCGTTCGTTGCAACGATAGGTGAGATCCAAGTGAACGTTGAGCGGAACATTCAGCTTCTGCGCCTTGGCCACGACTTCCTGGAGGAGATGGCTCATCGCGTTTCCCCTGCGTTTTTCGGTGTGATCGGCTGGTCGGAAATTTTCAGGATTTCGTGTGCCGCCAGGTCGCGCGCCAGGGCTTCGGCATCCTCAAGGGCCAGCGAGCGTTCGACCTCGAAATCAGCGCAGATTTTCTGGTCGACGATTTCTTCGAGCGGAGTGATCCCGTCGGCGGCCTGCCAAAGAATTGTCGCCGTCTGGTTGAGCGTGAATAGAGTCGAGTCTCGGCCCGACATGATCATCATTTCGCCATCGAGGCTGCGAGCCGCCACGCGCGGATCGCGCGCCACATAAAGCCTGCTCATCCAATCAGCTCCCAAACCCGCGAATCGGGCACGAACGTCAATCGCAAAATCGGTACTCGGCTTACGAATTCAAACGCAGAATGAAACGCGGCGCGCACGAATTCTTCTTCTCTCGCGAAGAAAAGCAAGTTTTCAAGAAGCGACCGGACGGACTCTCTTGGGGGAATCGCTTCGATACGATTCTCGCGACCTTTCGCCAGAAGATACAAAGCCTCGACGGGCGCAGAAACATTCTCGCCGAGCTTCGACAACTCGCCCGTAAAAGGAGTTCCAAAGGCCACATATCCGTCAATCTGCTTGCGGACATAAGAAATTTCGTCGGTCAGTAAAATCACGTCCGCCGGCTTCAGTCGTGAGATGGTCGTCTTGCCCGCACCGGAAACGCCGGCAAACAGGAACGCTTTCCCATTGCGAATGGCGCTGGCTGCGTGCAGCAGGAATCCATTCTGACGGGCGAGTACCAGGGTGTGGACGATGCGTAGCACTGAATCGATCGAGTAGGGATGAGGGGACTGCCGAATCCAGCCTCGTCGTGAACCCGGCTCCCACTCGGCGTGAAAGTCGCCGCGAGTCAGCTTCCAACGCCCGTTTCGCTGCGTGACTTCGACTTCCGCCGCGGAAGTGCCCGTTCCCGGCGGAACGATCTCCAAATCGAATGCAATTTCAGCCGTTCCCGAGGAACTGCTGAATCCTGCATAGCGATTTTCGAGCACGTGAAAAAACTCGGGATCGGTCGTATTCAAGCGCACGGGGACACGCCCAACCTCGATCACGAGCGAGAGGGTTTCGAGTTGGGAGGCGAGCTCTGGCAACGAATTACTCGGTGACCGATTTCACAAAGTTTGCAATACTTCACGCATTGCAACCGCGACTCGCGCTGCAATCGGAGAACGGCGAACCACGGCTGCCAGGGAACGGATGGTCGCGTTCAACTCGCGGCTCGGCGTGATGCGCTTCCCATTTCGTTCAATCGACACCACTCGGCCGAGAAGCTCGCGACTCGAAACCGGCGCGTCCATCTGCCGCATGGCATCGCCACGAGTCTCAATGCCGCGACCTGACGAATTCTTTTCTACGACTCGATGTGCAACGAATCGCTGATGGCGAGCAAATAAAACGATATCTCCCGAGCAAACGGCCCTGCGATCAACAGCCTCGATGACCAGCGTATCACCCGGCCAGACGGTAGGAACCATGCTCCAGCCTTTGACCCTCAAGCGCAACAGGCCGGCCGAGCGCAGCGTGTCTGCAGCCAACTCACGTTGCAACGCGTGTGCTTCACCGAGTATGAAATCCGACGCTTTCATGACTTTGAGGCGCCCACACACGATGAGGAAGTGAATGGCGTCTTCCCGCATGACAAGGCGGTCGTGACAAAGACCTCCTGAAAACGGAAAGACGGCTTTTCATACGGCTTCTTCGCAGCTTCTTCTGTTTCCGGTTTTTCTAAGGGCGAATCCTTCATAGTCATAGGAGGAACCTGTGAAAGTCAGCTATTGTAATCCCGATTGCGAGGCCTGGATTGCACATCCGCCAGTGCCGCCAGAAGTTGGGCAGGCCTGGCTGCCGAGGATCGAAAAATAAATCTGGGATGTTCCAGCCGGCGTGCCCGAGCCCACGATGTTGTCGATGATCATACCGCTGGTACCTGCGTTCGTAGCCTGAACTTGGTATGGCGCACCGATGTTTGTCCAAGTGACAGTTCCGTCAGTGGTGGTTCCGTTAACAGCCGTGTTCCACGTGGGCTGGGTTGCGCCGGATCTTCCTGTTTTGGTGACTATTTGGTAATAGACTGATGTGCCGTTCGCCTCAGCAAGGGTTCCGGAAACAAGAGTGTCCAAAGCAGTGTAGTTGTGGTCGGCCGCCCAAGCTGTGGGCGTTACCGTAGTGGCTCCCTGCCCCGTCCATGTGACCGTGCCATCGACCACGGTGCCGCCCGCCGTAATTGGCCAGGTCGGGGCAGTCGCGCCGGATTTACCGGCGACAGTCGCGACCTCGGTGTAAAAAGCGCCCCCGCTTAAAACCAGAACCTGCTGCCCGACGTTGTAGTTTGTCGTTGCTTGCCATTGTAGGTCGACGAAACTCATGGCGCAGCCGCCAGCGGCGCATGGCGTAGGGTGCGCAAAATCTACCACGCTGAAAAACACCGTCTCGCTTGGACCAGCGGACGCGTTCGGATTGTAGATATCTGTTACAGGAGAACAGGCTTCGTGATCCCCACCGGGTGTGAGCGTCGCAATGGCCGTCGCAGTGCCGAAAGTGCCAGCCGTAATCGGCAGCTGGTACAATCTCGGAGCGCCTCCGGTCCTCCCACAAACATAAAGGTTTCCCGTGGCGTCGCTTGAATTCCAGTACGTGCTGTCGAAACCGGGCTCATACAACGGATTGCCAGTTGTACTGCCAGCCGCGGTGGGGGTGCCAACGGTCCCATCCGAAACCGTGGTAGGAAAATCCGAAGTTTTAAACGCGTAAACTGCAGCGTTGGTGCCGGCGGTATCCCTAGACGAGAAGATGTAAACATACCCCGCTGCCAGATCCACGATCGGGCCAGCTACAAACCCCCTGCCCAGATCCAGTTGTGCCGACTTCGTCACCGTACCGGTGGGGCCGACCTGATACAAATATCCGGCAGAATCGGCGACATAGACGTTGCCGGAGACAGAATCGTAGACCGGGCTCGTAAGCGCATCACCTGCAGTTGCATCCAGCTGCACCGGAAAGCCGCCGGTCGTCACTTCCGCCGGAGATCCGAGAAAGACGCCACTGAACTTGAAAAGCCAGCCTGAGGCTCCTCCAACATAAATGACGTCATCCCTGTAGTCGGGAAAAACCGATGAGGTCGTATCGTTAACGCTGGCGCTCACAGAGATATCAAGCGGCAGGCTCATCATGCAGGGTGTGGTACAGCCGCGATACGCGCTCGCGCTCGTCTCGGCTGTCGGAGTGACTGGCGCACTCGCGCCACCCCCGGATGCCGCATACCTCAGCAGGACCAGGCTTGCCGTGGTTCCATTCGTTTGCACGAAGGCAATCTGCGTTCCATCGAGGGAAATTGCGGGAGAAGTCAGAACTTGGCCCCCAGTGTTGTAGGCCCAATATACAGAAGGACTGCCGGTACACCCGGAATACAATTTGCTATAAGCGATGATGCTGGCTTGGGTTGTTGTTCCCGTCAATCCTGTATTGAACACAACGTAATCGCTGCAACTCGCCGTCGTAATGCCGAATGAATACTTTGCGGGGTAATTCGCGGCCCCCACCGTTGCACCTGTTCCCATGTTCTCAGACCAGAACCCCTTCGTCCTGCGCCTTAACCGGCGAAAATCGAATGAATCCGAAGATTCTTCATCGGAACTGGTGTCCAGGGTCCGCGCGACCCGTTGCCGATACCACTGCTGCCAGTAGCGTGGGTCCTGTGCGATCCGTTGCGCCTGCTCCGCGTTTGCGGGCTGCGAAAATATGGCGTGGCTATGCGTCCAATCAGTAGGGAACCCTCCTCTCGTCGGATCGGCTGCATGCACCACCAAAAACCATCCCGCGGCGACGACACCGAGTAATGCACACGCAAACCGAAGGAACCGAACCGCATTGCCGTTCATGGGCAAGCTCCTCATCAGCTTTCGCTGATCCCGCGACTCACAATAGTTCCAGTGCTAGCTCTCTGGCACTGACTGCAGCCGTGAGCTGCAAGCTGAGGTTCCAGTTTTCAATCTGCTACGATTCAACGCCAATCACGCAGGCTGGTGGTTTTCTTAGGTTGGCTGGTTTGGAAGGCATTCTACTATTCCGGAACCCGTCGCGCAATGAAAGTTACGGGCCACACCCACGCACTTTTTCAATGCTCGGATTCTCAAAATCAACTGCTATCCAACGTACAATGGTGAACACTTGGAGTATTCACCTCGGCCTGAGTCCTGTGAATTTGATCGCAAGATGATAAATTGCGAATGGGGATAAAAGGGGGATTCTTACTACCTTGGACGGATACGAAAAAACTGCAGAGGTGGACCAGGAACCTCGATCTCTGCACGCCAACAATGTGCTTACGCTGGAAGAGATTGGAACCTTGGTCGCCGAAGGCGGCCAGCCCGCCGAGACGCTGACGAACGTTGTCGGACTGATTGCCAAGCGATTCCGCACCGACGTCTGCTCTGCGTACCTGCTCGAACCTGACCGCGCCAATCTGGTTTTGGCCGCGACCGTGGGCCTTCGCCGCGAGTGCATCGGCGTTCTCAGGATGGCCGTTAGTGAAGGGCTCACCGGACTGGTCGCGGAACAGCTGCGGCCTGTTGCTGTCAGCCAGGTGAAGAATCATCCACGATTCAAATATTTCAAAGAAGCCGGGGAAGAGGCCTACCAATCGTTTTTAGGTGTGCCGCTGATTGACCGCGGCATTTTGCAGGGAGTGTTGGTCATCCAGACGGTCGAAGCGCGCGTTTTCAGCGAAGACGAAATCCACATGATGACCGAAGCGGCCATGCAGGTCGCGCCGATCGTCAGCGAAGCTCGGACGCTTGATCGCTTCATCGCCCCCCTGCAGGAACGTCTCTGGGCCCTCGCCCGCAATCTGTGGTGGAGTTGGGACCACAATGCGTACGGTGTTTTCCGCGATCTCGATCCCGTTCGCTGGGACGATCTCAATCACAATCCGGTTGCACTCCTCAATGAGTTGCCGCTGGCCCAGTTGGAAGCTCGCGCGACCCAGGTGATGCTGCACAGCCGCGTGAACTATGCCTATCGCCGGCTTCTCGAATATCTTGAAACGGATCGAACTTGGGGCACGCGGCATGCTGGCGTTCTGCGCCCGCACCCGGTGGCATATTTTTCCGCCGAGTTCGGCTTGCATGAATCGTTGCCCGTCTACTCCGGCGGACTCGGCGTTCTTGCCGGCGATCACATCAAGAGCGCCTCCGATCTGGATATTCCTCTGGTCGGCATCGGTCTGTTTTATGGTCAGGGATACTTCCGCCAGCAGCTCGATCTCAGCGGATGGCAGCGAGAAGAGTATCTCGAGACCGACGTCAACCAACTTCCGATGGAAGTAGCGATCGGAACCGATGGCCGCCCGGTCGTCATCGAAATCGAAACGCGCAGCGGTCGTCTCCAGGCGAAGGTTTGGCGCGTCAAGGTTGGACGCCGCGATCTCTTGCTCCTCGACTCCGATGTTGAAGGCAACGCTCCCGAAGATCGGGAACTCACATCGCGCCTCTACGGCGGAGATCTTCGCATCCGCATACGCCAGGAGTTGCTGCTCGGCGTAGGCGGATTGCGCGCTCTGAAAGCGCTCGGTATCTCTCCCGGCGTGCTGCACCTGAACGAAGGCCACAGCGGCTTTGCCGTACTGGAAGCCATCCGGATGCGGATGGATGAAGAAGGAATCGGTTTTGACGCGGCCGTTCCGCGGATCTCGCGCGAAGTCGTCTTCACCACGCACACGCCCGTTCCTGCCGGACACGACCGCTTCGACCCAGGCTTGGTTGAGGAGCACATCGGCCCCTTGCGGGAATCCATCGGCTTGTCTCAGGAAAGTCTGCTCGGGCTTGGACGCGAGAATCCCGCTAATCAAGACGAGCTTTTCTGCATGACGGTCCTCGCGCTGCGCCTCTCGCGCCGCGCCAACGCGGTCTCCGCGCTGCACGCCGAAGTTTCGCGCGCCATGTGGACGGGCCTGTTCCACGGCAAACCTGAAGACGACGTCCCCATCGGCCACATCACCAACGGCGTGCATGTTCCCTCATGGCTGGCGCCGCAGATGTTCCGCCTTTACGACCGCCATCTCGGTTCAGGCTGGCAGCAACACAGCAGCGAAGCGAAAATGTGGGAAGGAATCGAAAGCGTCGACGACGGGGAGCTTTGGGAGACGCACCTCAATCTAAAGTCGCAATTGCTGGAATTCGTTCGCAAACGAGCCGTCGAGCAAGCGGCGCGTCGCGGAGAATCCCGAGACGTGCTCCGCCGTCTGGATCGAGTGCTCAGCCCTGACGCTCTCACCATTGGCTTCGCCCGCCGCTTTGCCACCTACAAGCGAGCCAATCTGGTCTTGAAGGACATGGAAAAGCTCGCCTCTATGGTGAACGACCCGAAGCGGCCGGTACAGTTTGTCTTCGCCGGCAAGGCCCACCCGCTCGATGAGCCGGGCAAACGCATGCTGCAGCAGATCGCGGAAATGATGCGCGATCTCAAGTTCCGCGACAAATTCGTCTTCGTCGAAGACTACGACATCAATGTAGGCCGGCACTTCGTTCAGGGCGTCGATGTATGGCTCAATAACCCCCGCCGCCCGCAGGAAGCCTCCGGCACCAGCGGACAAAAAGTCGTGCTCAATGGCGGCCTGAATCTTTCGGTCCTCGATGGATGGTGGGCCGAGGCTTATGATGGCATGAATGGCTTCGCTATTGGCTCTGGCAGAACTCATTCAAACCTGGCCATCCACGATACTCGCGACGGCGAGGATCTGCTACGTACCCTGCGCGAACAAGTCGTTCCTCTGTATTATCAGCGCGACCGCGACGGCCTGCCGCGCGGCTGGATCAAGCGCATGAAGCGCGCCATTCGCACTTTGGGCTGGCGTTTCAGCGCCGACCGCATGGTTATGGACTACACGTCGAAGTGTTACGTCCCCGCCGCCGGTGGCACTTCCAGCGACATGCGCTCAGGTTCGTAAGCTTCCAAATCCGTGAAGCAGAAAGTCACCTGAACGTTCCCGTCGCAGCGGACCCGGACGAGAGACTGCGCGGCCCAATGCCTGCTCCTAGGCGCGAAGGCCCGCCCCGAGCGTAGACGAAAGTCGGCGCAGCACTACAGCCCACGGCCTAAGAGTCTGCCATGAAACTCTGACTGAAACACTTAACGATGGAACGCAGGGCGCATTACGGCCGCGAAGTGGCGCAAGAACACAGCCCAAGGCGCAGCCCGTAGTCAGCCGCCTGTCAGCAAGCCCCGCAGGGGCGCGAGGTGCTCCAATCCCGAGTCAGCGACGGTCACCATTCCAGTCATATCCATCTGTACGACGTCCCCATAAACTAGGAATAGTAACGGTGCGGATTTTTCTTGGCGGCCCTTCCTCAATGGCGTTGTTTCGTGTCGTTGTCGCTGCTCGCGCTTCTGCCCGTATCTTTGTCCGCCGATGATTCCGCCGGTGCCGCTCTGCTGCGCAGCAGTGGAAGCGTTCTCGTGAATCAGAGTGCGGCCCCTGCGTCAATTGCCGTCTTTGCAGGAGACGAAATCGAAACTCGGCCTGGTTCATCCGCCCGCATTGAATACTCGGGATCCTCGGTCGAAATTTCTTCAGAAACTTTGCTTCGATTCGAGAGCGACGAAATCGTTCTCGAGCACGGCAGCGTCATGGTCACCAGCTTTCGCCAATTCCGCGTCCGCGCGGGATGTGTCGTGGCCACACCAGTCGCCGCCGAGAAAACGGTTTACGTCGTCAGGGATACCGACAACCGCGTCAATGTCAATGCTCAAGAAAAAGACGTCAAGCTCGATTCCCACTCCGGCAACCTCAAACGCGCGAGCCAGAAGGAGTGGTCAAGCCAAGAAATTGTGCATCAGGGCGAACAAAAATCACGCGAAGAACATTGCGGCGCAGGCGACCTTCGCACGTCCGCCGTGGGTCCCGCCAGCGCCCCCATTTTGAACTCGCCTTGGGTGGTGGCGCCCGCCAGCGCCATCGTCATTGGAGGAACCGCGTGCATTCTCTTCTGTTTCAATGATGACCCGGCGAGTCCCTCGAGCCCGTCGAAGTCCTCAAACCTGTCCAATCATCGGTAGATCGGCTATGGTCGCGCATGTCACCACACATCAGGTTTGACCCATCTTTTCACGGGCGGGTAAGATCAAACAGCACTCAGCCTTGAGCATTCAGCAAGCGCGATGTGGTCCGCTGCCCGACCGCTCGGTCGCGGCTGATTGTTGAAGGCTGAGTGCTCAATCTTTCTATGCCCCACGACTTGCCGAAAGCCTACGAGCCGGGCGCGATTGAAGCGCGCTGGGCCGAGTATTGGATCAAAGAAAAACTGTTTTCCGTTCCGACGCCGCCTCCGAGCCGTTCAGAAAAAGACACGCGGCCCGTGTTCACGCTTCTTCTGCCTCCGCCCAACGTGACTGGACGTCTGCACATGGGCCATATGCTCAACCAGACGCAGATGGACATTATCGTGCGCTGGCACCGCATGCGCGGTTTCATCACGCTCTGGCTGCCGGGTACCGACCACGCTGGCATTGCCACGCAGATGATGGTCGAAAAGCAGCTCGAAAAAGAAGGCAAGAAGCGCCGCGAGCTAGGCCGCGAAAAGTTCGTCGAACGAGTGTGGGAATGGAA
>Ga0335072_10003595_pt1 | contig 23274 bp, 21 predicted proteins | sample Lox_Sample_21_FD_206725 | JGI IMG/M metagenome (GOLD analysis project Ga0335072, IMG submission 206725) | Soil microbial communities from Loxahatchee National Wildlife Refuge, Florida, United States - Lox_Sample_2.1 | ecosystem: Environmental > Terrestrial > Soil > Wetlands | place: USA...
TATAAGTGTAGATGGCAACCTACGAATCTAGAACCACTCTTGGCCAAGCGGAGCATCACTATCATGACCAACGAACTTTGAGATGTTGATTTCATTGCTCCCTGGTCACTTTCATGATTTCGGTCACATTAATAATACGGTTGGCTGTCCGTATGTGATCGCTCAGGGAGATCAATTCCGTCTATGTTTGTATCCCATGCACACCCGACCTTCATACCGGCCGTGAAACCAGAACCACGGGCACCTCCAAGATTGTTGCGATTCATGTGAGGACTGCCACGTGACTGCCGCAAGGCGGATCCCGGAGGTCTGTATTCGCCGAGGAACGTAGGGCGAGAGGTGCTCATGGGAATCTGTGATCGCGTGGCAGCAGAGCGTGCACCTGAGAGACGTGTGCGGTGTATAGGTGTCGCAGTCGTGATGTTTTGCATTTGATGACAAGAGGGAATATGGTTAGGGGGCGGCATAGCAAGATCTCCACTAGCTTGACTGCCACTGCCTTGCCGCTGGCGACGGTGAAGCTGTTCAACACCATTCTCGTTGACCGGAATGCCATTACTCTCCCGTTCATGACCTGTATTTGTGCCTAGGCTTGTTGCTTGTGTAAAGCCAGTGCCGTTGAATGTCCCAGGTCTTGTTCCGCTAGCTATGGTCTTCAAAGTCCGTGCCACGTTGTCTGATGCAGCTGTTTCCACTTGGGACATCAAGATTCGTTTCTTCAATGTATCATAGAGGTGTTGAGTTTGTGCATGCTTCTTGCTCTTCTCACGATACATGTTGATGAGCTCGTTGTTCTTTTGGCGCAGGTTTTGGGAGTCGATGGTGAGATCTGGCGTGTACGTTAGAATCACGGGTCGTGAACTGCTCAAAGTCCTCACCATGAATCTTGTTCTGCAAATTTTGCAGGTGGGTATTGGCTTCGTTGGCCATTTTCTTCAGTTGCGAGTTGATGAGCCCGAGTTTCTCGGTAAGGTTCTTGCACAAGTACTCTTGGTAGGCGCTGAAGATTCCTTAGCCATTGACTCAGCAATGTATATCAGAGGGGCTCACATCTCTTGAGTTGACTGATATGCCCAGAAGGCTAACGCGCGACCTGCACATTCCATGATTGTGCTTGGATCGAGGCCGCTGAGTACGCTCGTTTTGTAGTCTTCTGTAGGTTGTAGGATGGTGGTAACGGCATCGTCAGGATTGGACAGAGGCGCCTTGCATGCTGGGCACTGGCGTTGAGCTTGAATGGATCGTGCGAGGCCTGTCTCATCCGCACACCGCAAACAGAAGATGTGGCTGCACGTTGTAACCACCGCTCGATCGACCAGTTGTCCTCGACAACTCGTGTTGTTGCAGCGTAGGGGTGCCTCCATATTGTGAATTAGGAGTGGATTGAAACAGGAAAACATTAAGTGAAGTCTTTACACCATTGCTCCTTCATGTGTACCTTGGCAGCTCCTCTCCGGCCGCGCTCCCCGATCCATGAATAACCTGGCGTCCCCGACTGCCACGCTGTTTCAAATGACACACATCTGCAATAGCTCCGATGCCCTTCAAGTACATTGTTGGTCAGAGTAGTTTTCATGGAGAGATGCCGGACTTGAATACTGCAGCGCTCGCTAGCCCTTTGACTCACAACCCCAGCCTCCGTTTTGGACACTGATTGGCGGAGAGACCATTCAAACGCTTTCCTCAATCTATCCCGCGGTGCCATATCGAAATAATAGGACCAGAGAACTGTCGCAAATCCAAAGCAGTGCTGGCCCAAAAGGTCACCTTGCATATTGATCAATCTTGAACTCGCTTCACTTCGAGCTTTACGGACTAAGAGAAGAAAAATGCATTTCCTTCCGCATCTCGCCGCATCTTGGACAGCTTTTCCGTGAAATCAGCACCGGCCTCATATTCCTTCCAAAGAGTTGCGGGGAAGATGTGTTTATTTCTCTCATACCACCTCCTATCCACTACCTTTGTCATGGCTGGATCATGATCTTTGCCTTCGAGATTCGTGTCAGCGGTCCGTAGAAAGGCTGTGTCTTCCGAGCTTGTGCGCTGTGGTGCAGTATTCGAGTAGTCGAACAAAAGACCGCCCGATTTGGAGGTGCTGGGTACACGATTGGCAATGAAATAGTAGAATTCATAGTGCTAAGATGGGGCTGTTAGCTAGTAGGATTCGACAGTGGGTAGGAGAGATTACTCACATGAGGAATGATAAGTTCGCCGCGGACCAACATCAAATCGTCTACGCCCACTCTAGCCCATTCCCTCCTGCTGTCATTCTTGCTTTTACCACTGTTTGAGCTACCACCAGTGCCTCCGCCCGCGACGCCTAGCTCTGCTCCAACTTTCCGACATCTGTCGAGGAACAGCCAGACGTGGTCCCCCTTCTTGACCTTGACAGTGCCTCCTGGAATGTTGGTGCCGTCGTAGAATACAAACGGGATCAGGATCTCGGTTGCTTTAACCGCTTCTTGCAAGGCGAGAAATTCTCGGCGGAGATTATCGCGCGCAGCTGCCTCAGCCTGAAGCGCAGCTTTTGTCATGACTTTCGGAGCTGGTAGTACTGCATTTGGATTGGGTGTCAACCGACGGGGGAGTGATAATTTGTCGGCTTTAGACGATGAAGTATCGGGAGATTCCTCTTCGAGATCTTGTGGAGTTGTGGGTGCCGGCGTTGATGCGCCACTTGTGAAATCTTCCTCATCATCTCCAAACGACAACAACCCTTTAGCTGCTTTCTTTTTCTTCTTTTTCGGAGGTAGCTCCAGGGGCCCGTTCTGTGGTGTCAACGCACTATACTTTGCAAATTAGCTCTCTTCCAAACATCGCAATGTGAATCCTCACTCGTCGCTAGCATTATCTAACGCGGGAGTCGTGCTCCCAGATCTGCTCAGCTTGAACCTGCTGTATGACCTGTCTTGCGCCTCCTTTTCTTTTTGTTCTAGAACTTCTGCTCGACGCTTGCGGAAGTCTGAGAGATTCACAAGTCCGATAGTCTGCGACTTGAGCAGATCCTCTGCTGAGGCTGTTTGAGTTGCAAAGGACCGTGGTGAAGATGTGCCTGAGGGCATCTCAGATGGTGGGGCCATGATTGGAACGAGGCCAAAGGCGGGAGTATCAAATGCTATGATGACTACAAGCCAACGAGATCAAAATTCAAAATGCAACGAAGGACTTTTTAGGATTTCCGTTCAGTCGAGGAACGGTCTAGGTGTAGACGATGCCAAGCCTATGCAAAGGAAAACCTCCGCCGGTATCCACCCGTTGTTGAAAGGCTCGCCAGTACCCTTCCAAGTTGACCCTCACCAAAGCCCACATGATACATTTGTCTGTCCTACCAGTTCCGACGGCCTCCCCTGCCTCTGCCCCTGCCGCTACCACCAAAGTTTCCGCCTTGATCAAAGCCTCCGCCGCCGCCACTGAAGCCTGCTTGTGGCTGTTGTCCTGGTCCCTGACCCGAGCCAAACCCTTGACTCTGCCCGCCGAAATTTTGGCCACCACCTGCTCCACCCATCATCATTTGCATGAACTGACTCGGGTCCATGGTGCTTGGATCCATTCCTTGGGCCATCATCCCTGCAAACATTTGCTGCATTTCCGCTTCACTTGGCATGCCCGGCATTGCCGGCATAGTACCGTTTGCAGCACCTCCTGGGCCAGTCGGCGCAACAGGAAGACCTGGCATTGGTGGCATTCCACCACCTGGAATGCCTTCAACAAACGCTTTCAAAGATTCTGCCTGATTCTTGATCTCTGCGATCTCTTTCGGCATCTGCTGTTGCTTCAAACAGTATGATGCCCAAGTAAATTCGTCGAACCCGTAGTTGAAGTAGTCGGTAATGTCTGAGCCTGGCTTTCGCCACGGCTTTGACGATTCAGAAGGAAAGTCTGCGTCGAAGTCTGTAGATAAAATTGGCTTACCCGTTGTTGGGTGGACTGGGTTCCCGTTCGGATCAAGCGTGGACGTATGGTGCCCAGGATAGTCTGTTCCCGGTCGTTCGCTGGAGGATTGTGGTGCTGATGTGAGATTTGATGCAGCTTCGGATTTGAGACCGGGCACTGGCGTCGAAGTTTTGCGAGCATCTACTGATTGAGTGGCTGTTGAAAGTTGTCGTTTAGTCTGTCTATAATGGTGCTCAGCATTTCTGGAGTTACGGCTGAAAAGTTCTCTCTTACTGTGGTGTCTCACCCTTGGGCTCTTCTTTTTGATCTGTAATGAAATTGATATCGTCCTGGAGCTTGATTAGCGAGAAGTTCGATCACGATTCCGAAGGCTACTTACATCATCGCTGTCGTCCTCTTCAATTTCCTCGCCTTCCTCTTCCCCCTCATCTACATCTTCCATTTTCGCCTCTGCGTTCTCAGGCTTGTATTGGCCACCAATTGGGACACTGTCAGACGGGTCATACAAATCGTCTGAATCCGAGTCCATGTCGCGAAAGTACGCCCCTTTAACCCTAGCCTGAACGAGGCTAAAGACCTTTTCTTCTTCTGGCTCCTCACGCCAGACCTCGTGGCGGCAGTACGATAGGCTAGCTCTGTGTTTGGTCCTGTGTAGAAAACTCGTGGCAAATAGTCATGTACGCTGGGCAGCATAAAGCAGTTGGAATATCCCAAAATGACTTAGCTCCTAGCTTGGAAATTATTGGCTGTCTCGGGCCACTGGTCACTAGAACCTAGCTTAGGCTTGGCAATTGGATACTTCGAGAAAAAAAAAGTTTCCCGTTGACAATCTCCCAAGCTGCCTCCAGTCACCTCACATTTTCCGACTTTGTTGTTGCTTTAAAGGAGCTTGATAGCCCTGTTATCCTTGACGAACCGCCTCCCAAGATGGTAAGGCAATCCCCAGGCGCGATCCTTGCTTCGAAACCTCCGTTCCGATTGACTGATCCTCGCAACTACAGACGACCGCACTCAAAAACATCAAGTCTCTCATGCCCCTCCTCGATCGCGTGCTGGTACAAAGAGTCAAAGCAGAGACCAAAACTGCCGGAGGAATCTTCCTGCCAGAGAGCAGTGTCAAAGAGCTAAATGAAGCCAAAGTATTAGCTGTTGGACCGGGTGGATTGGACAAGGATGGCAAGAGAATAACCATGAGTGTTGCGGCTGGTGACAAAGTTTTGATACCTCAAGTATGCGATAATGCAACTCGGGTGCAACGTTCGCTAACCAAAATCTAGTACGGTGGCAGCCCGGTCAAGGTGGGAGACGAGGAGTACTCTCTGTTCAGGGATCATGAGTACGTTCTTTATTGTCCGGACCTCACGGAGACTAACGGCTCTTCTAGGCTGCTGGCGAAGATCAACGAGTAAACAAAGGGCGTCCTTCTCGATCGTTATCTGAGCCCCTAATGTACAATATGTAACAAAATCAACCGGCGTGTCGCAGGTTCGGGCGAACGTCTCTTGAGTCAGGGCTTCCATCTGGTCAGCCTTGCTGCATTGAGAAAAGCGTGGCGCAGTTTGGCATTGCTTGAGCATTTACTCTTGTACTTTCGAAATAAAATTGATCTCCTCTCTATCATTTACTGCTGGGTCATCATCACATCCTTTTGGGCGCCAGTCGCACTCGCACTAGAGAAGTTTCAAGCGGACATTGCCAGCTTCTACAACTACAGATTGTCATGCTGATTGAACAAGTTGCCACGCTCCACCTTTGATTACGATGACGAATTTAGGACTAGAGCGTATCCAAGAACGCTCCCATTGCATTCACATGAAGTTGAAATTTTCGAACATGTTCTATTGCTGGCTTACAGTCCTCTCTTGTCCTATAGTGGCAACTGATCTCCCAACGCGAGGGCTAAGAATATCGTCTTCCTATCTCAGTATCATCTAGCCCGTCCAACCCCATTTTCGCCACCACGAGTGCTTCGAGCACTGCTCCCCGAGATCTGATTTGTACTATCCTCTGGTCTGATATCTCCGTCCTTGAAGCTCCCATTGACAACCGTCTTAGAGGGGGCGTTGCTTGTCGCTGAGCCATTAGCACGCAATGGCACACTGCTAGCGATGCTTCCACTTCCTGCATTGGAACTTGTACCAGTACCATCTCCCTTGATGTCAAGCCCTCTACCCACAACCTCTCTAAAGTCCAATCCTACCTCACCCAGCATCTCCCTTTCATGCCCCCATACCACATCCATGCAATCCCGCCACACTTTCCCGCCCCTCTCCACCGAGCTCAGCTGCCGTATCAATAATGCGTTGAACGTCTCCAAATGTTCTGTCGCCCACTTGATACACGCGCTCATCATCAGTGGCGCGAAGCACGCTTGGTATATGACCACAGTGTTCTTGACAATAGCAAAATAGACGTACGAGATCTGGAAAATATACCGATGCAAATCGCCCTCGAACACGCATTCCCTAGCTCTCTTAGTCAATGTCGTCGTTCGTGCATTAAGATAAGCCTCTCTTGCTCGGTCTTCAAACCCCAAACGCGTAAGGAAGGCTGTGGTTGTTTTCGTAGCTTCAAGAAATGAGGGTGTGTCGACTAATGCTCTAGTCAGTGTGGTAGCGAGCTTCACTGCGCGTTCGTCAACTTTGACTAGGATGAGTTCTTGGGCTATCGAATTGCCTTTCAGGCCTTTGGCGAGCTTGCGTAGCCGTTCAACCTTCTCAGTTGCCTTCTCGAAGCGCTGGAGTGCGATGTCGATATCGAGATCGTCGATTTGGCCCTCGACCCACCGTAAGTTCTGCTGCTTGCCATCTACCTCGACCAGAATTTCGGGCTGGGCACGTGGTGAGGAAACCTTGTCCATGATCTCGGGCTTCTTTGCTGAGGCTGGATCGCGTGAGGCGAAATAAGTCAGCGACTCATTTGGAGAACTAGACTGTTCAGTCTCGGATCGATTGGTCTTTCGTAGCTCCTCAAGCGTCTTGCGAAATGCCAGTAGCAAGGCAGTCTTTGCAGCCACATCACGCCGCTGGTGTCGATAGGTGAAAGATTTCCCACCACTACGAACGTTGAGCGCAGTGCCTATGTCACGTTCGTCAGCTACGGCTGATGCGCCCGCAGCAGCAAGATTTGCTCCCAAGTCTGCAAGGTCGATATCTTGAAGTGGCCAGCATTCTTCAGCCACAAGTTTGGTAGGTGCTGGCCCTTTCTGGTTGGGGTCATTCGGGTCTGTTCGTTTCCGCTTCACAGATGCGACAAGAAGGTGGTCGTTCAGGAGGACAATATGTACGGGGCGTTTGGCCTTCCATGTTGCCGAGTCCAGTTCTACCCACTGTCCGGTCTCCATAACAATGTGTCGGCCTGGAATTGCCGGTAGGAACTTTTGTGACCTTTCAACGTTCTTCCATAGTGCTTGTAATTGGACATTCCACAAGCTTTCCAGATTTGCCACAGAACTTCGATTTGTTCTCTTTCTCGACTGACCGGCGCCATCCAGCGGGGAGATATTGGTATCTGAGTGGTTCGAGACAGTATTGGTCTGACCGAGTGCTCCCGTGAGTTCAGACATCAATCCACGCAGAACGTCAATCTCCGATTTGAGTTTCTCGGCTTCCTTGCTGATCTTGATGAACTGTGTTCGATTTTGATAGATATTCTGTTGGAGGTCGGTGGAGGTACGGTTCTTGACTCTGCGTAAGCTGGTCTGGTAGTCTTGTATATCCTGCTCTGACGCATGAGATAGTAGGTCGGTCACATCTGTTCAGCAATGTCAAAATGATATTCATAGAAAGATGTGGATATCTCGTACATCTTTCTGGTTGAAGGTTTGGGTCTGCGAGGGCATTGACGTCAACCTGCAAAGCGCGCGCATGAACTGGACCAGAACGTGCAGGCCTGGATGGTGACCCTCCGTGGGAGCTTCTTTTCAGATGACCTGGAAGGCCTGGTACAGCCGGTGCTCCTGAGCTGAAATCGGGAAGCTGATTGAAGCGAGTCGAGTATCGCCTCTTGACTATATCTGTTGGACCCGAACAGTTAGCAATAGTGTCGTAGAGGAAGTTTTGGATCCGGAACAACGTGTCAGGGTACTTGAATCGAGTGCAAACATCGCAGACTCTGGATTCTCGGAGGTAATGGACAGAATGACCCGGCGCATGTCACCCAATCGTGAGTGCCCCTGCCAGAATTGTGTCTATATTCACCTCAACTCTGACGAGGCTGATCTGAAAACTTGGTGCCGACAATACAGTACAGAATGAACTTACCAGAGGTCTCGGATTGTCCAGGTCTTTCTCGAGGTGCATCAAGCACTTTCTCTCCTGCCGCCTTGGTAGAAGTAGGTCCAGAGATCTGTTTTGGAGCACTGATCTGCGGCTTTCGACTGCCCCTCTTCCTCAACGTGAGAGTCCTTACGGTTTCATTCATGCTGCCGTGCTGAAATGCATTGTAGTTTGTCGAATACTTGACGGCAGCACGCGGAGAACGCTATCAATTGCCAAGGCCAACCGACAAGCTTTCGAAAAAGTTGTCACAAGCTCCCTCAGCTCTGCAAGTTTCTTGATCGGAACAGATTGTTTGCTTAGGCTAAACGGATGCTCTCAACGTCGATTTTAGGTTGCATTAGACACTATCTTGATCTTTTGTACCTCAGCCCGATTCATCTGCTCCCCTTGTTTTCTACTACATAATGGCCAACCAAATTACGAACATGAAGACATCTACCATTGTCGCCATAACGGTTGGCACAGTAGTCACTGGCCTTCTAGGTACGCACTCTCAATATCAAAAGCCTTGCAACTCGAACTCTTTTGCGATCGTCTTTGAATTAAGACCGCTGGCCTTTTACTGACCTGACCTATACCTGCAGCTTATGCAGTCTACTTCGATCACAAGAGACGAACAGATCCTGGATTCCGAAAAGCCTTAAAAAGGGAGTCAAGACGGCAAGCCAGAATAGCAAAGGAGGAAGCAGAGATACAGGGCAAACAACAACAAGAAGAGATCAAACGCGCCGTGGAAGAGACACTCGAGGAAGGATTCCCAACGGATCTGGAAGAGAGGGAAGCATACTTCATGAGTCAAATATCACAAGGCGAGGAGATGAGTTCCAATGGTAAGGAAGCTATATACCTGTCGAGCTTGAAAGCAAAGGTTGACTTAATGGTCCTACAGGTTCAGACCCGGTCGCAGCAGCATTATGCTTTTACAAAGGTCTCAAGGTCTACCCAGAACCAAAGGCTCTAATCAGCATCTACGACAATACTGTACCCAAAGATATTCTCGAGATCTTGGCGGCAATGGTCGCACAGGACAAGAGTTTGAAAATTGGTGGTTTTGGCGGTAGCGGCGGTGATGGATCTGGTTCTGAGAGCGGTCATGGCGTGGAATAAGTTCTGGAAAGGACAAGATCTCGAGCACGTGAAGGACATCATCAGAGCTACCCTTGGCACTGGCTTAACGTCAAGCAACGAATGATTGGCGGCTTCCCGGTTCCTCGATTTTGGCCCCTATCCCTTTTCAGACCCTTCACATACTGTCTTCTTCAAGCCAGAAGAAATTCATGCAACAAGCGTGCGCTATTTAAAGACTTGGAGGTCATTTTGACCACAAGAAACCGGGCGCTTTCTCTCTCTCCACTACCATTGTACATCATTGTATACAGGTTTTCACAGGGCAAGGTAGCGCATGGTTATTTGCGTATAGAGCGCATCATCGCATGAGCAGTACGACGATGCAAATTCATGATCTTCAGTCAATGCTAGCTGATGTAAGACTGATGTGACAAAAGGACCGCAACCATGACGTCCTAGCTCTCAGGATTGGTTTTGGAAATGAGTAGTGTCTTCGGGTCCAACCAGGTAGAGGTGCCACTTCGTTGGCTGCCAGAACTCACGTCCATTGCATCATGCAATATTATGGGTCGAGCCAGACCCCTAGCACAGTGCAGGTCCTTAGCAGTGCATGATGAGGAGCATATTGGATTGGTCAACCCGGTAACCAGCAAAGAAAGTAGCCAGATTAAAATGGGGATGGCATTCTATACAAACCTTTCAACTTAGTAACTGGGGGCAAGAGCTTTCGTCACGGGTGATGTGGTACAAAAAGGGGCTCGGGTAAAATTAACAAGTACAGCTGGGGGCGTGTGCTCGTACGTCTTCATAGATCTTGATAGACGGATGGCTTTGAGATACCTTCCGCAACACAACCAAGCTCTAACCAACAAAAACAAGTGCCTGTCTCTTGAGAGCATTTAGGGCCCCGAGTTCAGTGCTGTACATCAGACTTGAGTCTCTTTCGGTACAGTAAAATTTCTAAGGTGCATCATTTCGGAGGCAAATCTAGAGCGATCGAGATTTTCCACTCAAAAGCCTGGATGGCTACCACACAAATGATCGACACATGGTTCAAAGTCTCCCGTAATCTCGGAAAAATGGCGCCAGCTTCCCGAAAAGCTTGAAGCTTTATCTATCGACCTGATTTCACTTCTGCTCCCCTCTGTCCAACCACCTGCGTAAAGACTATGAGGTCTTCTTCTCCTTCTTGACTTGTGTTCTTTCTTACCTTCCTGCCTCGCTTGCAGGCTCACATTCGCTGCTTTTGATCGTCTTGTCGTTATCCTCTCACTCCTCCAATATTCGATAGGCCCTTCGAATACTTCCTTAATACGTAGCCATGGCACGCCCACTTCTTTTCACTATTTTCATGACCTTCGCTCTATTCACTACCCTCACATACGCCGTATCCCCCCTGAAAGTTCAAGGATCCGAGTACATCAATGCCGTCAATGGAGATCGTTTCCAGATTATTGGAGTAGCGTATGTACTGTCTTGTCCATACTGTGAAGGAATGACCCTGTCTACCTTTCCCCATTGCAAGTGACTCAGACTTCTGTTTACAAGATTCGCCGTCTTCCATAGCTTCGTCTCTTGCTGATTGCAACTACCTAGCTATCAACCAGGCGGCTCATCAGGCTACAATCCCGGCAGCGATCCTCTCAGCGACCCTCCATCCTGCCTTCGAGATGCTACATTGATGCAGAGACTCGGTGTAAGAACCAAAGTCAACAGTATCAAGTTCTCCGTTCACAGTCTTCCAGGTAAACACCATCCGTATCTACAACCTCGATCCTGATGCCAGCCACGATGAATGTGTTTCGATATTCAACGCAGCTGGCATCTATATGATCCTCGACGTCAATAGTCCCCTTCCCAACCAGTCGCTCAATCGAGGCGCCCCATGGGAGTCGTACACCTCAACGTATCTCAATCGGACTTTCGCAGTCGTCGAGGCATTCAAGAACTTTCCCAATACTCTAGGCTTCTTCAGCGGCAACGAAGTCATCAACCAGCAAAGTGTCGTGCAAGTCCCTTCCTACATTCGTGCTGTCACTCGCGACATCAAAGACTATATTGCAAAAAATGCCCCTCGTACAATTCCTGTTGGATATTCGGCTGCCGACGTTCGCGAGCTGCTAGGCGATACCTGGTCCTATCTCGGCTGCAATATTGCCAACTCAACTTCTTCCAAAATTGACTTCTTCGGCTTGAATTCGTACTCTTGGTGCGGCAACAGTAGCTTCACAACCTCCTCCTATAATCAATTGGTTGCTCAATTCAGCGGTACCACGATCCCTGTTTTCTTCTCAGAATATGGCTGCAACACACTTTCCCCGCGCATATTTACTGAAGTTCCTGTCATATATGGGCCCCAGATGACTGGGGTCATGTCGGGTGGCATCGTGTATGAGTGGGACCAAGCAGTCAATAACTATGGTTTGGTCAACGTGAATGACAATGGCACGGCGGATATCCTACAAGACTATCTGAATTTACAAGGCCAATATGACACTCTCAACATCACGGCCCTGATGTCCAGCAATGCGACTGCCACGATGCTCCAACCACCAACCTGCAGTCAATCACTCATCACGACCAGTGGCTTCGACGATGGCTTCAATATTCCAGCTCGTCCAGCCGGAGTCGACGCAATGATCAACAACGGTATCTCGAATAAGCCACAGGGGAAGCTCGTTGCGTTGTCCTCGACGACTGTCTCGCAGGCAGTGTACAATGTCAGTGGTCAGCAGATCTCGGGGTTGAAGTTGAACGTACTACCCGAGGACGAGAGCAACACACCAGGCTCGAATGACAGTGGCACCTCAAGCGGCACAGCGACATCTAGCTCGCCATCTGCCACATCGTCCAGCGCGGCGGTTAAGAACGGGAATGCAGAGGCGGGAAAACTTGTTGTGGCAGCTCTGGCATTGAGCTTTTTGGTAGAGTTGTGAGCAGGCATGGCTCGCAGATGGACTCGCATATTCCGTGGGCCGACAAGGGATCAGTTGGTTCAATTGCCAGGGATTTAGCCGAACTGGTCTCAAGTTGTGGAGGATGTGGACGACAATACGCCTGGCTGCGGATGAATCGACCTTGGGGGCTCTGGAGGTTCAGTCATTTTCGGTTCTGCTGAGTGGCCTTTCTATTCATTGTGCATGTTCTCTACATATGGTATTGCTAGCACAAGCCGATTCTGCGTATAAAGACACGTAAGGTAATGGACTGAGAATGGAATAAACACGGAGCGCTTATTTCCAATTCACATGACCAAAGTTTACATCTTCCCTTTGATCCTAAAACACCACCAATTATACACACACAGCATCGCTGTAGGTATGAGGACATCGCCTTGACTCAGCATCAGATCAACGGCTTCTCTTCATATCACCTTCATTCGTCGGCCCCGGGTGAGGTGCATATTGAAGATGGATAACTTGTTTCCAAATTAGGTGGTTGCGGGGATGGATTCACCAATCACGCAGTGGGGATGGGGATGGGGGCCGCCTTCTCAACTTCTTAGTCACGCTGCAGCAATTCCCCGGTTTTAAACGGTAGCTTTTGAGTGCTCCCGTTTCAACGTTGGTCTAGATATCAATGGATGACTCAGGTCACACTGCAGTAGCTGATGCGCCACTTGAGTCTGAGCTGCCTATTGAGTGAGTACGCCTGGGGGCTTTGCATTATGACATCTGCAGAGTTGGCACGTGTGGTGCTTCAATATCTAGGTTAGATATTGCTGAGTCCAGGGCATCCTCATTTCTTCTTCCTTGATGTGATTCTCAGGAAAAGCTCTCGCCATGTCTCAGCCGACATTTTCAAATTCTCAATTTGTTCCCTTCTCAAGCAGTATCTGGTCCTCGAGTCGCTTCCTTCCTTGGAACCCGCTCGTGTACTGTCTCGTGTCTGCGATCTTAGCGATTGCCTATTGGCTGGTCCTAGAGCTCAGCTTTGAGGTCTACTTGACATTCAAACGGCATGATAGTCTCTACTTTTGGTCTATACTCGTCAGCACTTGGGGCGTTGCATTGCGTGCAATCGGCTGGACCATTCAGATGTTCCATCGTGGCGCCAATCCCTACCTCTGCACAACATTCTTGGTTATAGGCGTCGGCACTATGGTCACCGGCTTCTCCTTCGTTCTATATTCACGGCTGCACCTGGTCATTCGCAATCCTCGTGTTTTGCGCGTCGCCTTAGTTGTGATCGTCTTTGACGCTGTCGCCTTTTTCCTCCCTCTCGCAATCGCGCAATACGGCGTCAGCTCCAATAATCCATACCCTTACATCCCGCTCGCCTTTCCAGCGGAGAGACTGTTCGCCATCGGATACTTCTTACAGGAAGTAGCTCTTGGCTGTCTGTATATCTGGACTGCCCGGGACACGGTCCTGCACAGCTATGTGCCACGAAAGCGCAAGACAACTGCTGTTCTGATTTCGGCCCAGATCCTTGTCATACTCCTTGACATTCCAACACTGGTATTGGCCTGGCCATCGCCTAGCATGGGAGCAATGATAGTGATACTCGGAACTTTGCACCCCGCCATCTATGCAATCAAACTGAAGATCGAACTCGTGGTCCTAAATCAGTTGGTGGAGATCGTTCGCCATGGCATCGGCACAGTGAATCCTGGAAGAAATTTACCAGAGTGTCGGAATAACTCAGCCAGTAGCAGTAAGGGTTGGCTACTACCATCGAACATCAAGCAACTCGTGTCATCACACATGCCGGGAGCACGAGGGAGAAGGGAGATTTATGGAGCGTGACAGACGCTTCTGAGCGCTACTCGTCGGACACCACTCACTTGACTGCGATGGACATTTCTGTCTAGCTGGACTTGCTCGATTTTCCACAACAACACAATAGGAAGTCATACCAAAATATTATTCACAGCAACATCTAGGACTTAAGCAAAGCGACCAGAAACGCCGCGATGCCAGCCAGAGCCGCCAATGCTTGAGAATCTCACGCTCAAAGCCAGAATCCTCTGCATCCTTGCGCTCAACATATCTTTCATAACGGTTCATATCCTCCCCAGACTGTATACGTGTCATGTATAGTTACGGCGTCCATCTGCTCTACAACATACCACTCTACACTTAGTCAACTAATACGGACTCCGATATCTTAAACCCTGTCTCAACATGTGCCTTACCATTCAAAAGTATAGTTATATGTGTGCTGCTCTTTCCTGTTGAGGTATTGGCTGTGCGGATTCGCCGGTTCAGGGCGCAGTAGAAGCAAATTGGAGACGGAAACAGGAAAGACAAGATCTGGATAGGAGACGAAGAGGTTGTCAAGGGACAATAGAAGAATTAGCTTGAAGGAAGCTTTGCGGGGACTTTACGATAGCAGGTGTTGTTGCAGAATATAGTAGATCCTCCCTAATAGGTATATATCAAGGCCTGTGGTGCTACTTCATGTAAATTGTGCTCCGTCTCTTCTAATTTTTCCACTTGTGTCCCCTTTGTGTGACTGCATCGCAGGATGGTCGATTCAGATGATTTGTATGGTCCAATGGAGGTCGATGACGACCTTAGCACCGCCCTGGGTACCTAAACCCTTGCGGATAGGGATATGGTGCCCCCCCTGGCTTCGACAACACCCCGGATTCCTCGGCAGACACCCTGCCTGTAGATATCTTCGAGCACCGGCAGTTCCTGAGGGTAGAGCGCAGTGCCGCCTTGCACTCTAGACAAAAGGTGCCCAAGATATGGAAATGCAACCACTGCAATAGAGGACAACATGACGTCTGGGGAAGAGTAGCGCCGACAGCTTCAATGGCTTGGCGGCAGTGAGGTGGCCGAGCGTCTCAACGGCGTTTAATTATACATTGCAGAGTATAGCCAATGGGAAAGTCACTTCTCACCATCATGTGAGTCGTACATCTAATGTCGATTGCCACCTGAGCAAAAATGACCGCTCCATGGGCTGATGCTGCTGTTTCTATCTCTAGTAGACTGAAAAATAGCGCCCCGTGTCAACTGGATGCACCATGAAATTGCACTGGCGGCATGACTGGAACTCGATGCAATTCATGCCAACGCTTTGTTGATCACTCCAATTCAATAGTACCTGGAGGTTTGCTCGTGTCATCCCACATGACTCTCGTAACACCATCAACCTCATTCACAATCTTTGTGCTGACCTTGCTGCGAAATGACCTCTCAAAGTCAAAGGTGTCGGCTGTCATGAAGTCTGTCGTCACAACAGCTCTCAATGCGACGATGAAGCCGTGGACTCTCTTGTCTCCCATTACACCCACCGCTTTCACACCTAGCGAGGCCGCATACGCTTGGCTGATCTTCCGGTACAGGCCTGCTGTTCGTATTTCGTCAATAAGGATCTTGTCTGCCTCTCTCACTATGCGGAGTTGTTCTTCCGTGACCTCTCCAATAATGCGAATCGCCAGACCAGGACCAGGAAACGGATGTCGCCAAACCAATTGCTCCGGTATACCTAGCTTTGTGCCCAGCTCGCGCACCTCATCTTTGAACAGCTCGCGCAAAGGTTCTATGAGCTTCAGATGCATCGCGGCAGGCAAGCCGCCAACGTTGTGGTGAGTCTTGATTGTTGCCGACGGACCTTTGAAAGATATGCTCTCGATCACGTCTGGATAAAGTGTTCCTTGCAGCAACCATTCAATGTCTCCAGCTTGGGGCGAGCCCGCAGCTTTTGCAGCAATCTCTTTTGCTTTATCCTGAAAGACTTCAATGAAAGTATTCCCGATGATCTTTCGTTTTGTTTCCGGATCTGAAATGCCTTTCAATCGTGATAGAAAAAGATCTGTGGCATCAACAACGGTAAGAGGTACGCCGAGATGTTCAGTCAGCGTCTCCTTGACGGTCTTGGCCTCGTCCATTCGTAAAAGGCCATTATCAACAAGGACGCCATGGAAGCGATCACCAATAGCTTGTTGCATAAGCTTCGCTGCGACTGTTGAATCAACTCCACCACTAATAGCACCAATGACCTGTCCCTTTTCGCCGACAAGGGCTCGTATTCGCTCTATCTCTTGGCCAACAAACTTATCCATCGTCCAATGTTGCCGAGCTTTGCATATCACCACTGCAAAATTTGATAGGATCTTTGTGCCGTCTTCTGTGTGCGTGACCTCGGGATGAAACTGTAAACCGAAGTAAGGACTGGAAGTGCTTGCAATGCCGGCGAATGGGGCATTTAGGGTCGAGGCTATAGGCTGGAAGTGGTCTGGAAGTTGGGATAGTTTGTCTCCATGCGACATCCATACGGAAATATCGTCTTCAATGCCTTGAAATAGTCGGTCGACATGATTTTCCTTCCCAGTATGTCTTTCTATCTTCAAGGCTGCGTGACCGTATTCCCTCTTCTCGCCAGCGAGAACGTTCTTCCCAAAATGCCATGCAATCTCTTGTAGCCCATAACATATTCCAAGGATTGGGACTCCTAACTCGAAAACTGCTGGATCGACATGTGGCGCATCTGCTTCGTAAACAGAATAAGGTCCACCGGAGAGCACGACACCTTTCGGCTTCCAGGAAAGCTCAGAAATCTTTTGGGTACATGGCAGCAATTCAGAGTAGATATCCAGCTCCCGCAGGCGACGTGTGATGAGGTGGGAATATTGTGACCTTTGGACCGTGAGCTAGGCGACGCGATCTCGTTGGATAGAAAGATGCGCCTACCCAAAATCGAGGACCAGGATCGTATCGAAAGTCTTGTGAGGAGCACGCTCGCCATTCAGGTCGCCGTTAGTGGCCATTTTGGTCGATATTTCGAGGGTGAGAAGATTCTGTTTACGCGATGATCCGCACATCAAAAGGCTCAACGAAGAAAGTTTGAGTAAATTGAATATTAGTGGGTGCGAAATTCCCCCAGTTTACCCACGCTAGGCGGGGGCTGCACTGACGCTAAATTTGGCCAGGGCTCGTTTTGACTTGCTGGCCCTCCCTTTCTCTCTCCCTCTTGTTTCCAATGTCCAGCAACGACTTCATGGAACGAACCGCATACAAACCGCAATAATCCCCGTGACAACATGATACCTCACTCATCGCCCTTAACTTCCATCAGAGGAACATTTGGCAATCCTACGTTCGAGTCACAAAGCGGACAAGACAAAACTGCAAGCCGGACCGTTCAAAGAGCTGGAGTTATCGTTGCGCATGCGCCTAGCACGTTATACGCATGCGAAACGCATGTCGAAGCCGGTAGGGAAGTCTATTGCCCGCCGAGCCCTTCGACTCTGCTGATATATCTTCTCCCTACTGGATAATATATTCCTCGAAATGAGATAAGTACAGGAACATTTAAGGAATGATCTTCGCAGCCCTCATTCGATCGAAAGCAACACGATATCCCTCAACCGGATCCACAGATTCCGTGAATCCAATCTTCCTGGCTTCGGTCAAATCATACTGGCGATCGAAGGTCGAGAACTCTCCCCTGTTCCTCCATATCAGCAAACCTCCACTGTCTCCTTCATCACCAACTTAGACTCGAGGATTAAACTTACGCGACAATGGTCATGAAATCCCAACAAGTGTTATCCAGTACCCTTTCTCTCAGCCCATTCTCTTTCGTCCAGCTTTCCCACCTATCCTTACGACTTTTGACCCAAGCCTCCCCAGTCTCCTTCTGTCCAGATGGCAGGGGCCCAACACCGTTTAACCCAAAATACGCCGCAATATCTGGCCACACCATCTCCCAACTAACTGGATAGTCCACATCCGCGATATTAAATGCCTTGCCTTGCGTTTTCTCCGGTTTCAAACTTGCGTATATGCTGAAGCGAGCCAGCTGGTCTTGAGAGCAGTCCGAGTGGAAGTGCGTGTATGATTCTTGTGTCCCGGGAAACGGCACTTTGTTGGATTGTGAGACGGATTTCCAGAGGGAGAGGTAGAGCGCAAGGGGCTCGGCAATGTTCATTGCGTTGTGGTTGGGTACGAACCCTACAATTGCGTCTGGACGGATGTCATCGAATTTCCAACGCTTCCCCTCGGAGAGTTCCTCAAGTGAATCGATCTGAGGATAGTAGAAAATGTGATCTCCATATGGTGTTGGAATACGAGGATCGCTCTCTTTGACGGGTATGGAGCGATGGACTTTAGTCGCGAATTCGAAGCCATACCACTGTTGCATTATTCAATTTACTTATGGAGATTGAGCGTCGACAGAATTTGGGAAGACTGCTTACCTTTCCGCCAGTGGAGAAAGTCCAAAATTGCAGATTTGGAAACGGCCTCAACGGCATGCACGGCATTGACGATGAAATCGACGTTCTCTTTCTTCCGTCTCTCCGAATCTTCGTCTCCCCATCCGCGATGGACGTACGCTATCACGATTCCCCATCAATCGTTGCTGCGCAAGTGTTGAGACACTTTCGTTTACCAGCAAAATAGACATGGGTGATTTCCTCGATATCCTTGATTTCGCACAGATATCCGACAATATCGTCCATGTCTTTGGATAAATCGAGTCCAGCGGCTTCGAGACCCAGAGGTCGAGCTGTGAGACCGACAAATCGTGAAAAGGTCGAGGGCGTTGGGTAGGTGAGAGCAGAGTTGGTGATTGCCCAGCCTGTTATTCCTGAAGCTCCGAAGACTAGGGCTTGGAGTCCGCTTGGAGGGGATAAAGGTATGCCGAATGGCAGGTTGTACGATAGGGAAGGCATGGCAACGATGGGAAGGCAGAACCTAGAGAAACGTTGGGTAGAAAAGCTTGCTTGTCACTATCTATGTGTGCTTGCTTTCTCTAATAGATGCTCAAAAGACAGTTCCCGTGCCCATAAGGGGCTAGTGACCAATTGGCCCCACCACAGTGCTCTGGCACAAATTGCGTCTAACAAGGTGTAGAGAGATGGGCAGTTCGCCGCAGGTACTAGTTTTGCAGTATATATGCTGCTACCCAGGGCCGAGCAGAACTAGAAGGTTTGGGATGCTGTGCACTCTCGCCACTCAACGTCATCCTCAGTCAACCTTGCGAGGCTCCTCAGGTTTTGTCAGACTTTTCCGGTCAGGTGGAAGGAAGAAACTCGTGTGTCGATTGAATCTATGGAGGGTGGAGCTCTTTAAGTACATAAAGGTTTGCCACGGCGTGGCAGGCAGCCACGGCGTACGTAGTACACTGTCGTCGCCACACTGTCGCCACACTGTCGCCACTAGGCACCTCTAGGCACACCTGGGCGCCAGTCTGACAGTTTTTGTCTCTGATCAGCAATGCAACCTTGGCTCTCTTCATTCACACCTTTCATACGTCCAGAGAAGTACTATCATATTCCCCCGACTAGAGTTTCCCTGAGTTGCTCCCAGTTTAATTCATGGCCCCTGAAACTCGAGGAAGAAAGAGGAGGAGAGGTGATGATCTGGAGGGCCGACCATGGGAAATTCCAAGACACGTAAAGAGAAATCCAGGACCACCGAACGATAGGCTTTGTGCTCAATGTACGAAGCTCAAGCTCGACGCGGTATTCTCCGGGCGGCGCCCAGTCTTAAAAGATCACATAATGAAAAATTTGGGACCAGTTGCGACATGGCCGGTCGATTCATGTTCCTTGTGCAGCTTACTCGCTGCGTTGCTACCTTCATCGGAGCGCCAAAGGAGAGGGTACAAGCTGCGGTTACTCTCTGCTGACCGGTTTTTGTCGACGATTGGCACAGCCGTATTACGACTTGACAGCGATAGTTACAGTTCAGTGCTCGTCCCGCTGCCGCAAGGCGAAAACTGTGTTCGATTGCTCGAAGAGAACTCCATCGATTTCGACATTCTTCTAGGCTGGTTACGCCGCTGTCAATATGAGCACGGAGGAACGTGCGATCTCCCAACATCTCCTCGCGTTCCATTTCTTAAGTTGATCGACTGTCATACCCGCAGGATCGTTCCGGCTTCAAATCACCAATACCTCGCATTGAGCTACACATGGGGTCCCGAGCCAAAAAGCGTTGGCGAGGACAACGATTTGGACTTCTTACCTGACGACCTCCCTGACACCATCGAGGATGCGATTACGGTTACGCGGAAGCTCGGCTTCCAATATCTTTGGATTGACCGCTATTGTATCAATCACCAAAATGAGAAGGAGGCTAGTGCACAGATTCGGCAAATGGATTTGGTTTACAAGAACGCTGAAATCACGATGATAGCCGCCGCTGGAAAGGATCCACGATATGGCCTTCCTGGCGTTGGTCGTCGGCATCGAGCCTCACAACCTTGCGCGAAGATCGGCGAGCACTTTCTAGTCTCCACGTTGGACGATCTGTCGTATTGCATTCAAGATTCCGCGTGGATATCCAGAGGGTGGACTTATCAGGAAGGTGTATTGTCCAGACGATGCCTAATATTTACCGACCAGCAAGTTTATTATGAGTGCCACAGCAACTATTATGCTGAGGCTCGCCTTGTTAATTTGCCCTTTGAAACCTCCCGCTACAATGGTATACGCGGGCCTGGCATCTCAAATGGGATTGGCAAGACGGCCTGGGAGATCATCCAGCATATTGAAGAGTACTCCCTTAAATCACTCACGAAGGATTCGGATATCCTCAACGGAATCCTAGGAATATTGCGGGCTTTCGAGACAAGTATCCATACAATTCGGCATTGTTGGGGTGTGCCCATCTTATCAGTGCCCCCAGAGATAATAAAGTCTGCAACAAAATCAGGTAAAAAGAATCTAGAGGCTCAGGCCTGGGGGTTTGTTGCTGGACTGAGCTGGACATTGCCTGAGCCGTCGACCAGGCGACCAGGGTTTCCTAGTTGGTCCTGGACTGGTTGGGCTAGCTCGGTCAAGTGGGGAATCAAGGGCGACTTATCGGTCATAATAAGAATCGATCCTGATATCAAGTTGAGTATTGAACTTCATGGCGGCCGAATCCTAGATTGGGCTACATATCAGCAATCCTACGATGAGCTTAATTCTTCCTTGTACCTAACTCACTATATTCACATTTCAGCATGGACCACGCCAATCCGTCTCCTTCGACGAATATGCAGCATTGGCCAGATTGAATACGAAGCCCACATTGATCTAACGGATGGATCCTACTTACATTGGCGTTTCCGTCCAACGACAAAAGAGCCGCTGGCCTATCAACTATACACTGGAATTCACCTAGGTTGGGCAGAACATGATGTGTTTAATCCCAACGGTCCTCTTATATTGGTTGTTGGTAGGGTAGGAGATCGGACAGAACGGGTGGGATTTGGGTGGATCGATGTTGGTAATTACAAGCTATATGGCCCCGATGGAGTGTATGAGCACGCTGATTCAGATTCAGAATATGGTGACATTGGCTATGGAAGGAACAGGCTATATGTACGTAAGCCGATTTTGGTGAAGTCATTGCAGAAGATTCGGCTAGGGTAGTAACATTACCTATCGGACAAATTGTAAAGAGCTTTCAGTGTGAACATCAGTTTGGCTTTGACGACAAGGTGTACTATCGGGAGTTCGAAGTGTAACTAGATTTAGGGTTGGTGGCCTTTTCACCCGGATTGTGAATACGGAGAAAGTAATGATCTTAGTGAAATCGCCGCCGAATATGGCGGCCTTGACGCCACTTTCTGCTACCATCACACCCACGTTAGACAGGAGTCTATTTCAGAATCCTCTCGAGGCGCCCAAATTTGGCAAACTTTGAACTTTGTCCAGGGACCTAGTTTGGGATTCCAATGACCTCTCTTCCCCGCTCTCCCTCTCTCTGTTGACCCCGGCGTCCAGGAACGACCTCATGGAGCCAGACTTGTATGAAGACGCAAATACTCCTCGGGACGAAATGGCCTTTCCCTCGTTGCCTTCCCGGATTTCCACCACAGAGGATCATTTGACCCGATCTCGAACACCCAGCCATGGCAATCCTACGCTCCAGTCACAAGACGGGCCAGATAAAACCGCAAGCCAGATCGTTCAGGGAGCTGATAAACCGACTCGGCCGAAGCTGTCAGCTAGCGGTACCTAACTACCCAGATAGTACCAAGCTGGCGATCAGGACGCGTATGGAGGTGTTAGACCCCATATATCAGTAGAGCTGAAGGGCTAGGCGGGCAATAGACTTCTCTACGACCTGTAACATGCGTCTCGAATGCCTGTAACGTGCTAGGCGCGTGCGCAATGATGCCTTCTACCTCAGACCCCTCTAGGAATGGAGGTTAAAGCATATACAATCTTAGGCAAGTACGGGGTTGAATGGGGCCTTTGCAACATGTCTTGTTAAGATGCTCTAGCTGATTCCAACAGCCGCACCACCGCCTCATGCCCTTTCGTTGTGGCCCTGATCAGCGCCGTCCATCCATCCTCCACCTTCTTGTCGACGTCGGCGCCTTTCTCGAGCAACAGCCGTACCACCGCCTCGTGCCCGGTATCTGCAGCCCACATCAGGGCCGCCCACCCGTTCTCCGTCTTCGCGTTGACGTCTGCGCCCTTCTCAAGTAGCAGCCGCACCACCACCTCGTGCCCTCTCTCTACGGCCATGATCAGCGCCGTCCGTCCATCCTTCGCCTTCGCGTCGATGTCTGCGCCCGTCTCGAGCAACAACCGCACCACCGTCTCGTGCCCTCTCGCTGCGGCCCTGATCAGCGCTGCCCATCCATCCTTCGCCTTCGCGTTGATGTCCGCGCCCTTCTCGAGCAACAGCCGTACCACCGCCTTATGCCCGGTCTCTGCAACCCAGATCAGTGCCGTCTTTCCATCTTCCGCCTTCGCGTCAACGTCGGCGCCCTTCTCGAGCAGCAGCCGCACCACCGCCTCGTGCCCTCTCCCTACGGCCCTGATCAGCGCCGTTCCTCCATCCTTCTGCGACTTCGCGTCGACGTCGGCGCCCTTTTCGAGCAGCAGCCGCACCACCGCCTCGTTCCCTCTCTCTGCTGCCCAGATCAATGCCGTTCCTCCAGACCAGCCCCCCCTCACATCGACGTCAGCGCCCTTCTCCAGCAGAAGCCGCACCACCGCCTCATGCCCTCTCGCTGCGGCACCCATCAGCCCATTCCATCCAGGCCACCCCTTCGCGTCGATGTCGGCGCCCTTCTCGAGCAGAAGCCGCACCACCGCCTCGTGACCGCTCTCTGCGGCCAACATCAG
>Ga0335072_10003596_pt1 | contig 23273 bp, 17 predicted proteins | sample Lox_Sample_21_FD_206725 | JGI IMG/M metagenome (GOLD analysis project Ga0335072, IMG submission 206725) | Soil microbial communities from Loxahatchee National Wildlife Refuge, Florida, United States - Lox_Sample_2.1 | ecosystem: Environmental > Terrestrial > Soil > Wetlands | place: USA...
CCGGCCTTCTCACCTCACCTTAGTGCTAACCCATTAATGCCATTTACTTGCGTTACTTTCCGGGTCACAATCGCGGCATAGTTTTCGGAATCGCCGCTCCCCAGCCGGTTCCATGTGCCACTGTTCGACACTCTTGCCGGTTGCTCCCCGTCATTTTTTTGCCTTAGCTACTGTTATGGGCTAGTTAGGCAAGGATATAGGGACATGGCCACCAAGAATGTTTTTTGTCGTGAGTTTCGGAAAGAGCTTGCTTCGTCTCTTCGAAAAGGGCACAATTCCAACCCGCTGACGATCCCGGGCGAAAGTATCACAGCTCCACGGTCACCCTTGCCAACATAATTGCCGGATCATGCCGTACAGGCATGCTCTGGGACAGTTGCTGCCGCGCTCTCGCGGAGTCGCTTGAGTGTTATCGACGGAGGATAGAGGTCATGAAGTTTTATCGTACCCTTGCTGGCGCGATCCTTTTTGTCGCTGCGTCTGTCGCAGGCAACGCACAGGAGGTGGCCAGTATCCAGCAGAAACTAATAGCTCAGTATCCCCTTACGAAGGCCACGGCTGACCGGAGCGACATCGTCACCGCCGGCGCCGTCCTGGTGCTGGAGAAAGATAATCTCCTGATGTACACCACGACCACCAGCATTCCACCGGTCAATACCTACAAGAACGGAAGAATTTCGCAGGGGGTCTTTAGCGCCGCTAAGAAGTGTAAGTTCTGTGCGTTTGTGCCCGGGGTTTCATCCGTAGCTGCGCAAGTACCAAACGTAGATCAGAGAACGTTTGTCGCCGGGGAAAAGTTCTGGGTAACCGGCATTGAGGCGCACGACGACGGTATTGTCTTTGATTTGCTGAGTGATGCCTTCAACGACGTACGTTACTACTCACAGCTTAAATTTCCCTTCCCGAAGGATTCTGCGCCACAGGCGGACGCCTTCATGAGCGAAGTTGCCGAAGTGATCAAGGTGCAGCCGTCGGACGATTCCAATGGATCCGGCAACGATGCGAAACAATCGCAGGCCGGGGGAGCCGCGCCCGCTCAGTCTGCGCCCGCCGCCGCTGCGCCTGCCGCCGCTGCGCCTGCCACGCAAAGCGCAATGGCTCCCATTCCGCCGCCGCCGCCCCCTGCAGACGCTCCCCCGCCGGCGCCCAAGACGATTGCCAAGGGCCAGACCAGGGAGGTTGTCGTGGCAATCCTGGGACAGCCTTCGAAAGTGGTCAAGCTGGGCAGCAAAGAAATCGACGTGTACCCGGACATGAAGGTCACGTTCGTCAACAACAAGGTTACGGATGTCGAGTAGAGTGTTGGGGAATTGCGCATTGTTCTTACAGGTAGGGCGAGAGAGGAGATAGCTGTGTCCAGATTATCGGTGACTCGAATGAAGTTTATGGGCTACATCCTGGAGGTCGCGGTTTTCTTATCGCTTGGTCTCTCGGTCAGCGCATATCAAAAGAAATCTTCGTCAGCACCGGCGAAGCCTTCTGCTCCTGCAGCCAAGCCGGCCGGCGGTGGCGCAGCCGGTCACCCAGGCGGAACCACGTCGCATGGTCCGACGACGAGCGGCTCGCATGGTCCGACGACGAGCGGCTCGCATGGTCCGACGACGAGCGGCTCGCACGGTCCAACGACGAGCGGCTCGCACGGTCCAACCACCAGCAGTCCGCATGGTGCAACCACGGCGGGCCACGGTGCGACTACCAGTAGCCCCCATGGCACGACCACTGCGGGCCGGGCGGGTGGTGCTTCGGCGCATGCGGCCGGGGGCGCTAACGCTGCGCACACCAACGCAAGCGCGCGACCCGTTCCGGCAGGAACGCACGAAGCTCGCGCTGCCAACGGCAGTTCGGTGCGCACTCGTCCGAATGGCCAACGCAGCGACGTGCATGACGCCAAGCGCAACATGGATATTCATCACGGGCTCAATGGAGGCCGTACGGTGGAAGTCAGACGAGCCGATGGCTCCCGCTTAGTCGCCGAACGCGGCGGACACGGATATATCGAGCGCGGCTATCGATACCATGGGCGCGACTTCGGACGTCGCTCTTACTACTACCATGGCCGGTACTACAATCGTTACTATCGCGGCTATTACTACCACGGCTACTACGTCAATGCGTACGCTCCGGCGTACTACTGGGGCCCGGCTTATTACGGATGGGCCTACAATCCCTGGCCTGCACCCATCGTTTACGCCGGCTGGGGCTGGGCAGGAACGCCATGGTATGGCTATTACGGCCCGTGGTGGACTCCCTATCCGGTCTATGCCGGTGCCGCATTCTGGCTAACCGACTACCTCATCGCGCAGTCTTTGTCGGATGCCTATCAGGCGCAAGCGCAGGCGGCGGCCGCTGCGGCGGCGCCACCGGCCGCAGATGCCATGACGCCGGAAGTCAAGCAGATGGTCTCCGACGAGGTCAAACGGCAGATTGCGCTGGAGAATCAGGAATCGCAGCAGACAGCAGCCAAACAGGACGTCGATCCGGCATCGAGTGGCATCGCCCGTATGCTGAGCGACAATCAAACGCATGTCTTTATCGCCGGCAGCAATCTTGACGTAGTCGCTGCCTCGGGCCAGGAATGCGGTATCAGCCAAGGCGACGTCCTGGAAGTGACGTCTGCGCCGCCGCCGGACGCAACCGCAGCCAACGCGACCGTACTCTGCAGCAAGGGCGGAAACGAGTGTCCGAAGGCCACTCAGGTTTCCGTAGCCTTTACCGACCTGCAGGAGATGCAAAATCACATGCGCGAGACCATTGATCAAGGTCTCGGTGATTTGCAATCCAAGCAGGGACAGAATGGGCTGCCCGCGGCGCCGCCTTCGGCGCAGGCGCCGGCAACTCAGTCGGACTTTGTCGCCGCCGCTCCCCCGGCGGAGCAAAACGTGGCGCAACAGATCGACCAGCAATCCAAGGAAGCCGACCAGGCAGAGCAGGAAGTTGCCCAGGAAGTTGCTCCTGCAGCGCCTGGTGCCGGTGCCGCTCCCGCGGCTTTCACGCCTGCGGCGCCGGTTACCATCTCGCAGGGACAGACGGTTCAGGAGGTTACAGCGGCGCTGGGTCAGCCAAAGAACGTTGTTGACCTAGGTACGAAGAAGATCTATGTCTACCCCGACATGAAGGTCACCTTCAAGGGCGACAAGGTCACCGACGTTCAGTAGGCCGAAGCAGGAATGAACAACGCGCGGTAGAAATGTGTGAGCCGACTCGGCGCTCCCCGAGTCGGCAACACTGGACCGCAGAAACCCTTGACCGCCAGGTGCAGAGGATTGGCCATGATCCCGGCGGCTGAGTTCAAACTGGTGTTCTCCGGGCGCGGGCGATGGCCGGCATCTGAGCGTCGCTAAGCCGCGCGTCTTTCGCGGGTGCGGGCGGCTTTGCGGGCGGCCGCCGAGCGTTCCGCCGCTCCCTTGGTGCGAGCCGCTTTTCTGGCCGACTGGCTGCGCGCGGCACTGCTTCGTTTGCTGGCCGCCTGCTTCGCTTGTTTCGACAGGGACGCGCGCGACGCCGCGGAGTGACCTTCCCGTTTTAACGCGCCTTCCACGGCGCGCGAGCGTTTTGCGGACTTTTTCTTCGCTGGTTTTCTCCCTTTCTTCAAGTCGCGTTCGGCTTTGGTTCGGGTCGCCGCGGAACTCGTACCTTTTTTCGGCGGCGCGAGCTTCACCCCGGCGCGTCTGGCTTTCGACAAGCCGATGGCAATGGCCTGTTTGGTCGATCGGGCGCCGTGCTTACCCTCACGGATGTGGTCCATCTCTTCCTTTACGAACTCGCCGGCCTGCGTGCTCGGCGACTTACCTTCGCGCGCATCCTCGCGCGCCCGCTCTAAAGTCTCTTTTTCCGGCACATCTCCTCCTTGGAATCGGGCATGAGCAGTACTACCGCGCTTCGCTCTGCTAAGAATGAGGATGCACAGTCTGCTTCGGGAGATGGACTAAACTACTCTTACTGCGTCCAACACCTGAATGGCTGATAACGCCCAGTTCGGAAAGCGTCGCCCGCTCCTGTTGTTGCTGGCGATCCTTTTTGCTGCCGCGACGGTGACCTACAGCGTCACGTGGATGTATTACCAGCGCATCGTCCTTCCGGTTGAAGTCGGCATGGATACCGAGCCATCGCCCGCCGGCATGATCGTAGAGCGGGTATGGAAGGACAGCCCGGCGGAGAGAGCCGGGATGCGCCCGCACGACGTGATCATTGCCATCAATGGCCACAGCACCGTCGCGCCTGCGGCTTGCGGGCAGGTCCTCGATGGAGTCTGGATCGCTTCTCGTCCTGGGCAGTCCGTAGACCTCACGGTCGAGCGGCCGGGAGTGCAGCAGCCTCTGGTATTGACTCCGATTTTCCGCGCGGTGGCCGGCAGCGGCGACATTTCTTTAGCGCGCAAGGGCGCCATGGAAGTTATCGGCTTCTATCCGCTGCTGTTTTTAGTGGTGGGATTGGCGGTGCTGTTTCTCCGTCCGGAGGACAGTAACGCCTGGCTGCTGGCCCTGGTGTTCGCCGGCTTCATTGCGGAGGCGGACATGCCGGACACGATCGGCGTTGCTCCTGTCCTCCTGATGAAATTCATGTACGCCTCGCAGACCCTGATCAAGAGCCTGCTTCCTGGTCTGTTCTATTTCTTCTTCGCCGTGTTTCCAACTCGTTCGCCGATCGACCGCAAGCTTCCCTGGTTAAAGTGCACCTTGCTGGCTTACGGAGTCTGCTTTGGATGGGGTGGCGCGCGCCACGGCAATCTGGCAGCGTTGCCCTTCCTCCAGACGATGCTCGGGAAATCCGTTGTCGACACGACCAATACAGTTGTGGGTTACGGGGCTGTGGTCCTCGGGATGGCTTCACTGCTGTGGAATGTGATCGGCGCGCCCAGCGTCGAAGACCGGCGACGGCTCAACGTGATGTTGTGGGGAACGCTCGTGGGAGTCATGCCCGCGATACTGATCGGCATGCCCTACGACCTGGCTCATACCGGTCCGCCCTTTTGGCTGGGCTTCGCGCGCGGAGTATTTCTGTTCCTGATTCCGCTGTCGTTCGCGTATGCGGTGCTCAAGCACCGGGTAATGGCCATACCGGTGCTGCTGCGGCGCAGCGCGCGATATCTGCTGGTCGAGCGCGGATTCGCCATTCTGATTCTGCTTATTTCCGTCGGCATCACGCTTTGGTTCGGGCAGGCCTTCTCGCGCCGCTTTGCGGCCGGCCCGAAAGCCGCAATACCGGTGGGCGCGATGTTGGGAGTTTTGCTGATCGCCAGCGGGACGCAGGTGCATCGGCAGGTGAGGACGCGGCTGGACCGCGCCTTTTTCCGCAGCGCTTACGATTCGCAGCAGATCCTGGAGAATCTGGCGGCGAACACGCTGGCGGTCAGCAATCGCGAGGGCCTCGCGCGCGTGCTGCATCAGCAGCTGCAAGAGTCGCTGCATCCCCTGCCGCTGGTGATCTACCTGCTCGGCTCCGACCAACAGTTCCATGCGTACGCGGGACAGACGCCCGAAACTGCGCTCACGTTGTCCCCGACCGAACCTGCACTGAATCCACTGGCCGGCCGCAAGGAGCCGCTCGAGCTCGATCCCGCAACCCTGAACGAAACGCCGCTGGAACCTCTACATGCCGAGTGCCTGGTCCCAGTTCGCGGATCAGCCGATACCGAGTTGCAGGGAGTGGTCGTGCTCGGGCCGCGGCTTTCCGAGGAGCCTTATTCTGCCCGCGACAAGCGCCTGCTGGCCTCGGTCGCCGGACAGGCCGCGATTGCCATGCGCAGCATCTCGCTGGCCGAGCGTATGGCCGAGCGCATGGAAGCCGAGCGGCGCAGCGAGCAGGAGATGCAGATCGCGCGCCAGGTGCAGAATCGGCTGTTGCCACAAGAAGCGCCAAAGCTTGCCACCTTGGACTGCGCCGGCAAATGCATCCAGACCCGCGCCGTGGGTGGAGACTATTACGACTTTCTCGACTTCGGCTCCGGCAAGTTAGGATTGGTGCTGGCGGATATTTCCGGCAAAGGCATTTCCGGCGCCTTGCTGATGGCAAATCTGCAGGCCAGCTTGCGTGGACAGTACGCCCTGGCGCTGGAAGATATGCCACGGCTGCTGCGCTCGGTAAATGCTCTGTTCTACAAGAACACCGAGACGAACAATTACGCGACCATGTTCTTCTCGCTCTATGACGACGAGAGCCGCACGTTGCGCTACGTGAACTGCGGACATAATCCACCGGTACTCATGCGTGCGAATGGTTCGGTCGAGCGGCTGGATGCGACCGCAACGGTGCTGGGCCTGTTCGAGCAGTGGGACTGCACGGTTGCGGAGCGGCAGCTCGCACCCGGCGATGTCCTGCTGATCTATACCGACGGGATATCGGAGGCAGCGCCGTCCGAGGACGCGGAGGAGTTCGGCGAAGAACGCCTCATTGCCAGCATGAACGCGCATTGTTGCCGGACGGCGAGCGATATGCTCGAAGGAATCGTCGCCGAGGTGCAGCGCTTTAGCCAGGGAGAGCAAGCCGACGACATGACGCTAATTGTCGCGCGGAGCTGCCGGGTGTAATGTGTCGCCACATGAATTCTCTGCCGTCTGTGACCTTGGAGCCTCCCGAAATGAGCCCACTTTGATTCCCTGCACCCACTCTGCTATCGAAATCACTTTCCCCTCTGTCTAATAAGTAGCGGTATTTTGCGCCCTCTCGGCGTCTGCACGGAACTAATCTTCAACTCCTGACGTACTAGGACTTAGAGCCAGAACGCTGCCCGTTTGGCGGAGGGAGTAGTGGCGAACGGTAAGAACAACAAGAAGAAACGCTGGATCATCACCACCGTGGTTGTGGCTTCGGTGCTGCTGCTGATCGTGGTTGCGGTGGCGGCAACGCGCGGCGGTACCAAGATCGATCCGGCGAAGCTCGCCAAGGTGGAACGCGGTGATATCACCAAGAGCGTAGTCGCCACCGGCAAGATCACCCCCATCACCGAAGTCCAGATCAAGTCAAAAGCCAGCGGCATTGTTGAAAAGCTGTACGTTGATACCGGCGATCATGTGAAGCAGGGCCAGGTGCTGGCGCAACTGGACAAGGTGGAGATTGAGGCGGAGGTGAATTCTGCGCGCGCGCAATTGCTGTCCTCGCAGGCCAACCTGAAGAGCGCCCAGGCCGATGAGAAGCGCGCCCAAGTGGACGCTGAAGGTGTCGATATTCCTACTCTCCAGCGCGCCTACAAGCGGGCACAGGAGATGGCCCATGACGGCGTTGCCTCGCAAGCCACTTTGGATGATGCGCAGCGCGCGTACATCATGGCCGTCAACAAGCGCGATGTCGCCCGCGCGCAATTGACCGTGAACAAGGCGAAAGTCTCGCAAGCCCAGGCACAGGTGGAGCAGGCCCGCGCGGGACTGAATCAACTGGAAGAGCAGCTCAGCTACACCACCATCCTCTCTCCGATCGACGGCATCGTGCTCTCCCGCGATGTCGAAGTCGGGGACGCGGTCAGCTCTATTCTCGTGCTGGGATCGGGCGCAACGCTGGTCATGACCATCGGCGACACCAGCCAAGTCTATGTGAAGGGCAAAGTGGACGAGAGCGACATCGGCCATGTTTATCTGGGCCAGCCCGCCCGCATTCGCGTCGAGACCTTCAAGGACAAAGTGTTCACCGGGCATGTTACCAAGATCGCGCCCATGGGCGTCGAGAAGGATAACGTAACCACGTTTGAAGTGCGGGTGTCGATCAACAATCCTGGCGGCGAGTTGAAAGCCGATATGACGGCGAATGCCGAGATCATCCTCGACGAGCACCATGATGTGCTGACCGTGCCGGAAGCCGCGCTGCTTTACGATAAGGACAAGAATGCGTCAGTCGATATTCCCGTTCCCAGCGCGAAAGATGGCATGAAGAAAATTCCGGTCAAGATCGGCATCTCCAACGGCGTCAAAACAGAGATCATCGCCGGATTGAAGCAGGGGGAACAGGTGGTGCTGCAGCAGTAGCGAAGGATGGAAGATGAAAATCGGCGCTTCGACGCAGTCCGCGTCGGGGTGCCTTTGTTTATGCGGAGCGGGCGGTGCCCTGATACAAAAAGCAGTACACGAGGTTGCGTCAGCGGCGCCGGAAATAGACAGAACCAGAGGAGGATAATTCTGGTGGGAAAAAATGAAAAGGCTGTGACTTTGGTTATGCTCTAGCCGCCGACTCCTGCGAGGGAGTCACCGGCGTGGAGGCATGTACCGTCACAGCCCTTGAAGTGATCACCGCTTTCGCGGTTCCGGACCCCGGCTGACGCCTCGCAGCGCAGTCGGTTTTTTCGGGTCTGGCGGTTGCGCCGGTCGCCCGGCCCCACCGATCACTCAGCTTACTTCGGATCGGGCTACGATTTGTTGCCCGCCCTTTTCTGCCGTCGACGAAAGCCATCCTAACTGAGGATTCGATTTTGTCAACGCCCATGGTTTGTGCAAGTCCGATTTATTTGCGTGTGGAAATCCTCTTTGCAAGCGATAGCAACCACGAAGAGTTAGCGTTACCGTCAAACAATTTTCAAGCAGCATTCACATGTTTTGCACAGAAAGTCGGCATGATAAACAGGAGAACCAAGGCGGTTTCTTGACGAACGTCGCTTTGTGCCGCATCTTGGAGATGTCAGGAGTGGAATGCCCGATTTAGTTGCGTATGTTGACGGCGGCTCGCACGGCAATCCCGGGCCTTCGGGCATTGGCGTTGTTATCGAAGATTCTGATGGCGAGACGGTTCGTATCGCCAAATGGATCGGCCACCAAGACAACAACGTCGCCGAATATCTCGCCCTGCTGGAAGCGCTGCAACACGCGGTCGCGGTCAACGCCCGCACGCTGCGCGTCTTCTCTGACTCTGAAGTGATCGTCAAGCAGATGACCGGCGAGTACACCTGCCACAGCCCGCGGCTGCACTCGCTGAACTGGACCTGCCGTAAGCTCGCCCGTAGCGTTGATTTCTCCATCGCCTACATTCCCCGCAAACAGAACGGGCAAGCGAATCATCTGGCGCACAAAGCAGCAAAATCGCAACCAAGCCAATAGACTGATCAAAGTGGGCAGATCATGCCCTGCCAGCGACCGCCAATGTGACCCCCATCACTGCATCGCTGTTCGCGAAGGCCCAGCATGGAGTTTACCGACGAGGAAAGTTCCATGCCCACCCGCACCATCATCGAACCATTCCGTATCAAGAGTGTCGAGCCGATCCGCTGGACCACGCGCGCCGAGCGCGAAAAACTTTTGGCTGCCGCGCACTACAACCTGTTTCTTCTGCCCGCGGATGACGTGCTGATCGATCTTCTGACCGATTCCGGCACCGGCGCCATGTCGACGGACCAGTGGGCTGCCCTCATGCGCGGCGATGAGAGCTACGCCGGCAGCCGCAGCTTCGATCATTTCCGCGACTCCATTCAGGAGATCTTCGGCTATCAACACGTCATCCCCACGCACCAGGGCCGCGCGGCCGAGCGCATCCTTTTCGGCGTAGCCTGCAAGAAGGGCGACATCGTTCCCAACAACACTCACTTCGACACCACGCGCGCCAACATCGAGTTCATCGGCGCGGAGGCGGTGGACCTGCCTATTGCCGAAGCGCGCGAGCCGGCGAAGTGGCATCCCTTCAAGGGCAACATGGACGTTGCTGCACTGGAAGAATTGATCGCGCGCGTGGGCCGCGAGCGCATTCCGCTGGTGATGATCACTATCACCAACAACTCCGGCGGAGGCCAGCCGGTCTCGATGGAGAACGCGCGTGCCGTCAGCGCCGTCTGCCACCAGCATCGCATCCCGCTTTACTTTGACGCCTGCCGCTTCGCCGAGAATGCCTGGTTCATCAAGCTGCGCGAACAGGGCTACGCCGATAAGATGCCGAAGCAGATTGCGCAGGAGATGTTCGCGCTCGGCGACGGCTGCACCATGTCGGCGAAGAAAGATGGCATGGCCAACATCGGCGGATTCCTCTGCACCAACGACGGCTCGCTGGCCGCGCAGGAAAAAGATCTGCTGATTCTCACCGAAGGCTATCCGACGTATGGCGGGCTCGCCGGACGCGACCTCGAAGCCATCGCCGTCGGCGTACAGGAGTCGCTGGAAGAGGATTACCTGCGCTATCGCATCGCCTCCACCGCATACCTTGGGGAGCACATCGCGCAGCAGGGCGTGCCCATCGTGCAACCGCCTGGCGGACACGCCATCTACCTCGACGCGCGCGCCTTCCTGCCGCACATCCCGCTCAACGAATTTCCCGGCGTCGCGCTGGCGGCCGAGCTGTATCTCGAGGGTGGCATCCGCTCGGTCGAGATTGGTACGCTGATGTTCGGCAAAGCGGCCAAGATGGATCTGGTGCGGCTGGCGATTCCTCGCCGCGTGTATACCCAAAGCCACATCGATTACGTCATCGAGGTGATTCTTTCCGTCTGGCAGCGTCGGGAACATATTCGCGGTTTGCGCCTGACCTACGAAGCGCCATTCCTGCGCCACTTCACGGCGTATCTGGAACCGGTCGAAGTGGCAAAAGCCGTGGCGTGCGGAAAGTAAGTTTGCTATCAACCTGTCCTTCCCACGGCATTCGGCAGAATCTTTCGCCTAACTTTCGGAATCTGTTTTTATGGAGGAGGATGCAGACATGCCTCTTGGGCTGATAGCCATTGGTGTGATCGCGCTGCTATTTGTGGGGCTTGCCATTTGGGGCAAACGCACCCGAGACAAGCATGACGTGGAGCAACACAGCATCTCGGCTGAGGCGCTCCACACGTTGCTGGCCTCAAAACAAGAGATACTTCTCCTGGATGTCCGCCAGCCCCTGGATTTGCTGGCCGATTCGGAGATCATCCCTGGCGCAAAGAGAATTCCCCCCAAAGAAATACTCGAGAATCCCTCGGTTATTCCTCGCGAAAAGGATTCGGTCGCTTATTGCACCTGTCCTGGCGATAAAACCGCTCGAGTCATAATTCGACGGGCCCACGCATTGCATTTCGAGCGGGTGAAATTTCTGAAGGGTGGACTGGCGGCCTGGAAAGCCAACGGATATCCCGTCGAGCCATACCTGGAATCCTTCCACCTCGACAGCGCGATCTGACGGCTTCGGTGAAAAACAATCGCAACTCAGGTCGTGCGGATGCGCTCTTCCGCTCGAGGCCTTAGTATGTGACAATCGCGCAGCGCAGGTTTTCCAGTGTTCCAAGACTTTCGACCATAGGGTTCAGATGACGGATAAAACCGCAAACTGCCTGCAGTTCGCCATGGAACGATGCGGCGACATTGTTGTGGTGCGCTGTAGCGGCAGGCTGGTTGCTGGAGTGAACGATCGCTTCTATCGCGAGGTCAGTGCCCTTATTCCCGGCAGCAAACAAATCGTGCTCGATATGGCGGAGCTGACGCACATGGACAGCACTGGCATCGGAACCCTGGTAAGGCTGTATGTTTCCGGCAGGTCTGCGGGCTGCGCTGTGCAATTAAGAAATATTGGAAAGCCGGTGCGGCAGCTTCTCGGCGTCACCCACCTCATCAACGTACTCGCGGTCGTTGGCGAAAACAATATCCGGTTCGGTTGAGGTCAATTGAAGGTCGCAGGAATTGATGCTGTCAGTGATCCATCCGGACGATGGTTCCCTGCGAACTGGAACTCCGTCTTTTTGATCATTTGCCGCCACAGAGCATCGGGATCTGAGTCGAAAATTGTTGCCGCATCAGCTTGAAAAACGAACCAGGAACCTTGTTCTATTTCCCGGCGCAGTTGGTCGTTGCTCCATCCGGCATAGCCTAAATAGACACGAAACGCGCCGGAACCAGGCCTGCCGGCGATCGCCTTTTCGAGCGGGGCCTTGGTAGAAATCCAGTAGATCCCGTCGAGGACCTGTTCTGCACCGTCGGGCTTGGCCGTCGACCGCAACAAGGCAAATACCGCCGGCACTGCGACCGGACCACCGAGATAGGCGGGACCGGAAAGGTCCTTCGCTGCCTCGAACTGATCCAACACTCGCGAAACCGGGAGATCGGTTGGCCGGTTGAGAATCAGTCCGATAACGCCATCGGAATCGCAGCGCACCAACAGGATCACCGTTTGCGCGAAATCCGGATCGAGCAGGGTACGGCTCGCCACCAGCAACTTTCCAGTCCCTACTTCTTTGGGGTTCCTGGATTGCACTGGAAGAATCCCGGTCGAAGGCGTTTCCCCATTTCCGTCAGACACCCAGTTTGATCGAACCAACTCATCCACCACGTGGCCAATCGCGCCGCGTGACTCACCGGAAGCGCCGGCTGGGCCACGAGGCTGCGAACTCGGTGCGCGCACATCAGAGTCCTTCGGCTGAACATCGAATCCTGGCGCTGCCGCGAAGGTGACAATCAGGATCAGCGTTACGAAAAAGCACAGCTTGCTCAGAGACATAACTGCTCACCGGCCCGATGATCGCGCGCTCTCTTCCCCATAGCTCACACTCAATCGAAATTATAGTCAGCGGTCCTGCCACCCTGCCTTCCCGCGAACACTGCACGAAAACATTGTCCAATGCTCACCACCACACAAGGGCAGAGGCCAAGGGTTCAGCATCCCTTTGGTTGCCTGCGCCTCTTCCTGGGCCAGGTTGCTCTGCGATGTATCATTTACCTAAATCGTGAACACCTAAGTCCGGCGTCTCGGACCGGTTCTGCGGCGATTCTGGCCCTCAAGGAGGAAGAGATGAAGGCGAAGATTATCGCTGTTATCGCAGGCGTGGTTTGCGTGGCTGCTGGCGTGCATGCGCAGAACATGATCGAGTATTCGCATGCGGCGAGCGGAGCTGCCAGCTCGGCCACGGCTGCTGCCGGAGCCGTCGGCAGCGCCTTGCAGAAAGCCACCTCCAAGCTCGCCGACACCAACGGAACCACTAACAGTCCCAAGGTGTGGGAGGCTAAGTCGGCGCCTGCCGGTCACATGCCAGCAAAGCCTGGTTCGGCTGACGATCAGGCGTCCGCGAAACCAACTCCCCCCGCGGTATTTATTCTGAGCAACGGCCAGCGCTTGGAAGCAACCAATTATCTCTTGACCGCTGATGCTCTGAAAGTGCAGCAAGGCGCGACGCAGCGCAGCATACCGCTCTCGCAGCTCAATATGCCGGCTACGTTGGCGGCCAATCACGAGCGCGGCATCGATCTTCACGTCCCGGCCAACAACGCGCAGATTACGATCAGCTTTTAGGGCGGTCGCGGAAATTGTCTGCTCGGCGCGGTGGAAGCCGCGCGTCGTCTTCTACCAGATGCGGCGCACGCCGTAGTGATCGAGCCGTGCGTCGGCGCTTACGATGGGGCAATTCAGCGCCTGAGCCTGCGCGATCAGCATGCGATCGAAGGAATCGGTGTGGTGCAACGGCAACAAGCCGGCACGCAGCGCGTGAGCGGTCGAGATGGCCAGCCGGTAAAAACCTTTGGCCTGCACGATGCCCGAAAAGCCCGCGACGACCTCGTCCGCGGCAAGCTTACCGAGATTCACTTTGATTGCCATCTCCCACGCAACAGCGGCGGAAACATAGACGCGAACTTCAGGGTCGCGCAGCACCTTGCTTGCCGCCTGGGTAATCTTGTCTGGAGCGCCCACCCACCACAACAGAACATGGGTATCCAGAAGCACGTTCCTTCGGACGCGAACCACCTCGCTCATTCGAATTCGAAACCGAGCAGACGCATTTCTTCTTCGGTGAGCGGGTCGAAGGCGTCGGGCGTCCAGGAGATTTTGCCTTCAAGGCCGCCGGGAACGCGCTTCTTCGCAGGGGCGACCGGTACCAGCTTCACCACCGGCTTCTTGCCGCGCGCGATGATCACCTCTTCGCCCTCGCAGGCCTTCGCGATCAGCTTCGAGAGGTTGGTCTTGGCTTCGTGAACGGTGTGGTACTTCACATTAGCTAATTTACTTAGCTAATCTCCGGCAGTCAATCCAGTCATTGCCCACACGTGGGCGCCGAGGGACTCAACCCCGGCTCCGGCAGCGGTTGCAGTTTCTGCTGCTGCAGTTGCGCGTTGACGCCCGGCAAATCCTGCTTCATCAAGTCTGACCACTGCTGCGCGACCTTCGTCAGATCCGAGCAATAGTTCTGGTACGCCGTTCGCATTGCCTCAGTCGGCGCCTGGTCGGCCTGGTTCAGGCTCTCTGAGAGCGTCGATAGCTCCGAGTTCATCCGCGTGAAGGTCGGCTTAGGCTTGCCGAACCCGCCGAAGCCGTGCTGCACTTCACCCTGAAGCTTGCGCGCCTTCGCGTTGAAGTCGTTCATGGCTTTCAATGCGTCAGCGGCTTGTCCGTTCTTCTGCAGCGCTGATTGCCGCTCGGCTACCTCGCCGAGGAACTTCGCCGCCTGCTCGTGATAGGCATAGCTCAGCGAGATCAGGCTATCGATTTGCTGGCCAAACGCCAGCTGCTGTGCGAGCGCTTCGGACGATATTTTCACCCGCGGATCCATCACGACCGTCAGGGGCTGCGTGTAGGTCTTGCCTTCGACGGTCAGCTTCACTTCATACTGCCCGGGCACGACGAATGGCCCTTCCGGCTCGGCGTGCGTGCTCTCGTACAGCGCCGAGATCGGATAGGTGTGCTGAATCGCATCGGGCGCGGTGTAGCGCAAATCCCAGACATAGCGATTCATCCCCGGGTTCTTCGACAGCGGCGTCGGATGGTAGAGCCAGTAAGTTGGCACCGGAGGCGGCTCCTCCGACTGCATCGGCTGCGGCTTGCTCGAAAGCTCGCGAACCAGCTGACCCTTCGGATCGTAAATTGCAACCGTGACATCGCCGGAGGGCGGCGACTTGAAGTAGTAATCGATGAGTGCTCCCGTCGGGGGATTGGTGCCTGCGGGCAACTCCGGCGGCAGCGGCGTGTCCTGATTCATGTCGTTGCGAACGCGAATCGCATTCGCCGGCCGGAAAAGGTAGACCTTCGACTTCGCGATCTTCTCGTCAAGCTGCCGCAGCGGGCTGAGGTCGTCGAGAATCCAGAAGGCGCGGCCGTACGTCGCCGCCACGAGATCGTCATCGTGAACGACCATGTCGCGCACTGAGACCGTCGGCATGTTGAGCTGTAGCGAGCTCCAATGCTCGCCGTTGTCGAACGATACAAACGCTCCCGTCTCAGTTCCGGCATACAGCAGGTCCTGACGTTTGGGGTCTTCGCGCACAACTTTCACGAAACTGAAGTCCGGAATGCCGCTGACAACTTCTTGCCACGTCTTGCCGTAATCCCTCGTGCGGTAAATATGCGGCTTGAAGTCGTTGCCCGGATGATTGTCGACGGAAACGTATGCCGTCGCGGGATCGGAGTGCGAGGCTTCGACCATGGTGATCTCGGAATATTTCTGCAATCCCGGCGGCGAGACGTTCTGCCAACTGCCGCCGTTGTCGGTGGTGATCTGCACCAGCCCGTTGTTCGTGCCCACCCAGATCACGCCGTCTTTTACGGTTGAGGGCGCAATTGCCGTGATGGCACGACGATCCGGCGGCCGCATCGTTTCCTGCTCTTCCTGTGGCTTCGGCTTCTTCTGCTCCGCCTCTTTCGTCTTCGCTTCTTCGGCCTTCTTTTCCTCTTCCTCGGGTGAAAGCGGTACAGGTTCTCCCGGACGCATGGTCAGGTCAGAGCTGATTGCCTTCCACGTCTCGCCTTCGTCGCTGGTCTGGAGCAGGAACTGCGTGCCTTCGTACAGCACGTGCGGATTCTGCGGCGAGAACGCCAGCGGTGGATTGACCGCCGTGCGGTAATCGCCATCGCGGCTCACATTGGGTGAAATCACTTTCACCTGGCGATTGGTGCGGTCCAGCCGCCACAGCCCGCGCGCTTCTCCGCCCACGTAAATGATGTTGGGATCGAGCGGGCTCGGCAGGATATAACCGAACTCGTAGCCGCCAATCGCGTCCCAGTCGAAGATGGTGATCGCACCGTAATCGCCGCGACTCAAGGTGCCGACCGAGCCGCTGTCCTGCTGCGTGCCATAGACCCAGTACGGCCAGCGGTTGTCAGTGGAGACGTGATAGATCTGCCCGGTCGGCTGGTTGTACCAGGAGCTCCAGCTCTTGCCGCCATCCATGCTGACGGTCCCACCCTGATCGCTGCCCATGATCATGTAGTCGGAGTTGGTGGGATCAATCCACAGCGCGTGATTATCGTCGCCGCCGGGTGCACCTTTGTAGGACTCGAACGTCATGCCGCCATCGGTGGAGCGATAGAGGGAGGTCTGCGCGATATACACAATGTCGGAGTTGTGGGGGTCGATGAAGACGCGGCTGAAGTATCCATTTCCGGTAATACGCGGATCCTCGGTGGTGCGTTTCCAGGTCGTGCCGCCATCATCCGAGCGATAGAGGCCGCCGTGCATTCTTTCCGAGACGATGGCGAAAACGCGCCGGCCGTCGGCGGTGATCGCGACGCCCATTCGTCCCAGGTGCGTATTCGCGAGTTCCGGAATCGTCACTGGATTCCATGTCTCCCCGCCGTCGGTGGTCTTGTAGATTCCCGCGCCCCCGGTGCCGAGCAATCCGGCATAGGGATTCTCGGGTGTCACAAGGTGGTACCACAATGTGGCAAAACCAATCTGTGGATTGTCAGCCGCGAAGGCCACATCAATCGCCCCGGTCTTGTCGTCTTTGTAGAGAACCTTGCGCCAGGTCTTGCCGCCGTCGGTCGTCTTGAAGACGCCACGCTCCGCGTTGGGAGCGTAGCTGTGTCCCAGGGCGGCCACAAAGACCACGTCAGCATTCTTGGGGTCTACCCACATCGCGCCGATGTGCCGGGAGTTGTCGAGTCCAATGTGCTGCCAAGTCGCGCCGGCATCCGTGGATTTCCACATGCCATTGCCTTGATTCACCGCACCGCCAACGTTGCTGACGTCGCCGGTACCGATATAGACAATATTCGGATTCGACGGGGCGACCGCAATCGCGCCGATCGAAGCGACGTGCGCCGCGTCGAAGATCGGCTTCCAAACCATGCCGCCGTCTGTCGTCTTCCACGCGCCACCTCCGGCGGTTCCCATGTAATAGATCGCGGGTTGGCCGGGTACGCCCGAAACATCTGTGACACGTCCGGCGCGAAACGGGCCGATCTGCCGCCATTCCATTCCGGCGTAGAACGAAGGATCGTATTGCTGAGCGTGAATCGCCGGTGTCAGGAAGAGGCTGGTAAGAAGCGCGACGATAAAGAGTTGAATGCCGAGAATGCGACGAGATGCGACGGGATCAGGCAGCGAGGGGCTGCCCAAGGCAAGCGTCATTCTTGATAACCCCCAAGTGCAAGAGCTTACACCACAATGGGGGAGTTAGCGACGATGGGATCGCGGAGGGCCGAGGCGATTTGTCCTATTCCGCAACTGGCGCCCTACTCGTGGCTCTGCGGCGCATTTCCATGCAGGCGATAGACTGCGCCGGTCTTGGTCGTTCCCAGCGAGATCCATTCCTTCACGCATTGCTGCAGCGAGATGAAGAATTGCTCCGACAGTCGCTTCGGCTTTTCGTGCAAGTCTTCCTGGCGGGCGAACTTCACTTGATAGGCAAATTCTCCGACCAGCGGCATGTGTTCGCCGCGGGTGCGCCACAAGGCGACATTGCAATGGGCTTGACAGCCTTTTCCAAAGTCGAGATCACCCAGTTCGAGAAGTACCTCTTCGATGATGGCCTCATTGACCAGCTTCACCTCTTCGTCCTTGGCCTTCTTCAGGATTGAGAGCGCAGGAAAGATCTGCGCCAGACTCCAGGTTCCAAAGCGATCGCCTTGATGCATCTGGCTCAAGCCGAACTGGCAGTTGTGCGAGTACAGGGTACGAAGTCCCCCGATTTGGTCTTTCAGGGGAAGGATCTCGGCTTTGAACTTAATGGCGTATTTGCCCGCGATGTTTGGCCGTACATCGAGCTGGGCAGCTTTCTGCTCATCGGGATGGCGAAACTTGAAAACGATTTCCGGGTCGCCGACCGGAAAACCGTCAACATAGGTGATGCGGCGACGCAGGATAAAAGCGTTGTTGTAGAGGCGAAAGTCGGGGGTATCCATGAAAACGATCTCGCGGATATCAGGCCGGCGGCCGACTTTGGGATCGCAGGTAAATCCCACCCCCAGGCCCTTGGCAGTGCGCTCCACCAGCTTGCCGAACTCGCGAAAGCTTTCCACTGAGGTGAATCGGTCAGGCTTGAGAATGAGTTTGGTTTCTATGTATTGGACAGTGTCCAGCGGATGTCCGTCGCTGTACGTCGCGCCCGCTGCGGTCTCTTTGGCCGCAGGTTTCGGGTCAAGGACGGCTGCACCTTTCCCATTCTTATCGTTATTCTTCTTCTTGTCGTCTTTGGACATGGTTTTCCTCCTGAAAACGACACTCGTACCGATTCAACTGTGAACCATACTCGAAATCCAAATTCTGCGCCAGATAAAGGTTACGGGGCTAGTGTCCGGGAGCGGTGCTGGGTTCCTTCACGGCTTCCTGGCACTCGCGCGCGGCGGTGAGCAGCCGGTCGATATCAGGATCGGAGCGCAGTTTCTCCAGCAAGGGATCGGTCAGCAGGTTGGAATAGGAGCAGTAATTGTTCTCGATGGCGCTCTCCAGCAGATGCAGAGCCGCCTGTTTTTTACCGCAATAGGCGAACAGGGCGCCCTCGTTGTACCACAGCTCGGGATCAGGTTCGGCCGGGAAGGTCGTCAGCGCCTCATGCGCCAGCCGGTCCAGCTCCGACGCGGGACGCAGTTGCAGGCACGACTCCAGAAGATCGCGATGATAGCGCGGGGCGGTGGGCATGCGCTTGACCGCTTCCCGAGCCTCGGCTACTTTGCCCTCGCGTAGCAGCAGAGATGGCATTACATAGTTGACCCACTCCGAGCCCGCGTCGAGGCGAAGAAAATCCGCAGCGCGTTGGGTCTTGCCCAGCTCCATGAAAGGATACGAGCAGGAGCGGAAGATGTAGTTATCGGGATCGAGGGCCAGCGCAGTGTTGCATTCGTTGGCTGCTTCCTGCAGCATGCCGGCGTAGCGGTACACGTAGCTCATGACGAAATGCGCCTGCGCGCTTTCCGGGCGACGCTTCACCAGCGCCTGGGCCGCTTCATATGCCTTGCCCAGCTCCCCGCGCTCGACGCGATTGGTGATGAGCTGCCCGGCGGCGAGCGTCAGATTGGGATCAAGTTGTACGGCGCGCTCGCACGCCTGGTTGGAAAGCTGGAACATGGTCTCGCCGCCGTCCGAGTATGTCGCGTCGTAGTAGGCACGCAAACCCAGCTCATACCATGCCGGCGCGTAATTTGGATCCATTTGCACCACGTGTTGCAGAACGGCAATGGCATCTTTATTTGGACCGGGATCGTGCGGCAGTGCCAAGGCATGCAGATACAGATCGTAGGCTTCCGGATTCTTGGGCTGGGTTCCCGCATTCAGCAGTTCGCCGCTGACACCGAGGATGGGGAACAGTCCCCGCCGCAGTTGCGCCGACATGTCGGATTGCAGCGCGATCAGGTCCTGTGTGGGTGCGGTGAAGGTGCTCTGCCAGATAAGGCGATTTTCCCCAACGTCGACGGCTTCCAGCGTGACCAGAAGGTTGTCGCCCTGTTTTAGGAAGTGGCCGGTCAGTATGGTTGCAACATGCAACTGCCGCCCAATCTTCTCTGGATCAACATCGCTGCCGGAATACTTGCGCGTGAGCGACACCGGGCGCACGTCGAGCGTACGCGTGTAGGTGAGAACATTGGCGATTTCGTCGGCGAGCGCGTAGCGGAGAAAATCAACGCTGACGTCGCTGTTTACGTTCTGCAACGGCAGCACGGCAATCGTGTTCTTCGCGCCGGCCGCGCCCGGACGGTGCTTGAACCACCACAATCCCGCCAGCGTCAGAACCATAATGAGCACGGCACTCATGACCACGAGCAGATAGGTCTGCCAGCGGCTGGTGGTTTGGAAGGTGCTGGTCGCGATGCGATACGGAAAGGGCGAGCGGATTTTGCCACTGGAGCTGATCGAAGGATCGGTTTCGCGCTTGAGCGCCTGCAGATCGGCCTTCAGCGCCACCGCTGTGGGGTAGCGATTGCCGCGATTCTTCTCCATGGCACGGCCGATGATGCCCTGCAGGTCCGGCGGCAGATTGGGGTTCAGCTTCAGGGGCGGAATCGGCTTGCGATTCAGCACCGCTTCCAGCGTGGTGACGGTGTTGCTGCCGGCGAATGGCTTCTTGCCTGTCGCCATCTGGTAGAGCACAACTCCCAGCGAGAACAAATCGCTGCGGGCGTCAAGCTCCTCGCCGCGGGCCTGCTCGGGCGACATATAAACGGCGGTGCCGAAGATGTCCCCGGCAATGGAGAGCGGGTCTTCCGCCGAAACGTAATCCCCAGCTGCATAGGCTGGCGACAACTTTGCCAGACCGAAATCCAGAATCTTGACCTGTCCGCTCTTGGTGAGGAAGATATTCGCCGGCTTGATGTCGCGATGGATAATGCCCTTCTCATGGCAGGCGGCGAGCGCATCGGCGACCTGAATGCCGATGTCGAGGATTTCATCGACCTCCATCGGCTCGCCGTGAAGGCGGTCCTTGAGACTCATGCCCTCCAGCTTCTCCATGACAATGAAGGGCTGGCCGTTGACGTCGTCCTCGATGTCGTAGATGGTGCAGATGCCAGGGTGGTTGAGCTGCGAGGCGGCGCGCGCCTCGCGGATGAAGCGCTCCAGCGCCTTGGGATCGCTGGCGGTATCCGCAGGGATGAACTTCAAGGCAACATGGCGGCCCAGACGCGTGTCTTCCGCGTCATACACCAGCCCCATGCCGCCACCGCCGAGCTTTCCCACAATGTGATAGTGGGAAACTGTCTCGCCGACCACCATCTGCCGAACCTCGTCCCGCTCGCGGTAATGTTAGGCTGCGTGAGAAGCAGGGTCAACTTTGGCGTCGCGATTCGTCACAAATGGCGGGTCGGGGCGAAAACCCAGAACGTATCGTTCCAACGCTGCCTGCTCCGGGAAAGAGGATAGCTCATGTCCGAATACACCCTGCCCCATCAGCTGACCGGTGAACAGCAACGTCTGACGCTGATGTCGGCGCTGCTGGATCCGATGGAACGAGCGCACCTGGAGCGCCTGGGCTTACGCGCGGGCTGGCGCTGCCTGGAGGTCGGCTGCGGCAACGGCTCCATCTCACGGTGGCTGGCGGAGCGGGTAGCTCCCGACGGGGAGGTCGTCGCCAGCGATATCGACACCACGCTGCTGACGGAGCTGCGTGGACCCTGTCTTGATGTCAGACGCATCGACATTCTTCAGGACCGCATCGAAGCCGGCGCCTACGACCTTGTAGTTGCGCGGGCGGTACTCCACCACCTTCCGAACGCGCACGGCGCGCTTGAACGCATGGTCGGGGCGCTCAAGCGCGGGGGCTGGCTGCTTTCGATTGAGCCGGACATGTTGCCCTGCACTGTCACCGAGCCACCTCCGATGCAGGCGTTCTGGCAAGGCTGGCTGCAATGGTCGCGAGAAGCGGGCATCGATTACTTCATTGGCCGCAAAGTTTCAGTGTGGCTCGATTCGTTCGGGCTCGAAGAGGTTGCCGGTGAAGGTCGCACAGCGGTGTTCAACGGCGGCTCTGATTGGGCCCGTTATTGGAACATGGCCATTCACGAGCTTACGCCCAAACTGCTCGCTTCCGGTTGTGTGTCGCGCGCGATGCTGGAGGAGTTCTATGCTCGCTTCGATGACGCACAGTACTGGACGAGCGTGATCACCTTCACTGCGAATTGGGGACGGAAGCAGCAGTAGCCGCTACGGCCGACCGGCCGCCCAGAACAACCAACGCAGGCTAGAAAATTCCGGTGCGATAGATGAGCCACCAGCTCACGAACACCGAAGCAAAGGTCTCGGCGACACCCCACCAGAAAGGAAGGAAGAATGCTCCGCAGCTCAAGACGAAGAAGAGGAGCCAGAACGATTTCTTTTGCGAATCCAAAGCTGTTCCACCAACGGGTACGAGATGCGCAATCCGCCCGTGAGGGGCCCGCACCGCAGAGCAGTTATTCGGGAAAGAACTGGATTCCCGAGAGATAAAATCCTAGCGTACGGAGATCCTTGCCCGCAGGACCAGCGCGATCGGTCGTGAAAGACAGTCTATTGCCATCGCCGGGGCGAAAATAGGATTCGGGCACTTTGAATTCGGCGGCGACCCAGCCTGCGTGATCGATGGTCCCCACCGGATGACCATTCAGAGCAATTACAACCGGATCACCTGCCCGGGCCATGCCCCTTACAATCATTCGCACCGTGGGCGTGGGGTTCCATTGATCACTCAACAGGAATTGGACCGTGGAATATCGCTTGGACCACATCGGACCATGTTCGCCTTCGATACCATAAAAGTCTGTGGCCAGCAGGCCCGGACTATCGGTTCGAAGATCAAAGGGAAGGGCGTAGGCTTCGAACTGATCAATGCTGGCAACAATTCGATCATCCTCGAAGATCACCCTACATATGCCCCGACAGCTGTAAGGCGGCCGGACGAGCTCCAACTCCTGCAGTCCCGATACGTCGTGGCAGTCTTCTCCTTGCGGAAACATGAAAGGCCATTCGAACCCCACGCAAAACGGGCGGCCGTGATCCTGCAACCAGCTGGCAATGCCGGTCGCCAGTGCCCAATCATCGTTGTCCGGCCAGCTGATAAATACACGCTTGCCGTTATTAGGAATATTCGGGACGATCGCCTTGATCTCCGTTTCCCTCGCCTGATCACTGATTCCCTCGAGCGCGTGAAATTCGGGCGGTGCAGCCAGCATCAGGAATGGCAGCAGGCACGCCACCACCACGCTCCAGCGACTTTCGCGAGCGGGAGTCCAGGCATCGCACAGGTACGCCAGCAGAACGAAACTTGCTAGAAGAAATGTCGCGAAGAAGAAGTACGCATTGAAGGCAAAAAGGCCGCCGGCGATCTTGCGCGCCCAGAAGCCAACGAGCACGACGATCAGCGCCAGTTCGAAGGCCATGTAGCGGAGAAACGGCGAGAGCTGAATGCTCCTGGCAACGCGCGTAGCGACCGCGGCCGCCAGCAGAGTGAGGAATGCACCCCAATACGCGAGAACGTAGCCTTGGCCGACTGCGTGCGCAAACAGGTGAGTATCCGGTTTCAGCAGCGCGACTTCGGGGTCTGGAAGGAACACTACCAAGCTGAAGACGTATTTCCAGCTCATCGGCCAGCTGTTCTGCGGACCGCGATGCTGTCGCAGATAGGCATTGAGGTTGTGCAGGTTACTTGGATGATCCAGCACGGCTTCGAGCAGAACCGGAAAGAGGAAGAGCAGCACGATTCCGAAGCTGATGAGCAACGGGGCCCGGTAGAGCCGAA
>Ga0335072_10003597_pt1 | contig 23270 bp, 17 predicted proteins | sample Lox_Sample_21_FD_206725 | JGI IMG/M metagenome (GOLD analysis project Ga0335072, IMG submission 206725) | Soil microbial communities from Loxahatchee National Wildlife Refuge, Florida, United States - Lox_Sample_2.1 | ecosystem: Environmental > Terrestrial > Soil > Wetlands | place: USA...
CTCCAAAAGTCTCACTCCCCACGATTTTAATGTCCTCGAGAAGATCAAAGATCCCGAGTCTGCGCCGTCAGTCCCCATTCTTATTGACTCAAGTCTGCCACGAGACCCACATGTGACAGATCCACTTGAGTACGAAAAGGTCGCAGCCGCCGAGAGCCAGATCATCAAAGAATTTCAGGCACTCGAAGCCGAGATTGGGGCTTCTAATCTGAGTGACTGCCTCGTTCATGCCCAAATATTGTCGGACTACGACAATTGTATCAGCAAACTTGCCAACCTCATCACCTCGTACCCCGCATACGCCAGTGCCTACAATAACCACGCCCAGGCCCTCCGCCGGAAATATGGCGAGTCAGTCCTCCTGCAGACGTCTCACCCTCTACCCAGCCTCACCACACCCACCTCATCATCAGACGCCGTCATCACAACCGCAGCAGCCACAATCTTTCACTCACTCAACACTGCCATTACCCTCCTCACCCCCTTGACGCCTTTTGCACCCATCTCACCGCAAGCCGCGAAGACGCTTTCTCAAGCACACACGCAACGAGGGGCGCTCTATTACATCACCGCAAAACAAATGCATGCGGACCCTGAAGCAAGTCTGAGGATTGAGAGCCGCTGGATGCCGATCGATTTGGAGGAGATGGCATCGAGGGATTTCGTTATGGGTGGGAGGTATGGGAACGAGATTGCGAGGGGGTTGGCGGTAGCTACGAACCCGACGGCGAAGTTGTGTGGAAGCATTGTGCGGGAGGCGATGCGGAAGGAGTTTGGGGAGTTGGCCACGTAGATCGAAAGTGTTGATGGGAGTTTTCTGGCGTTTCGAATGCGTGGTTGCCATGTATCTGCAGAATATGGATCGCTCGTTTTCGATGAGGCAGCCTTGTAAGATACTTTATTTATTGTACTTCACTAGTACGGTTTCACAGGATCTAACTGCTCCCAATGCACAGACTGAAATTCTTGCGCTTCATAATCAACTTAACTCGTACAGACCCTTCTCACCACTGTTGGAGAGCTCCTGCACGTTGATGACATGATTACCCTTGATAGCAAGTTCCATGTCTTTTTTGGAAATGTGACATTGAGCGGTATATTTGCAAGTACGATGTTCTCCGAAAAATGTATCCCGAGGGCAACTTGCTCCGTACAACTCAAGGATGAGGACCCACGCTATCAACCCTGTTGTCGTCGCAATCAGACAGAGTGAATTGAGTTGGTGTGCAAGTGGCAAACAGAACAGAATGATGGCAACTGCAAATCGGTTCACCAGCCTGTGGCTTTTCTTAACACGGAGGCCATTGATTTCTTTGTGAACATGTGTCAGGGAAATGATCCCTAAGGGTGGTTAGTTTTAATATATCTAATCAGACGTAGAATCACTCACCCATTGACATAACAGCTACACCAAGGCCTCCGCAGTAAAACCAGCGAAGCCCAATGTCAATAGTGTCCGAGGACTTATCCATATACGCTTCTGTTAGGCTTTCAATATTGGCGTTGGCGCAGTCGTGTGCTACAACCAGTTTTGACAACGAAGCACCGGCTAAGGAGAATCCTAGGAGGAAAGGAAGATGGGCTGAGACCCACACCAATGCTATATATGGAGTTAGCCCTAGTCCCAAAGCTTAAACGGAGGTCGTACAATGTGCAACCTCATTGTTCAAGGGTGCAGAGCACTGATTGAAGGACAGGGATTTACAACGTAGGAGTTGTGACCTGGTTTGAAACCGAGAGCCATAAATATGGAAACATTTCTTGGCAATTTATTGATGGGTAGTGTCTCAACCTTAAAATGAAGAAATGACTTACACGATATCACGTTGCGACGGATAGCATGCTTGAACAGGGAATCTCCATCAATCTCGAAATATAGTGTATTGAAACAGAACGCCTGAACTAGTCCCAACACTGCCTTGCCGTAAAAAGTATTGATACCAAAGGAGGCTGTATTCTGATATAACAGTGCAACAACCGAATAGCCGAAAATAAGTGTAACAAATGCGTTGGTTCTCTCGGTCTTATGTTCGATGTTTACCGCAGGATAGAATTCAAATACTCTCCCTATCCATGCACCCAAGCGATCAGAGATTAGGTGCGATTTTCGGATAATGAAGATAGTGACAGCTGAAGCAAAGAGATCCAGAGAAAGAGCGATCCAGATTAAGGCGAGCCGTTGTGGCATATCAACGTATATGCTGGCAATCCAAATTCCGGACGGTATCATAATCGCAATCACTTGGCTGATCATCATGCCCCTAACTGTGGGTACTACATAGGAGATGATTCCATAGTAGGAGGCTATAAAGAAACGGGCAGCAAGGTAGAAGGCCACCAGTTGGGAATAAGTCTCTTCGAATGCTTGGAGCATATTTGTCGTTAGCCCTACTAAGCAAGCCATTATGAAAAGAACCGACAGTCTTTGAACGAGATCATCGGTTTCGAACCAACTGATGATCACAGTTATATCAGACCATACCCTCCAACTCATGATAAATGTTACCGCATAACGGTTGAATTCATTTCCGGTGGGTGTTTCCGCTACGCTGTCCCCGTTTATGGCAATGATACCGACATAGAGGAGATCAAGGAATAACTCAAATGTGGCTACTTCTGTGGCATTGGAAGCTCGCCAGAGCAGCCCGCGGTGGAAATATTGCCTGACAATAGGTTTCTTGTATAGCTTGAAAACCCTTCCATTTCTTCGCTCCGCCTCCCAATCCTTGCTCTCGTGATCACTATCGTCATGTGCATATGTAGATGATCGACTTGATTCGAGGGGGTCATCGTATGTTCGTAAGTGGGCATCGTAGCCATATTTCGAAAAGTTGGCGTCTAGAGCAACAGTGTGATCTGTGAGCATATGCAAGTCGATGCTTAGGGCATCTAAATCTTCTCGCACGCGCTCAAACTCGTCATACGTATCCCCGTGCTTCTCCTGAAGAGCATGTCGCCGTTGCTCATGATGACTGTGGGCTTTTCGAAGAGCTTCTATATGCTCTGGTGAACCGCTAATGACCAAGTCAAAGTTATCACTGTCCTTGATAGCCTCCAGTCTTTGCCTCATAGAAAGGGCATCTTCAGGGGACAAAGCGATATGAACCTCTCGTCCATCTGGAAGCATGAAACTCCTAAGTCTCCTGGACCGATGATGTTTACCGCCAATAGTAGACGCCGCTCGCGTGGATGAAGGAGTGATGGACATCGGAATAACCGCTTCTGCGCGAATAAATAACCTTTTTGAGAGATTATTCCCACGTCTGCCGGGAAAAGACTATTTTGTGTAGTGGCGGAGCAGAGGTGTGCAGCAGAAGTTATCTCACAGTAGAAGCAACTATGGAATATCGTGTATTAGGCCAATTGGGGTCGGCAAAAAGCTGCAGAGCAGAGCAGAGCAGGTGCCAAGGATTCATGTTTATGGCTGATTGCCAGGACTGTTTGTGCTTGCTTGCTAACTCTTGCTTCTTTAACGGTGTGGCGTTACTTTGGACACCAGCATCAGACATGGCAGGCTGCTGTGATTGGTCTGTTACAGGAGCTATCCTTGTACATTATAATGTTAATCAGCAGCCTTTTCACTGTAAGCATTATTAACTAACCACATAATGCATTGTTCTTGCTATGTTCCCACTCTTCCAGATGCTGTATTAGTGGCATTAAGAACACGCGCTGCTGTTGCAAATGTTTGGTAACATATACTAAAATTTTTGAACTATTAAGCCGTTCATTTCCAAATTCAAATACCCGATTTCTTGCATGCATTCTACTGCTCTCCAAAATTTCACCAGCGACTGCGTGAAGCTCATAAGCAAATGATAATGAGAGATACTACAAGACCTCTCTTTATGACATGCGAAGGGCTTTTAGAATGTGGGAAGGGTATGCGATGCACAATCTACGTCCTCTAGCCCACAAGAGCAGAGATGATCCTACATCACTTTGCCTCCCCAAGATTTCTGGTTTCATGCGGCCCAATTCATTCACCTATATATCGATGACGTATTCATCGTACAAAGAGCCTGAAAGTACTCTCCGTGTAGAACTCCAGGCTACGGCGAGTCCACATTAGGATGATCTAGTCTGAGAGGCTTTTCAACGTAGGCTGTCGCGCGGAGGCATCTCAAGCTGAAAGGATTTCCGGTTGAACGCAGCCAAGATATAGGTAACAATGTCTTCAGCCGCAAGTGATTGGGCTTTCTCAACAATGTTCCTGACCGAACGTGGCAGAACACGCCCCTCGACTCAACTCGTCCATTGGCTTCAGACAGCACGCCTCCCGCCGCCCCGCCGGTTTCCAAGTGAATATACATAGAGTCTGTCGCAAGCCTTTGTCAGAAATCCTTATCTTGCAATCCTTGCGCCATATCTCCCCGTACAGACATTTCTCTTCAAAGCAATTCCGCCCAACAGCTAAATGCCGCAAGGTTAGATAGAAAGGTAGGACATAGCGTGATTACCCATCAGCACCTCCGGTATCTCCTTTGGGTCCTAAGTCCAGCCTACGCTCCTCAACCCTTTCTTCCCTTTCATTATTCCAATCTATCACGCAGTAATACCCTGCGTCACAGCCAAAGATCGCGCGCCTCTCCGCCCAGCCCGATATGGCCTCGTTGGCGAGCCGCTAGTGAAAGTGCCTGGGCCTGCCGTCTTGCATGGTTCACTGCAGATAGCCGTTGTCCAAGTGGTACACCATCTTGGGGAAAAGAAAAAAAAACAATATTCTGCAGATAATTTTGCCTGATCACGCGGCTCTCACGACGGTGTCCTCTGAACAGCAGGTTGTACTAAATATTAAAAGTTGGAACTTGTGCTTTTGCGTCCGTTCGGGCACGCACCTTTGCTTTAGAGAGTGCAGATCGTTAGATGGCCCAGCATTGCACGGGCCGACTGTCTCCGGCTGCAGAACCCTTGTCAATCGATAAAGTGTCGCTGGGGTACAGTCGTTGCATCAGCATCGACTGACTCACTCAGAGGAGCTTGTCCATGCCACACTCTACCCCTGATGGAGCAGATCGAATCGAAACAAAAGGTTCATTCTAAACCCTAGCTTAAGGGCGACCACGTTGCTAATTCTCATATGAATAGACCGGTTGAGACGGCAATCTCAACACTCATCAATAGCCAAGGCTGTCACAATGAGCAATCTCGCTGCATCAGCGACAACTGCAATAAACAGAGAGAGTAGCAATGGATCTGACCAAGGAATTGTCTCTCATAGCTCTCTTGCGCCTCCAGCACCACGATCTCTCAGTCGGGCTCTTCAAGATGGTGCAATTGCACATCATGTTCCATCTGAGATCACCGGCGCGAACTCTCAGAATTTCTCTGTGGGAAGCGGGCCCTCGACTGCACCTGGGTCTCCAAGAATGTGAGTAATGATTCAATTCTCAGTTGCAATGGTTGGGTAGAGTTTGTGCGGAGGTGAAATATTGTTATGAATTTCAAGCATGTTGTGCGCAAACAAAACCTTCTACCACCTTACTCACGACTTTTAGACCTCCAATACGACAAGGCTCAGGTTCGACAACCCCACGAATCCGACCTCCCGCGACAACTTTGAATATACCCGGTATGACTAGGTCAAAAGTCTCACCGGATGGTAGGATTGCCAACCGAGATGTTGCATCAAAGTTAGTTGTTATTATGGTGGGATTGCCTGCAAGAGGCAAAAGCTACATTACCAAAAAAATCCAACGCTATTTGTCATGGCAGCAGCACAATAGCCGAATTTTCAATGTTGGAAACAGAAGGCGTATTGCAGCAGGTGTCAGTACTGGCCCAGTGGATGCCACTGAGCAGTCACCACGATCTCCGCTGAGTATCCGATCAAGAACAATCTCCGGTGTCATAGATGGCCCAACCCAGGCTGCTCATATCTTGCTTAACGGCACAGTTCCTACAGTTTTGGAAGAGCCAACTCCAATTGATCTAGCACGTAAAACATCTCATGAGATGCCCAGCACCGAGCCCATTGATCAGTCAGCTGAATTCTTTGACCCTTCCAACGAAAAAGCATCTAAAATACGAGAACAAGTAGCATTATCGACATTAGACGAGCTCCTTGATTATTTGCTAAATCAGGGTGGCTCAGTGGGTATACTAGATGCTACTAACAGCACTGTTGAGCGTCGAAAGCTTCTGTTCAAACGAATCAAGGATAGAGAACCAAAGCTTGGTATTCTGTTCATTGAGAGCATATGCGAAGACCAAGCAGTAAGAGTTCCCATTCTCTGGAGCTGGATGTATGTTCTAATGCTAGATACAGATTCTTGAAGCAAACATGAGACTCAAACTTTCCGGTCCAGACTATAAAGATAAAGATCCTGTCTCGTCTTTGGAGGATTTCAAGAAACGAGTTGAAGCGTATAAGAGCGCCTATGTGCCACTTGGCCTATATGAGGAAGAAAATCATATTCAGTACATACAAATGATTGACGTGGGTCGAAAAGTGATTCATCATATGCTTCAAGGCTTTTTAACGGGTGGTATTGCGTCTTATCTAACCACCTTTAACTTGGCACCTCGACAAATCTGGATTACTCGTCATGGGGAATCCGAAGATAATAAACTTGGGAAGTTAGGCGGAAATTCAGGTTTGACGATTGAAGGTCGGAACTTCGGAACAGTCCTCTATAACTTCATTACGCAAAAACGGCAGGAGTGGCTCATCGAACAGAAGGAAAAACAAAGCAGCTCTAAATTCCCTCCTCTGCCTGGTGATATTACGCCGCCTTATCCAGAAAATTACGGCGAATTGGACCAGAAGAACTTCTGTGTGTGGACATCGATGTTGAAGCGAAGTATCCAAACTGCCGAGGACTTCGAAGCAGACGACGATTATGATGTCAAAAACTGGGAGATGCTAAACGAGTTGGACGCTGGTGACTTCGAAGGGCTCACCTATGAGGAAATCGAGAGACGATTTCCACATGAGTACGAGAAACGAAGCAGAGACAAGTTGCACTACGTCTATCCAGGCGTTGGTGGTGAAGGTTACCTTCAGGTTATTAGCCGCCTGCGGGACATGGTGCGCGAGATTGAGCGTATCACAGATCATGTTTTGATTATCGGCCATCGATCTGTGGCGCGTGTTCTTATGGCATACTTCATGGATCTAACCAGAGACGACATCGCAGACCTGGATGTACCATTGGGGATGCTCTACGTCATTGAGCCAAAGCCATACGGAGTAGACTTTCATGCTTACAAATACAATGAGAGTAGCTATTGGTTTGACGAGCTAAAGGAATATAAACCTCAGAAGGAGACTAGGAAGGGAAATTGAGATGCACAGTTGCTTTCCAAACTTCTGCAACAGCTACGAAGTGACCTCACGATAGAGGACGACACGATGCTCAAAGGCGTTTGGTGCTGAGACACGGTTGCATGAGGGCGGTTCATAGTGCTCTCCACATGTACATTACCCAAGGGAGTGGACTGGTGAAGCATGACAGGGATCACAGGGTGGGATGGCTCCATAGCGTTTGCTTGACGAACTTTAGAAGCCTCAGTACTTAAGATCCGAATAATCAACACTTTTGCTACATGTACTTGCTTGTGGTTTTGAGCAATCTGAGACTTTAAAAGCTGCTTAATGTTCTGGACCAAGACTTGAGCACCACATTAAATCGTGACAAGGCTTCGGGTTTCTGGCACTCGCAGTGAAAAATTGCTGTCCCTTATCAAGTAAACACAGCTTTTATCTTATACGGCGAATTTCTTCGACACATCTGCAGCCTCGCTCATGCCAGCCTTGCGAAAGCGCCACTAGCGTGACATTATGGTATTGCAACCTACTGAAAATCAACCTCGAACAGGAGCAACAAGTAAAAATAAACTTTCTCTTGAAAAATCAATTTCGCCACACTAGTCTATCTCATGGGATTTTGAACAAGGAGACTGTGGTTTGCTTCTCTGCAGTTCCTGCCGAAACATGCGTTGATTGACGATCACTACTTTCCTAAACCTTTGAGTTCGGATAAGGCAGGCCTAAACTCTCGCCAGGATTGCAGTTTCATTTTCTTGTCACGCCTTCTGGGCATGTAGTGGGAGCGTTCGAGGTATAAAGCTACGTGAATGGTCTCCAGGAAAACTTCTCGTGGCCCTTTCTTACCGTGGAACCGGCCGCTGCTCGCAAGACGCCAGAAAACATTCGACTATTTTTCAGCAGTCCCATGTGACGCAATCCATACCCAGATCTTCCGCTGCTATGATGGCACGGAATGGCCAAGCAGAACCAATGAACCTCTCAACGAATCTTAACCAAGCGGGGCCTCAGACCTTAGCTTCCTCCTCGACCGTTCCTCAGAAGCGCAAGGGCGGCGCTCAACTCAAATTCTATGCTGTGAAAGCCGGTCATATCCCTGGGGTTTATCTTAGCTGGAAGGAATGCGAGCAGAATATCAGTGGATTTAGGGGTGCCGCCTGTGAGTATGTTATATCTGGCAAATGACTTTTACTAACATAGCGTTTTTCCCCAGTCAAGTCATTCCCCACTCGTGAAGAGGCCGACGCCTACGTGGCTGGCGATGAAATTTCTTCGCAAGTCGAGAAATTTTACGGTGTAGCAAAAGGTCGAATTCCGGGAGTCTATACCGACTGGACTACAGCTCAAGAACAGATTACTGGTTGGAAGTTCCCCAAGTACAAGAAGTTTGCTACAAGAGCGGAAGCTGAGGAATTCGTTCGCCGCGGCGGCAACGCCAGCGCAGAACCTACTCTGTTGAAATCCAGCGAAAATTTGGGTGGAAATGGCCCCGTGGGGGATGGAGGTGTTCTCGGAGCTGACATCTCAGCTGCCCCTGATGCAAAGAGACCCAAAAATGCCATCACTAGCCATGAAGGTTCGGTGAAATTTGGATTCGATGGAATGAGAGAATTGGAAATGGATATCCTTGACCCTGTAAGCCCTAGAGATAACACAAAACCAAGTCAAACAGGAGTAATCCGCGTTCACACCGATGGTAGCAGTCTCAGCAATGGTCAATACGGTGCCAGGGCTGGCTTGGGCGTCTATTTTGGACCAGGAGATTCAAGGTAAGCCTCCTGCTATGTCACATGTCTTCTATTGTCAAGCACCAGATCCTCCATATATAAAGCCAACAACCGCAACACGAACGCACGCTCTAAAATTAAAATATTCATGCTAAATTGCCTACTAATCAATTTTGTACCAGAAATATTGCAGAACGGCTACCAGGTGCGCCTCAAACAAATCAACGTGCAGAACTAGCAGCCATATTGCGAGCTCTCGAGGTATCACCCACGAACCGTGAGGTCCATATAGTCACAGACAGTCAATACAGTATTAACTGTGTGACGGTATGGTGCAAGAACTGGGAGAGAAATAACTGGCAGACATCGCTGAAGCAGCCGGTTCTGAACAAGGACCTGATTCAGGGGATCCTAGCCAAGATCAAAGATCGAGAAGCGCTCGGCGCAGCAACACGGTTTTTCTGGATCAAAGGCCACTCGAACAATCCAGGGAATGAAGCTGCGGATAGACTAGCTGTGCTTGGGGCACAGAAACCGAGTGTGGATTGAAGAAGCCAGGCCGGTTAGTGCCCTAATGAGAGACTGAGAGCTGCTTTGATGAAGTAGATGTGGTTTTCTAACTCTTACGGGGTATTGTTCCCAGGAATTCAATACCTCGATGTGAAGCATATTAGAATCTAAGAGAAACTCGTCATATCAGAAATCCGAGACTTCTTCTGTATTTGCCTCTAGACATGGTTGGTAAATTTTTAGTATAGCTGGCTGTCTAGCGTTGTTCTTTAAAAATCATAATCACCTTAGTCAAGTTTCCGGTCTTGGGATAACGCATATGATATATTGCATCAGTGAAAAATAGCATATAAAATTCATAATTAAAGCAATAGTCCACAACGTCTGCAAAGAACCTCTCCCCTTCTTCCTCCCTAGTTCCTGGACGCCCCTCTGACTGAAACCTCCACTCAATTGATCTCTTAATCTTCACAGCTCTCTGACTTAGGTGCACTGTGTGCCTCGTCAGGAAAGCGAATTGTTCTGTTCGCCACGCGGTCTGGTGGAGTAGACCCTTCGCCGTCTTCAACTGGGGTCAATGTTCCTGACTTTCTGTCCCGAATCACCGTGCCGCCTATTTTGTATATCGGCCGCACGCTTGGTGCAGATGACGGTGCAGGTGTGCTTTGTCCTGAAGAGGGAGTCTGTTGTCGTCTGCGCCCGGAAAATACACCGCCTGGCGGCTCAGGTCGATCCCGGACTCGGAAAGGTCGTGGATCATCGCTAGTGGTGGAGTCAAAGGCCTGGGACAGTGTTCGTGGGAGATAAAATCCGAGTTTGCCTAGTGGAATACTAAGGCCATGTACAACCTGTTGGAAGACTACGTTAGCAGGTGATAAAATTGACGCTCAACAGCCTATTATATGCTTCTGTCCTTTGAGTTGAGTGAATTCTGGCTATATCTTCCGTATTAAAAGAGTGATGAAGATTTAAGATACCATTGAAAATGGCTACTCTGGCACTGTCATTCATTTCCTTTTGCAGGGATTTGACTTCGCTACACTGGCAGCGATATCAGTCGTCATTGACAACATGGATTTGACTCAGACGTCGAAAATGAATCATGCTCATGGCAGGTTGTCCCCATCCACGTTAGGCTTTATGGTTGACTCACAATGCTGCATATAGCCAGAAACCAAACTACTACTCGTAAAGTCTCCCCAAGGATTACGGCATCCGGCCGCTGAGTGCCGTTCACCTCTATCGTTTCGAGGAACTGTAGGCTGATGTAGAGGTAGAATACAGCGGAAACGCCGATGGGACCAAAGAAGCCCACAAATATCGCCTGTCTTTTCTCTTCTATCTGGTGAATAAAGCGATGAAGTCCAAATACCACGGGAAGGCGTCGGAACAGAAGAATGAGAATTCCCAGAAATATCAAGCGGTAAATGGGAATGATATCCATGTTCGACAGGAAGCTAGACCAAGGACATACAGCACCAAACCACATAAAAACAGATAGGTTGAGGAGCATATCGATAGTAGGCTGAAGGGAGTCGTCCAGTGTCTCCAACCGGAACCAGTCGTCCCAGGTAAATGCATTCCCTGCAATGAAGCACGCCAACACATCATCACTACCTATCATTCCGCAGGTACCCACAATGAACAGGGCTAAAGTTATAGCGAAGACAAGGAAGCTCTCTCTATCGACAAATTTCTTCTCCTCAGCCCAGTGGAGTAGTTCCTTTGCAATCCACCCAACAGTGAACCCATAGATGACACTGAGAATTATTGTATAGACCCAAGTCTCCACAAACCAATCGCCTATGGCTGTCCCGGCATCTCCATCTTGACCGGGGCCTAGGTATTTGATCAAATAGAGGGCGAAAAACAGGAATGGATATCCTAGGCCGTCGTTGGCGCCGGACTCCGCTATGATGATTTTTTGAAGGTTTTTGGGAACATTTTCATCAGCAAACTTGCCTTTGACAATGCTGTTTGAGAGGACAGGGTCTGTTGGCGTAACACAGGCCCCAATCGCAAGAGCATGCAGGAAAGATAGATTTGGGACCAATCCCCAGATGATAAGGCTGCTGCAAATCCACATGGCGGTCATCACAGGCCCGAGAAGGAGGGCCAGTGACTTCCATTCCTTCTGGAGATATCTGCTCGGGAGCTGAACACCGGCTAAAACAAGCTGGACTCCAAGAACGAGACGGCTGAAATACAGGGTAATGATATCGAGGTTAGCCTAAGGCTCTTATTAGCTATCGGAAAGCAATCAGCACAAGAAAATGTGAGTTCCACGACCAACCTCAGATCCTGCGTATTCCAGCGGCTTAATGAGATTGGTGGCATGGGGCGAAAAGATGATTCCGGCCACAAGAGAAATGACTGAGAATAAGTGGTTAGTTTCTGGGATAACCTTCAAGGCCCCTCACTAACTGGGAGTCACATACGCGCCTCTGACAAGTAGTATTTCTCTTTGAAAAGATACGAGACCAATCCGAAGAGAGTTATGAAGCCACCAAGCACCGAGCAGACGATGTTGAAATTGGTGACAGCTAGGGCAGGCATGGTGATTAAGGCTTCCCAGTGACTGGTGATGTTTCTGAGGTCTCTGTTTTGACTCTACGTGACTCCGGTATCGTCTCCGCCTATTGCCAAGGTCATCCAAACGCTGCTGAGCATGAGCGGTTGGCCCGATGTTATTGCATAGTTGAATATAGAAGCACCCAGTTTTCCTGTCTTGCCTGCCAGTGCGTTGGGTTTCAAAGAGTCCTGAGTCAGGTAAGCTATACGGACGTACGGGTGTCAGGTGCAGGTGCAGTGCAGGTGATGATGCAGAGATAGTGAATGTTTCTCCGAAATTTTTCTTATCGCGACCAAAGAACCCTTTGACACGTGATCCTATGCGACTTAAAAGGGTCAAAGCGAGTCAAGGAACACGGAACTCTCTCTTATCTCCCCTTTACCTTATGTGGTGACTATGTATATCAAAGCAGTCCCTTTTGCTGGATTGCCCACAGCGAATTCGGCCCTTAAAGGATTGTGCCGGATATATCATCCGTGTATCGCGATGTGGCGTGTGGCGTCTTCACGGAGAGATAATGATGCGGCTGATCTTCGGCGTTATGATTTGCCAAGATGACTTGCAGGACAGAAACTTCTACAGCCGTTTTGTTCCCGCTTTTCTTTACCAGTCCGCCATTTTCTGGATTGGAGGTATTATCCTGAATCGGAGACTGTCGGTGTCGGATCAGAGCTGTTCAAGATCAATTAGGGTTTTAGTTAGCTGATTGATTCTCCCCCAGTCTCCCTCCTAATAGCGGGCGCTAACTTTGTTGTGTTATAAGGTAGGTAGCTATGGCTGCACTCCATCCCGACTTCTCTCATGCATTAGTTCGCCATCTTAATCAGTGACAGATGGACCCTTGCGAGCGTACGCTGGCTTGAAGGAGGTACCGTTCGTGGTCGAGACTTCTTTCTATTGGCGGCATTCTCTCATTCTAACTGGACATGATTGGGGTTCGCCATATCGTTATGGGACTTCTGTAAGGATATTAAACTCCTGAAAAGTAGTCGTACGAGCATCTGCAGGTGATGTCCTCGTACGCTGTCCCTGCATCGTACTTGCCTCCCTCGTAACAATAAAGGGACAAATATAAACAAAAGTCAAGGATACAAACCTGGAGCTCCACACGGGATACGCACCCTGGTGGCCTGCATACGCCTCGCAGGCCATTCTCTGCCCATGCGAACGGCTTTCTCCCTAGATTCGCCGTAATCCTAGCAAGCAATAAAGACGTTGAATTTGACGACGTGCAGCCACATGCTTTCATTGAGCACCAAAAACTAACTGGCAGTTGAGCCTTGGTGTTGCCCCTCTCCTTAGATGGCATTGCATCAATGTGTAAAAAGCTCTTTCAAAACATAGAAATTTGAAAAGTCCGTAAATTCTTGCGTCCAAAGAAACGTCCTTTGGCCCGTCGTCATTACTTTGCGCACTTACTAGTTTGTGTGCGTTGAGCCTTTCCGCACTAGCGCGACACTCCGCATCTTCCCTTCGAGAAACCCGCCACGAATATCGAAGCCTTGATAGCCCGTCCTGCTGGGTTATCCATCTTTCGCAAGTCTGAATAGGCAGAACGCTGGCCATCAGCAATCACTTGGAGAAGCCTTCTCCATTGATATCTCCCTTTCTGGGTTGACAGTTGGTTTCAGCCACTCATCGCGAGTTTTTTCAACGGATCAAAATGAGCTCATAGGCAAGCCTCTTGAAGTGTGAGCGTCGCACCGACATCGCTATCGAAAAGCGCCTACTATAATTCGCGAATGTGCCTTGTGTTACGGCTCCAGGACACATCTGAAAGAGGGGAGCACTACTGGCCGTCCACGTTGACCGCTCTTACTCACACGATCTTAAAATATATCCAAGGACGGGGCCATGCCTGGCATTGAAGCCCCTCCATACTCTTCGCCGTTTGTCCTAGATCTGGACATGTCAGAGAATCCGGAAGATCTTGACTTTGGTTTCTTCGACGTAAATACACAATTTGTGGCAGGCTCAAGTCCCAGTACATTTCTAGCCGAAGAGTCCACCGTTGAGAGTTACAAGCACAGTACGGGAATTGGCACCCCGTCATCCGTCACACTTGAGCAAGATCTGCTGAACCGGCCTTCATTTACTCAAAGGAGACCGCAGACGCTCTTTGCACCCTCATCAGCTTCCCCCGCCGGTTCGTACCAGGATTCTTCATCTGATTCCTCCGGATATAAGCGCAAATCCTCGTCAGACTCTTCCCGATCAGCTCTGACTGGCAAGGATATCATGATGGCTGATACCGATATGAGTGATTGGAAGGTGGATGAGATGATGACTGGAGGGGATGGGCCCCATTTTGGAGGCTTCGACGGAACCATCAATCCGTCCTCAATGAACAATGCGTTCGGCTTCAATGATAAAGCGATGGAAAATGATTTCGACTTTGACAGTGCGGCAAGTAGTCCCAGTCCATTTGGGGCTGGTCCGGTGGATATGGAGTCTCCCGAAATGCCTACCATCAAGTATGATACGCCACGCAAAAGCTCTCCGAAAGTGAAGACGAAAATTGGGCATCATGCGAAAATCAATTCAGTATGTAACTTGCTCTATACGTTATATATCCAGCCTTGCAGATCCTTCCAATGAGAAATTTTAGACTAACGCCTTACAGCAACAATCTGTTACTCATTCCATGAATGGCGTCACAACCAACGCATCTCGAGAAGCTTCACCTCTATCAGCTATGGTAACGAGTCAGGACTCATCGCCGTCGGCTTTCTTCAACAATTCCCCATCACCAACGGCCGGAGTCGATTTTATTAGTGGGCAGATGCTCAGTGGCGTTCCACAGTCACTCCCATGGCCTACAGGCTTTGACTATGGCATGGCGAACACACAAGTCAAAAGTGGATTTACGCCGCCTTTTATGAACAACATGCCATCTTCTTTGTCTTCTGGCCTGTCACTCCTCGATTCAGCTTTCAAAAGCATGCTAACCATTCATCCAACACCCTTGAAATCCAGAGTTGAGACCCAAATTCCTATAAAGTTAACACTTTTCCCAATTCCACCTGGAATTACGAAACTACATCTTCCTACACATACAATCTCGAAGCCTAAACTGTTGTCAAAGCCTCCCCATGAGAAATCTCCCGATACGCTGGAACTATATACCACCTTAGTTTGCACCAGCGCTATGCAAAACCCAGAATTCCGTAGGCGCGCTTTTGCCCGTGCAGCTACTACTGCCCAATCTCAGGATAATCACTCGGATGGTAGTGCCGAAGGAGCTTCTGACGAAGATGATGAAAACAAGCCCCTGAATGGCGGTGAGGTTAAGATCTGTACAGGATGCATTACACGGGAACGAAAGCGGGCGGCAAGGAAAAAGGTCAAAAAGGTAGAAGAGGAAGAATCCTGGCACAAAGACGAGAGCAGACGTGTCATAGTCTTTAATACTCACGAGATCAAGGAATGGCAGCAACCTTCTAGTCAAGTACAGTCTGAAGCCACGGAGGATCGTCTTGAACCAATGGTCCCCGAAGGGGCTATGCAGGTCGATGCTCCTATGCGGATTGCATGCTACTGCCGCCATCAAAATGAGAAGCTGGGGTTTCAAGTAGTCTTCACTATTAAGGATTGCAATGATCGTCTCATTGCGCAGGAGATTACTTCCTCCATTATGATTACGGACGACCATAAAACACACAACATACCCCCTTTGTCAACGCAAACATCGCATGTTTCTGAAGGACCGCTGTTTCCGAATGGCGGAATCTTCCCTCCAGAACCAAGCTTTGAAATACCTATGGCCCCTTTCCGTATGTCACATTCGAGCTCGGACCTCCAAACTCTGCAGCGTAATTATGCCACGTCCTTTGCTCCTCCTGGATGCACACCGTCTTCATCTCACCCGTCGCGAACAACTTCTGCAACAATGACGCCACGCAACATGTCACGTCAAACCTCACCCTCGGCATCAATAGGGCCCAATAAAAAGAGAAAAGCCAGTGGATCTGGCAAAGTCCCCAGCGGACTAGCCATGACAAGACTCGAAACTAGGCAACTTACAGGGACGCAGAACTTATCCGGTACTGCGAGCGGGACCGTGAGCACAGCGCCGTCGCCATACACTCCAGCTATTGCAACATTTCAAACACCTCATGACCACGCAAACAACCAATTACCTCCGTCAATGCCAACCATTCCACAACAATACAATACAGGTCCTCCTACCCCAAATAGCAATGACCAAATGTTCTTCTCCAATGCGAACAGGTCTCATAGCATGGAGAATCTTACCATGCACCAGCTATATTCTGCACCAACGTCAGCACACCCAAGTCGTGCCCCAAGCCCCAATGGGCTACGCAGCAATGTCCAGGCCTATCAACAGCAGCAAGCTCAAATTGCTCAAGCGGTCGCGAATGGTCTTTACGGTATACCTTTATCATTAAGTTCTCATCGTCCGCCAACAATCCATAAAATGATTCCAAATGAGGGTCCGAAAGCGGGTGGTATCGAGGTGACATGTCTTGGAAGCGGCTTCTGCCAGGGGCTGGAAGTAATGTTCGGCGAAGTCAAAGCCACAACCACCACTTATTGGGGTGAGACATCTCTAGTGTGCCTTCTCCCACCAGCAGCATTTGCGGGCACAGTTCCGGTGACTTTCAAGCACCAGCATCAGCAGCAGCAAATGCAGCCATATCCCACACCACCTATACCAAAACAGCAGGCCTTCTTCAAATACGTGGATGACGATGAATCACAACTGATCAGGACGGCGCTTTTGGTACTTGGTCACAAAATGGGAGGCAAGATAGAAGACGTAAGAGACTTAGCTAGGCGAATTGTCGGTGATGGTTCGTCATCTTGGGGCTCGACTACTGGTCACTCGCCTTCTGGTCCGTCGCAGAATCAACAGGCCTCTGGCTTCAATGGCATTACGTTTGGACTTGATGTGGAGGCGACACTTTTGAGGTGTCTGGATCTTATTGATCTGGATGACAGTCCACATACTCCTCGCCTCAATCTTCGACGGGCGTCTGGGCACACGATGCTTCATCTTGCCTGTTCCCTTGGCCTTCATCGATTTGTTGCTGCATTATTGGCGAGAGGCGCCAATCCAGAGCCCAGAGACAAGGGCGGATTTACTCCAATGCACTTTGCTGCTATACATGGCCATCCACAAATTGTAAGGCGGCTTATACTCAGTGGTGCTGATCCGACAATGAGAAGTCTCCAAGGTTATACGCCTGCAGATTTGTCGACTTCAGCTGAAGTTCTTCGCTCAACTCGCCGAATTGAGCATCACAGGCGGACACGTAGTGGGGGTTCTCTACGGAGCAAGACAAGTAGTGCAACTTCGTTAAGATCTCTCTGGGAGCCACCTGCAGTCATTCCAGGCTCCAGTAATTTAGCTGACGCTGAGGAGGAATCTTCTAAGGAAGATCTGGATGACGACGATGACGGTGACAAAGCTGAAGAAACGTTTTGGATGACCTCTAGGCGTGCCAGTGCGCCAAATCCCGTCATAGACTTTACTCCCGCAAATCAATCGAGCCATGTTGAGATCCCGCCGATTATAGAAGGTGCGGTCGCTGGTATTGGATCACCGACTGCAGCTATGACTGCATTCCGGGATCAACTGAGCGCCCAGATTCAGCATCTCCAGCAGACTATGCACCTTAATCTCCCAAACCTACCTCAGATGCCGACTCTCCCAATGATGCCAAATTTACCAGACTACCAGGCCTACTTACCAAATTCCCCTATGGTTCGTCGTATAAGCTCTTTGGTTCCGCACATGGGCGCTTCTCGTCCCGATACGGCAGATCAGACAACCAAGGAGACAGATTACAGGTGGTGGGATCTATTCTCGGGAACCTTGCCGGCGGCTCCGCCAGCCTACGATGACATCTTTCCCCAGAACGACATGGAAATCAAGAGATCTTTAGCTGTACAAGCTGCGGCTGATACGGTAGCCGACAACAAATGTTCGACATTGTTTGACACTCTTGAGGGCTCTAGCACAGCGACTAGTGTGGCAACACTTGATCCTCCCAGCATTGATAAAAGGCATCATCAGGTTACTCGCGAAGAGCACGACCAGCTCAGGCTAGCCCATGCAGAGAAGGTTAAAAGACTACGGAGTGATCGGAACTTGTTCTTTATCTGGGTAACTATCGCTTTCCTCCTCCTCCTACATGCATTTCTAACTATTGGTAGATCCCATTGCTTGTGATCATCTTGTTGGCCATGCTCTACAATAGGGTACCGCAGCTTTGGTCTGAAGCAAGCAAACTTCTCTGCTCTCTCTCCGATCGATGTGGCGACCGTATTGTCGAGGTTTAATAATTTAATTCACCCAATCATATTTACTGAGGCATCTTTTATTGGGGCGCATCCTTACAGCAACTATATATATATATTATTTTTTTTTTTACTACGGTCAACCATCATGTCATTTCATTTCAAAAGTGTTCGAGCCCTATAGATTGGGCTATTTGGAATTTATTGACAAGAGGGTGCATAGGAGCTTGCAGGGCTGCAGGAGCAGGAGTACATGTGCGCATAGGATAGGGTTGATGAACTCTCTTCACTAACGCTTATTGTTATGTACCTTCTATCAAATCTATTTGTACAAAGCCATGTTCCCATATCATGTAGAAGAAACTTGCTCGCATTCCTAGCTCATCATCTCGTGAAACGTATTGCAATCATGTACAGAATCCTATCCCTCGTAACTCATACCGCATATCCTTCATCATGAATCTGTTTGGTCCATTTACATTCGCCTCAGTCATGGTGGAGTCAAAAGACATCTGCAGGCCATTCGAAGGCCTGCTTGCTTTTTGTTTTTCCCTTCTTGACATCTGTATTTGTGGTCTCCAATCTTTTCCGGTCCAAATCGACATTGTCATGTGCATCAATCTCTCGACGGGGTGCTGCAATTCTATTGTTGGCTAGGATATCCTTGCGCAGGCCACTAGCCTCTGGAAGTTTTGGAATCGGCGGTACATCAACAGAAGGAACAATACTGACAGCGTCCCTTCCTCCGTCGTCCTGTCCAGCAGTCTTTCCGGTACTCAATTCCCGTCCGGTGTAGGTGATACCTAAAGAGGACATGGGAGGAGGTGGAGAGGTAGAATAATGACCTTTCCGTGAGATACGAGTATTGTTTGCCGGCGAAGCTGCCTTCCTGCTTAGGACCACTCGGCAGTCTTCTGGTGATTTAGTTCTACGACCTGAGTGTTTGGCCCCGATTGGTTCTGCTCTGAACAATTTTGGTTCTGGATCGACTTTCTGAAGCTTCCGAGGTCGACCTGGCCCTCTTTTTAGGATGGCTGGGTTAGAAGCTTCAGAGCCGTTGTCATCATCCGTACCCGAAGTAGGTTTGTATCTCCCTCCGTCATCAGCATCACCAACGCCAATGCTCTTTCTTTTCTTCGGCGTTTGTCTTGTTGGCGTCAGGTCCAAAATTTCCTGATGAGTATCATCAATAGCATATTCGACCCGCCTGCCTTCGGCCATCTGAAGGTCCAATTTTGAAATATCATGTCTTTCTTCTGTTACATTTGATCCTACCAAAACATTCTCAAAAGCAGAAGTGCCAGAAGTTTCCGATGAGGTATTAATCAGGTCTTTGCTCTCTGGTTTATGTACTTTGCCATTCGGAAATTCAGAGCTTGTCCGGTTATCGATTGTTATAGCCCTCCCAACTCCAACAGCAGTACCAGCATCGCCAAGGTCGGATTCAGGTGCCGAGTATGCGCTGAGCAAACGTTCAGAGGGAAGAGAAGCTAAGGCACCCGGAGTGAACCGCGACCTGTTAATCCATACAGTTTTAGGAGCAACTGGCTCTCCTAACGCTTCAGCGAGTTGGCGACGAGCAGCTTCGAGCTTTCCCTCCAGGTCACTGACCCTTTTCACCAACTTTTGTTGCTTCTGGAGATCCTTGCGCGACGGTAATCGTCGAAGAGCTTGAGGACCAGTCGAGGTCTCACCTGCCTGTAGCGTCGGTTCTCGGTTCTGAGAGGATGAATTTCTCAAGGGCGCTAATAATTCAGAAGTTGGACTCTCACTACGCGCGATGGACCCTATGCTTGGAGGGTCCAAGAAGATTCGACCGTATCTCTTCTCCTCTATCCTAGTCTCAATAGTGCCTGGTCCGCTTCGATATGTAGTATCAATCCTAGAAGCACGACTTTCAAAGTCTACCCCTGAGTCATGCTTGCTGAGAGGTGTACTTTTGTCCCGAGTATTAAAGCGAGTTTCATATGTAGAGCCTCTTAGCTGCCCGGTGCGTTTTAGTTCTTTGTAGATCTTCTCAGCTTTCTCATGGCGCTCTCTCAGAATTCTTTTCTCTTGACTGTCTTCCTCCTGCTGTTTGGGCCAGATCTTCCAACTTGACGGATTGAATGCAGCTGCCACGGACTTTCCAAAGCGGAAAATGCTAGACGGCCGCAATACCTCTGATTTGTCATTAGCTACCGATATCGCCACAGATTGATTTGTATGATGTGTGGATCCATTAAGCTGAGCCTTCGTCTGAGTATTACCGTAGAGGTTCTGTTCAGCTTCAAACTGCTCCCGGGGTTGCTCAGAATCATCGATATACGATGGGTGTGGCTTCTGGCTTGCTCTATCATTCATGCTTCCCTCGACGAACTTTGACGGCCGTGGCTGCGCAGATGCATGTTGGACAGGGGATGCGGAATTCAATGTATCATATCGATCACGCAGAGCGACACGAGGGTTGGAGGGTGCTCCATTGCCCGAAGTGATGCGCCTCAGAGGCCAATCGCTGGTCCTAGAACGCTTCTCGGCTCGGGACTCATAATCCCCATCATCTTCTGGGCATATTCTCACGACTCCGTCCTCAAGAGGAACAAACGGAACTCTATTATCCGGGATGTGTGACAAGATCAACCCATCCTTATTGTTCAGAGTCGGGTCTCGACGCCCGCCGGCCTGAGATATCGCTGATCTGTCATGAAAGAGCCTCTTTGTGCCCGGTCTTGGTTCATCCGGAAGAGTGGACACAGGGATTTCAGCCATCATAACGCGTGTTCTCGCCTTGTCGAGCAAGATCTGGTGCAGGCGTTAGCCAGCTCAAACAAGCAGGGGGGGCCTAGAAAATTATAAAAATAAGGAAAAGGAAAAGGAAAAAAATAAAGTGACAAGAAAGAAACTACAAACCTGGTGTGTCTCTGTCGCTCCACTGCTTGAGATTGACATGAACGCTCAGGCTGTAATCCCAAGCTAGATACGCCCTGTAGCTTCGAGAAAGCTATCAGGAAACGGATAGTGATTAAGGCGAGCTTCTGCAGATACGTGAAATGCTTTCTTTCTAGGAACAAAGGTTGTTGCCAAAGGATAAATTATTCCAGGTTTGCTGCAGGTAAGGTTTTGTGGCTGCTTTGGTTTCCGAATTGCGTTTCGTCAGTGCCGGTGCAAGTACTGTAAACAAACGCTTAATCTTAAGCGAGCCAGCTCAGGGGTCGGGGTAAGTTAGCCCGATCGCCCCCAAATAACAATCAATTCAATAGAGCATGATCAAAGCACCCTCGGCCTTTCTTCGGGCCTACCATTAGTTCTAGGTACCTTTGGTCAGCACTCTACGAATACTGCTCTTACCAGGTCTTGATTTTTGCTTTGTAGGATATACGATAGCAGTAACAGCTCGCCGGCACGTAAATCAGGATCGAGAAACTTGAAACAAGCTAGTTAGTGTAGTATGAATCATGATCAACCGGGATGTAGAAAGGGTTAATGGAACGAATTTCCCGAATATCTTTAATTGCTCTCGGCACCCCCTTAACTAGCTACGATATTCATATGCTATTCCAAGGAGATTCCCTAAAGTACACAATGACCTCAAGCCAGTGGTTTTAAGTAACCATCTGTTCGTCCACGAAGCTGAAACAAGGGAACTCAGGAGGGTCTGACGCAAAACGGGACACAAAGCCACCATCATTCTAGAAGGTAGAGTTATATGTATAGATAGATGCTTTTCGCAAAGAGATATAGAGATGATGTCTTGATCACAGGTGTCTGCCTATCAAGTAGTATGAGCTCAGATCGTGAAAAACCGTAACGCCGTATTGGATAGTGTAGAACAGTTAGAAAAAATATCTCTGGTGTTGTGAAGCGACCTAATGCATCGTTGAGAAATGAACGAATGGAGTGAATCACTGTGGAATCTCGCCAACCCAAAAATACCCTATTACATCCTCCTACATGGCGCGGAATCTATAGAGCTTGGAGGCCGAGGGTAGGACCACTACTCCAGAGCTGGCAGCTCGCGAGAATAACTGGTGCCGTCTGCGCGCTTATATTGCATCCTGAGCGCTTCGATTGAGACGGAGTCGTCATCATCATCAGGAGTCGCCGTCGAGCCTTGTGCCTGGTGGGAGCTTGAGGGACGCATGCCATTATGAAGGGGTTGTGTGAATGAAGCCGAGCTGAAAACAGTGTCGAACGGACGCTTGCCACTGCGAGCGAGTTCAGGTACAGCAGGAGGAGGCGTCGGTGCCGGGTATTGGCCATATGTTGGAGGCCGTTCCTGATAGCTAGGGCTTGGCAGTGCTGGCGCCATTCGAGCGGCTGAAGAAAGTGGCCCTGCAGGTGATGACAGGCTTTCATATTTCCGCTCGAGAGGTGGCATCTTGATGGGGGCGAGATTAAGTTGTTGCGAGGCCGGGGTGTGAGATCGAGGTGGATAATGTTGATATGAAGATCGATTATAGTTCTGATCAGCAGGGGGGTACTGGTTACCGGATGGTGGAGGAGCCGAAGGATACGAAACTGAAGCCCGCCGGTGTTCGGTGTCGTAGTTCTCTCTCTGAGCTGGATACTGACTAGAGTAAGGCTGTTTCTCGGGATAATTGTAGCTGGAAGACGTGGGTGGTTGGCGATATGGTGGGGCTTGATTGAACGATGACTGTGCAGGCTGGTATGACTGCTGACTCTGGGTTGGCTGCGCTGGAGGTGCCGGCTGAGAGAATTGTGGCGCCTGGTATTGTGAACCCGAGGAGCCGCCAAAAGACAGATAACCAGAGGATCCAGATTGTGGTGTAATGGGTGATGGGGCATGGGCATAATTGGAAGAATACGGCTGCTGTGGATAGCCCACTCCGGATTGACGACGTTGTGCCTCCGGGACAAAAGGTTGTCTGTCATCGCTCGAATTGCTTAACGAGCGTTGGCGTGCATAAGGATCATGAATAGAATCTGG
>Ga0335072_10003598_pt1 | contig 23257 bp, 20 predicted proteins | sample Lox_Sample_21_FD_206725 | JGI IMG/M metagenome (GOLD analysis project Ga0335072, IMG submission 206725) | Soil microbial communities from Loxahatchee National Wildlife Refuge, Florida, United States - Lox_Sample_2.1 | ecosystem: Environmental > Terrestrial > Soil > Wetlands | place: USA...
GACATTTGGGGGGACGGCCAAGCCAATCCCGTTTCCATGGGTTATCTTCCGTCCGACACGGTGCAGTACGGCGAGACGCAGTTCAATTTTCTCGGTATCTACAACACTCTGAAACATGCCTTCAGCTCCATCGGCAACGCGCAAGCTTCCACCAGCAACGCTTTGGAACAAATGGCGCAAACCCGTTTGGGCATGCCGCTTCCCGAGGCGTTAAACGTCGTCACCGGAGAGATCGCCTGGATTCAAACCAGTCCTACACTCGACGACAGCCAGAGAGTCTATCTTTTCGGTCTGCGCAATAAGCCCGACGCCCTTAAACTCACCCGTACTATCATGGGCGATCAGGTCACTTCCGAACGCAACGAAGGTGACACCACATTTCTGAAAATCTCCCTGCATGGCGGACAAAGCTCTGCCGGCCTGGCGCAGTGGAATTTCTATTACCTCGCCATGACTCCCAACGTGCTCTTCGGCGCCTCCAAAAACGACACCCTTCGCAAATACGCGACACTAACCACCGGTGACCCCGATCCTGCGCAGCTCAAAGGATTGCTCGCCGCTCGTGCACTGCTCCCGCAAAAACTCAACGGCTTCTCCTATTTCGATTTTCAGAAAGTCGACTGGCCCGGGTTGCAGGCAAAATGGGTAGCCGAAGCCAGGAAAGCCGCGCAAACCGCGAAGAGCACCGACGCCAGCAATTCGAGCAAGAAAATGGCCGACTGGCTCACTCAAGTCAATCCCGCAGTCTTTTCCCGCCACCTCCACACCATGTCCGGCGGTTCCTGGAAGGATGCCAAGGGAGTTCACCTTGACGATTGGCTGGATTAGCGTTCGTCAGTATCCTGCCGGCGTGTTCCAGCCCAGCGCGGGAGATGCGTCACAATCGGTCCCGTGGCATCTCGTGTGTCTCTTCGCAGGTGCCTTGGTGTTTTTCGGACTGCTCGCTATTTCGGTTCAGGCCCAACAACAATCCGTCGCACCTCCTCAAGCCATTCAGGTCGACGTGAGTCGGGTCGACGTCGGGGTCATCGTGACCGACGCCAAAGGTAATTTCGTCGAAGGTCTGCAGAGCAACGATTTCCAGATTTTCGACGCCGGCGCGCCTCAGCCCATCACCGATTTCGCACCCGTGGATGCGCCTGCGCAAGTCTTGCTGCTTCTCGAAGCCGGCCCGGCGGTGTACATGCTCTCTGATTCTCATCTCTTCGTGGCCAGCGCCCTGCTCGCCGGCCTTTCTCCCGGCGACCGCGCCGCCATCGTCGTCTACAACAATGCCCCCACAACGGTGATGAACTACACCAACGACAAGGGCAGCGTCCAAGGCGCCTTGAGCACCATTCAATTCACGCTCGGCTTTGGCGATCTGAACTTAGGCCAGAGTCTCTCCACCGTGCTTGATTGGCTCACGCGCGTTCCTGGCAAAAAATCCATCGTGCTGGTTTCCAGTGGCGTCGACACTTCCCCGTCCGCCGTCATTCAACCTCTCGTCACTCGACTCCAAACCGGAGATGTGCGCATTTTCTGCGTCTCCATGAGCGGCCCTTTGCGCAATCCCAAAAAAGGCACCAAGCAGCAGCGCCGCCAATCCGAACAGGCTTTCTCGCAGGCCGACGCTTGGCTCCAGACGCTCGCACAAGCTAGTGGAGGCCGCGCCTACTTTCCCGAAAACGCCAAAGCCTTCCAGGAAACTTACGCGCAGATCGCGCAACTCGTCCGCCACGAATACAGCCTGGCGTTCGCCCCTCCCAAGCCCGACGGCGCCATCCACCCCATCGACGTAAAAGTAGTCCCCCCCGCCGGCAGCCCCAACGCCAATCCTTCCACTTTTCGCGTAGATCACCGCCGAGCCTACGTCGCCCCCAAGCCCCCAGGCCAGTAGCTCCAGCTTTCCGCTGCGCTCCTATGTCGCGGGTGAAGCCGCGCCCAGCAGGGGCAAGGCAAGACACAGACTGAAAAGCCTGTGCTACAGGGTTGCCGGGGGTACCCTGTTTTTTGTAGATATATCAAAAGGAAGGGGTTGCCGGAGAGGTTGTGCGGAGATATGTCAAACAAAAGGGGTTAGGCGCAAAACTGAGGGATAGCGGGTTATGACTACCGGAAATTGTGCGGGATGCCCGCCGACCCCCTCCCCCCCCTTTTTCTGTAACTGTTGACTTAAAAGGGGCTTAGCGATGCGCCGGAGCTAAGTGTTGACTTGAAAGGTAGTTAGTTAGGAAAAGGGATCCGTGAACGGAGATCCGTGACCGGGAGGTTGATTTTCAAAGAACGGCAGACGCGGAAGGACGCGCCGAGCCAGTGCCGGACTAGCTATACCAAGCAAGTTAGTTTACTATATAGCAATCAGAATAGCAAGGAATATTTCAGTAAACACCTCAGCCGTGCAGTAAGTGAGGTGAATGCAAGCCGGCTTTGGAGTTTATGTGAGACTAACAAACACGCCCTCAGGGGCTAAAGCCGCACTGATTCCGCGCCAGCTATGGCACGGCTGAAGCCGTGCCCTGACGAAAAACAGGAGTTTTCACGCGGACTCGTTGCGGCCGCTCGCAGGTTCAGCTCCGACAAATTCCCGCGAAAAAGGAAAATCCGTCATTCCGCCTGCCCCGAGCAAGAGCGAAGGGAGCGGAGTCCGCGGAGCGAGGAATCTCTCCGCCTCTTCCGTCTCTCCGGGCTGGAGCAGACGGCAGAAGATTCTCCCTAAACTTCAGGTTCCGAAGGATGGCATTTCATTTGCTCAATGTTCTGATTGTAGAATGCGAACGGTGGACCGCATGGGACCTTATTTACAAGGTGACTTCGTCAAGTTCGAGGTTGTTGACTCGAAATCCGGTGATGTTGAGTGGGTGTGGTTGATAGTCGACCATAGCGATGATCAGAACCAGCTTATTTTTGGTAGGTTAGACTCCGAACCTGTTGTTGTGGGGGGAATAAAGCGGGGACAGTCCCTGGCGGTAAGTTACCAGCTCTAGACGGCGGCCTACCTGGCTGCCTTTTTTCGTCGCATCTCTAACTCCTGATCCTCTCTCATCTCTTTCACAAGTCGTGTGACGACTCTTGTCAGATGGTCTTTGGCTCGGAGTCCAGGCCACGGAAGTTTATCGCATTCGAGGGTTGGTTTTCTCGTGCCGGTTCGCCGCGATCTTTTACTCATTAGGGGATCCTTCATCCGCTTGTGATGTTCTAGTCTAGAACATTTTCGACTGCCATAAAAGGTACGCTCTCGGCGTGGCAAAGAAGCGCCATCGGAAGAACATGATCGGTCGGCGACTGGCGGAGGCCCGCGAAAAAAGTCGACCATTCCTCACACAAGATGCGCTTTCTGGGAAACTGGCCCGAGTGGGAATCCAGCTGGATCGAGCAGCAATTGCAAAAATTGAGAATGACCTCCGTTACGTCCTCGACTATGAGCTAAAGGCCATCGCACAAGTGTTAGGAGTCGACGTCAACTGGCTACTTGACGGGGACGAGCAATGAAGGACGCGTGTTACCAACTGCGTAGGGCGACACGTCGTGCGAAATCGGATGTGGCGAACAAGCTTGTGAGCATGTTCCTGCACGAACTGAGTCGAAGAATTAGCCAAAAGTGGGCCATTAGAGTTGATGGAGAGGAGTACGAAGAACTCGTCCGAGCCGCCTTTTGCAATCGGTGTCCTTATTGTTCAGCGGATCTGAGCGCGACCGTGCCTGTAATTGAACACCTGGATGGGCTGAACCGGTTGCGTTCGGGGCTTCATGTTCCAGGGAATGTGCTTGTAGCGTGCAAACGGTGCAATTCCGAGAAACGCCGCGATGACTCGCTAAGAGTTCTCTCTCTAGCTAACACAGGGTGGGAGTCTTTCTTGTCCCACAACGGGACTCGCTGTGAATCATCCTGCCTCAGCTGTCGTTACTGGGAAGGGATTTGGCCTGACGAGTTGGAGAGAACGACTAGACTTGCTGGCAGCCTCTCCCGAATTCGCAGTTTCCGAGAGCGTTTCACGGAATTTCAGAGGGTTTTACCGACAGTGTCGCAGGCTCTTCCAGAGGTGTTGACCAAGCTCTACTCAGACTGCCAAATATTTGCGGAATCCGAAATCAGGTCGCTGCTTGAGCGGGTCGAAACATCTTTGATCAATTCCCGATAGTCCGCTACCTCAACAGAGTTACGCCTTCGTCAGTGACGTGCCTTCTCTTTCCTCGTATTTGAGAACGACCACACGCTCTTTACATCTTGTTTGGCACGGTAAGTAGGGGATTGCGTTCCGGATAAGAACACTCTTATCAGAGTTTGTGCGTTGGCGAACAAAAAAAATGAGCAGGCGGGTGGTGAGTGAGAAAAAGAGTGGCCCACCCTTTGCAGACGGCGCCCTTCGTTCCTCAGGGCAAGCAAAGGGTAGGGCACCCTGGAGCACCTAAGGCTGCGCCACCCGCCTTTTTAAGTTGCGACGTAAAACGCAGCGAAAAACTAACGGCCCGCCTTAGAACGAGGGCCCTACAAGAGCGCAGGGTGAAAGGCCTCACCCCTGGAAGGGGCGAGCTACCGGGTGCGGCGATTTGGGCTGGAGGCAAGACGCGACGTTGGAAAAAGCGGCAGCAAGCTGCCGCACTCCAAGGCCCCAGGTGGGCCTACTCGAAGTCTTTCATCACTCGGGCCATGTCGCGCAAGCGTTCGTCCACGCGTGCAAATACGGTTCCCTCTTCAAAGCGCCCGCTGCCGTTGCGATTTCCTGCGGGCGTGCCCGTGAGCAATTCGATGCCCTGCTCCACGCGCGCGATGGGCCAAATATGAAACTTGCCGGCGCCCACCGCTTCCAGCAAATCGTCGCGCAGCATCAAATCGTCGACGTTCGACGCTGGAATCATCACGCCTTGCGTCCCCGTCAATCCCTCGATCTGGCAAATATCGAAGAAGCCCTCAATTTTTTCGTTCACTCCGCCGATGGCCTGGATGTCTCCGCCCTGGTTCATCGAGCCAGTCACCGCGATATCTTGCCGTAGCGGCAATTCGCTCAAGGCCGAGAGCAGCGCATAAATCTCCGTGGAGCTCGCGCTGTCCCCATCGACACCCGAGTACGACTGCTCGAAGCAGATGCTCGCGGTCAGCGTCATCGGCTTATCCTGCGCAAACGCCGAGCGCAAATATCCAGAAATGATGTGCATACCTTTGTCGTGGAAGCGACCGCTCAGATTCGATTCGCGCTCGATGTTGATCAGCCCGGCCTTGCCCAAACCCACGCTTGCCGTGATCCGCACCGGCTTCCCAAACGCGTACCCGCCAATCTCCAGCACGCTCAGCCCATTCACTTGACCGACATGCGACCCACTGAGGTTCACCAGCAGCGTGCCTTCTTCCATCATTTCGCGGATGCGGGTCTCCACCAGGTTGTGCCGCTCCACCTTCGAGGCAATGGCCTTGCGCACATGCGCCGCGCGCACCACAGTTTCTCCCGCAGCCACTGTGGCGTAGTGCGCCTCGCGCGCCAAATCCGCAATGTCCACAAAGCGCGCGGTCACCTTGTTCCGGCGGCCCGCCCGGCGCACGCCATATTCCAGAATTGCCGCAAAGGCGCCGCGGTCAAACGGAAAGAGATTCTCCTTCTCACTCAGCGTCCGAATCCGCCCGGCGTACTCCTCAATCACGCCGTCGCTCATGGCCATCTCTTCGTCGAACTCCACGCGCACCTTGAAAATTTTGCGGAAATCTTCTTCGTATTCGTAGAGCAGTTCGTACAGATTGCGATCCCCAATCAGAATCACCTTCACATTGATTTCAATCGGCTCCGGCTTCAGCGCCGTGGTGGTAAATGGATAGAACGTCTCGAACGGCTGAATCTCCAACCGGTTATGATTCAAGGTGCGTTTCAGCGCGCGCCACACGCCCGGCTCGGACAACGCTTCCACCGAGTACATAATCAAAAAGCCACCGTCGGCCCGCAGCAGCGAACCCGCGCGCAAATCCATAAAATCGCTGGTCCAACCGCCGCGCGCATCGTAAGCACGCTGGATGGTCCCAAACAGATTCGTGTACGTGGGCGTAGTTTCAAAAATGACCGGCGAGGTGTCTTCGTGGTTGTGCGCCAGGATCACGTTCACGCCGTATACCCGGAACGGGTCGCGCTCCGGCATTGGCCCTTTCTGCAGTGATTCCACGGGATCCTGCTGGTGTTCCTCTTCCCCTTCGCGCTCCTTGAACGGCCCCAGATTATCCAGCAAGTGATGCCGTACTTCTTCCAGATATTCCGTGACGCTGTGGCCCGGATATTTTTCCTTCAGCTCTTCAATGACCCCGTCGACCAGCACGGAAGCTGCTTCCTGCTCCAAATAACTCAGCTCGCTGGCCAATTCGCGCGACAGCGTCAGGGTCTTGCGGTACACCACCGTAAATTCCTGGCGGAACTGCTCGTACTTCCGCTCAATCTCCTCGGCCACACCCGTTTCCAACTTTCCTTCGTGCACCATTTTGGTGATGTCTTCAATCGGCACCATCTGCCCTTCAAGCACCGGGAAAATTTCCGGGAGCGCGACCGCGCCCACCTGCATATGCCCCAAGGCAAATTGCTCTCGCGCGATTCGCCGCGTAAAATCGTCCATCAAATCTTTTTCCCGCACGGAAAATCGTTCCACAATCCGACCCTTTTGCCGCTGGAACGGTTCGCCTTCAAACACCTGAGGAATCCGCCGCCGCAAAAAATCAATGCCTGCCTGCATATCTTTCTTGAAATTGTTTGCGGAGCCTCGCGCCAGTATCAGCAATCGCGGCCGGTCGGGAATTTTGAAATTGTTCACGTAGCAGCGATCGAGGGAAGGCTTGGTCGCCGGATGCAGATCCTCAATCATCTGCGCAATGGTGCCGCCGCGGCTGGTTCCCGCAAGTCCACACACAAACGCGTTGTATCCGGGAGCCGAAAGCTCCACGCCCATCTTCAACGCGCGCAATGCGCGTTCTTGCCCTACGAACCCTTCGCGCTTTTGCGCCTGCGCCGTAGTTTCAAAAGGAATGCGCGACAATTCGCAGCGCCAACGCAGCTTGTCCGCCGCAAGCTCTTCCACTCTGGTCTCCGTCTTGATCGTCATTTCGCGCGTACTGTAGCACAGTTCAACCGCACCGGAACGGAAATGCCCCCGCACCTTTCGCTACCAGTTACGCCACCTCCTTCTGCAACTCTTCCTGGTGGTCCATATACACTCGCAAAATTCCCAACGCCGCCGCCACCACCGTCGGACCCACTACCAATCCTAGCAACCCGAACACGTTCAGTCCGCCCAGAATGCTGATGAACAGCAGCAAATCATTCAGCTTCGTGCGATTCCGCAGCAGCAGCGGCCTCACCAGATTGTCGGCCACGCCCGCCACGCCTCCGCAAATCGCCAGAACCACCAGCGCTTTACCCCAGTGTCCGTTAAGCCCGAGCCAGATCGCTGCCGGAAACCAGATCAGCGAAGAGCCTACCACCGGGATAATGGAACAAAACGCGATCAGCACTCCCAGGAAGACCGGCCCCGGCACTCCTGTAATCTCAAAGGCCAGTCCACCGAGCACTCCCTGAATCGCCGCGATCAGTAGGGCCACCGCCACGCTGGCAAAAATCAAGTCTTGCGACTCCTGCAACATGTCTTCCTGGATTTCCGGCTCAAATGGGATTAAATGCCGCACTGCCCGCATTATGTGTTTGCCGTCGCGGAACACGAAAAACAGCGCGAACAGCAGAATCAGCAGGTTCACGATAAATGCGAAGAGGTTCTTCACCAGCGAACCAATGCTTCCCGCCATAAACGATGCAATTCTCTCCGCGCCCTGTCGCAACGCCGCCAGCAGGTCGAAGCCCTGCATCGACTCTGGCAGATGACGCCGCAAACCGTTCAGGAAATCCTGAAGCACCCCTGTGCCGTTGGTGCTCAAGGTCTCCCGCACTCCGGCGCTCGCTTCAATGGCTTCCCGCGCCGCGTACACCATTACCATCAGCGCGGGCGCGATCAAGAGAAAGGTGACCCCCAAGGTACAGATCAGCGCGGCCCACGTCGGGGAAAAATGCTTTTCCAAATGTAAATAAACTGGATAGAAGAAAATGGCCAACACTGCCGACCATGCCAGAGGGATTAGAAATGGCGCGGCGATGAGAAAGACCAGATAACCCAGTAGCAGCAGCGCTCCGTAGGAAAGCACCGTTGCCAATCTGTCACTGGTTGTGGTGATTCGAGTTTCTGGCGTCATTCGCGTTATATAATCCTTGAAGTCCAGGCCATATGGAGCAGTTCCGTGCTCCGTGGGATGTCGCGCCGGCCGCCCAGGGGAAGCCACAAGTTCATGTCTTCGTCGAAAATCCCTTTTACGTATGAGCAGGCGCGTCTACTTGCTGTACTTTCTTTAATCAATTTTGTCAACTTCGCGGATCGCCAGGTACTCAATCCTTTGGTTCCGTTGCTGCGCCAGCATTTCAACGTGACCGATGCGCAGCTCGGCTCCTTGCAGTGGATTCTCCTTGTTGTGCTCGCGCTGGCCAGCATTCCCTCTGGCTGGCTTGCCGATCGCTTCAACGAGCCCAAAATCATTTCCGTGGGGGTACTGTTCTGGAGCCTCGCGGCGATTGCCAGCGGCCTGGCGCCGACGTTCGCTTTTCTTTTTGTGGCTCGCGGCTTGGTCGGTATTGGTGAAGCCGCTTATGCTCCTGCGGCCCAATCACTCATCTCCGACTCCTTTTCGAGAGAGAGCCGCGCAACCGCGCAATCCATTTTTGCGGCTGGGATGATCCTTGGCGGTGTCTCCGGCCTGGCGCTCGGCGGAATCATGGGCGAACGTCACGGCTGGCAGCATGCATTTTTCGTTGTGGGTATTCTAGGCGTAATTCCGGGCCTGACGGCACTGAAGCTCAAGGAACCTCAGCGACGCCCACGCTCGGAGGTTGTGCCGATCTTCGAACTTCTGCGAGTGCCCGCATTCGTAGCCATGATTGTGGCTGGAGTTTGCATCACATTTTCCAGCGTTTCGTTTGTCACCTGGGGAATTGACTACGCCAAAACCTACAAGGACTTCAGCACCAAGGAAGCTTCGCTCTCCCTAGCCGTGATTGCTCTTTTCTCTTCGGTGTTTGGCGCAATTTCTGGCGGCTACTTCGCTGATCGCCTGCAGAAAAAATTTCCCTACGGACGAGTGCTGGTGATGGCTCTCGCTTTTCTAGCCGCGGCGCCATTTCTTTTGCTGGCCATCCAAGCCGACGAAAAATGGATGGTGCTTGCCGGCTTCTTTGTCGCCATGTTCTTCCTGTCCTGGTATCACGGACCTACCACCGCCGTCATCCATGACCTGACACCGCAGCGCGCGCATGCGACCGCCATCGGTGTTTACATGTTCTCCACGCAACTGCTCGGCGCGCTGGGGCCGCTGCTCATCGGTAAAATTTCTGATATGAGCGACCTGCAAATCGGCCTGCAAGCGGCCACTGCCGTGATGGTTTTTGGGGCGCTGTTATTGCTGCTGGTGATCTATTTCGTTCGACGCGATGGTTTGCACCATCCGCACCTGGCCCAGTTCCGCGCTGAAGACGAAGCCGCGGCGATCGCCAAGCGGGCGGAATACTCCGCTGGGGTCTGAGCTTAGGAGCCCGGAAGAGAAGAGGAGCGGTGACCGCAGGGGAGATCAGGGACCGGTGACCAGGAACCGGGCTACCCTACTTAATGCCGGTAGCGGCGATCAAGCGCATCACTTCCTGGTGCGTCACATCGTATAGCGGCCGCTGGTCTTCTTCCTCCAGCCGCTCACGCAAATATTCCGCAGCCACGAAACTGGCTTCGCGATCGGTCAAATCCCGCCCGGTCTTTTCTCGAAAGTCCACAAAGGCCGTGTGCGCCAGCCCCACGATGTGTCCCACCCCATCCACATCAAATTTGGCATCGATGGTGTCGCTGTGCCGTGTGGCAATCGCATTCCAGATGTGCGAGAAGCGGCAATCGAAGACGTGCCCGGTCAGTTTCGATGTCACTTCAAACGCACCAATGAACTGGCTCATGGCGCCATTGTTGGCTAATACCGGCAGTGAAGGCACAAGAAGTTCCTCTTTCGTGGCAAAAGTCAGCCTAGTTAGTTTCCAATCTCCACAAGCCCCGTGTCAATGCCACCGCTGTCAGGAGGCCTTCGTCACAGGACGCCGGATCCCCGCTTCCGCCGACGTAATGTCCGTATACTTCAAGCCCGAGCCGGTATTGAACAGCACGACGCGATCCGTGGGCTTCAGGAAGCCGGTCTTCAGCAATTGGTCATACGCCGCGGTCGCCGCTGCTCCCTCTGGACACAAAAACACGCCTTCGTTCTGGGCCCAGTCCTTCAAAGAAACCAGAATCTGCTCATCCGGAATGGCGATGGCCAAGCCGCCGGATTCGCGCAAAATTTCCATCATGATGTAATCGCCATACGGCTTCGGCACACGCAGACCCGCAGCGAATGTCGCCGCGTCTTTCCACATCTCGCTTGCCTTTTCATGTTTTTCAAACGCGCGTACCACCGGAGCGCATCCCGCCGATTGCACCGCGATCATTCGCGGCCGCTTGCCGGGTTTTACCCAGCCCAACTCTTCCATTTCGTCAAACGCCTTCCACATCCCGATCAAGCCCACTCCCCCGCCCGTAGGATAGAAAACCGCTTCCGGATATTCCCAGCCGAGTTGCTCGACCAGTTCGTATCCCATGGTTTTCTTGCCTTCCACGCGAAACGGCTCCTTCAACGTGGAAACATCGAACCAGCCTTCTTCGTCTTTGCGTTCCGCCACGATTCGGCCGCAATCGGAAATCAGTCCGTCGACCAGCGTCACGTGCGCGCCGTACAGCACCGCCTCCACATAATTCGCGAAGGGCACATCCTTCGGCATGAAGATGTGCGCTTCCATTCCCGCCGCCGCCGCATACGCCGCCAACGCGCCCGCGGCATTCCCCGCGGAGGGCGCCGCCAATTTCTTCAAGCCATAATGCCGGGCCATAGTCACAGCCATGGCCATGCCGCGCGCCTTGAAACTGCCCGTGGGATTCGCGCCTTCTTCCTTCAGAAACGCGTTGCGATGCCTCCGGCTTTGCAGAAACGGTGTCCAGCCTTCGCCGAGCGTCACCGGCAACGCATCGGGGAGCACTGACTTATACCGCCACATGCCACGCCAGGGTTGCTGTGAAGCCGTGTGTGTAACCTCCTCACGGTGATCCGCGCCCCGTACCGGGCCTAATTCATAGCGAACGTAAAGGGAGCCCGCACACTTTGGGCAGACATTCTGCGGCGAATCCGCCGAGATGCAATGGTGGCAACGCGAACATTCAAAATGCACGATTTTAGCCATGTTGGCACGATAGCAGCGCGACCAAACATTCATCAAGTAACTACATCACATTGCTTCTAATAGCCGCCCTTGCGACTCTACCCAGACACGCTATGATGACGCCAGCCAAGTCTCACACGGTCTCCAAGGATCAACCATTTGCCCGGCGATTCTGCCAAATCCAATTCGCTCCCCATCCTTGCGGGCTTACTACTTTTCGCCCTAGGCGCGTCACTGCTGGCGTTCTTTCCCAAACATCTGTGGATTACGTTTCTGCGCTGGCTGGGCCTGCTGCTCCTAGCGTATGCGGGCTGGCGAAAACGTTCTCTCACCTTCTGGATCTTCTTCTCCATGCTCCTCGGTCTGGAGGTTGGTCTCGACTGGCCGGGATTCGCCGCGCACCTTCGCATTCTGAGCGACATTTTTCTCCGACTCATCAAGCTGATCGTCGCTCCTCTGATTCTCGGCACGCTGGTCACCGGAATCGCCGGCCACGGCAACATTCGCAAAGTTGGCCGGATCGGGCTGAAAGCCATAATCTATTTCGAAGCGGTAACCACCATTGCACTCTTCCTTGGCGTCGCGGCGATCAATCTCACGCGCGCCGGTGTGGGTCTGACTTTGCCCGCTATCTCCAGCGAGCAGGTTCCGCAAAATCTTCCTCCCTTGAAGTGGGACGACTTCCTGCTGCACGTTTTCCCCGAAAACATAGTGAAAGCCGTCGGCGACAACCAGATTTTGCAAGTCGCGGTGTTTGCCATTCTCTTCGGGATCGCCTTAACGCTGGTCCCCGAAAGAACGCGCCAGCCTATGCTCAGCCTCGCCGAATCGCTCACGCAGACCATGTTTCGTTTCACCAACATCGTCATGTACTACGCGCCCATAGGTGTAGGAGCGGCGATGGCTTACACGGTCGGCCATCTCGGTATCAATATTCTGTTGCCGCTGGGCAAACTGGTTCTCACCGCTTATGGCGCGCTGCTAACTTTTCTCCTGTGCGTGCTTCTGCCCATCGCGCTCCTTGTGCGTCTACCCGTGGCTCGTCTGCTGAAGGCCATCGCGGAGCCCGCTACCATCGCCTTTGCCACCAGTTCCTCCGAGGCTGCTCTTCCCCGCGCCATGGAATCTATGGAGGCCTTTGGCGTGCCGCGCGAAATTGTGGCCTTCGTTATCCCCGCAGGCTACAGCTTTAATCTGGATGGCTCTACGCTGTATCTCGCGCTTGCTTCCATCTTCGTGGCGCAAGCAGCTGGTATCGCCATGAGTTGGCCGCAGCAACTGTTCATGGTTTTCACGCTGATGCTTACCAGCAAAGGTGTAGCCGGCGTTCCCCGCGCCGTGCTGGTCGTTCTGCTCGCCACCGCCGGTTCCCTCCATCTGCCCACTGAGCCGATCTTTCTGATTCTCGGTGTCGACGCGCTCATCGACATGGCCCGCACTTCCGTCAACGTTACTGGGAATTGCCTGGCCAGTGCGGTAGTCGCCCGCTGGGAAGGGGAGTTGGTCCAGTCCGATTCCGCCTGATTCTCTTCAAGGGAGGACGGGAATTTGTGACTGGACGAAAGAGGCCCGCCTCAGAAGGCGGCCCCTACAAAAGCTGTACAGCCACTTTTCGCGAATCTCGCCATCTACGCTAAAATTGTAAGGATATGATCTCTGTCGACGATGTCACTATGCGCTTCGGCTCGCGCATCCTGTTCGAGAACGTGACCACCACGTTCATCGATGGACGCCGCTACGCCATTTCCGGTCCCAATGGCGCTGGGAAGTCCACCTTTATGAAAATTCTCACGGGTGAGCAGGAGCCCACCAGTGGAAACGTGACCAGGCCCAAACGCATCGGCATCCTGCGCCAGGACCAGTTTGCTTACGACCAATTCCGCGTCATCGACACGGTCATCATGGGCAACGCCACGCTGTGGAAGACCCTCGAAGAGCGCGACGCCCTCTACGCCAAACCTCACGATGAGCTCACGGACGACGATGGCATGCGTCTTGGCGAACTCGAGGGCATCGTCGGCGAGGAAGGCGGCTACACTGCGGAAGCCGATGCCGGCGTGCTGCTCGATGGCCTGGGCATCGACGCTTCCCTGCACGAGCGCAAAATGGGCGAGTTGCAAGGCGGACAGAAGGTTCGCGTGCTCCTCGCGCAGGCACTTTTCGGGAATCCTTCTGCCCTGCTGCTCGACGAGCCCACCAACAACCTCGACCTCGATTCGGTGCACTGGCTGAAAGAATACCTTTGCGAGTATCACGGCGTGCTCATCGTCATCTCGCACGATCGCCATTTCCTCAACAGCGTATGCACGCACACCGCCGACATCGACTACCAAACCATCATCATGTACCCCGGCGGCTATGACGACATGGTGCTGGCAAAGACGCAAATCCGCACGCGCATGGAAGCGGACAACGCGGTGCGCGAAAAGAAAATCGCGCAACTGAATGACTTCATCGCGCGCTTTTCCGCCGGTACGCGTTCCGCGCAAGCCACTTCCCGCAAGAAGGAAGTCGAGCGCCTGCAAACCTCCGAACTCGCCAAGTCCAACATTCAGCGGCCGTACATTCGCTTCCAGTTCGAGACCCCTTCCGGGCGCGTGCCGCTGGAAGTGAAGAAGCTTAGGAAGTCCTACGGCGAGTTAAAGGTGTTTGATCACTTCTCCGCGCACATTACCCGCGGCGAAAAAATCGCCCTGACCGGGCGCAACGGCGCCGGCAAAACCACCATGCTCAAGTCGCTGATCCGCAACGCCGGTAAGTTCATCGGCGATTCGGAGCGCGAGTTCATCATCGATCACGGCACGGTCGCGTGGGGCCACGAAGTTTCCGTCGGCTATTTTCCGCAGGATTTCACGTACACGATCGACAAGAGCAAGGGCATGAACGCCCTCGAATGGCTCTGGCAATTCAAGCCCGATGCCACGCAAGAAGAGATCCGCGGCTTCCTGGGTCAGATGCTGTTCAGCGGTGATGATGCGCTGAAGCCCACTTCCGGGCTTTCCGGGGGCGAGCAGGCGCGCCTGATCTTCTGCCGCTTGATGATTCAGAAGCCCAACTTCCTGGTGCTGGACGAGCCCACTAACAACCTGGACCTCGAGGCTATCAATGCGCTCAACATCGCGCTGCAGAAATACGACGGCACGGTTTTGCTGGTGACGCACGATGAAGACGTGCTCGACGAAGTAGCCACGCGCATCTGGCATTTCCATGCCGGTAAAATCGAAGACTTCAAAGGCACCTACGAAGACTTCCAGCACGACGCGGCTAAGAAGGCTGCGCCAGCTCCGCGGTCAAGCCAAAAAGCTATAGCCCCAAAATTCCGCTGAACAACCGGTAGCACAGGCTCTAAGTTTGCGGAAAAAGTCGAAAGGCAGTTCCTCTGGGGCTGAAGCCCAATTGATTGCCAAGCATTTATGTCGGAGCTGAAGCTCCGACCCCTAAGTGCCAAGCACATTTTTCCGCAAGCTGTCTAGCCTGCCAGCAAGATAGCCCGACGCATGAGACGGGACACAGCCGGAACGCTCGAAAAGGATACCTCGATCGCTTCGTTCTGAATGACGAAGAACTCTTGTGAGCTGACAGGCTGAACAGGTTGCGGAAAAAGTCCAGAACTGAGCGTTTTCGTGGCACAGGCACTCTCGCCAGTGCTGATTTTGCTGCATTTGGCTCGAGTGCACAGACAAGAGTGTCTGTGCCACGGGAGTTTTCCCGCAGGCTGTGAAGCCTGTGCTACAGTTTTACCGGGCCACAGCCACCGGCGCGGCGATCTGCTCGTAGCTTTTGATCGCGCCGCCCACCGAGGCTCCGGGGGTGTGCCGGTGTCCCTGATCGATTAGCACTTTATCCAGCGCCGCGAGCAATTGCAGGATGAACTGCTTCTGGCTGCAGTAACCCATGGTGCCGAGCCGCCAGATCTGGCCCTTGGTCGCGCCAATGCCGCCGGCAATTTCAATGTTGAATTCGTTCAGAAGCTGGTTGCGCACTTTCAGGTCGTCGATGCCCGCCGGAATCTTCACTGCGGTCACGGTCACCAAGCGATCCTTCGGCTTTTCCACGAACATCTCCAGGCCCATCGCCTCGACGCCGGCCACCAGCGCCAACTGATTCACGCGATGCCGCTCCCAACGCGCTTCCAGCCCTTCTTCCAACAGAATGCGCATGGCCTCGCGCAACGCATAAATCAAGGAAATTGGCGGCGTGTGATGGTACAAGCGGTCCTTGCCCCAATAATTCATCGCCGTGGTCAAATCGAAATACCAGCTCTGCACTTTGCTCTTGCGCGCGCGAAACACTTCTTCGGCCCGCGGGCTCACGGTTATCGGGGACATGCCCGGCGGCGCGCTGATGGCTTTCTGCGACCCACTAAAACAAATGTCGATGCGCTGCTTGTCTACGTTTACCGGCACGGCCGCGAGCGAAGCTACGGTATCGACCACCAGCAACGCGCCGCACTCGTCTGCCACCTTGCGGATCGGATCAATCTCGGTGACCACACCGGTCGAAGTCTCGCCCTGCGCGAATCCGATCATTTTGATCTTGCGGCCCTTGGCTACTTTGCGAATATCTTCCGGATCGATGGGCTTGCCCAGCGGCGCTTCCACCAGATGCACCTTTGCAGGAGTGCGTTGCGCAATCACGTACATGCGCTCGGAAAACATTCCATTCACACCGCAAATGGCCTCTTCGCCTTCTTCCAACGAATTCAGCACCGAGGCTTCGATGCCGCCGGAACCCGACGACGATAGCGGAAAGGTGATGCGGTTCTCGGTCTGAAACACCTGCCGCATGAGCACCTGGGTCTCTTCCATACAGCCGCGAAACCACGGGTCAAGATGCCCGACGATCGGCGTGGCCAACGCGCGGTACACCCGCGGGTCGATTGAGCACGGCCCCGGGGTCATCATCAAGCGAGTGGGCGGATTAAGTTCTCCAATGTGTTGGGTCATGGGAATTCCCTTTCAGGGGTCCTTTGCGGACCATTGAGGACATCCCGCCTTGGTGTACTCGGGGAAAGCGCGGGAGTACCGCGGGATAAGGCTAGTGTGGCTCCCCAAGGCGCCCCGCGCAACGGTCAAATTGGCTGGAAGCAATGGAACGGGAGGGGCAGAGTCCCTGCAGACGGGGAGTTGAGGGCCGAAATCAAGGCTAAAACAGGGCCGAATTGGACTTCAATTCACTTCGGTCGTCGCCCGATGCTGAATGGCGAACCGCAACAATTCCGAATTCGTTTTCACTCCCAATTCCCGCATGATGCGGTACTTGTGAAACGCCACTGTGCGCGTTGCCACGTGCAAAATCCGGGCCGCTTCTTTCATGGTGTAGCCGCGGCCGAGCAACTGCAGAACTTCGCGCTGCCGCGTGGTCAAGACGGGTCCCACTTTCTTGCCGACCGCCGCATACCGCGCTTCCGTCAACGCTTTCTCTAGCGCCGGCGTGACGTACTTTTGCCCGCGCAGCACCGCGCGAATCGCGCGCGGCAATTCCGGCCCCATCGACCGCTTCAGAACATAGCCCGACGCCCAAGTCTTCAGCGCCTCGTCTGCGGTCGTGCCGTTGTCGTTCACCGTGACCACCACAATTTTAACGAACGGAAACGCTGCTTTCAGTTCCGGTCCCGCGTCCAAGCCGCCCACTCCCGGCAGGTACAGATCCAGCAACACCACGTCTGGCTTCATGGTCCGCGCCATCTTCAATAGCATTTCCCCGTCGCCCGCCACACCGACCACTTCGAATTCCGGCTCCAGCAATTTCGTGAACGCCTCGGCTACCAGCCCGTGATCTTCTACCAACAACACGCGCGCCTTCCCCACCGCATCCTCCCTGCACCATCGCACCATGGCCCAACCGCAGTCTCAACCGCGGCCCAGAATCATACCAAACCCGAGCTCCACATGCGTCCAGTGCCATGCGTTTCACACCGTGCGGAGAAACTCTCTTTCTTAGGAGATGGTGCGATTCTCTTGGTTCGGCCGCAGGCAAGACGCCCGGATATGGTAAAGTTTTGCGGATTTTCCGGAGATTGCTCATGACACGTGAACTGTTCCGCCGCTCCTTTCATACCGTGCTGTTGACCGTATTTTTCCTGGCATCCGGCTCTGCCATCCGTGCCCAAAACTCCGCAGGACCGCAACCTGTGCCGCTTCCTCCGCCGATTTCCACGCCCGTGGACAAACCTTACGTGGGCACGATTGGGTTGCGCGTGGACTTGACCAACGTGAACGACCGCGTAGCGAATGTGCAGGAGACTATCCCAGTCGCAGCAGGCGAGATCACGTTGCTTTATCCACAGTGGCTCCCGGGAAACCATGCGCCGTCAAATTTGGTCGCTGACCTGGCAGGGCTGATGCTCACTGCGGACGGGAAACGCGTGCCCTGGATACGCGACCGCGTGAACATGTGGGCGTTTCACGTGAACGTGCCCAACGGCGCAAGTACCCTCGTGGCCAATTTTCAATACGTGGCTGCGATCAATCCGCAACAGGGACGCATCTCCACCACCTTCGCGGACCTGACCTGGAATAGCGTATTGCTGTATCCCGCGGGCTATTTTGCGCGCCAGATTCGCTTCGCGGCAGAGCTGCGCTTGCCCGAAGGCTGGAAGTTCGCTAGCGCATTGGCGGAAAAGTCGCAGGAAGGAAACTTGATCCGGTTCCAGGAGACTTCACTGAATACCTTGGTCGATTCTCCCGTGTACGCGGGCGTTAACTTCGAGCGCGTGGACCTTTCGAGCGGGCCGGACAACCCTGTGTATTTGGATGTTTTCGCGGATAAGCCGGAACAGTTGGAGTTCACCGCGGAAGAGCTGCAATACCACAAGAATCTGGTAACGCAGGCGCAAAAGCTGTTCCGCTCACGGCACTACGATCACTATGATTTCCTGTTTTCCTTGAGCGATACGGTGGGCGGAAAGGGGTTGGAACATCATCAATCGAGCGAAGACGGCACACGCGCCAACTACTTCACGGACTGGGCCGCGGGCGTTCCCGCTCGGGCCCTTTTGGCGCATGAATACACGCATTCGTGGAATGGCAAGTTCCGGCGCCCGGCGGACCTGTGGACAGCAAACTTCAATGAACCGATGCGCAACGATCTTTTGTGGGTGTATGAAGGGCTGACGGATTATTACGGAAATGTGCTAACCGCGCGCGCGGGATTGCGCACCCCCGAACAGACTCGTGACGTGCTGGCGCAGATCGCCGCGAATTTCCAGATCAGTCCCGGTCGCACCTGGCGCTCCTTGGAAGACACCACCAACCACCCAATCATCTCGGCGCACGGGTTGACGCCACAGAGTTGGGGGAGTTGGCAACGCAGCTTTGATTATTACCCGGAATCGGACCTGATCTGGCTGGACGCCGATACCATCATCCGCAAGCTGAGCAATGGGCAGAAGTCGCTCGATGACTTCGCCAGACTGTATTTCGGAATTAACAATGGGAGCTACGTCACGGTGACCTACACCTTTGACGACCTCGTCAAGGGCTTGAACACCGTACAGGCCTATGACTGGGCCGGGTTTTTCCACGCGCGCGTGTATGAAGTTGCGCCGGAAGTCCCCATGAACGGGATTACCCAAGGCGGTTACCGGCTGGTTTATAACGATGCGGAACCTGATTGGATGAAACACACCGATCCGCCTCGCGGGGTGAGCTTTGCGACCTCTCTTGGGCTTTCGCTCCGGGGTGCCGACAACGAGAGGCCCGGAAACACGATCGCGGCGGTGTGGTGGGACAGCCCGGCATTTAAGGCAGGGCTGACCCCCGAGATGCAGTTGCAAGCGGTGAACGATCAGGCATTCAGCGTCTCCACTCTGCGCGCGGCGATCCTGGCCGCCGAAAAAACCAACGCCCCGATCAAGCTTCTGGTCAAGCGCGACAAGGAGTTTCTGACCTTGATGGTGGATTACCACGGCGGGTTGCGCTACCCACACCTGGAAAGAGTGGAATCGACCCCCGACCGCCTCGACGAACTCCTGGCTCCGCTCAATTGAGCTGCATCACCCAAGCCAGCGCTTCCGGAACAGCGGAGCGAAGCGGTTATACGGCAGCAGAAGCGGCGGCGTCGAGGGCTTGGCCTTCGGCGAGGACTTTTTCGGGGACGCGCCGAAGTTCTTTCACGAGGCGGAACCACGACAGCACCTGCAACGTGTAGTAGGTGATGTCGATCTCCCACCAATAAAACCCCTGGCGCGCGCTGGCCATATAGTAGTGGTGATTGTTGTGCCAACCCTCGCCGAGGGTGACCAGCGCGAGCAACCAGTTATTCTTGCTGGTGTCGGTGGTCGGGAAACGGCGCTTCCCGAAAATGTGCGAAAGCGAGTTGATGGTAAAAGTACCGTGCCACAGCAAAACCGTGCTCAGGAAGAAGCCCCAAGCCAGCAAGGGCCAGCCACCGATGAGGAACATGCCGATGGCCAAGACCGCGGGGGGAACCAGGTGGTACTTGTTCAGCCAGCGCAGCTCGGGATACTTGGCGAAGTCACCGATGTAGTCGAAGCGCGTTTCGTTGTACTTGTCGGAAAGAATCCAGCCAACATGCGACCACCAGAACCCGAACAGCGTGGGCGAATGCAAATCGTCTTCCTGGTCGGAATAGCGGTGATGATGGCGATGGTGAGCGGCCCACCACAGAATGCCTTTTTGCGAGGAGGACATAGCCATCCAGGCGATCACGAACTGGAACCAGCGGCTGGTCTTAAACGAGCGGTGCGAGAAATAACGATGGTAGCCGGCAGTAACAAAGAACATGCGCACTTCGTAAGCCAGCAAACAAACCAGCGGGTAATACCACTTAAAGGGAAAGAAGAAAATGCTGAGCGCGGCGATATGAATGACGAAGAAAGGAAGCGAGGAAACTAACTGTATTCGTGCCCCGTTGGGCAAAGGGATAGACAAAGGGCGTGCCACTGAAGCCATTCGTGCAGAACTCCTGCGCAGTAGAATTTAGATCGTGGTTGCGCGCAAGAGTTGAGCAGGCTCCGTGCCACGACCACTGTACAAGTTTACGGGCGTGCGCAGTATAGGTCAACCATGGGAATGCATCGAGTTTCCATAAAGCTGAGTTATGGGCGGATTTTTGCGGATATGCTATCGTGCGAGGCGGGGTTCTCTTCCTATTTGAAAGGAAGGAACCGAGATTCCTCAGTTCGCGGGCTCTGAAGGGGATGAAGGAGAACGAATGGCGGAACGACCGGTATTGGTGGGACTAATCCCGCAGGCGGTGGTGCTGGATCCGGGAGATACGGTGAGCTGGATTTCCGACGCGGGCAATCTAAAGGTAGAGTTTGACCCGAATCGCTGCCCGTTTGCGTCGAACATTTTTCAGGCACCCGTGGGAATGCGCCTGCTGAGTGGCCCGGTTACGCCGGGAACGAAAAGTGGGGGCTACAAATATAAGTTGTGGCTGAACGAGCAGATGGTAGGGCGCGGCGAGGTGCTGGTGCGCGAGAAATAGTTCGTTTGAGCAGGTGGCAGCAGGGCTGCCACGGATCGAGTAGCGGCGGTGGTCGAATAGTCGAACCGGCGGGAGCCGGGCTCCCGCACTCCAAGCTAGGCCGAGGCGCTTAGCCCTGAGAGCATTTTCTGCAAGGCGCTGGCGTCGGGCACTTGGCCATTGGGCGTGAGATGGTTCACCAGATGCGGCAGAAGCGTCGCCATCATGCCGGTGAGCTGCGAAGGATCGAGGCCGGCCTGTTGCGCGGCCTGCTGGAGCGCTCCGCTGTGCAGTACATTCTGGAGCTGGCTGGCGGAAACGGGGAGGTTCTGGCCGCTGCCGATCCAGGAGCTGACGATGTTGCCCATGCCGCCCTGCTGGAACATGCGCTGCAAACCGGCGATGCCGCCAACCTGCGGACTGTTGATGTAACTCATAATCGCGCCAAGCGCAGTAGTATGCTGCGCCTGCTGTGCTCCGCTACTGCCTGCCATCGCGAGGACTTCATCAATGATTCCCATGAGAGTCTCCTGAAACGAAAAATCGGAGCGGCCGTGAGGCAGACCGCTCCGTAAAACAAGAAAGCTACTTCTGTTTAGCGATGATCATGTCCTTGATCTTGTTGTAAGTGGCTTGAGGAATGACCTTTTTCTTTACCAGGTCGGTCTTCTTGGCATAAGGGCGATTGTCGATGATCTTCTGGGAGTAAGCGGCACCGATGCCGGGAAGCGCGTCGAGCTGCTCCTTTGTGGCGCTGTTGATGTCCACCAGACTGGATGCGCTAGCGGTCGCCTGCTTGGTCGCAGTCGAGCTAGTTTGCGGGTGAGACACGGCTACGCTGACGCCGAGAATAAACACCAGAGCGACGAGCAACAGCCGAACAGAATTTCTCTTCATGCACGGTTCTCCTTAGATGGTTTGGGCGGAATACAACAACGAGCTTGGTGAGCTTAGTTCTTCTCCGAGGCACGATAACCGGCCTTAATGGCATCGGCTTCGGTCATGTACTTGCCTTGCTTGGTCTTGCCGTAATAACGAGAGCCGGGCTTGTGGTAAACGCCGGAATCGGTGTTGACCCAAACCATGCCATTGCTATTGGCGGGCGGAGTCTGTTGGGAAGTGGTGGATTTTGCCGGCGTCGCGGGAGCAGCTGCGGTGGTGGCGGGGGCGGCGGTTTTGGTAGTGACAGGGGGCGCAGCAGCGGGTGCGGTGGATGCCGGGGCAGCGGACTTTGTCGCGGTTGCTGGGGCTGCGGCAGTGGAGGTGTTGGCCGGCGCGGCAGTGTCGGCCGTAGTAGTCTTCTTGGACTTGGAAGATTTCTTGGTGGTGGAAGCCGTGGTGTCGGTGGAGGCTGGAGCAGAAGTGTCCGCCGTTTCCGCCTTCTTGGATTTAGAGGATTTCTTGGCGGTAGAAGCGGAAGTATCGCTGGCTGCCGCTGAAGAGTCGGCGGTTTCGGACTTTTTGGACTTGGAAGATGACTTCTTCGTGGAAGTGTCGGAAGCCGCTGTGGAGGAATCGGCATCGGTGGTGGACTTCTTGGACTTGGAGGATTTCTTGGCGGAGGTCGAAGAGTCCGAGGTGGAAGAGTCGGCGTTCTGAGACTTTTTGGACGTGGATTTCTTGGTAGACGAGTCCGCAGTGGAGTCGTCCGAAGTGGTGCTCTTCTTCTTTTTCTTGGACTTGGCGGTGGAATCGCTCTGGTCTGTGGACTGAGCGTCCTGAGGCTTGTGGGCAGCGCGCAGGGTCACGCTACCGGCGAGAAGCATCAGGGCCGCGACCAGAGCGAGAAAAACCGGCTTGCGAACACTTTTCATGTTTGAGAGATCCTTTCGCCCGGAGCTGTTCAAGCCGCCTGGAAACACACGTTGCGCCAGTGTGCTATCGGGCGGAGAGCAGGAGGCGAGAATCACGTCTCGCAGGACTTCCCCAAGGGATTGGGCGAATGATGAAAGAGAAAGGAAGGGATGTCAAGGAGGAAAGGGAGGAGGGGAAAGGAGTTAGGAGTCAGGAGTCAAGACGATTGGCAGTGCGGGCAAAAGGCAGAAAGCGTCGCGAGCAGGGCTCGCTCACCCGCCTAGTCGCCGGCAAGGCGGACACGGCCGTATTCGACGGATTCAGCTAAGCCGCGGCGGACGGGACCGAGGACGAATGCAGGAACATCGCGCTCAGGCTCGAGAGCCAAGGTAGAAGATTTGCGGGGGAATTCGACGCGGCGATCCAGGAGAAGGCCGACTTCCTTGAGGAATTCCGCCGAGAAGGCGATGTCGGCGGAGCGGTCGACGCCCCAGAACCAGAGTTTTTCTTCGTTGCGCTGGAGAAAGCGGAGGGACTCCTCGAGCTTCTTCATGGAGCGGTCGAACGAGGAGGCCAGGAAGAAAACAGCCAGGCTCCAAGCGTGACGCGGGTATTGGACGCGAATGCGGACACAATACTTGCCGGTTTGATTGACCTCAATGCTGCAGCGGTAGTCGTTACGGATATGGTTGTGGCGAGGGGACGAGGCTTTAGCCATGATGTGTTCCTAAAAAACTGTTGAGAGTGCGCTGGAGGGGCCG
>Ga0335072_10003599_pt1 | contig 23254 bp, 17 predicted proteins | sample Lox_Sample_21_FD_206725 | JGI IMG/M metagenome (GOLD analysis project Ga0335072, IMG submission 206725) | Soil microbial communities from Loxahatchee National Wildlife Refuge, Florida, United States - Lox_Sample_2.1 | ecosystem: Environmental > Terrestrial > Soil > Wetlands | place: USA...
CTTCGCCGCGCTGGCGAGCTCGGTGGAAGGACGCGATCCGATCGACATGGCGATCCGCGACGCGGCAGGCAAGGTGAAACCGCAACGTGCGCTGCCGACGGTCCGCAAATTCACGCCGTTCGATCCGTCCAGCAAGCGCGCCGAGAGCGCGGCGCAAGATGCAAGCGGCCGCGACATTCTCATCGTGAAAGGCGCTCCGGCCGCGATTGAATCCGTCGCGCCGCTGACCGCACCCGCAACGGCGGCATTCGCCGAGCTGTCGCACGCCGGATATCGGATCTTGGCGGTGGCGAGCGGGCCGCCGGGCGCGTTGAATGTCGTCGGCCTGATTGCGCTTTACGATCCGCCACGGCCGGAATCCGCACGCTTGCTGCAGGAATTGCGCGGGCTCGGCGTTCCGACCGTCATGGTCACCGGCGACACCGCGGCCACGGCCGTCAGCGTCGGCAATGCGATCGGCATCACCGGCAAGGTCTGCGCGAGCGGGCAGATCCCCGACCGCGTCACGCCGGAAGATTTCGCCATTTATGCCGGCGTCTTTCCCGAGGAGAAATTCCGTCTGGTGACGGCCTTGCAACGTAGCGGCCATGCGGTGGGCATGTGCGGCGACGGCGCCAATGACGCGCCGGCCTTGCGCCAGGCGCAAATGGGCATCGCGGTCGCGACCGCGACCGACGTCGCCAAAGCGGCCGCCGGCCTGGTGCTGACCACGCCCGGGCTCGACGGCATTGTCACTGCGGTCAAGGAAGGGCGCGCCGTGTTCCAGCGCGTCCTGACCTATACGCTCGGCATCGTGGTCAACAAATGCGTCACGCTCGTCGTGCTGGGCGCCGGCCTCGTTCTTACCGGCCATGCCGTGCTCACCCCCCTGCTCCAGGCGCTGTCGATGTTCACCAACGATTTCGTCAGCATGGCGCGCACCGCCGATCGCGCGACGCCCTCGCCGCGTCCGAATGCCTGGCGGCTGCGCAACCTGACGTTGGCGGCAATTCCGCTTGCCATGTTCAAGTTTCTGTTCTGCCTTGGCGTGCTCGCGACCGGCGCCCTCCATCTCGGCTTGACATCCGGCCAGATGCAGACGTTGACCTTCCTGATGTTCGTCTATGCCGGCCAGGCTCTGGTCTATGTCCTGCGCGAGCGCGGGCATCTCTGGGACTCCCGCCCTAGCATCGTGATGATGATGTTTTCCGCAGCCGACCTCGCGGTCGTCTCAACGCTCGCAATCTGGGGCATTTTGATGCAGCCGCTGCCGGCCGGCCTCGTGTCTGCCCTATTCGCGGCCGCTATTATCTTCGCCCTGCTGCTCGATCGGGTGAAAGTCGCCTTGTTCCGCCATTTGCCCATCGATTGAACGGCCAAGCCGCCAACACCCCTGCCAAGCCCGCTGCCAAAGCCGCTGCCCAAGCCCGCTGCCAAAGCCCGCTGCCAAAGCCCCTTGCCAAAGCTCTTGCTAGAATTCGTGCCAAAACTCCCGCCAACACTCCTGCCGTAGCCCCCGCTTAGCCGTCGCTCGCCCCCTCGCCGCACGTTTCGTCATACCCGCCTGCGGGCTTGCCACATGCGTAGCACCTGAAGGACACTATCAGCCGCCAATGATGCTCGATTCCTCACCCACTGTTGCGACGCAACCCATTACGACGACGTCGGACCTCGCCGCCGCCTGCGCGCGCATGGCCGCACAGCCCTTTGTCACCGTCGACACCGAGTTCCTGCGCGAAACCACCTATTATCCCCTGCTCTGCGTGGCGCAGATGGCGTCGGCCGACGAAGCTTGGGTGATCGACGCTTTGGCGCCGGGCATCGATCTCAAGCCGTTCTATGAATTGATGGCCGACGAAAAGGTGATGAAGGTCTTTCACGCCGCGCGGCAGGACATCGAAATCGTCTGGCACGCGGCAAAGCTCATTCCGCACCCGGTGTTCGATACCCAAGTCGCGGCCATGGTGCTCGGCTATGGTGATTCCATCTCTTACGACCAGCTGGTGCAGCGCATCACCGGCGACGCGATCGACAAGTCGCATCGGTTCACCGACTGGACGCGCCGGCCGTTATCGGACGCGCAGCTGCGCTACGCGATCTCCGACGTGACCCATTTGCGCGATGTCTATCAGGCATTGTTCGCCGATCTCGAGCATCGCGGCCGCGCCCATTGGGTCGAGGACGAGATGCGCATTCTGACCTCGCCCGACACCTATCGGATGGACCCCGAGAGCGCCTGGCAGCGCCTGAAGACGCGCGTGCGCAAGCCCAAGGAACTCGCCGTCCTCATCGAGGTCGCCGCCTGGCGCGAGCGCGAGGCGCAGCAGCGCGACGTGCCGCGCTCGCGTATCCTCAAGGACGAAGTCATCGCCGACATCGCGGTGCAAGCGCCGAGCACGATCGAGAAGCTCAAAGGCCTGCGCTCGCTTCCCAAAGGCTTCGAGCGTTCGCGCTGGGGCGAAGCCATCGTCGCCGCCGTCAACCAGGGTCTGGCGCGCGACCCAAAAACCGTGCCGCATCAGACGCGCCACCAGCCGGCGCCGAACGGCGCTGCGACCGTCGAACTCCTTAAGGTGCTCTTACGCATGGTCTCGGAGCGCCATCACGTCGCCGCCAAGGTGATCGCGACCGTCGACGATCTTGAACGCATCGCCGCCAGTGACTCGGCTGAAGTCCCCGCTTTGCTCGGCTGGCGCCGCGAATTGTTCGGCGAGAAGGCGCTCGCGCTCAAGCACGGCAAGCTCGCGCTCGCGATCGAAAAGGGCCGGGTCGCGGCGATCGAGCGGGAGTAGCAAGTCGAGTGTTGCCGGCACTGATGTTGCCGCATCCAGCTGACGATCAAGACACGCCTTTCGCCACCGCAAAACGCGAGCTTTGGAACGACGAGAGAGCTTCTGGTCCCAAACCGCTGCGGCGGCTAAGATACGTCAGGTCACGCAGCCGGATTGACAGGCGCCGTATCGGAAAAGCCGGTCACGCCTCGTACTTGAACGAGAGCGCGACGCGCGTGCGAAACGCCGTAACCTTTCCGTTCTCCACTTTCATGTCCATCTTCGTGACTTCGGCCACGCGCAGATCACGCAAGGAACTGGCGGCCGTCTCTATTGCGCTGCGGCCGGCATCCTCCCACGATTTCTCACTGACGCCGACAACATCAACAATGCGATAAACACTATCGAGCTCTTTCGTCGCCATTGGATTGATCCTTTCGCACATGATGGAAATGGCCGAGTATTGAGCGCAGACCCGACCTCATCCTGCGCGGTCAATGTATGCCATTTGGCCTTGCATGCGGAAGGTCGCGGTGTCGTGCAAGCGGAACCCTGCCGGGATCGATTTGCGTCATGAACGGCCAAAGCCATAAAGACACGGCCGCGAAATTCGTTATGCGCATCGCGGCTGTTCTTGTCATGCTCACGGCCACTATCGGCGCAACTGGTTACATTTCACCAGCTAAAAGCCAAACCGCCGCCCTCACGCCGGCGCAAGCGGAGGCGCTCGCCGCGTACCAGGGCGCACTCAGCCAATTTCAAGCGGTGCTGCGCGAGCGGCGCGCGCAGATCGACGCACGGAAGCCGCTGCCGAACCTGCCGGGCCAGGCACTTTATCTCGCGCGGCTCAACGTGATGAGCACATATAAAGACCTCACCGACGTGATGCCTTCAAGGATCGGACGGCCGAACAAATTCGGCATTCCGCCGGCCTATTTCGATGCCGCGATCGAGCCGCTGATCGATGAATATCTGCGCCTGTTCGATATCATGGATGCGCCGCCAGGCAATGCACAGAACTCCGACACGCCATTCGATGATGTCGTGCGGCTCGGCACCGATATTGCGCGCGCCAAGGGCCTCGACGCAGCCGCCGCGCAAGCCGCCGGCCGCATCAGTCTCGGCCTGTTCTTTGCCGAGACCAACGGCAAACAGAACATCGGCAATGCGCGTTCCAACGCCTACAAGGGCAGTTTTCAGACCGGCATTGCCGAAGATCAAAGCGGCCAGCGCAAATGGGCGGCGTTCAAGGACAAGATCGCCGCGTTCGACCCGGCTTTGATCGCGCGCGACGCGAAGGAAGAAGCGCGCTCCGCCGGGATAGATCGCCGCTTCAATCACTGGACCGCGGTGCGCGACGGCCTGATGAACGCGCATGCCGGCCTGTTTTTGGAAATTCCGGCGATTGCCAAAGCCCTGCCCGATCCGATCGACCAGATGAAAATGTTCGAACTGATCCAGATCGTGCCGAGCCCGACCAGAGCCGCGATCAGTTCAGGCAATATCACGGCCTACCGGATTTCCGATCCGCGCGTCATGGCCTATCTGCGCAACAACAGCATCTTCACCTTCGGCAAAACCGACAGGGCAAAAACATCAGGCACTTATCGCGAAATCCTCGACGCGATGTGGCTGTTCAACGACAAGTTCGAGCGCGCGCTGGCGAAGTTCAACGAGATCAGGAACCGGCCGTCGCCAAGCCTGCGCTAGGTCGATCGCGCAAACCCGATATTGTCCTCGATCACCGCGTTCGGCCCGACCGGCACTTCGCCGGGATTGGCGATGTCGAGCCTGCGGAACAGGATCTTGTCGCGCCAGACTTTGCGAAGAAAATCCTCGAACACATTGATGGTCAACTGCTCGCCCGGACAGCGGCGGTAGCCGAAGCCGAACGGTGCGAAGCCGGCATAGTCGCAGACCGGATATTTTTTGCCGTCGACGACGCCGAAAACCGTGCCGAAACCGCTGTTCGTGAGTGCGGCCTTGCGGCCATCCTTGACGTCGAAGCTCGTGATCTCGAAGGGGCAGCGTGCCAGGCCCATCTGCCGGCATTTGCTCTCGTCGATCTGGGCGCTGGTCGGCACCGCGAGATAGCGTTGCGGATCGAAGGCTTTTGGCTCCTTCCAGTGCACCGGATCGAAGCTCGTGCTGGTATGCGGCGTGCTGATATAGCTGTGCCGCTCCAAAGGCACGCCGAACAGCGCCTGCGGCGAGGCGCCATAGAAGCTCGTCCGCGCATCCTGGATCGATGAAATGCTGCCGCCGTTCGGCGAGATTACGCGGAACGATTCCATCACGAACAGTTCGAGCGGCGTGTAAGCCGCGCCGCTGGCATTGTCGAAATTGCCGCTCATCGTCTTCTGAAACGACGCGCGCATGTTGGGATCGCCGCCGTCCTCGGCCAGGCGCGACATGATTCCGTAGATCGTGTTGCCCCATTGGCTGAGCGCGACGAAATTATGGAAACATTCGAAGACGACGTCTTTCTTGCTGAAGTGGCTGCCGTCGCCGGCGTTCTTCAGCCAATAATAGGCCATGGTCTTTTCGGGATTCTTGGCTTTGCCGTCCTGGATGTCGCCGATGCGGTCGTCGATCCAGGATTTCAGCGGATCGAGCAGCCCGCGCACCTTCATGTAATTGTCATGGGTAACCGGCAGCAAAGGATTGCGATAGGCGAGAACGGTGTTGAACGCCTCGCCGATCTGGCGAACCTCGAACGGGGTCGCCGCGCCGGTGACACCGAGATGCAGGTCCCAATAGAGGTCGAAATAATAATCGAGATAGTGCCGCATGAACGGCTTGCCGGCGAATTGCGGATCGAACAGCTTGTCGAAGAAGCTGACGACCTTCGCGCCGTACATCGGCTTGTAGAGATCCGGCGTCACCGCTGAAAAATAGATTCGCTTACGAAGATTATTGTCGCCGCGCCTGTCGAGTCCTTGCAGAAAGACGGTCACACCCTCTTCGGGAGTCGGCCGCCAGTCGTGATAGATCAAGCCCCAGAGGTCGTAGGGCAGCGCGTTTTCCTTGCTGAAATTGACGTCGATGGTCGGCAGCAACGGCCGCTCGCCTTCATAAAAGCTGGTCAGGAAGAACGGAATGACGGCGTGCTCGACATAGTCGGGCTCGAACGTGGCCGGGATCGTCTGGCGGAATCGTTCGATCGCGGCCTGGATCTGGTCCGGAAGCTGCGATTGTGCGGTGTCGGCGGATGCCGGCGCGGGCGCGAGTTCGGCGGAAACGCCGCCGCCCAGGACTCCAACAGCTGCAATTCCACTCTTGAGGACGGTTCGGCGCTGCATGATGGCGGACTTCATCGCTTCCTCCTGTTGCGTGGCGTCATTGATCGCCACCGCGTCATGTCGACGTTCATTCAGGCGGACTGAATCGATGTAGAGGCGTTTCGTTCGACCGAGGCAATTATCGTTGAAGCGCCGTTATTTTATCAGGCGAGGAAACCGATTGCGATCAGGCGCGATCAGGCGCGATCAGGCGGGCATGTTCCAGGTGACACAGCGAGAACCTTTGCCGCCGAAGCCCTCGCTCCTCGCTCACGCCGCACTTCACGAGGGGTTCCGCGCGATCGCCGTGCGAAGTACCACAGCCTAAAGCATCGGCAAGCAAATGTTATTAGCTCGATCGTGTGCGCTAGGCGACGTGCCACTCATGGCTAAGGAACGGTGACTATCGTCAGCGAAACGGCCGAGCACAATCGGTTAGTCCGACGGCCACGTCTGCGCGAGCCTCGCGGAGTTGTGATCGCCGCTGCACCGCCGGAACTTTGCCGCGTCCTCACACCGGCCGCTCACCCTTGATCGTGACGCGCGTGCCGGCGCGCGTGTGCGGCCAGTAGTCCCACATCGCCCGATGCTGTGCGCAACGATTGTCCCAGAAGGCGATTGCCTTCTCGGTCCAGCGGAAGCGGCACTGGAACAGCGGGTTCTCGAGGTGCTGGTAGAGATAGGCCAGGATCCCGTCGCTCTCGTCGCGCGGAATGCCGACGATGTGAGAGGTGAAGCCGCGATTGACGTAGAGCGCCTTTTTGCCCGTCACCGGGTGCGTGCGCACGACCGGATGTTCCGCGCGCGGATAGCTCGGCTTGTCGGCGACACCGGCATTCGCATAAAGGCCGCGATACACCAGCTCCCCGTCATGAACCGCGGCGAGCCCTTCGAGATAAGTCTTCAGCCGGTCCGACAGCGCGTCATAGGCGGCATACATGCTGGCGAACAGCGTGTCGCCGCCATGCGGCGGACACTGCTGGATATAGAGGATGCTGCCCATCGGCGGCTCGATGTCGCAGGACACGTCGCTGTGCCAGCCCTCTCCGTTGGCGCGCGGACTGTTCTTATCGGCGTAAATTTTCATCAGCGCCGGCTCGCCCGGCTCGTGCGGCGCGGCGGGATGGACGTGCAACTCGCCGAACAGCCGGCCGAACGCCAGATGCTGTTGCGGCGTGATGTGCTGATCGCGGAAGAAAATGACGATGTTTTCGGCAAGCGCCCGGTGGATCTCGTCCACGGTCCGGTTTGACAGCGGTTTTGCGAGATCGATGCCATTGATCTCGGCGCCGATGATCGGGGTGAGCTTGTCGACGCCGATCGTTTCATAGGGCTGCGCCGCGTCGGCCAGGTGCCGAATACGCGGGCCATCCTTGCCGCTGAGCGAGCTCATGCACAACCTCCCGGCAAAATCGAGTTATCCACAGATCGTAGCGCAGGCACGGGCCGAGGCAACCCGCTCCGGGACCGCAGTGGCAAAGAAAAATGCGGCAAAATCATCTACCGAATCAAGAACGGCACGGCCGAAGCCGAGGCATTGCCGGGAAAAAAGGAAGCGACTCGGCTGCGGCGCAGCCGCGCACGGCTTGGATGCTCCCAAGCCCGCATCGAGGCGATTTTTTATCGGGTAACTGCACAAAAAAGTGCAGTACACCAGCCGCACGATGTGCCAAGATCGCTTTGCGACTCCGCTATTCCCCGCTCATCGGTGCACGTGATACGCAGCGGGGGTTGAACCGCTGGGAACGATCCAAACACAACAACGCAGGACAACTCTCTACAAAAACGCCCCGACCTGTTGTCGACGCGACGTCTGCAATCCGTCGCCTCACCCCGCCAGAAGATAAGCTGGGGGCGAAAAGCGATTAAATTGTGTTTCAGCCCGGCCTCGTGCCGGGTTTTTTTTGTACGTCAAGCCGGCATCGATGTGCGCCAGACCGAGGCGGGCTTGAGCACGACGTCGATCTTTGCGTCGGCACGACGCCAAGATGCCGCCGATTCTGCGAGTCACCAATGCCACATCAACCATAGCTTGAAGACCGCCCTCACCCCAACAGCGTCACCGACTCCCGGCCGATCAGGCGCGCCAACGAGCGCAGCCGGTTGGCGATGCGCTCGCCGTTCAGCGCCGCGAACTCCCCGGGGAGCCGCAGCGCCAGGCGATGGCGCTCGACCGCGAGCGAGGTCTCGGGCAGCACGCCCGGCATTGCGGCCGAGACCACGTAAGCCAGCCGCAGCGCTGCGCCGAGCACGCGCGCACGATCCAGCATGCGGGTCGAGACCAATTCGCGCAACCGCGGCGACAATTCGTCATCCATCACCAGACCGACATGGCGGAAGAACACGGCGAGCGCGAGATAGGCGCGGCCCGGATGATCGATCGCCATGAAGCCCGCATGCGCGATGATATTGAGCGACTGCTCGCCGCGGTAATCCGGATGCGCGCGCCAGCCGATATCGGCGAGAAGGCACGCGGCGTGGCGCAACCGCCTCTCCTCGCCGGTCTCGTCGAGACCCGACGTCGCCATGAAGCGGTCGGTCCACGGAATGAGTTCCTCGCCATGCAGCGGCGAGCGCGAGCGCAGCTGATTGAGATGCCGCGCCGCTTCGAGCAGCGCATCTTTCTCCTTGTCCCTTTTCTTCAACAGCGAAAACAGCAGGCCCTCGCGGATGCCGAGCGCCGAGAACACCACCTGCCGCGGCTTGCCGACGCGCAGGACGTGATCGAGCACGAGCGCCGCGTAAGGCAGCAGCGGCCGCCGCGCATTGTTGACCACTTCGATGTTCGACAGCGTCTCGACATCGACCCGGTGCAGGAGTCGCGCGAATTCAAGCGCCTCGTCGGCGGCAATGGCATAGCCGTGCATCACATGCAGCGGATAACCGGTCTGCCACATATGCAGGCGCGCCACCGAGCGCCAAGTGCCGCCGACGGCATAAAAGGTGCGACCTTCGCACGCCTTGAGCATCGACAGATTGGACAGCGTCTTGCTGACGAACTTCTCGGCCTTCTTGACCGACTTTCCGGAAATGTCGGCGAGCGCCAGGCCGCCGAGCGGACGCGTCACGCCGTACCGCGCCTGCGTGCCGCGCACATCGACCAGTTCCAGCGAGCCGCCACCGAGATCGCCGACGATGCCGTCGGCGCGATGCACGCCGGAAATGACGCCGAGGGCAGTGAGATCGGCCTCGCGCGTGCCGGACAGGACCTCGATCTTCGCGCCGATGGTGGCTTCGGCGAGCTTGATGAAGGCCGGACCGTTCTTGGCGTCGCGGCAGGCGGCGGTGGCGATGGCGAGCGTCTTTTTCACGCCCATGGTCTCGCACAGCGCGCGAAAACGCTTGAGCGTCGCGAGCGCGTGCTGCACGGCGTCTGCGGCGAGAAGCTTGGTCGATTGCACTTCGCGGCCGAGACCGCACAGCGCCTTCTCGTTGAAAATCTCGGTCGGGCTGCGCGTGAGCCCTTCGTAGACGACAAGGCGCACGGAGTTCGAGCCGATATCGATCACGGCGACGGGCGGCCCGTGGTCGAGACGTCCTTGAGCGTCGTCGTTCGCTAGCGTCATCGGTCGCAATCAGCACTCAGCTATTCACTGCGCAGTCCACCCGGCCGCGGATCGTGGTCGCAAGGAATTTTCGGCTTGGCTTCGGCCGCCTGGGCCCGGCTGGGCGGCGCAGGGCCTTATCTTATGCGATTCGAAGCAGGCATCACACGGCCCCTATCGGCCAACTATACCGGCTCCGGCCGATGCCGCAGGCGAGGCACGGAATCCTTCGGCGACTTGCCGCGCCCCGACAGGCTCGGATTGGTCATGAAATAGGTCGTGCAGTTGAACACTTCATCGCCCGGCGCCGGCGTCATGCGTTCCGACGAGCCGTCGCCAAGGAGCTGCCAGCTCTGCTCGTTGTCTTTCAGATTGGCGACCATGATCTGCTCGAGCACCTGCTCGTGCACCGTCGGATTGAGGATCGGGCACAGCACTTCGACGCGGCGGTCGAGATTGCGCGGCATCATGTCGGCGGAGGAGATGTACACGGCGGCCTTCGGATGCGGCAGGCTGTGGCCCGAGCCGAAGCAATAGATGCGGCCGTGCTCGAGGAAACGGCCGACGATCGACTTGACGCGGATATTTTCCGACACGCCCGGAATGCCGGGACGCAGGCAGCAGATGCCGCGCACCACGAGATCGATCGGCACGCCGGCGCCCGAGGCGCGATAGAGCGCGTCGATGATGTCGGGATCGACCAGCGCATTCATCTTCATCCAGATCGCCGCCGGCCGTCCGGCTTTGGCATTGGCGATCTCTTCGTCGATATGGGTGTGGATGCGGTTGCGCAGCGACAGCGGCGACACCGCCATGCGGTCGAGCTCGGCCGGCTCGGCATAGCCGGTGACGAAATTGAACACGCGGGCGACGTCACGCGCGATGATCGGATCGCAGGTGAAGAACGAGAGATCGGTATAGATGCGCGCCGTCACCGGGTGATAGTTGCCGGTGCCGACATGGCAATAGGACGCCAGCGCAGCGCCTTCGCGGCGCACGACCAGCGACAGCTTGGCGTGCGTCTTGAGCTCGATGAAGCCGAACACGACCTGCACGCCGGCGCGCTCGAGGTCGCGCGCCCAGCGGATATTGGCCTCTTCGTCGAAGCGCGCTTTCAGCTCCACCAGCGCGGTGACCGACTTGCCGGCTTCGGCCGCCTCGGCAAGCGCTCTGATGATCGGCGAGTCCGCCGAGGTCCGGTACAGCGTCTGCTTGATTGCGACGACGTCGGGGTCGCGTGCCGCCTGCTGCAGGAAATTCACCACCACGTCGAAGGATTCGTACGGGTGATGCACGACGAAGTCCTTCTGCCGGATCGCGGCGAAGCAATCGCCGCCGTGATCGCGGACGCGGCCGGGATAGCGCGGCGTATAGGGCACGAATTCGAGATCGGGGCGGTTGAGGTTGGCGATCTGGCCCATCTCGTTGAGTGCCAGCACACCGTCGACGCTGAACACGCCTTCGTCGGTGGCGCCGAGAATATGCTGCACGAAGCGCCGCAATTCGACCGGCATGGTCGCCTCGATGTCGACGCGGATCACCGATCCGCGGCGGCGGCGCTTGAGCGCGGTCTCGAACACGCGGACGAGATCCTCGGCCTCTTCCAGGATTTCCACTTCGGAATCGCGGATGACGCGGAAGGCGCCGAGCCCCTTCACCGCGTAGCCCGGAAACAGCTTGCCAATGAAGAGCGAGGTGACGCCCTCGATCGAGATCAGGCGCACCTCGGTCGCGTCGCCCGACTGCGGCAGCCGCACGAAGCGCTCGATGCGGTTGGGCATGCGGATCAGCGCATTCATCGCCTTGCCGTCTTTCACCCGCGACAGCTGCAGAGCGATGGTAACGCCGAGATTGGGAATGAACGGGAACGGATGGGCCGGATCGATGGCGAGCGGCGTCAGCAGCGGGAAGACATGGGCGAGGAAGAAATCCTCGAGCCAGGATTTCTCCTGCCGCGTCACGTCGGGGCCGTCGATCAGGACGATGCCGGCCTGGGCGAGTTCCTTGCGCAGTTCGCGCCACTGCGCCTGCTGGTCGTCGACCACGACCGAGACCGCTTCGGCGATGCGCTCGAGTTGCTCGGCGGGGGTGAGGCCTTCCGGGCTCTTGGTGGTGATGCCTTCGCGGACCTGCGCGCCGAGACCGGCGACGCGCACCATGAAGAATTCGTCGAGGTTATTGGCGGAGATCGCCAGGAATTTGAGCCGTTCGAGCAGCGGATTTTTGCGGTTGGCGGATTCCTCGAGCACCCGCCGGTTGAAATTCAACCATGACAACTCACGGTTGATAAAACGGTCGGGACTGTCGAGAAGATTTGGCTGCGCCGGACGCGCCGCCTCCCCTCCCAAACGCTCCTCAGCGCGCCGCAGCGAAGCGGTTTCTCGTGCAACCGCAGTAGCTTGGCCGCGATCGGCCATGGCTTTCTCATGCTCCTCGAAGGCGACGTTGGCCACTTATGCAACAATCCTGTGAAAAATCCCTAGCCAGATAACGCGGCCACGCGCCACATCGTCAAGGCCGAGTAAAGGCGCAGCTGTCTCTTTGGCTTGAGTGTTGCGGGCAAAGCGACAAAATCGCGGCCGCGCCGGGCCGCGCTGAAATCCGGGCTTAGCCGCTGTCGCGGAACATCTCCGCAGCCAATGCCCGGCTCGGCGGGCGGCCCTGGCGCAACGCTTCCTTGTCGAGCGCGATCACCGCTCCGCGGGCCGCGGCGAAGGACCGCTCGATGTGGGTCAGGAGATAACGGACGACGCTGTCGTCGAGCGCGAGCTGGCGATCGGCGGAGACCTTGAGCAGCACGCCGAGCAGAAGCGCATCGTCGGGCCCTTCCAGCGTGACCACCGGCAGCGCGCGCAGCCGCGATACCAGGTCCGGCAGGCTCACCGGCCACAGCGACGGCATGGTCCGTCCGGTGAAGAGAAGAAACGCGCCTTCCTCGCGCGCGAGATTGATCAGGTGGAACAGCGTCCGCTCGTCTTCGACGGCGGCGGCATCCTCGACGACCAAAGCACCGGTCGCGAGGGCGGCCGGCAGATTCGTTTCACCGAGATGCCGGCCGGAGACGACACGGGCGCCGGCCGCCGCCGCCCAGATCGTCGCCAGATGCGTTTTGCCCGAGCCTTCCGGACCGACCAGCGCCACCGCCCGCGCCGGCCAGGAGTCAGGCCACGAATCGATCAGCGCCAGTGCCGCTTCGTTCGACGGGCCGGACAGAAAATCCTCGCGCGCATAGCTTTCGGCGTGATCAAGCGCGAGCGCAAGTTGACGCGGCGGATAGACTGGCATCGACGACGATACGAACATCGGTGTAAGCAACGCAATAGCCACGGACAACGGGCATGGCGCGAAGAGTCAAGACGACGGCGGAGGATCGGTGCGCCCGGTTGAAAATCCGATCTGGGCCGGCTCTTCGCCGGTATAAAGCGGCGATGCCAGGTAGCGCCGCACCGCAAAGCGGATAAGCACGCCGGCGGCGGCCGCAAGCGGCACCGCGAGCAGAAGTCCGACAAAGCCGAACAGATAGCCGAAGGCGATCAAGGCAAACATCAGCCAGACCGGATGCAGCCCGACGCTGTGGCCGACCAGATAGGGCGACAGCACATTGCTTTCGAGGAACTGGCCGAGCAGCACGACACCGGCGACGATGAGAATACTGCTCCAATCCGGAAAGAACTGCGCCGTCGCGACCGCAAGCGACAGCACCAGCGCGGTCAGCGAGCCGACATAGGGAATGAAGCTGATCAGCCCCGACACGACGCCGATCAATACGCCATAGCTCAATCCCGCGAGCGTCAAGCCCAACGCATAATAGGAGCCGAGGAACAGACACACGCTCGACTGGCCGCGCACGTAGGCGGAGATCGCCCTGTCCATCTCCTTGAACAGGCCGCGCACGGTGTCGCGCTGCGGCAGCGGAATGAGGCGATCGAATGCGTCGACCATGCGGTCCCAATCGCAAATCAGATAGAACGCCACGACCGGCGCGATGACCAGAAGCGAGAAGATCGAAATCAGCGCCCGGCCGCGTTCCCAGACCGAGGCGAGCAGTCCGGTCAGATAGCCGGATGCCTGGTTGAGCAGATCGCCGACCGATTGGTTGGCGCCGGCGAGATTGTCGCCGATGACATGCTTGAGCCAGGGATATTTCGGATCGCTCACGAGGGCCTGCAGCCGCTTTGCATAGTTCGGTGCGTCTTCAATCAGCGCGGACAGCTGGTGCGCCAGAATTGGCACGATCAGCACGAGCAACGTGACAAATACCGCGAGGAAGCAGAGCAGGATGACCAGCGCCGCGATCAGCCGGCTCATGCCGCGCCTGGTCAGCCGCTCCGCCAGCGGATCGAGCACATAGGCGATCGCCATGCCGAGCACGAACGGCAGCAGAACCGGGCTCAACAGCCAGAGCAGCGCAACGAAGACGACAAGCGCCGCAAGCCAGAACACAATGTTGCGTTCCAAATGCATTGCCCGCTCCCGCCCGCCAGCCTAGAGCACAATCGCGAAAAATGAGAACCGATTTTCGGACAGGATCATGCTCCAGATGAAGATCTAGTGTCCGGCACCGAACGAATTCATGTGGCGAACCCACTCGGCGAGATAGAAGGCGATCGAGAGCAAGGTCAAGACCGCGACCAGCGCCATCAGGATATTGGCTTCGAGCGAAGCATCGAAATTGAAGGCCTTTTCGGCGAGCACCAGCACCGCGAGCAGGATTTGCGCCGCGGTATTGGCCTTGGAGACCATGAGCGGACGTACCGGCATCGGCTTGCCGATCAGCAAGGTCAGCATGAAGGCGGACACGATCATGATGTCGCGCGATACGACCAGGATGACCAGAAAGATCGGCAGCGCCATGGCGATGCCGAGCGAAATGTAGATCGACACGATCAGCGCCTTGTCTGCGAGCGGATCGAGATAGGCGCCGAGTTCGCTCTTCATCTGGAAGCGCTTGGCCAGGAAGCCATCGATGCCGTCGCTGATTCCGGCCAGCAGGAAGAGCGCAAAGGCGCCGCGCATCTCGCCGGAGACGATCGCCCAGACCACGACCGGCACCAACAGGATGCGGCCCAAAGTAATGAGATTTGGGATACTCAAGCGCTGCCCCGGCTAACTTATCGTCGGCGTTTCAACCGGGCAAAGGCCGGGTTCGACCGACATTTCGCGCACAGTTCAAACTTCCCACAAGATCTGGTTCCCACAATATAACGGCGGCCACGCGCTTGCGCACCCCGCGATTCCGACGTAGGAGGCGCGAGCGATGCCTTCCCGCCGGGGAGGCTGTTCGGCCCGATTTGGTGGCATTTCACTTTGGTGGCATTTCACTTTGGTGCATTCCTTGGATGAGGCGCGCTACGCGGATGCCGGCGTCGATATCGATGCCGGAAACCGCATGGTGGATTTGATCAAGCCCCTGGTGCGCGCCACCGCGCGCGCCGGCGCCGGCGCCGAAATCGGCGGTTTCGGCGGCCTGTTCGATCTCAAGGCCGCGGGCTTTGACGACCCGATCCTGGTCGCGGCGACCGACGGGGTCGGCACCAAGGTCAAGATCGCCATCGAGACCTGCCGCCACGATACGATCGGCATCGACCTGGTCGCCATGTCGGTCAACGATCTCGTGGTGCAAGGCGCCGAGCCGTTGTTCTTTCTCGACTACTTTGCCTGCGGCAAGCTTGATCCCGAGGTCGGGGCCGCGGTGGTGAAGGGCGTCGCCGCCGCCTGCCGCGAGGTCGGCTGTGCGCTGATCGGCGGCGAGACGGCCGAAATGCCCGGCGTCTATCACGGCCAAGATTATGATCTGGCCGGCTTCGCCGTCGGTGCGGTCGGCCGCAACGACATTTTGCCGCGCAAGGATATCGCGGCCGGCGACCTCGTCATCGGCCTCGTCTCAAGCGGCGTGCATTCCAACGGCTATTCGCTGGTGCGCCGGGTGGCGGAAATGGCCAAGCTCACCTGGAAAGATCCCGCGCCGTTTGCGCCGTTGCTCACACTCGGCGACGCGCTGCTGACGCCGACGCGGCTTTACGTGCGCTCATGTCTTGCCGCCCTGCGCGAAACCAAGGCGGTGAAGGCGCTGTCGCACATTACCGGCGGCGGTTTCATCGAGAATATCCCGCGCGTGCTGCCACAGGGGCTCGGCGTCTCGCTCGACCTTGCGCAAGTGCCGGTGCTGCCGGTGTTCAAATGGCTCGCCACTGCCGGACATATCAGCGAGCACGAAATGCTGCGCACCTTCAATTGCGGCATCGGCATGGTGGCCGTGCTCGATCGCGCCACGGCCGAGGTAGCATGCGCAAGCTTCGCCAGGCACGGCGAGACGGTAGTCCGTCTTGGCGAGGTCGTCGCCGCTTCAGGAAGCGAGCGCGTCGCCTTCCGCGGCCATCTCGATTTGGGCTTCAAAGCCCCATGAGTCGGTCAGCATGAAACGGCCATCATGAGACGGCCAGCATGAGACAGTCATTGAAGAAGCGCGTGGCGGTGCTGATCTCGGGCCGCGGCTCGAACATGACGGCGCTGATCGAAGCGGCCAAGGCGAAAGATTATCCTGCCGAAATCGTTCTCGTGGTGTCGAACCGGCCCGATGCTTTGGGGCTTGCGAGGGCGCGCCAGGCCGGCATCGCAACCGCGCTCGTCGATCACACCGCCTTCGGCAAGGATCGCGAGGCTTTCGAGCGCGCGCTGGACATGGAACTCGAGGCCAAGCGGGTCGACATCGTGTGTCTCGCCGGATTCATGCGGCTGTTGACACCCGGGTTCGTCGACCGCTGGAGCGGCCGCATGATCAACATCCATCCTGCTTTGTTGCCGCGGTTCAAAGGCCTCGACACGCATCGCCGCGCGCTGCAAGCCGGGGTCGAAGAACACGGCGCGACCGTTCATTTCGTCAGCGCCGGAATGGATGAGGGCCCGGTGATCCTGCAAAAATCGGTTCCCGTGCTCGGCAGCGACACCGAAGCCTCGCTGGCCGCGCGCGTCCTTGAAGTCGAGCACCAGATCTATCCGCAGGCGCTCCGCCTGGTCGCCGAAGGCCGCGCCAGAATGCCCGGTCCGGCATCCACTGTCCGCGGTGGTGCGCAATAAAAACCCCCGGGCGGACGACCGGGGGGCCACGAGCAATGACGTGAGCGATTGTTATTAATTTTGACGCGTGTCGGAACGGAACTTGGTTGCTTTATGCGACCTTGAGATTTTCCGCCGAAGTCCTGCCGCGATTGGTGACGAGCTCGTACTCCACAGATTGACCTTCGTTGAGCGAACGCAGTCCGGCGCGTTCGACAGCGGAGATGTGAACAAATACGTCCTTGTCACCGGTCGACGGTTTGATGAAGCCATAGCCTTTAGTCGAGTTGAACCACTTGACGGTGCCCTTTTGCATCGTCTGTCTCCTAGTTCATTCCAGATGTCGATGTCAGTGAAGACACGGGCGCGACCCCTGCAAGGACTTTTGCAAAAACTCTTGCAAGTCTTTTGCATGACGCGTGCGAGAGCCGTGCTCCGCGCCACAAGCTAGATTTTGGGGGGAAGTCCGAAGCGGAGAAGTCCGAGGCGATCGAATCGGCAAGGCAGCACCGAGCGGATGACCAAAATCCGTTTGCGTGACAAGCAAGCCAAAGAAATGCGGCGCAAGCGTGGCTGCCACATTTCGCTACACGATCAACATGTGATTCACACGATCTTACGGAGCGCTGTCTTCCGCGCGCGCGACGACGCCGCTACGAATCCTTGTGTCCGCATGCAGCCGCGACCACAATCCGCCTGTGGCAACTGCAAGCAAAGCCGCAGCGCTTGCCAACGCGAGAGCGACTTCGTGCGCCATTGTCTCGCCGAAAGCCGCAGCGAGATGCCGCGTCACTGCCGAATCGGTGGCAATGACTAAGCCGGCGACCCAGCCAAGCAGCGCCGATCCGGCCCAGATCAGAATCGGGAACCGGTCAAGCAAAACAGTGATCAAGGCCGCACCGATCATGATCAGCGGAACGGAGGCGCCGAGCCCGATCGCAAGCAGGAGAAGATCGCCGTGCGCGATCGCAGCGATGGCGACGACATTGTCGATGCTCATGACGATGTCGGCAACAGCGATGATCGCGACCGCGCGCCACAGATGCGCGGCGGCTTGGACTCCATCTTCCTCAGGGTCGTCCGGAACGATCAGTTTGGCGGCAATGATCACCAAAGCGATGCCCCCGGCAAGCTTCAGATACGGCAGCAACATCAGCCGCGCGATGATCGCGACAAACACGACGCGCAGGATGACGGCCGCGCCGGCGCCCAGCACGATGCCCCAGCGCCGCTGATGATCGGGGAGCCCGCGACACGCGAGCGCAATGATGACCGCATTATCGCCGGACAACAGAAGGTCGGCGAAGACAAGCTGAAGAACGGCCAGCCAGAACGTCGCGGCTTCCAATTCGGCGGTGCCGGCGTCGAACCAGGCGCGCCAGAACTCGGGATGCAGATATTGCGCGAGCAGTCCCACGCGACCTAGGCCCCTGAGCGCGCGCGGTCTAAGTCTTCAGTTATGCGCACGTCCCCGTCGGACACCGATGGCCCGCCTGTCCGGGACATGCGCTAACCGACGATCTCGTTGCCGGAGAAGAATTGCGCGATTTCGTTTGCCGCGGTGTCGGGCGCATCGGAGCCGTGCACCGAATTCTCGCCGATGGACTTGGCGTGCTCCTTGCGGATGGTGCCGGGCGCGGCCTTGGCCGGGTCGGTCGCGCCCATCAGGTCGCGATAGGCGGCGACGGCATTTTCGCCCTCCAGCACCTGCACGACCACAGGCCCCGAGGTCATGAAATCGACGAGCTCGCGAAAGAACGGCCGCGCGCGATGCACGCCGTAAAATGTCTCGGCCTCCGCCGTCGACATCCGCACGCGCTTTTGCGCAACGATCCGCAGACCCTTTTTTTCGATCATGGCGTTGATGGCGCCCGTCAGATTGCGGGCGGTCGCATCCGGCTTGATGATCGAAAATGTACGCTCGACCGGCATCAATTTATCCTTTAGGCCGAATTTTCCTTGGAAGCATTTGCGAGTGCGGCGGTAAACCGCGCCGGGCTTATAGCCTCCAGGCTTGGCCCCGGCAAGCGGACGCGGCGGCGGCACGAACCAGGCGCCCGGGCTGGCTGACGGCGGCTGCGTGCTGCGGCGCTGGGTCTATACGCCCTGTGGGCCGGTGCGGTGCTGCGCTGGATCAATGCCTGCCACTGAGCCCACGCGAAACCGCTGCGACTGAAATGACGGCCCCGTCTCTGAGCAAACAGAACGGGGCCGTTGTCGTGTAAATTGCGCGCTGATCGGATTTTGGCCGACAATGCCGGCATTCAGTTTTGCGCGGACTTCTTCAGCCTCGCCGGCTTTTTCTTGACGACCGGCGGCGGCGGAGCAGCGACGGCGTCCATTTCAGTCAGCCTGCCGCGGATGAAGCGATAGATGCCGGGCCGCGGGCCGCCCGGGAAGGTCAGACTCGCGGTGCGGTCGCCGTTCGGCTGACTGCTGATCTGCACCGCGGAGGGCGCACCGGCGCGATAAACGACATCGCACTCGCTCATGCCGAGCGCAATGCCGCTGCCCAGGAGCGGATCGCTCGCCGTTCCGTCAGGCGACGGAGGCAACGGTGCGCCGGGAGGCGTCCCCGGAGGCGCACCGGAAGGCGCGCCCGACGGCGTTGCGGCTGCAGCCGGTGCGGGCGGCGGCGCGGCGGCGACCGGCGTTGCCGGCGCCGGGCATGAGCCATTGGCGTTGACTAGATCATTGGCCGTGATCGGGCGTTCCTTTTTCTTGGTCTCCGAAAGTTCCGAGAAGGAATAACCGGCGCCGCGCCCGCTGATGTCGAAAGGCTTGGCAAACCACGCTTGGCCGCTGTCGAAATCGGAGCAGCCGCTCAGCGCGGCGGCCGCAGCGAGCGCCGCCAGAACGATTAAGCGATGCGATCGAAGCAGCACGCAACTGTCCCCTAGACCCGATCCTATTGCCGACTTGCGCGTTCTACACTGGCCCGCGAGCTTGCGGGAATTTGTGTTGCGATCATGGCGCTGAGTTCCGGCCCCTATGGTCATTGAATATATGACATAAATGTATCAAAACCCATCAACCCTGTTCGGTAAAGTTTAAATCAGATGGAGTAGCAAAGACTTGACCGGACTCTTCGTCCACCACCGAACTGTGCCATTGTGATGCAGATCACGGATTTTTTTCCCGCCCAACGCGACATTGAGTTTCGCCTACGCGCCAACGTTTGCCGCGGCTCAGGGGGCCGCTAGTCGCCGGGGGATCACATGCACTTGCAATTTGTTGGCTGCGGTGATGCGTTCGGTACCGGTGGTCGATTCAACACCTGCTTTCATCTCGTCGGCAACAACATCAATGCGCTGATCGATTGCGGCGGCTCCTCGCTTGTCGGCATGAACAAGCTTGCGATCGACCGCAATGCCATCTCCACCATTTTCATCACCCATTTTCACGCCGACCATATCGGCGGCCTGCCCTTTTTCATTCTCGAGGCCAATTATGTCCTCAAGCGCAAAGGCGCGCTGACCATCGCCGGACCGCCCGGCCTCAAATCGCGCTTCGCCGAAGTGATGGAAAGCGCCTATCCCGGAACGGCAAATCTGCAACTCGCCTTCCCGTTGACCTTGCGTGAGGTCGAGATCGGCAAGCGCAACGAGATCGGCAATGTGCAGGCAACGCCGATCCGTGTCGTGCACGACGAGCGCGCCGGCCCCTGCCTCGGCTATCGCTGCGAGGCCGAAGGCAAGATCGTGTCTTATTCCGGCGATACGCAATGGACGGACGCCGTAATCGACATCGGACGCAATGCCGATCTGTTCATCTGCGAAGCCTATACGCGCGACAAGCCGATCAATACTCACATGGCGCTCAGCGCCCTGGAAAGGCACCTCCCCCAGATCAAACCGAAGCGGCTCATCCTCACGCACATGAGCAACGACATGCTGGCGCGCCGCGCCGAGGTGCCGTACGAGTCTGCGGAAGATGGGATGATTGTGGAGCTGTAACTTCACCGTCATGCCCGGAACAGAGGCGGGCGAGGCGACGCCGTTCTTCGCACCGCTATGTCCGGCCAGGACGATCCTGGTCGCTATGCTCCAAGCGCCCTCTATGCCCCAAGCGCCGCTTCGATCGCGGCGAGCGCGGCCGCGGCTTTCGATCCATCGGGACCGCCGGCCTGCGCCATGTCGGGCCGGCCGCCGCCGCCTTTGCCGCCGAGCACCTCGGCGCCCTTCTTCACCAGATCGACCGCGTTGAAGCGCGCGGTAAGGTCGAGCGTGACGCCGACCACGACGCCGGCTTTGCCATCGCCGGTGACGCCGACGATGGCGACCACGCCGGAGCCGACTTTCTTTTTGCCCTCGTCCGCCAGGCTGCGCAGATCCTTGAGCTCGATGCCTTCCACCGCGCGCGCCATCAGCTTGATGTCGCCGATGGTGCGCAGGCCGTCGCCGCCATCGCTCTTGCCGCCCCCGGCCATCGCGAGCTTCTTCTTGGCGTCGGTCAGGTCGCGTTCGAGCTGCTTGCGCTCTTCCATCAGGGAGGCAACGCGGTTCGGTACGTCGTCGACCGGCACGCGCAATTCCGCCGCCGCCCCCTTGGCGAGCTTGGTGAAATGATTGGCATTGCTGCGCGCCGCTTTCGCGGTGAGCGCCTCGATGCGGCGCACGCCGGCGCCGACCGCGGATTCACCGACCACTGAGATGACGCCGATATCGCCGGTGCGCTTGACATGGGTGCCGCCGCACAATTCGACCGACCAGCCCATCGTATTGCCGCCTTCTCCCATGGCGACCACGCGCACTTCGTCGCCGTATTTTTCGCCGAACAGCGCGCGGGCGCCGGAGGCGCGGGCATCGTCGATCGGCATCACCCGCGTCGTGACCGGCGAATTCTGCAACACGATGTCGTTGGCGATGTCTTCGACGCGCTCGATCTCCTCGCTGCTCATGGGCTTGGGATGCGAGAAGTCGAAGCGCAGCCGGTCCGGCGCCACCAGGGAGCCCTTTTGCGCGACATGGTCGCCGAGCACCTGGCGCAACGCTTCGTGCAAGAGATGCGTCGCCGAATGGTTCTTGCGGATGGCGCCGCGCCGGGCGTGATCGACCTCGAGCGCCAACGCCAGTCCCGGCTTCAACGTGCCTTCCTCGACCGTGCCGATATGCCCGAACACGTCGCCGGCATACTTTTGCGTATCGGTGACCTTGAAACGCAAGCCTTCGCCGGTGAGCATGCCGGTATCGCCGACCTGGCCGCCGGACTCGCCATAGAATGGCGTCTGGTTGATAACGACGGTGCCGCTCTCGCCTTTTTTCAGTGTCGCGACATCCTTGCCGTCTTTCACCAAAGCCGCGACCACGCCTTCGGCGCTTTCCGTCTCATAGCCGAGGAATTCGGTGGCACCGGTCTTTTCGCGCAGCGCGAACCACACCGCCTCGTCGGCCGCTTCGCCGGAGCCCGCCCATGACGCGCGCGCCTTGGCGCGCTGCTGCTCTAGAGCGTCAGTAAACGCGGCGATATCGACGCCAATACCGCGTGAGCGGAGCGCATCCTGTGTGAGATCCAACGGAAATCCATAGGTGTCCGCCAGCAAGAACGCGGTTTCGCCATCCAGCATGTCACCCTTTTTCAGCCCTGCACTCTTTTCCTCAAGAATTTCGAGTCCTTTAGCTAACGTGCGCCGAAACCGTACCTCTTCCAGACCGAGAATTTCAGTCGTTTGTTTGTCAGCGCGCACCAGCTCTGGATAGGCTCGACCCATTTCATGCGTTAAGTCGGAAACCAGCTTCCACATCAGCGGCTCCTTGGCGCCGAGAAGCTCCGCGTGGCGCATAGCACGGCGCATGATGCGGCGGAGCACATAGCCGCGGCCTTCGTTCGACGGCATCACACCGTCGGCAATCAGAAAACAACATGCCCGCAGATGATCTGCTATCACCCGATGCGATGCTTTTTGTGGCCCATTCGCACTAACGCCAGTTATATCGGCGATATGGTCGATCAGCCTTTGGAACAAATCGATCTTGTAATTGTCGTGCGTGCCCTGCAGCACCGCGGCCATGCGCTCGATGCCCAGGCCGGTGTCGATCGACGGCCGCGGCAGGTCGACGCGCTTGCCATCGGCCAGCTGCTCGTATTGCATGAAGACGAGATTCCAGATCTCGACAAAGCGGTCGCCGTCGGCATCCGGCGAGCCCGGCGGCCCGCCCGGAATGTGGTCGCCGTGATCGTAAAAGATCTCGGCGCAAGGACCGCACGGGCCGGTATCGCCCATCGACCAGAAATTGTCGCTGCCGGCGATGCGGAGGATTTTCCGCTCCGGCAGCCCCGAAATCTTCTTCCAGAGCTTGAACGCCTCGTCGTCGTCGATATAGACGGTGGCCAACAGCTTGTCGGCCGGAACGCCGTATTCCTTGGTGATCAGCTTCCAGGCAAGCTCGATCGCGCGCTCCTTGAAATAATCGCCGAACGAGAAATTGCCGAGCATCTCGAAAAAGGTGTGATGCCGCGCGGTATAGCCGACATTGTCGAGGTCGTTGTGCTTGCCGCCGGCACGGACGCATTTCTGCGCCGTCACCGCCCGCGAATAAGGGCGCTTTTCGAGACCGGTGAAGACGTTCTTGAACTGCACCATGCCGGCATTGGTGAACATCAAGGTCGGGTCATTGCGCGG
>Ga0335072_10003600_pt1 | contig 23253 bp, 21 predicted proteins | sample Lox_Sample_21_FD_206725 | JGI IMG/M metagenome (GOLD analysis project Ga0335072, IMG submission 206725) | Soil microbial communities from Loxahatchee National Wildlife Refuge, Florida, United States - Lox_Sample_2.1 | ecosystem: Environmental > Terrestrial > Soil > Wetlands | place: USA...
CAGGCGGGTAGGCTGACCTCGTCTTGCCCATCGTGGACTCCTCGAACCCAAATAGTCCGCTGTCCACCAAACCGGGGCAACTTCAAAACCCACCCAACGCAGCCTTTGGGCGCGGCGGCTCTCCGGCCCGGCCAATGTCCGCGAACGAAATCGCAGGCTACAATCGACGACAGGCTCCAAGGACGGTTCGCAAGATGGTGAGTTCGACCGGCTTAACCATCACGCGAAGATCGTCGCCCCTTCATCGGCGCCGTTCACGCTGCGGCGAAAGAGGGAAAAAAGCTCGCGCCCGAGGCCGGTTTCGTTGGCGGAGAGATCGACCTCCGGCAGCGGACGTGCCGCCAGTTCCGCCTCGTCCACCAGCGCTTCGAGCCGGCCGGCGCGGCAGTCGAGCCGGATGCGATCGCCGTCGCGCAACCTTGCGAGCGGCCCGCCCGCCGCGCATTCCGGAGTGACGTGGATCGCCGCCGGCACCTTGCCGGAGGCGCCGGACATTCGCCCGTCCGTCACCAGCGCGACGCTATGCCCGCGATCCTGCAGCACCCCGAGCGCGGGGGTGAGCTTGTGCAGCTCCGGCATGCCGTTGGCCCCGGGCCCCTGATACTGAATCACGGCAACGAGATCGCCTGTAAGCGCGCCCGCCTTGAAGGCGGCGAGAAAATGCTCCTGGTCGCGAAAGATTCGCGCCGGCGCCTCGATCACCTGATGCTCGGGCTTCACGGCCGAGATCTTGATGACGGCCTGGCCGAGATTGCCGGTGAGGATGCGCAAGCCCCCATCCGGACTGAACGGGTGGGAGGCGAGGCGCAGCACCTCTTCATTCTCGCTCGCCGGCAGGACCGACCGCCATACGAGCGAATCGCCGTCGAGCTCGGGCCGGGTGCAGTAGGCGGCAAGCCCCTCGCCCCAAACCGTCTGCGCATCCTCATGCAGCAGCCCGTGATCGAGCAGGGTGCCGATCAGCACCGGCATGCCGCCGGCGCGATGGAACTGGTTCACGTCCGCCCCGCCGTTCGGATAGATGCGCGCGAGCAACGGCACGTTCTCGGAAAGATCGGAGAAATCCTGCCAGGTGATGCGGATTCCGGCGGCCTTCGCCATCGCCACCAGATGAATCGTGTGGTTGGTCGAGCCGCCCGTGGTGAGCAGCCCGATCATGCCGTTGACGACCGCGCGCTCATCCACGAGCCGGCCCACGGGCAGGAACGCGTTGCCGAGCGCGGTGATCGAAATGATCCGCTGCGCCGCGGCGATTGTCAGCGCATCGCGCAGCTTCGTTCCGGGATTGACGAAGGAGGCCCCCGGAAGATGGAGACCCATGATCTCCATCAGCATCTGGTTGGAGTTGGCGGTGCCATAGAAGGTGCAGGTGCCGGGGCTGTGATAGGATTTTTCCTCCGCCTCCAGCAATTCCGCCCGGCCGATCTTGCCCTCGGCATAGAGCTGGCGGATGCGGGTTTTCTCGGCGTTGGAAAGGCCCGAAGGCATCGGCCCGGCAGGAACGAAGATCATCGGCAGATGGCCGAAGCGCAGGGCTGCGATGACGAGGCCGGGCACGATCTTGTCGCAAACGCCGAGCATCAGCGCGCCGTCGAACACGTCGTGCGAGAGGGCCACGGCAGCGGCGAGCGCCACCACGTCCCGGCTGAAGAGCGAAAGCTCCATCCCGGTGCGGCCCTGCGTCACCCCATCGCACATCGCCGGCACACCGCCGGCGAATTGCGCGATGCCGCCCGCTTCCCGCACCGCCTCCTTGATGATCGCCGGAAACCGCTCGAACGGCTGATGGGCCGAGAGCATGTCGTTATAGGCGGAGACGATCGCGATATTGGGCTTGGTGGCGCCGTTGAGGTCCGCCTTGTCGTGAGCGGAGCAGGCGGCGAAGGCGTGGGCGAGATTGCCGCAGCCGATCCCCGCCCGATGCACGCCCGCGCCGGCGGCGGCATCGAGGCGTGCAAGATAATCCTCCCGCGAAGGAGCGCTGCGCTCGCGAATGCGGCGGGTCAGGGCGAGGATTTCGGAGCGTGGCATTGTCGATCTCCGTCAATTCCGTCAGGTGCCGTCTGCCTGCTCTTCGAACCAGGTGCGGTTGTCGCGCTCGATCAGCGCGATCGCGGCCGAGGGCCCCCAGGTGCCGGCAGTGTAGGGCCGCGGCCGGTCGCCCGTTTCCTGCCAGGAATCGAGGATCTGGTCGATCCAGGCCCAGGCCGCCTCGACCTCGTCGCGGCGCATGAAGAGAGTGGCGTTGCCGCGCACCACATCCATCAGCAGCCTTTCATAGGCATCGGGAAACCGGCTCTTGAAGGTTTCCGCGAAGCTCAGGTTGAGCGCGGCCATGCGCAGGCGAAGCCCGCCCGGCCCCGGTTCCTTGGTCCAGAGATTGAGGCGGATATGCTCGTCCGGCTGCACGCGGATGATCAGCCGATCGGGCGTCTGCTCCGCGCCATTGCCGGGAAAGACCCAGTGCGGCACCGGACGGAACTGGATGACGATCTCCGAGACCTTCTGCGGCATTCGCTTGCCGGTGCGCAGATAGAAGGGCACGCCGGCCCAGCGCCAGTTGCGGATCTCCGCCTTGATCGCCGTAAAGGTCTCTGTGGTGCTGGCGCTGCCGACATCCTGCTCCTCAAGATAGCCGCGGACCGGCGCCCCGCCGATCGCCCCGGCGCGGTACTGGCCGCGCACCGTCTTGTGCACGACATCGGCCGGCATGATGGGAGCAAGAGCGTGCAGGACCTTGATCTTTTCATCGCGCACCGCCTCGCGGTCGAGCGAGGCCGGCGGCTCCATCGCCACCAGGCAGAGAAGCTGCAGCAGATGGTTCTGCACCATGTCGCGCAGCGCGCCCGTGTGGTCGTAATAGCCGCCGCGGCTCTCGATGCCGAGGCTCTCGGCGACCGTGATCTGCACATGGTCGATATGCTGGCTCTGCCAGACCGGTTCGAACAACGCGTTGGCGAAGCGCAGCACCAGGAGGTTCTGCACCGTCTCCTTGCCGAGATAATGATCGATGCGGAAGATCCTGTGCTCGGGGAAGACGGCGCCGACCTCGTCATTGATCGCCTGGGCGGAGGCGAGGTCGTGGCCGATCGGCTTTTCGAGAACGACACGTGATTCGGGGAAAAGCGCGCCGGAGGCCGCAATGTTCCGGGCGATCGGACCGAAGAGGCTGGGCGAGGTCGCGAGATAGAAGACACGCACCTCGCGCGGGGAATCATCGAGCAGTGTGACGAGGTTCGGCCAGCCGGCTTCGGCGGCCGCGTCCATCGAGACGAAATGCAGCCGCTCGCGGAAGCGCGACCAGGTCTGCCCGTCCACATCCTCGCCATCGAGGAACTCGTGCAGGTTCTTCTCCACGAACGCCTGATAGTCGGCACGGGAAAAACCGCCGCGCGAGGTGCCGATGATGCGCGAGGGGGGCGGGATCTGCCCATCCCGGTCGCGGCGGAAGAGGGAGGGAAGAAGCTTGCGGGTGGCGAGATCGCCACTGCCGCCGAAGACGACGTAATCAAACGGGGCGATGTAGGGATTGTTGAAGTTCATGGCCATAAGTGCGCGGACCTCCGTTCGCGATTCCACCCGTGTTTCCGCCCCTGGTGTGGCCCTTCGCAAGCCGATTCCCCCCGGCTCCGGCCGGGGAATCGGGTTCCCGCCGCGCTTCTAGCCCGTTCTGCGAGCCGGCCCGCAATCTCCGGCCCGGCGCCACCTTTTCCAAAGGAGTATAGGGCCGGCTGGCCGGCGCATCCAGTTGGCCGCCGCCGTGATATAGGCGCGCACCATGCGCATCCTCTTCATCGCCCCGAGCCGAATCGGCGATGCCGTTCTTTCCACCGGCCTGATCGACCATCTCCTCCGCCACCATCCGGCGGCGCGGATCACGGTTGCTGCCGGGCCGATCTCGGCCGATGTCTTCACCCGCATGCCCAATCTCGCGCGCCTCGTCATCGTCGAGAAGCACCGCTACGACCTTCATTGGCTGGGGCTTTGGGCCATGGCCGCCGGCCAGCGCTGGGACCTCGTCGTCGATATCCGTGGCTCGGGGCTCGCCTGGTTCCTCCGCTGCCGCCGCCGCGCGATCATGCGGATCGGCCCGGGACCGAAGATTGCCCAGCTCGGGCGGATCCTCGGCCTCGAACCGCCGCCGCTGCCCGTGGTCTGGACGGCGCCGGAGGACCGTGCCCGCGCCACCAGCCTGCTGCCGCCCGGCCTGCCGGTCATCGCTCTCGGCCCGACCGCGAACTGGGCAGGCAAGATCTGGCCGCCGGAACGTTTCGCTGCTCTCTTCCGCCGCCTTGTCGGCGGCCCGTTCGGCCCGGCCCGTGCCGCCATCATCGCCGGACCAGGAGCGGGGGAGCAGGCACTTGCCGCCCCCCTGCGCGCGGCCTTGCCGGACGCGATCGACCTTTCCGGCCATCTCTCGCTGCCCGAGGCCTCCGCCTGCCTTGCCCGCGCCGCGCTCTTCGTCGGCAACGATTCGGGCCTCATGCATATCGCGGCCGCGGCCGGCACACCCACCATCGGGCTTTTCGGCCCGACGCCGGCGGACGAATATGCCCCTGCCGGCCGCGCGGCCGCCGCCGTCCGTTCGCCCACGGGAAGGATGGAGGACCTGACGGTCGAGGCAACCGCCGATGCCGCCTGCGCCCTGCTGCGGCTTCCGTCGGCCGCGTGAGGACGGGTGCATGAGGGTCGCCCAGATCATGGCCGGGGCCCATCACGGCGGTGCCGAGCTTTTTTTCGAGCGGCTCACCGTCGCTCTTCACCGTGCCGGCGAGACCGTGCTGCCGCTCGTCCGCAGCGATGCCGAACGCGCGCAAAGACTGATCGAAGCCGGCCTCGCGCCGCAGCAGTTCCGTTTCGGGGGCCCGTTCGACTTCATCACCCGGCCGCGTCTTGCTCATGCGCTCGCGGACTTTGCCCCGCGCGTCGCGGTGAGCTGGATGAGCCGCGCCACAGATCATGTGCCATCCGGCCCCTGGGTCCATGTCGGCCGGCTGGGAGGCTATTATCCGCTCCGCCATTACCGGAAGTGCGACCACCTCGTCGGCAACACGAAGGGCCTCGTCGCCTGGTTTCGAGCCAATGGCTGGCCTGAGGCGCGTACCCATTTCCTTCCCAATTTCGTCGCCGACCATGGTGACGCAACACCCGCCACCGATCTTCCCACTCATCTTCCCACTCATCTTCCCACCGGCCGTCCCACTGGCCTTCCGCCCGCCCGGCCACGCCTTCTTGCCCTGGGGCGCCTGCATGCGGACAAGGGGTTCGATGTCCTGATCCGCGCCCTCGCCCGCCTGCCCGGCACGACCCTGATCATTGCCGGCGAAGGGCCGGAAGGCCCTTCCCTCGCCGATCTCGCGGCCGGGCTTGGGCTTGCGGAACGCGTCTTTTTCCTCGGCTGGCGCACGGATGCCGGCGCTCTCCTCAAAGCCGCGGATATCTTCGTCTGCCCCTCGCGGTCCGAGCCGCTCGGCAATGTCGTGCTCGAGGCCTGGTCCGCCTTCTGCCCGGTGGTCGCGGCGGATGCCGACGGCCCGCGCGAGCTGATCGCCGACGGCTCGGACGGGCTTCTCGTGCCGCGCGAGGACGAGGCCCGGCTTGCGGAGGCCATTGCCGCGCTGCTCGCCGCCCCAGAGCGGGCAGCCGCAATGGCGGCAGCCGGAAGGCGGCGGTTTCTCGCCGAGTTCGCCGAGGCGCCCGCGCTTGCCGCGTGGCGGCGCTTCCTTGCCACCGTTCCCAAATGATCGTGCTTCAGGTTCTGCCTGCGCTCGAGGGCGGAGGAGCGCAGTTGAGCGCGCTCGAAACGGTGGCGGCGATCGCCAAGGCCGGCGGCACCGCGCTCGTCGCAAGCGGCGGCGGCCGGCTCGTTCCCCGCATTGCCGAACTTGGGGGGCGCCATATCCTTCTTCCGCTCGACACGCGGAGCCCGCTCGCGATCTGGCGCAATGCAGCCCACCTTGCCGCGCTTATACGTGCCGAGCATGTCGATCTTCTGCATGCCCATTCGCGCGCCGTTGCCTGGTCCGCGCTCTTCGCCGCCCGTCGCGCAGGCCTGCCCTTCGTCACCACCTGGCACGGCGCTTATGGGGAAGGATCTCCGCTCAAGCGCCGCTATAATGGGGTGATGGCATCGGGCGACCGCGTCGTCGCCGTGAGCCGCTTCATCGCCGCGCGCATCGCCGCGCGCCACCATTTGGCCCCGCCGCGCCTGCGCGTCGTTCCGCCGGGCGTTGATCCTGCCCGCTTCGATCCGGCCGCGGTTTCACCGGCGCGCGCCGGCGCGCTCGCGCGCACCTGGGGACTGCCGGAAGGACGCCCCGTCATCATGCTGCCGGCACGCTTCGCGCGCTGGAAGGGACAGGGTGTGCTGCTTGCCGCCCTCGCCCACCTCGCCGATCATGATGCCGTTGCCGTCCTGGTCGGGCCGCTTGCGGGAAGGGGGCGTTATGTTGCGGCGCTGAGGTCGCAGGCCGCGGCCCTCGGCCTCGCCGATCGCGTGTTCTTCCCCGGGGGCACGGACGACATGCCGGCCGCGCTCGCGCTTGCCGCCGTCGTCGTCAATCCCTCGACCGAGCCCGAGGCGTTCGGCCGTGTCGTCATCGAGGCGCAGGCGATGGCCCGGCCCGTCATCGTTGCCGATCACGGGGCTGCGCCGGAAACGGTGCGTGAGGGAGAGACGGGCTGGCGGGTGAAGCCGGGCGACGAAGCGGCGCTGACCGCGGCGCTGGACCAGGCTTTCTCCCTGCCGCCCGCCGCCCGCGCCGCGGTCGGAGAGCGGGCGCGGGCGGTGGTCATCGGCTCCTACAGCCTTGCCGCGATGCAGGAAGCGATGCTTGCGATCTATCGCGAGCTTCTTGCCGCACCCTATCCTGTTCCGGGCCCTGTTGCCGGCCCTATTCCGGCAAGCCGGTGATCAGGTAGAGCGCCTTGAGCGCAGGGCCTGGTTGCGCCTGAGAACCGAACGCCTGGGTGAAGATCGTGGAAATTTCCCCGGAGCGATAGATTTCGGAAAGCGCGCGATCCACCGCGAGGCGAAAATCTTCATCCCCACGCGGCAGTGCCAGCGCAAAGGGCTCGATCGACAGAAAATTGTCGGCAAGCAGCGCCTGGGAAGGCGCCTGGCCGGTCTCGATGAAATAGGCAAGCGCTGCCCGGTCCGCGAAGTAGGCGGCGATCTTGCCGCTGCCGAGCAGGGCCATCCCCTCCGCCTGCGTCTTCACGGTGACGACATCGGCGGTGAGTCCGGCCTGCTTGAGGCTCGCCCGCAGTTCCTGTTCGGTGGTGGTGCCACCGAGCACGCCAAGCTTCTTCCCGGCGAGCTGCTGGAGATTGCCGGGCCCGCCCGGGCGAATCATGATGCCGGCGCCATCAACGAAGGTTGGCAGCGAGAAATCGACCATTTCCCGCCGCGAGAGGGTTTCCGTCGTCGACTCGCAGAGCAGGTCCGCCTTCCCTTGCGCAATGGCCGTGAAACGATCCGCCGCGCTGACAGCGACATACGTGATCTTGAGGGAGGAGCGGCCAAGCTGTTGGGCGATATTGTCAACGACCGCGTGGCAAAGATCGATCATGAAGCCCACCGGCGTGTCCGCCTTGTCGAGATAGGAGAAAGGTGGCGCGTCCACCCGATAGGCGATACGGACTGTTCCGTCCTGGCGGATGCGCGCGAGCACACCGCCCGGCGCTTCCTGCGCGTGCGCGCCGCCGGTGGCAAGCAGCAGCGCCAGGCAGAAAAGCCATATGCCGTTTCTCATCCCGATACCTTCCTTCCGATGACCAAGGCCTTCCGATGACCAGGGTTTCGCCCCCGGTGCCGTGGGGCGCAAGCCTCTGGGGGCAAACTATGCAAATTTCGGAACCGGACACCAGATGATTGATTCTCCCGGTCCCGTGTCTGTGGAGACGCGCGAAAGGATTTAAAACTCCGCGAATTCGTTTGAAAAAGCATCGAAAACGATCTCGGAGGGAACGGCGTGCCGCACAGCGCGGCCTGCAAATCATGCAGCGATCGGCAATCGCAATTTGACAGACTCATAACGCAAGGATAAACGATTTGTGAGGGAGATTTTGGCCAGGATTTCGAGGGGTGGCGCTGATTGTCTTTGCCCGTTCAGCCCGAAGCGTGGACGAGGGTTTTGATCATGCGATTGGCATCATTCAAGGCGCGGGAAGATCGGGCCGGCAGTCTGAAAGGCTGACCCGGAATCAAGAGCCGGCCGGCGCCCCGCCGCGAAACCAAACTGCCAAAGCCGGCAGTGATTGCGTCTGTGAACGGACGCGCGGCAAGAAGCAGGCGAGGAATTCGTTTCGAAATCGTTCCATATTGATTCCTGGGGCGCTCGCTTTGCTTTCAACATCGTTTCTTTTGTCGGGCTGCGGCGCGGTCGTGCTCGGCGCGCTTGGGGGAACCGGCGTGGTCACCTACGCCTCCACGACGAATGACAAGGCCACGCAGACTGCCGCCGTGGATCCCCCGCCGGATCCGCCCAACGATCCGCCTGCGCTTCCAACGAGCACGTTCGATTCCAGCGAGATTCGCAATTCGCAAATCGGTACTCAGGCCGAAGCGTACGAAAGGCCGGGCCCGGGTGCAAATTCCCGGCCCAACACCGCCGAGAACAGTCTGCCGTCCACGATCGCGGCAAATTACCCGTATAATCAAATCTATAATCCTCCCAATCCATTTGTTGCCAATGAAATTCCAAGGCCCATCCCTCTCATCGGCCTGCCGGCGGACACGAACTTCACGGTCCAGGCCCAGACGAACAATCGCAGCGTCATCTTGCGATCGCCGCAGTGATCATTTGAAGGCACCGATCCCGGAAAGGCACTCTATCGAAACCGAACTCGATGATTTTCGGGCGTTGGCGCTCACGTTGGAGCGGTATCGTTTCGTTTGCGTTCGCATATCCCGCTCTCGGTCATTGCTTTATCGAGTGATTTGCCTGCGGTGATTCCACCCGCCACCGCCGCGCTTTCAGGCCGGGAGATCGGTCAGCCGACCAGATCCATGTCACCACGAAACGGGCGCCGCCATGATCCTGCGGCATCGCCTTCGTTGCCTCTCAAATCGCGGTGGCATCGGTCAGTCGTGAAAACAGTCAAGCCGCCTGCCGTCCCGGGGCGAGAGCCCTCTCTTCCCTAGGGCACAAGGCTCAGAGCTGGAAGCGGATGGGTACCTCGAGAAGGATCTTCGCGACCGGATTGTTCGGCCCAACGCCGATCCCCGCGCCGAGATTGACATTGATGTTCCTGCTGACCGCGAAACCAACACCGAAGTTGAAGGTGCCGAAGTCGAAGGAGGAACCGCCGAGATCCACACCATTCTCGGTCGTGGGCCAGACATGTTCCTGCTGGTAGCTGAATGTCATGGAAGTCTGGTCGTTCACCGCGAAACCGACACCAAACGTTCCGGAGATGTAGTTGCCTGGGCCGATCGTCGCCGACGTCGATGCGGCGCCGGAGATATTCGCGATCTGCACGCTGCGTGAGAAGTTGATCCCGTAAAGCAGGTTCGCAAACAGCACGGCCGGCGAGGTCGGCAGCAGCATCGTCACGTTGGGCTCGAGCGTATAGAAGCCGGTGCCGGTCGGCAGCTTCTTCTGGATTCCCGCCAAAAGGGTCCCGTTCGGGTCGTTGGTCGTGATGATCGGCACATCGAACGGACTGGTGCCGGTGGCCGTCTTGAGCAGGACGTTGCCGAGGAAGATCGGCCAGCCGTCATTACCGCTGTTGATCTGATAGCTCGCCCCGACCTGGATATCACCGATATTGAAAGCGTCCGCGCCGGGTGAAAAAACCTCCGCGTTCGGCCCCAGTGGTTGCGTGGTGGTCGAGCCGGTCGCGTAGACAACAGGCACCTTGAGGTTCAGCTCCAGCCGGTTGGTCACGCCATAGCGCAACGTCACCGCCGTTGTCTCGTAATTCGCCTGGATGCGCTGGACATTGATGTTCCCGAACGTGATGCCGGGGACGATCGAGAAACCGCTGATATTGACCGAATTCTGATTCCAATAATCGTACTCGATCGAGGGATCGACAACGAGATCTCCCTTCGGCGTCAAGACACCGCCCGTATTGGAAAGCTCGTGCGCCGTCTGCAGCACGCGCCGCTCTTCCTGCTGCTGCGGGCTGGGTCCTGAAATCGGTGCCGCCGAAGACGCCGCGCTTGACGAGGCAGGCGCGGCTTGCGCGGTCTCAGTGCTGCTGGTGCCGTTGGTGCTGCTTTGCGTGGTCCCCTGGGTGGTCTGCGCCGCCGGCTGGGTTGACTGGGAGACGTCCGCCGCCGTGCCCGTGCCTGTTCCTGTCAGTTTCTGAAGCTCGGAATTGAGAAGATTCTGCTGATCATTGAGACGCAGGCTCTGAAGATAGAGTTCCCTCTGCTGCTGCTGGATCTGCTCTTGCTCCTTCACGATCTCGGTGCGCAGATTGGCAGCCTCTGTCGGGGTAAGGGTCGGCGTCTGCGACTGGGCATCGGACTGAGCAAAAGCCGGAGCCGAAAAAGCCGCAAGACAGACGGCGCCGTAGAGTGTTGCGCGCAATGCTTGCCACGGCGCGACCTGCCCATCGCCCCATGGGGCAACGCCCCGGGCACGGCAGCACCAGCCTTCCGCCAACATTTTGGTATATTCCTCCAGCAAGCTTCAGTGTTGCGACACGGCGTTCAGCGCGCACAAGAACACTTTGATTTGCGGACGGAGAATAGCCCACCATCACGATTCCGGAAAGCATGTCTGCAAACAACTATGGGTGAAGATAGAAGATTCCGCTCAAAAATTTGCGTAACATTTCCTTTTCAGCGCTACATTCGTTTCAGATCATTGGATACAATTTTGCAATATTCCTCAAAATGCAACACGCCTGCATCCCGGTTCCCCAAGGAAACTCTCAATTTCATATTGAGAACGAAATTAAATGGACGCGAGTCGGGTTTTCGCGTCCAAGGCAGCATCCCCTCGCCCAAAATTAAGGATGCCGAACGCCTACTGGCCCGAGCTTCCCGTGCCGATCGTCACGACGGTATTGCCGATCGAAGGGGGCGAGAAGGCACCGAAATCATCCCATAGCCGGACCGAAGGCTCGGTAAGCGGGATGTTGACGCCGGCCTGATTCGCATCCCCCAACCCGCGCGCCGATTCCTTTGCCATCTCGCCAACCGGCAAAGGTTGCACGCCTGCCAGCGCGGCGAGCACGATCTGATCGTTCGCCCCGAATTCGCCGGCCCGTGCCGTCGCGCAGGAGAGACACAGCCCAAGAAGCAGGACGAGAAGAGGCGAAACACGGCCGAGGAAACGCGGCATACACCACGCCCCCAAGCCGATGACCCCTCTCACTCCGCTCATTTTCCCGCTCTCCCCTTGTTTGCGGCGCTTGTCCCGATGGCTATTGCCCCCGTGCTTCGGACAAGCTTCGATCCCTTATGGTCACGGCCTGAGCGCCCGGCCAATCGTATTCTGGAGGGAGCTCACCTCTTGCTGCGCGGCCACCGATTCGGCGAGTCCCGTCACATTGATATTGATCGCGGTCGCCTGGGTGATCACCTGATTGTTCGCTGTATTGGCGATGCTGTTGAACAACCCGTTCCCACTGAGCACGGTCTGAACCGCCGTCTGCCCGTTGTTGGTGGTGCTGGAAACCGTGATCGGGGTACCGGAACTCTGCGTCCCTGTCGGCGTGAAGGTCATCGTCCCGCCGCTGTACTGATATTGGTACGAAGTCCCGTTATAATTCGTGTAGGTGCCGTTCGTCTGATGAAGGGAGACATTGGCGTTGGATGAGAATATGCCACCCCCCGAAGAGAGCGAACCGCCCGTCGCTCCCTGGGATGTCGATGAGGCGTTGGAGGAGATGTTCACGGCTGGTCCCGTGACATAGATCGGGATGGTCCCACCATTGCTCGTAATCTTCGTCAGCGGCACCAGGATACCCTGGACGACAGTTCCGTTGACGCTGGTGAGCTGCTGGAAACCGAAGCTGAGGCCGACTCCGCTCGGCAGAAAGAACCCTCCGCGGACTTTGCCGAGCTGATGATCGGTCATCGCGTACTGCTTGAGGCCGGTGCCGTCGATGAGCCCTGTATCCGTCCCCAGACCTGGCGGCGGCAAGACGGACGGCGCCTCCACGGTGATTTCCGGTATCGCCTTTATGCCGGACGAATCAAAAGGCGATGCGCCGGATACCTGGGCTGCATAGGAAGGCAAGGCCGAGCCCGCCATCAGGAATACGGCAATCGTCGCGCTGAGGGTCGAGCTTCTCATTGTCTCTTGGGCGGACATGCTGCCCCTCCTCAAAAAATAGCTGCATTCCCGGCGCCGGTCTGGCGCAGGGTCGAAAGATCGATCATGAACTGCGTCAGTGACGTGGGCCCTATGGGCGCCTGTGGCGCGAGCGTCCAGTTACTGCCCTGGTTGAAGGTCGCGCGCGCCTCGACCGCATGGTTCAGGATCAGGAAGAAGATCCCGCTCCATTGATTCTGGAATACGCCCGTGCGCTCGCTCCGCATTCCCACCGCCGGGTCGGCGAGGAGCACGCGCCCATCCTCAAGCCCGGTGATCACCACGAAATGATGGTACCCGCGCTCATTGATCAGCACGATCGCCGGCACCCCCACTTCCGCCAACTTCGAGAGGGGGGCGCGGAACCCGCCCGAGGGCAGTCCCTGCCGAGCCAGATACTCCTTCATATCAAGGAGCGAGAATCCGTACTGCTCGATCAGCGCCTTGTCCCCGTGCGTGACCATGCTGCGGAACACGGTCATCTCGTCCACGGGCATGTTGTAGCTGTAGGTGAGAAGCGTCGCGAGCGCGGCGGATCCGCAGGAATAGTCGAACCGCTGCGGAATGACGGCGCTGAAGCGCCGCGACTGGAAGCTTTGCACCGGAAGTGTCGGGGACGACAATCCGGGAAGGCCGTTGATCGCGCCGCTGATCTGCAGTTGCGCGGCACCCGCTGGCCCAGAAAACCCTGCCACGGCAGCAAACGCTGCCGCCATCACGACCACTCTGCCGGCAATTTTCCGCATCGCCCGCCTCATGATGGTGCGCCCGTTATCCGGCCCACCCTCTTCACTGGGCGTTGATGTTGATCGCCATGCTCGAGTTGATCATCACGTTGTTGCCGGTATTCGCGAACTGGTTGACGAACCCGGTGCTGCCCGAAACGACGGAGCTGCCAATCGCCCCGGTCACCGAGCCGTTGACCGTGCCGCTCACCAGGCCATCGCTCGACGAATCGACGTTGAGCGTGTTGTTGGTGGTGTTGAACGCGTTGTTGAGGTTGGCCACCCCGTCGATGAGCACGCCGCTCGAACCGCCGCGCGTGGCGCTGAGCGCCTTCGTTGAAAGCTGACTGCCCGCCAGCGTGCCGAGCAGATTGTCCCCCGGCGCATTGTTTGCCGGCCCGCCCGCAAAGGCTGGCGCATGGACGGCGATCGCCATCGCGGCCACCAGAACGATCCCGGCCGAACCCCTCCTCGCTCTGCTCATCTGATGTTCCTCATCATTGCCCGAGTTCGGGTTTCACCCGTCGGGAAGAAAGTGCCGCACCGCCCGGTCTTGCCGGACGGTGCGGTTTCTCAAACCGAAGCCAAAATGGGAAGTAAAGTTTGCGTCAGTTACGGGCCACCAATGATGTGCGCCGTGTTGTCCACGCCCACCGCCGTGACGGCCGTGTTGAACTGCGCAACACCCTGGGCATTCACGTTCTGCGTGATGACGCCCGTCGAGCCGTTGATTCCGGCGAAGACCGGCGCGCCGTTGGAGGGCGCGAGACTGCCGGAGCCGAAGCCGAGGCCGCCATTGTCGTTATGGACGCCGCCATCAACCGAGCCGCCCGCGTGCGACGTCGCGAGGGTGATATCGACGTGGGTGTGGTTGAAGGAGCTGACCGCAGCGAGGGTGCCATTGCTCAGCAGCCCGCCCGGCGCGACGAAGTCAGCCGAGCCGTTCAGCTGCACGGCCGTTCCGTCACCCGCGGCAGCCACGCCGCCACCCGAACCAGTGGCCGCGAGGCTGTTATGGCTGTTGATGTCGCCGGAATTGGCGTCACCACTGCCGGAGGCCGCGCTCCTATCCCCAACGGCGGCACCGACGTCATTGTGGCTCAGGTTGTCGTCAAGGCTGCCGTTGCCGTTGCCGTTGCCGTCGTGGCTGCCGTTGCCGTTGAGGCTGCCATTGCCGTTGCCGTTGTCACTGTGATTGCCAGAGAGAACGGCATTGCCGTCACCGCTCTTGTTGATCGACGTGGCAGTGCCGCTGCCGGTCGAAACGGCGACGGGGATGTTGTTGAGGTTGATGGAGGGCGCAGCACTCGCCGAATTCACCCCGTAGCCGAACAGGCCGAGGGCGAGAGCCGCGGTGCCGGTGAGAAGTGCCTTACGCATGGATTTCTCCGTTGGTGTCAGGTTGTTGCGTTAGTGGCCGAACAGAGTGGAGGTGTTGTCCACGCCCACCGCCGTAACGGCCGTGTTGAACTGCGCAACACCCTGAGCGTTCACGTTCTGAGTGATGACACCCGTCGAGCCATTGATGTTGGCAGCGACTGGAGCACCGTTATGAGGGAAGGCGCTGCCCCCGCCGAAAATCCCGCCATTGTCGTTATCGATCCCGCCATGGACCTCGCCGCCGGCGCTCGAGGTCGCCAGCGTGACGTCAACGTCGGTGTGGTTGAAGGAGTGCGCGGCAAGAAGGGTGCCGTTGCTCAGCAACCCGCCAGGCGCAACGATATCACCCGAGCCATTGAACTGCAGGGCCGTGCCGCCACCCGCGGCAGCCACGCCACCGCCCGAGCCGGTAAAGGCGGCGCTGTTGTGGCTGTCGATATCGCCGGAATTGGCATTGCCGGTACCCGAGGCGGCGCTGTGCGACCCCGTGGCCACGCCAACCTTGTTGTTGCTCAGGTTGCCGTCGCCGCTGCCGTTGAGGTTGCCGTTGTCGTTGTGGCTGAGGTTGCCGTTGCCGCTGCCGTTGAGATTGCCGTTCCCACTATGGTTGTAGGAGCCGACGGTATTCCCATCGAAGCTCTTGTTGACCGACGTGGCGGACCCACTGCTGGTCGAGACAGCGACCGGGATGTTGTCAAGGCCGACGCTAAGTGCGCTTGCCGAGTTCACCCCGAAGCCGAACAGGCCGAGGGCGAAGGCGGCCGTGCCGGTGAGAAGTGCCTTACGCATGGATTTCTCCGTACTGGTGTTGTGTCACGAGACCTCGACCAAGCGACGGCAGAGGCCATGGCCGCCAGATTCGCGAACGCGGGCAGGTTGACCGGATTCCTCCCGCGGGCTCGTGCCTCCGCCGCCGGCATACAAGAAAGCAAGCTTCGTGCCAGCGCCTCGCGCCACCTTCGGAGATCGGAAAATCCAGTTTTCCCCTAGGTTTTTTCTGCCGCCGCCACCCGGTCTCGGGCGGCTTTGTGTAACTTTCCGCTGTTACGTTTGCGCTTCGTTATCCTGGAATGTGCCGCCCGCCGGAGCCCTTCCGTGCCCCTGGCCAGGATGGATCGAGGCGAGTCTCTATCGAGACTGGATCTATCGGGTCTCGATCCCAGGCTCACGAATCCGTGAGCGTGATTCCATTGCCCCGCGATATCGTCTCTGTTTCATCTCATCTGATACACGCAGGCGTCACACCCCCTTCACGCATTGTTGACTCGCGTCACGGCAGGGGCGGCGGACAACTCACGCGTGTTCATATGCCATCCGGAATCATCTTCTAATTCTTGATGCTCCCTGTTCCGACGGGTGCCCAAGCCCCGCCCACCGGCACGGAGGATGCAGGCGCTGCCCACGCCGGAACAGGATTTTCCGCAGGGAATGTCTGGCTTTCCGGGACCTGTCGCGCTGCCGCAACGCGTTCGCGAAAAGGCGGGGGCGCACGCTCCTGCACCATCACGGCAATTTGTAACTTATGGGCCAAACGTGGCGTTGACGGATACGTACAAAATCGTAACACTTGGGATCACTTGTGTTGTTCTGTCTTCCCAATCTGGCAGGGCTCCACTATCAGTTCGCTCGCAATGTCGCCGGGTCGGGGGGGTCTCGTTGATGCGCGCCTCGGAGGATGAATCTCTGCTCGCTTCCTACTCCGGCCGCCGCCCGCAGAAGAGGCTGGGGGGAACTTCGGCGCCGACGCTCGTAACGGGGTCCCTCATGTCCCCTCCCGAGGACAAGGCTGAAGATCCCGCGGCCCGCACACCGGCGGCTCAACGGGAGCGTCAGTTCATGGTGGGCAACAGCCCGGCCATGCGTCATATCTTCGAGCTGATCCGCCGCTTCGCCAGAACCGACGTCCCAGTGCTCATCACCGGGGAAAGCGGAACGGGAAAGGAGCTCGCCGCCCGCGCGATCCATGATTACTCCTCGCGCAGCGCCGGCCCTTTTGTTCCGATCAACTGCGCATCCCTGCCGCCGGAGCTGATCGCCTCCGAGCTTTTTGGGTATGAGCGAGGGGCATTCACCGGGGCGACCGCCCGCAAGCAGGGCCTTGTCGAGACCGCCAATGGCGGCACCTTGTTCCTCGACGAGATCGGAGATCTCGGCGTCAGCCTGCAAGGACACCTGCTGCGCTTCCTTCAGGAATCGCGCATCGTCCGGGTTGGCGGCCACGCACCCATTCCGGTGGATGTGCGTATCGTTTCCGCAACCAATGTCGATCTGACAAAGGCAGTGGCCGAGGGGCGATTCCGAGAAGATCTCTTCTACCGCTTGAACGTTCTCAATCTGCAGATGCCGGCGCTCCGCGAGCGCGGGGACGACATCTACGTGCTGGCAATGTTTTTTCTCCGCCGCCTGGCGGCGGAGTTCGGCCGGGAAGTGCAGGGCTTCGACACCGAGGCCTTCACCGCCATGTGGAAGCATCCCTGGCCGGGCAATGTGCGGGAGATGATCGCCGCGATTCGCCGGGCCGTGGTCGTCGGCAATACCCCACTGATCACCGTGGCGGATCTGGCCCTGATGCCTTCGCCTCAGTCAGCCCGCTCGCGCAAGCGGCTTAAGCTGGGCCCGGGCTCGATCGAGGAGCGCGAGGCTCTTCTCGCCGCGCTCGACCGCCATCATCATGTCGTCGCGCATGTGGCGGAGGAATTCGGCGTCTCCCGAGTGACGCTTTACCGGATGCTCTATCGCCATAACCTTCGCATGCGCGGCTTGCGCGCACCCCAACAGATGGATTCGGCGGTGGAGGATGCCGCTCACGCAAACGGCGTGAACGTGCAGGACGCAGGGGCCCGGCACCATGAGAATGGGGAAGGATAGCGCAATCCTCTCCCGGAACCTTCAGGCTCCCGCGCCTGTTTTCTTTGCCAATTCAATTTTATTTAACGCGGATCAATATTGCATTATCGCAACCGTCATTGCCATGATGCTCCATGTATCTTCTGATCCGTGAGCGTGTAGTTGACGTCACATTGGGCAGTTATTATTATAATAGAATGATAAGATACAGCTTCCCGCGATAATGCCGAACAGGCTTTCCCGATGACGGACCCAACGGACGATGAGCGGTGCTTGCCGATGAACGGGGTTCTGGGTGGGATGCCATGAAGGCCGTGATATTGGCGGGCGGGCTTGGAACCCGCCTTTCGGAGGAGACGGCGGTGCGTCCGAAACCGATGATCGAGATCGGAGGCAAACCGCTTCTCTGGCACATCATGAAGATCTACTCCGTCCACGGGATCACGGAGTTCATCATCTGTCTCGGCTACAAAGGGTACATGATCAAGGAATGGTTCGCGAACTACTACCTGCACAATTCTGACGTCACCTTCGACCTTGGGACCAACGGGATGAAGGTCCATCAGGTCTTCGCCGAGCCCTGGACGGTTACCTTGATCGATACCGGTGAGAAGACGATGGTGGGAGGGCGGATCAAGCGCGCCCTTCCTTATATCGGAAACGACCCTGACTTCTGCCTCACCTACGGCGATGGGGTTGGGGACGTGGATGTCACCAAGGTGGTGGCGCTGCATCGCTCGGAAGGCCGGCTTGCCACGGTCACGGCAACGCAACCGCCGGGCCGCTTCGGCGCCCTGGAATGTCTCGGCAACCGCGTGATCGGTTTCCGGGAAAAGCCTTCGGGCGACGGCGGATGGATCAATGGCGGGTTCTTCGTGCTCTCCCCGCAGATCGGCTCGTACATTGAGGGGGACGGCACAATTTGGGAGGATGAGCCGCTCGAACAGCTGGCCGCCGACAACCAGCTTTCCGTCTATTTTCACCATAATTTCTGGCACCCGATGGATACCCTGCGCGACAAGCGTCTTCTCGAGGACCTCTGGGCGCATGACCGGGCTCCCTGGAAAATCTGGTAGGAGCGCAAGGCGCCTCATGCGTGTGCTCATAACGGGCAATCTCGGTTATGTCGGCTCCGCGCTCGCGGCGCATCTTCGTGCCGTGCTGCCGGCGACAGAACTCCTCGGCTACGATGCGGGCTTTTTCGCCCACTGCATCACCGCCGGCGGCCCCGCCCCGGAAACCGGGCTTGCCAGCCAATATTTCGGCGATGTGCGGGACCTTCCGGCTTCTCTTCTCACGGGCGTCGATGCGATCGTGCATCTTGCCGCCATCTCGAACGACCCCATGGGAAACCGGTTCGAAGCCGTTACGGAAGAAATCAATACCGGCGCCAGCCTCCGATTGGCCGCGCTTGCGGCACAGGCGGGCGTGCGCAGCTTCGTGTTCGCTTCTTCCTGTTCCATCTACGGTCGCGCGGACGCCAGTTCGCGGCGCGAGAGCGATTCCACATGCCCGCTGACAGCCTATGCCCGCTCGAAAGTCGCTACGGAGCAGAGCTTGAAGGGCATGAATCTCGATAACATGGCGGTGACATGTCTTCGCTTCGCCACCGCCTGCGGCATGAGCAGCCGGTTGCGTCTGGATCTCGTTCTGAATGATTTTGCCGCGTCCGCGCTCGCGACGGGCGAGATTGTCGTCCTCTCCGACGGCACGCCCTGGCGGCCGCTCATTGAAGTCTCGGACATGGGCCGCGCGATCGAATGGGCAATCAATCGTGATCCGCGCGATGGCGGGCGGTGCCTAATGGTCAATGTTGGCAGCGACGCATGGAATTTTCAGGTCAAGGATCTCGCCAACGCAGTGGCGGCATCACTTCCTGGCACGCGCGTTTCCATCAACGAGGCCGCCCCGCCTGACAATCGATCTTATCGGGTGGATTTTTCTCTTTTCCGTGAGCTTGCCCCCCGGCACCAGCCGCAATCCGGTCTCGAGCAGACGATTGCACGGCTTGTGGCCGGACTCCGCGGCATGGATTTTCGCGACGGTGATTTCCGCAATTCCTCGCTGATGCGCCTGAAGGTGCTCGAACGCCTGATTGATGAAGGCCATCTCTCAGCATCCCTGCGTTGGCGGCTTCCTCCGGTCCAGGATCTCGCGGCATGAAGTTTCTTCCCACGCCCCTTGCCGGCGCTCATCTGGTCGAGCTGGACCGGCGGGGCGATCAGCGCGGATTTTTCGCCCGTCTCTTCTGTGAACACGAGTTCGCCGCAGCGGGGCTCGAGTCGCATTTTGTCCAGGCCAACACCTCGTTCAGCGCGCGGCGGGGCACGCTTCGGGGCATGCATTATCAATTGCCGCCGGCGGCCGAGGTCAAGCTCGTGCGGTGCCTGAGCGGTGCATTGCAGGATGTGATCATCGATCTGCGCCCGGAGAGCAGCACCTTCGGGCAATGGTTCGGGGCAGAGCTCACCCCTCAGAACCGCGTGATGATGTATGTGCCGCGTGGTTTTGCGCACGGCTTCATCACGCTCACGGACGATACCGAGGTGCTCTACCTCGTAAGTGCCTTCTACGCTCCGCAGCACGAGCGCGGAATTCGTTTCGATGATCCGAGCTTCGGCATAGGCTGGGCCATCATGCCGACCGAGCTCTCGGACAAGGATCGCGCCTGGCCGGACTATGATCCTGCCGGTGGCGATTCCGGGCGTCTTAGGGAGCTCTCGCTTCAGGAGCTCCCTTGAAGATCCTGCTGACCGGCGCAAGCTCCTTCACGGGGTTCTGGTTCGCCCGCGAATTGCACGCGGCCGGCCATCACGTGGTTGCCGCATTGCGGCGGCCGCCTGAGGGCTATGGGGACGCTATGCGCGCCCGCCGGGTGGCAAAGCTGCCCGAAGTGGCGGAGTGCGTTTTCGGCCTGACATTCGGGGAAAAGGATTTCCTTGATCTTTGCCGGTCCGGCAACTGGGATCTTCTTTGCCATCACGCCGCCGAGGTTGGGGATTATCGCTCTCCCGCGTTCGATGTGGGGCGTGCGGTATCGGCCAATATGCTGAACCTCTCTTCCGTGCTCCAGGAAATGCGCGGGCTTCGCGGGATGGTTCTGACAGGCTCGGTCTTCGAAGGGAACGAAGGGGCGGGAACGCTCCCGCTTGCGCCCTTCTCTCCTTACGGCGTCTCCAAAACGCTCACCGCTTCGGAAACCCGGCATTGGTGCGATCGGTTGGGCGTGCCACTTGGAAAATTCGTGATTCCGAATCCGTTCGGGCCATATGAGGAGCCGCGCTTCTGCGCCTATCTGATGAAGCAATGGGGATCGGGCGCAATGGCCGAAGTGCGCACCCCGGCTTACGTTCGCGACAATATCCATGTCGATCTTCTGGCCCGGGCCTATGCGCGATTTGCGGCCTCGGTGTCCGAGGCTTCAGGATTCCTCCGCCTGAACCCAAGCTTCCATGTCGGAACCCAGGGCGAATTCACGGAGCGTTTTGCCACCGAGATCCGTCAGCGAACAGGGTGGGATTGTGCCCTTACCCTGCGAGAGCAGACGGAATTCACCGAGCCCGAGGCAAGGGTCAACACCGATCGCATCGAAATCCCGGAATGGCACGAAGCGGCGGCGTGGGACGCCATTGCGTCATTCTACGCCGCGGCACTCGCCCATGCCGCGTGACGGTGGATACCGAACGGCAATCCCCTTCGTCGCGCATGAAGCCGGCGAAATCAGTCTGATTGCGCAGCCCACGCCGCACCGCCACCTGGCGTGGTTGCTCACCGGACTTTGGGACAAACGCCGGCGGCTCCGCCGGCTCGTTCCCGTTCTTGCAGAGCTCACCCGCGCGGGAATCGCGGACGCCCGGGAATCGCATCGCCCCGAAAGTCGGATCCGGCAATGTTACACCGGGCGTCAAGCGCCTCGTTCCGGGAATGGGCTCGCCATTTACGCCCATTACTCCGAAGCCGGGTTTGTTCATGAAATGATTCTGCGGCAACTGGCCCTTTATGGCGACGCCGGATTCGATATCGTCTTCGTCACCATGTCCGACAGGGTGGGCGAGGATGATATCCGGAACCTGCTTCCTCTTACGCGGCTCATCATTCATCGCCGCAGCTTCGGACGGGATTTCGGAGCCTGGCGCGACGCGGCAGATCTGGCCGTGAATGCGCTTGGTCGTCCAGGGGAACTTTTGCTGGTCAATGACAGCGTGCTTGGCCCGCTCCGCCCGATTGATCGCCTGATCGCGCGGATGCGGGAACATGGTCCGGGGTTGATCGGCCTCACGGACAGCAGGATGGGGCCGCCCCATCTCCAATCCTATTTTCTGCTTGTGGAAGGCCCCGCCGCGGTCGCCGAGGTCCTCTCTTTTCTGGAGCAACTCAAGCTATCGCACAGCGAATGGCTGATGGTGCGGCGTGGAGAATTCGGACTGACCCGCTGCATGGCCGTGCACGGCCACGCCGTCATCAGCATGTTCCCCTATGATATTGTCCGCGCGATCGCGATCGATGCCGGCGACGGGTTACCGGCTCAATATGCCCCAATGAACCCCACCCACAATGCCTGGCGGGTGCTCATCGAAAATTTGGGCTTCCCCTTCATCAAGCGTGATCTCCTCACGTGCAATCCCAATGCGGTAGGAGGTGTGGAGCGCTGGCCTTCCGTGCTTCCGAATGACAGCCTGATCGACGCGGCAACCATTCAATCATATCTTTTGGAAGTCAGTCGTAAGGAAAAACAAAAGGCAAAGTATGATGCCTAATATCGTCTGGCAAATCATCAGTTTCCTGCCGTGCCTCGCCTACGATTTGCTGGAATGGCTGCGTGATCTTTTTCTCGTGCGCGTTCTTGGGCGCCACCGCATCGTCACTCACGATGTGACGCGGGAAGGATGCAACTTCGACGGAGCGACTCATATCGCCATTGTTGCCGTTCGACCGGCAGGCGGCAGCGATCTGTTCACCCTCAATCTCATCAATGCTCTGGCTGAACAAGGATTTTACATCCTGCTCATGTCGAATGCACCGCTCTCCGAAGGACAGCGGAATGTCCTGCTTTCACGATGCCATAGGATTATTGAACGTGCGCCAGTCGGACGAGACTTCGGCTGCTATCAGGCAGGCCTTCGGACGCTTGGCTTGTTCAATGGTGGCCTTCCGGCCGCCTGCGAGTGTCTGGTTCTTGCCAATGACAGCATGTTCTACCGTTCGGATTTATCGGACATCATTTCTGAAATGATGCAGTTTGACAATCCTTGGGTAGCAATGTTTGAGAATTTTGAGCAAGCGTATCATGCGCAAAGCTTCTTTTTAATGTTCTATCCTCAGATATTCAGATCACCGGTTTTTGGACGTTTCTGGAGGAAATACAAACCCTATTCTTCGAGAAAGCATACTATTCGGAAAGGTGAGGTCGGTCTTACTCGAACCCTAAGAAAGGCCCGCTTCGTGCCAAGCGTCTGCTTTAGCTCGACACGGATTCGACAGGTGATTGAGGCTGCCCAGGCTGACCCGCTGGAAATATGCAATCTCCTGCCTTATTGCTCGGACATGTCATGGCGGGAATGGGCAGAAGAACTCCTGGAAATGGCGAAGCACGGCTTGTCGATCGAAGAACGATCTCCGACACTGCTATTTGCTTGGCAAAACTTTCTCCGAACAATTGCCCATGTCTCAGAATCCGCGAATCCAACCCATGTCGTGGGCCTGATCCTCAATTGCATGGCGAAGGCACCTTTGAAAAGAGATGTATGTTATCGGAACATTTTTACAATCAATCAGGTGCTTGGATATGCTACGGGATTCGACGCTCGAGAGCTTGGGGCAATGGAAGTCGATCTTCGCAGCAAGGGGTTATTTGTCTCACTGAGCTTTCCGAAGAAACTGTTGTGCGTCCGTGGTCGAATCTAGGTCTGGACTTGCCCCGATTTCGTGGAGAGGTGAGAGCTTGGGATCAAGCTATGTAATCTGATGGCACGTTATCCTCCTGTTTCGTGGCATTCTTTGGTTCGATCCCCGGCGGCGTCATTCTT
>Ga0335072_10003601_pt1 | contig 23252 bp, 26 predicted proteins | sample Lox_Sample_21_FD_206725 | JGI IMG/M metagenome (GOLD analysis project Ga0335072, IMG submission 206725) | Soil microbial communities from Loxahatchee National Wildlife Refuge, Florida, United States - Lox_Sample_2.1 | ecosystem: Environmental > Terrestrial > Soil > Wetlands | place: USA...
CCATTCCTCTCGCACCCCCTCCCCCCCCTCCACCGCCCACAGGATTTCGAATAGTTAATCAGACTCGTCAGCTGGTCAGTTTAGTTAGCGGTGCTCCCAAAAGGACGGCCATGTGGCCGGCTTGTCAGGCCAGGCCAGGCTCGGCTCTGCTATTCCCACCACTGAGAGGTTTGATCCTATAGCCTGGTGGAGTCAGCCAGATAGAAGATATCTCCCCTACCCCTACAACGTTAGGCCCTCGATATATTTACCTATCCAGCAACATCCTGCGAATGCGAGCGAGCCTTTGGCAGTGCTGAGAAGCTCATCACCCTGGGAGAGGAATTCTCTAGATGACAACACAATCGAGGCATTAGTGTGCTTGAGAGCGTGGTGGAACGTTGGTTTGATCAAGAGGCTCTAAGGTTGAGGGTGGGGTGGCAAGGCAGTAAGTATTATTTTGTTTACATACGCTCAAGGCTTCCATAATCAACACGAAGGCCCGTCAATGTAAGGCTCGCTCTTGCGCTTTCGCGCGACCCATTCCACCTCCATTAACCACCTCATCATCATGCTAAAAAGTCAGCGCCAGCAGCCCCAAGAATCAATCTTGAAGGTGGGACAGGGCTATCAAAGCCAATATCTGCAGTGAAGGCAAACGTGATCCCAATCCCCCAAATGACAGTATGCGGAGAAGACAAGTTAAACGTGTTTGCCCCGTCCAGCTGAGTCCGGTGCGCACCGCTCAGGCTGAGACCCTTGAACTCCTGGATCTTGCCTGAGCCGTCGTAGACGTGCACTTCGGTGATTCGACCACCGCCTGGGATCTCAAACAGGAGGAAGAACTTCTGGAACTGCGAGCGGACGTCGGCGACAATGACGGGCGTTGGGATCGGGATGTGGAACCAGCTGGATTGGCCGGGTTGAACGGAGTAGTCGGCGCCCCAGCCTCCGTGGCCGACTTCGTTGGGGGAGAGGACCTGGGGAGATTGCACAGTAAGGGCGTTACCGTGGGTCCAGCTTGCATAGAGCTTCATGATTGGTGAGTATGATGGAGTTGTTGATGAACTTGAAAGTGGGCGACTGTATTGGTTGAAGAACCTTTTGGAAGGGCGTGTCAGCTAGGTTCCGAGGGTTATCTGCAGGAGGATTACCGATGGGATTTGACTGTGGTAATTCTCTCTTATCGGGTCTTTGAGCGGTTTCTTTGAAGCTTGGGGTTTCTGGGATCAGAGGATAGCTGCTTCTTATAGTGAAGAAGTAACATTCTGCCCTCGCCTTCGGTTGCTCTGCATAGCCATCACATCGTATCCCTTTGAGAGAATGCACATAGAGGCCAAGGCAAGACGGAGCGGGGTTTGCGAAAATTGCGAAGAGTCATAGGGCTGAATGCTAGTTGCTACATTGTGGCTGCCTCCAAGGCTGAGATGCAAGGAGAGGATGGCGAGTAGGATGGCGACAACCTCGCGTAGGATTTACGGAGCTCGTGTTTGGGTCTGCCGGTACTGCAACCCGTCCGTGCGCGACGAGGCAAAAATTTGATAGCACTCCGTGAATAGGGCTGCATTGAGCTAAGCATTGCGAATCGGCTTGCAGCTCGCGAATGAGGGACCCTTTTGGGAAGCTATCCTGTGACGAAGGTGCAAAGGTCCCCCTAGGCTGAGACAGGAGTTCGTATTCCCGCCAACAGCGCTGCATCTTTTTGTGCGGAGAAGAAACCCTAGTGTGCAGGGAATGTATTCGTTACGTCAGGCCATTTCAGCTCTACGATCGTACAGAGACTGAACGCTGGAGAGACGAATCACACCTTCTCTGGTCCAGCGGGGTCTTATCGGTGGGTTTCTCGGCAGGCTTGGCATAGCATAAACAGGCGATATGTGTCATGGCCAAGACCGTTGTTCAACAGCGGAGGTGCAGGACACCACCACGACCGCGGGGCAGACGGCGCTACTATTGCGGGGCAGCACAACTGCAGTTCCCTTATTGGTAGAGCATTCCCAGACCTCTGATCTAGGGGACGCTGAGTAGTTTCTGTCTATGTCAACCAAAAGGTGTGGCTGGCACCGAAAAGAGAAAGCCTACCACGAGAAAAGATATCACCCAAATGTGATTGGCCGTCCCGCTTCGAATATCACTGCCTATGGTCAAATGCAAGCGGAATCGGATCGGCGACCTTTGTGTGGCCTTCTCGGGGCGGGTCAGAGGGGAAAGGGCACCCAGCTGGATTCTCGAGCGCTTTGCTTGAGTTCCTTTGGGCGTTGGCGGTCGTAGAGGGGGCCTGTGCGAGTGCCACCAATGTAAGTATCATAGCTCTAATCCTTTTAACCATACAAAGGAGGCACATTCTGTTTGTACGGCTGAGAGTATCACCTGAAACGGCTATTGGCCTACTATGTACAGTTGAACGCTGTGACTCTGACCCGTCAACGTCCATTTTTATCTTTTGGCCCTAGTCGGATGGAAACGCTCCAATGAAACACTCGACACCGAGACGGTGGTTGGAACTTCTGACATGGGGGTGGCTCATCAGAGTCATTCAGATGATTCGCGCTCTGTTTTCTTTACCAAGCAGGACTAGTTTCCCAGTTGAGGACTTGTGGTGTTCTTCGAACCGAAGAAATTACCCAGTGAAAGACCCAGAATCCTCGTATTAGCGACGAAAGCAGACCTCCAGCCGTTCTGATTGTTCCAGTGGGGCTAAGAAGCGCGGCCTGGGTACGATCTCTGGACGCCTTTCCTACGTTCATTTCTCTCATATAGAAACAGCAACGGCTTCCCAGTTCTGTGGGTACACCAAAACCTTCTTCACCTAAGCTTGCCCAACGGAGATTTAAGCACCCAAGTTTTCGTCATGGATTACCTTGCCATCCCCACCGCTCCTCTTCAAATTATCCTAGACTTCATTCAAGTTGATAGTTCTCCACCGCAACCACATCCTGTTGCTGGGCAAGCCGGTACAGCGGTCTCAACACGCCGGCCGAAAAGCCTGGCCTGGCAGGCCGGCCTGGTTGGCCTGTGTGGCGTACACCTAGGCCAAACGTAGTGTAGATGTTGCCATAAGTGGTATAGATCGGAGCTGCCTTCTCCTTACTAATAAGGAAGATTGCTCTGAACCGACTGATGCCTTCGAGGCCTAGCGTACCCGCATGCGCAACTCGGAACAGCTACCAGGTGACGAATTTAGTCGCTATTTTCCCCGCGGAGCTGGCACTGCTCATGATGGAGAGCGACAGACGTGCAAATGGTTTGTAGATCCACCTTGTTCTGTATTGGATCTTGCGTCTAGCCAGAAGGTGGAGTGTCAATGAGGTGCCTTGTCTTTTCTGTAGGGCTAGAGGCAGCTGCACTTCATATGAGGTTCCGCGGACAGGCAGAGACGGATATTAGAGACTGCGATCATTGGTCCTTCAGATCTGGGCGGCGGGTTTGTCCAGGGATGCATCTGGCGGAGTGGACGCTGTCGCTGGCTATAGTGAGGATTCTGTGGGCATTCAAGGTTGGTAAGGAGAAGGGTGAGAACGGTAAGAGGTGTGGATCGAGCTGGATGAGGTGACGCAGTCGGTTGCGGCTTGTCCGGTGCCGTTTAGGTATGTCGCTTCCAGTAGTAGTTAGCTGAGGAAGGTATGTTTGTGGTCTTGCAGATGTTGGATTAGTCCTCGGGACTAGACGGCGTGGAAGTGTGAGACAAGATTGATCAAACACGAATTGCGTACGTCCTACCTTGCCGACATCATCAGCAAAAGGTCCTACTACCTCAACCCGTTTTACTAACCGATGAAGTTATTGTTTATCGTAAGATATGTGTGGTCTCAATGCTAGACTCACAAGCTGAATGGGCAGTTGCCTGAGTAACTTCTTCCGAGAGTAACAAGTACATCGAACATGACACGCTTCTTTCATGAAAACCGCCATATGCACGTGGGAGAAGGGATATCGGCGGGACTGTCCTAGTTGGTAGCGAACGGCGCTCCCCCAAAAAGGACAGGGATGAAGTATGAAGGGCTGAACCGTGCAGAGCAAGTATGTTGAACGGGGAGATAACTCGTTGGCATTCGCGACATCAAAGTCAAACAACCACTTACTTACCCCTAGATAGATGGGCAATTTGGTGTGGCAGCGGCGAGGCAGAATTTCACCGGCAGTTCCAGAACACGTGTTCTGGTCTTTCGGCTGAGGAACAGGTGGTAAGGAACGAGAAAGGAGCAAAGGAGTCATGATCTAAGTTGCCTGACTTAGTCTTCGACTGGTGATCCTTAGCTAGCTAATACTGCCACAACGCAAGCTTGTGGAGGGCTAATCCATAGGATGGCTATTTCGGCAATTCAGGAAGCATGAATGGAGTCTACAGTGCATGAACCTGCTAATTCGGGGAGGGTCGACTTTGGCAATAGCGGAGATGAGAGACTGGGAGAAGGCATGAAGGGTGTTGGCTGATATCCAACAGGGCACAGGAGTGTTTGCAAGCATGGGAGAACTGGGGGGTGGGGGTGGAAGGCGAGGACTGATTCAGGAGTCGTAAAGGAAGCCGGTCTGAGTGTGAATCCATCGAAACACATGAATGGTGCCTAGGGAAGAAACGGCCGCGATCCACAGATGGCAGAGCATAAAGTAGGCGAAGGTGATGACAAAGGATCGAGTTACAGGCACAAAGGCGTATCGGGGTTGATCAGCTGTTCAGGGGTTGGCGGCATGAATGATGTGGGCAGGAGCATGGTTTCTGTTGTTGGTCAATCTAGGTGCACTTGCTGACCCATTCCTGGCTGCAACTCTGGTTGCACGCCCTTCAGGCTAACCACTGCCATTGGCATAACCCTCCTGGATGCCAGTGCTTATTGAACTGTGGATTTCCAGCAAAATCCTCCATTGTATTGCAATGGACTAGTTACATAACGCAAGAGTGTTTTCCTCTGACGTTGTGCTTCGTACTATTCTTTATTCCTTTATGTGCTGCATCTAACACCTTATTGCTAAACTGCAGTTTACGTTCGGTGCCTCCTTGCCACTTTGCACCCACACATCGACGGGGGAACATTAGCTGAAGCAGGCCTATACAAAATTGGACACGTATAACGCGGCTGACGAGAATGATTGCACCAGATGGCGCCTTTGATGACTCAAATGCAGCCAGGGAAGGGTCCCTTTCCAAGGGGTGATCTGTTGGGTCCCACTTTGCCGAAGTTGATGGCTACTTCATTACAGTCATGCGGGCCTTTGGAGGGCGGTCAAGCGAGGTAGATCCATGCGAAAAAATTGGCTGACGGAGGGGGGGAATGGATTACATTGGTCTGTCGGAGTTCGGCGTCAATGACTCTGCAGACAACACCTTGCCCTCGCGGCGCATATTGATGCAAAATTACATGGGTAGAGGACAGCATAGCCGGGTTGGAATATGCCAATTGAGAGGCTGCCACTATCACACTGACTTCACGAGGATCTAAGGCCGCAGGGAGCAGTTACAACCCGCTGAACAAGCACATAGTTGTTCCGGAGGAGAGGATTATGTCTCTGTATGGTCGCCTGAACGCGTACATCTCCATACCGTCTGCCGCGATCATTCTTATAGTGTACGCGTATGTGTCAAGGTTGCCCAGGGTATCGTCACAAGGAGTTGCATACGGATACGCCTCGAGGACAGTGTGAGATGTCTCCTTGGCCGGGAGCTACATGTGTCTCTGTAATTTCGTTTCCATAGCATTATCATTCATGTCGTCCTAGGTCATGTAGGTAGAAGCGGCCTTGGAACCAATGTAAGCCATATAGGAATCGCATTAGCAATGAAGAGAGCAACCACGTGTGATTGAACAGAATGAATCTAGAAATAGCCCGCTGATTGTAGTTAGCGTGCGAGGGGGGTTTGTGTTTCATCGGCTTTAGTTGCAAAGCGGTGCTACTCTCGTGCTGGATTTGAACTTTGTTGTATTCGAACTTCTGGCACATTTTGGGACTCTCGAATTCCCCTGCAACCCCTCCGACACGCACCCCTGCTCACTTGAAGGTAGTAAGCTTCGGCGACCCCTTACATGGCGGATTCGAGAACTTGGTCTGCACAAAGACCTTTTGCATCCCAGGCATGCGCTCGTCGAACTTCTTGTATACGACGTCGAGCTCCTCGAGCAAGACGCGGTGGCTGACCATGTTGAGCGGCTCGAGCTCGCCGCTCTGGATCATCTTGAGCAGATGCTCCCAATACTTATGGACGGGCGCTTGGCCGTTGCCCTTGAGCATGATGCCGCGTTCCATGAGGGCGCCGATGTTGAAATGGTTTGTCTAGAAGGGGAGAAAGGGGGAGAGATTAGTGCGGGGGAGCTTTGAAAGAGGAAGAGGTGGGAGGGAAGAAAGAGGGCTGAGGAACGGATTGGGGAGGAAGGGAGTTCTTTTTCGTACATAGCCAACATAGACACCAGTGATGCCGCATTTCCCGAAGCTCTTGACTGATGCGATCATCTCGTTTACCAGCTCGGAGGTATCGGTCTCAACGCCGGTCATGATCTCGATCGTGTGAACCCAGCCCTTGGCGTACTCGCCCGACGCGCACTCGAGCGCAACATCGGGGCCGTCGTGGTCCATCTTCTTGAGCTGCGACACGACCGTCTCTCCGCTTGGCAGGTCCGTGTAGTTGATCGTCTCGATCTTGGGGTACTTGGTCTTGAGGTAATCCAGTCGCCAGGAAGCCTTGGCGCCATCAATGACAATGACGCGCTTCGCGCCGTTCATGAAGCTCATCTCGGCCGCCATTTGGCCAATCGGGCCTGCGCCCCAGATGGCGACCACGTCGCCTTCCTTGACACCGGTATCCACAACACAGTTCCACGACGTGGCCAAGACGTCGGATAGGTAGAGGCCCTTCTCGTCCGGCACGTCGTCCGGTAGCTTGAGTAGATTTACATCACCGTAAGCGACTCTCACATACTCCGCCTGGCCACCGGCAAACCCGCCCGTGAAATGGGAATAGCCGAGCATGCCAGCCGTCCGGCCACCGTACATCATGTTCTGTATCTTGTTGTCGTTGGTCCTCTCGCACATCGACGATAGCTTCTTTTTGCAGTACATGCACTGCCCGCACGCGATCTGGAATGAACACACCACCCTATCACCTGGCTTGACTTTCAGGATTCCCGGCCCCACAGATTCAACTACGCCGCAGAACTCGTGGCCGAGGATGTCGCCCTTTTGAAGCTCGACGACGACACCGTGGAGCAAATGCAGGTCGCTGCCGCAGACGGTGCTTCCCGTGACCTTGACGATGACGTCGGTGTCCTCTATTTTCCGGGGCTTGGGTGTTTCGATGACTTGGACGGTGTTCTTGCCCATCCACGCGAGCGCCTTCATCTTCTCGCCACTCGGGTCGGCGTATTGCTCGCGGTCGCGAGCAGGGTTGCTCACGTTCTGCTCGGTCGTTGCGTCGCCGGTATGGCCGATGGCTCTCTCGACGAGGTTTGCTGCTTGGGACACTGCCATTGGGAATACTTTTAGAATCACACGTGATCAAAGAAAAAGTAGAATGAATTTAATAAGGAGCTAGAATCGATGTCGCTGAGTCGAATTCTGGTGAGATGCACCACTGTGAATGTTCTGACGCGTCCATTCCATGAGTGATATAGAGCACATGTCAACCCCACCCACCTCTCAAGCTCTCACATCATCGAGGAAAATCATTGCAATGTAGTGAGATCATAAGTCGTCAGAAATCTTCAGGAACGTGGCGAAAATCCAAAATTGAGAACAGGAATGATGTCTCGAACGTGCAACGCGAGCTGCTCGGAACATAGACGCGACCAATAACGCAGACGGATGGGTGACGTCCACACCCCCGCGGCGTCAACCTAGGTGAAAAGGGGCGCCGAAACCTGTTCTAGTTAAGCGCCAACGCCCAACCACCCGCCGCTTTTATTTTACGGCACCTACCCGTGCGTCTGGTCTATACATTCGTTACTACCCACGCCGTCCACCAACATGCTAATGCACCTCCAGTTGCAGGCTGCCGTTGAGAAATACCACGCCGTTTTGTCTCCTCTTCCTCGACTACTCGTGCTGCCCCCCCGCGGGGCCGCTTTCCTAACTTCCGCGATGTTACCACCGGTTTCACCTTGACCTCAGAAACCTCCAACCATTGGTAGTACAACAAAACGCAATAGGTCAGCTACACCTGGCGTTGGCGCTGAGTGATCAGGGCAAGTATGAGGAGGCGGAAGAGATGCATTGACAAGCTCTCGGGGCTGCAGGAGACGGCACTGGGTGCTGAGCCTCCATCCACACTGAGGAGCATGAACAACCTGGGTTTAGTGCTGAGGGACCAGGACCTCGGTCTATCAGACCAACGGTGAAGTGCTACTGATGAATTGCAGAGAATGAAGAGCCTACGCTCAGCCGCATAGATATTGATGAGTTGCCTACGGTATTCTGAAATCTTCACCTTCCGAGATGAAATCGTTCCTGACCAATGTGGAAAGTGTTCACCTGCCCGTTTTCTTCCGCTCAAACCCCCTCAAAGGTGGGTAGACAAGGACGGTGATGGCGGCCGACAGATACACGCCGACGTCACCGCCGTAGCCGCCAAACTTGGCCGCAATCGGGCCGATGTACCTGTTTCGCGTTAGCAACGATATTTCTCAAAGGATGATGTTGCGCGTACCATGTCTGCGCCATGCCGGTGACGCCGCCGGCCAGATAGCCACTCAGGAGCGAGAGGACCGCGGCAAGGCCCCAAGGCAGCTCGCTTGGCTGATCCCAGGAAGTCAGGTTATAGCTCTCGTAGCGGCGGAACCACTTATCCTCGATGAGGAGGATCAAGGTAAAGGAGACGGTCCAGTAACCGAGCAAGCTGACGAAATTGCTAACAATGGTTGTGAGGTGGTCCTTGCCAACGATGGCGAGGATGGCGACGACGAGAGCGACGAGGAAGGACCAGATGAAGCGGGGGACGGCGTGAAAGTAATGGCCGAGCAGCTGCATGGACAAGCCACACGAGTAGTTGATGGCGATGTTGTTGCCGAGGATAGAGAACATGAGCATGACGAGGCAGAACTTGGACCAGCCAATGGGGTGATAGACTTCACGAATCAAACCACCGAGGCCGTGGTTATTGTAAGCGTCGCTGTAGGGGGGGTACTGGACACTCAGGGCGGCGTTGCCGAGGCAGGCGCCGATAACGGTGACGAAAGTGGTGGGAATGAGCACGCCGAATAAAGTGAGGAGGAAGATCTTCCATGGACTCGTCTTGGCCGGGTAGTTGCAATAGTAGTCGGCGGCGATGGAGCACCAGCCTGAGGCGGAGGAGAAGTTGATGGCGAGGAAGGAAAGGAAGGAGCCGGCCAGACTGAGGCCGGCGTCCAAGGCTGGCACGCTAGAACTGACGTGGGGGGCGGCCTGGCCGATTAGGACACAGGTGAGGATAAAGGCCAAGATCCACGAGTATTTCTCGAAGGTGTGGATGAAAGCAAAGCCGAAGACGGAGAAGACGTATGAGAGGACGGCAACAATGACACAGCCGACGCTGATAGTCATGGTGTAGTCCGACACAGCGTTCAACAGTTGACCGCAGACGACCACATTGACCACAGCGAAGCCGGCACAGATAACCACGTTTAGTACGGAGCAGAGCTTCGCGCCCCAGAATCCAAACGAGTATCGAGAAGTAGCGATGGCGCGTAGGCCGAGCTGGTGAGAAGGTTAGTGGGGTGGAGCGTTTTCTATCACGGCCGACTTCATGCTCACTTTTGGTCCCAAAGTTCCGGTGTAGCCAGTGCAAAGTGCACCGAGGAAGGTTCCGACGACGATGGCAGCCACCGACTGGTTCAATGACAAGCCGAACGCAGGGCCGACAAGACCAATGGGCAGTTTGCCGACGTTGCAGATCATGGACCACCACATGAAGAAGGAATTGATGATGGAAGGTGGCCTCTTGTCTTCTTCGGGGATGCGGTCAATGCCTTGAGTTTCGATGCCCATCTTCTCATCCAGCCACTCTTCCCACCGACGCATGTAGCGCAAAGGAGCAAAGCTGTTCTGGATCTCGCGAGCGCGGGCGACTTCATCGAGAACCGAGCCATGGTAGACGTCGGTGTAGGTCTTTTCGGTGATGGAGCGTCTCATGACGTTGCCAGCTTCGACATCATTTTTGAGAACCGGGTCATCGGCCATCGTAGCAAAATAGCAGGAGAGGTCGGCCGCCGCTGACCTGGAAAGGTTTGAGATTCGGGGAGCAGGGACGAGAAACAGCGAGTCGACGCTTGGTCCAAGATATCGAAAAATGCCGAAATCTACATTAGGAATGATGTTGCAACTCCTTTCGAGGTGAATTTATCATGAGGCACACGGACCTGCCTGCGATAATAAACCGAGCAATCATCCAGGTGGTAATGTTGGAACAGAGGTATCTTTCACTGTTTTCACATGCGAGTCTTTCGTAAGAACGGGCTGAGGGTAGCTGTGACCACGCTCAACGGCACGATTCGTCGTTATGCTCCTCTCAATTCTAAGACGAACACCATACGGAGACATCGTTGTCAGTCGTGCAGTGATGGGGCTTGCCTTCGAAGTGGGGAAATTTTGCTAATGCCAACCCCCTCCCCCCCAGCTAGGGGCGGCTAAGGGAGAGATTCCCACTCCAGCTGCGCCGTTCGACTTCCTTCAGCTTGCCCCAAAGCGCCTCGCCGGCACATGCTAGGTAAAGCGGGACAGCTCTCAGACTTGGACCGAACTGTAGCTTGATAGCGTGAATTTGGGAGGAGGAGTGGCGGTTGTTGCCTGACAAAAAGTGTTCAGCACTGATATAAGAGTCACAGAAAATTTCAATTCACTTCTCCCTGCTATGGAATAGCAATCACGATCTCGTGACTCTGATCTCACTCCTTGCCTCGCTTCAATTGTCTTTTCAGGTGTAGCTTGGCCGGCTTTCCTCATTTACTCGGTATGTATCCATCTGCTGTAGTTGCATGGCTCTGCTGTCATCAGCTCGCTCACCGTTCGCCCTCTCACACCATAACGGTGAGAATACTGCGGAGTTTCATTCAGCGAAAACCAGGCTAGCACCAATAGACAAGGCTGTCTTCTGCTCCACTAAGCCACCATTATACTGTGTAGCTGAAGTCGATGTGCGTGACGCAAGAATAATCTTTCGTCAGGCCTTAGAGTCATGGGAACCCTTGGCGAGATGCTTGATTTCATTGGTCGTAGCTTTGTGCTTTAGCCTCGTGAAGGAAGCCGCGGAAAATGGTAAATAAAACGCCGTAGCTGAACCGACACGGAAGATTACGTTTGGCGCAATGCGCAAGCCTACGGCTCCTGGCTTAGCTGAACATGCTCCGAGGGACAAGGGCAAAGAAGGAAGATTTTAAGACGCCGTGGTATTGGGGAAATTCTCACTTAATCTAGTGTGCGAGGATGCAGTACTTAAACTTCCTCGCCAAACACTTTCGATCAGCCGAGGAGAAGGTAAGAACTACATTTATTGTCATCTTACAGCTATCTTTGTACCCCGTCAGTTACGTTGCGTATAGGCACACGCCTAGTCATTCACCCAAGTTTCAAAAACAGACGTGATAGCCATGGTGTCCTCAGACGTGCAAAAACTTCAGTGGGACAGCTTTGCTACCCGATATAGCTCCCTCGAAGAACTCCCAGGAGAGATTCTCGCGACCCGGCTACTTCGCAATACACTGGGTAACGTCCGAGGCCTAAATATCCTCGATCTTGGCTGCGGCACCGGTCTTTATGCTCGAATGGTGCTCTCCATGGGCGCCGCCCGCTTAGCTGGGGTGGACATCGCCTCGCACATGGTCGACATTGGCAAACAGCTAGCAGAGTCGCAAGGCCATGCTGACCGCACCGAGTACCATGTCGCAGATTGCGCAAAATCTCTCGATCATCTCCAGCTAGGCCACCAGTCCTACGACCTTGTCATGGGCAACTGGCTTCTGAGCTATCCTGAGAACCAAGCCGAGCTTGAAGGAATGTGGCGCAACATTGCCATCCACCTCAAGCATGGTGGCAGGTTTGTAGGCTTGATGGTCTCGTTCCATCACGAACTCGAAGAGGCTTTAAAAAGCGGGAAGTATGGAATGAAGGCAACAGCACTCGAAGAAATTGAGAATGGCCAAAAATTGCACCTCGAAGCGGCCACGGAACCCAAGATTGAGTTTTACAATGTCAAATTGGACAGAAGCCTATTTGAGATAGCGGCATCCAAAGCTGGCATGGTAGAGATGGCTTTCACGCCGCCCACCGCAAAAGACTTGCCTCCAGGAGCGGACATGGAGTTCTGGAAGGAAATGCTTGACTGTCCGTACCTGATGATATGTACAGCAGTGAAACCGAGATCATGATGATAGGAAGTTCTCTCATTGATGACCACTCCTTCACACAGCTTCATCACACGATACAAACGCTCACACTGGCTGGCGAAATGCTGATCAATCGCTATTTCATTCATAAGTCTTTACAAGGACAACCACCGAGGCTTCAAATTCCGCGTGCTGTTCTACTTCAAATCGCTCTGATAAGAATAACGCCTTCTCATGTCCTCGCAACGCCCTTATATACATCTTCCCACCTCCGCCATATTGCCCTGGTTCTTGTAGAGGAGCCTGCTAGCGCGGAACTCTCAGTACCCATCTGATTTCTTCTCGAACGTACGAAATTAGACTGAATCGCTCGATAGCTTCCGCGGGAATTTCTCGGCCAGAGACAGTTTGAAAAGTCGCGTTTTGAGGAGCCACAAGTTTGCAAGAGCCGTTCCTGAATTTAGGCCGAATACGGTAAGAAACATGAGAAAAACCAAGGGTCCTGCAACTACCCAGTACACCCAAAAGGATGAACCGCCCGGAGCATAGTTGTCCGACATACCGAAAATTCCAGATGTAAATGCGAGAGGCAAGAAGAGCATTGCCAGGTTGGTGAGCTCCTTTGTTCGCTTGGCCTCGTAAATGCTGAGAAGGCCTGTTATTGATGAAGTGACAGTCTTGATTTCCTCCTTCAACCCGCGAAGTCCGTGGCCGAGCCGTATGAAGTCATCCTCGGCCGTGCTGTTTTCAGGCTCTCCCGGAAAGTCTCCCAGTGTTCCGGTGATAGTGAACTGATGAATTGAAGAATCGATATTTTCATACCAGCCGGATGTGCGATTGTTCAGATACTGTACGCCGGTCCAGCAATGCTCCAGCGCAGACGCAGATATATCTGTAACCTTTGAGGCACGGTTCACAGTATGCTCATGTCTGTGCAGCAGATCGTGACTGTATTGTAACAACACCATCCAATGTGATGCTATATAACGCTTCAAGAAAAGCGTCGCTGCGGCTGGGGTATTGAAATTCAGGTCATGCGCAAGTTCAGAATGAGTCCAGTAATAGCAGAGATCGTCTAGAGCACTAACTCTTTCGGGTCCAGCAGTTGCATTATCGAACTCAAGGGTGCTTTTGACTTGGGGTGAAAAGTCGACGAAGCCTCCCCTATACGGGCTGCTCGGCATGAACCGAAGTTTTCGTTTCGCTCCACTTCCCATGTAGAAATACTCTCCCACCGGAGGGTCCAATAGGATTAGTGCTATAATTTTCCTCATCATATCAACACAAAATTCTGTAGCATATGAACGGATGTAGACGCACCATTCCATCCCTTTGCTCCATTCATTCTGGACCAGAAGGTCGCTTTCCTGCGTACGATACCCATCCCATCAAACTTTCCCTCCCACTTGGTAGTACTTATTCTGCGCGGCTGGTTTGTGCATCTGAGCTCAAAGCTGTCAATATTTTCGCCAAAATCGCGGAGTTCATAGTATCTTAGACTGAAGGAGTGTTTAGAAGTCGGATGGGAAGGCAGCATAGGGATATCTCGAGCGTCCTTGAGGATAGCTAGGTACCCACAATCGATTTGTCGGGCGAAGACATCGGGGTCAATTCGCAAACGGGATCCAAGTATTTCTATGTGGTCCGACGGGAGCCCCTCAAGGAGATAAAGTCGGCGATCGCAGCTTGGAGAAGGGGACTGCTCTAGGTTGACCATATAGTCAAGAAGATCGTTCGAAGTATGTAGGCGGCGAACGGCCACATGGTTGTCGTGGAGTTCAATGACCGCGGCTCTTCCATCCCCTGAGGATGGTCCTTGTCGGGTTAGGACTTCGTCCAGTTTGGCGAGTATAGGATTCCTAAATCGCATCGATGACACAAAAGATCTGTAAGAAGGTACTTTATGCTCTTGCTCTTCTACAACCACCTTCTCGGCAAAACCAGGTTTGCTATCGGACATGATGGGAAATAGAGTAAGACAACACAGGATTAATCCTTGTTTGAAGAAAGCTGCAATGTCTTGCACATTGTCAATGGGTCAGGAGAAAGAAGATGCGAAAGTACACTTGAGAGGGGATCAAATATGTCACTCTTATCTGTCGCTGTCTCGAAGACCCTTGAAATTCCGCATTGCTTCGCCTCATTGTACTGTACGAGCTACCAGCCGCGCACGCCGCTAAGTGTACTACAAATGGGGCGTAAAGGACATTCTCGACGATGAGGGGCCCTAGGAAATCCACCCAATCGTGCAATCGGAATCGCTGGGGAGTTCGGGACAACTTACCCACAGTGAATGCCTCAAGGTACAAGACTCAAAGCCATCGTGGGGTCGAAAAGCTAAAGGTTACTCTTGCAGAACGATTTGCGGGGAGATCCGAAGGGGAGGAGTGTTGAATTGTGGCGTTGGTTGGGGCCTAGCACTTAATGCCACTACCTTCGGTCGCCCGATTATAGTGTCGCCCGCCTCACTTTCTTCCTTAACTAGAGCAATCCTTGGCCTCCTCTTTATGGCGGATGATTAGGACAAAAAGTGCGCACTCCGCGCCATCTGGGGCGTACAATAGGGACCAACCCGGCAACCAGCGCAAAAACTCTTTTTTTGCAACTCATTTACGAGTCTTCCTTGCGTGCAGAACACGGGGTGGCGAGAGTCCTTGTATCGACACCCAGGGTGGTTTAAAAGCTTCTGATTGTGGGCGACTCGGCTGTCAGGCTGCTGGTTATCCTTGGAGCGCGCTCCGCGTGGTGAAAAGCTGCCGAAAAGACTGCCCGACGGCCTCGGTGCTGCCGAAGCCAAAGGAGCAGCTCTGCATCCAGAGCGGTACCAGAGCTTACTATCTGAACCATCTGCAAGAGGTGGGCGAGGCGGAGGAAAGAAGCGCAGGCAATCGGATTGGCTATCAGGTGATAGACAGGCAGGTCGAAACAAGGCCGATGAGCGCTGGTACCCAAGCAGACCGTGCAACGTCCTCAATAGTGGCCTTTAGGACGCTACAAAGATGACTGAAACCCATATCCGACAACATGTAGCCCATATGTAACAACACCGAAACCTAGCTAGAGCTGGGACAGATGTGCAACGATGTTCTGACGCGCTAGGTCCTCGCAAACCTTCATGGGCATGGACCTCACGAGCGTGCATCTCACGGGCGTGTATTTCATAGGCATGCATCTCATGAGGACACACTTCATGAGCGTGTACCTCATGGCGTGCATTTCATGGGTGTGTACCTTATAAACGTGCATCTCACGAGCATGCACCTTATGAACGTACATCTCACATGCGTGTATCTCATGGGCGTGCACTACAAAGTAGTCCCTATTGCGCGCCGCAAAGGTGCAGCTTACTTGTGAATATGTATGAGGTATGAGGTATATGGGAGTTTTGATTTTCGAAAATAGTAGAATGCGAGAGCGCTGCGTGCGGTTCTGCCGCCCATCCCCCGGTTATCCTGGTGCCAGAAAGCTCTGGTGATAGGATTGAATTCTATCTCATCGGACGAAGCCTATAATCATCAAGTGTCTAAGCTTAAGTCAGCTGCAAGAGAGGTAAAGATATCTCATGTTGAAGGGCACGAGTCGCACGCGTAGAGCATCAAAGGCTATGGGTTGCCCTCGCTGGGAGACTTCACAGTCTAAAGCACTTGGAGCTTCGCCTAATCTGTCATGATACCCCTCCATAGCACCTCGTTGACGAGTCTAACGCTGGAACCCACTACAACAGTCAGTATGGAACAAGGACCTGAGCACAGAAGGTGTGAGAGATGCAGGGCCAATTCCGGAGCGATCATCAATCTTCGGCGTTCGCAGAGGCATGGGACAGTCATAGTACAAGAAACCTTTGCCGCGCTTGAAAGCTCAGCGCATAAGGGGTGCGATTTATGTAGGTTACTGAGGCAAGGTCTCATATACTCAACCGCAAGCCCAGCGGAGTACGAGGCGCTTCAAAGCGGCAACCAGTCCGTCGTCCTATGGTATTCCCCAGCGAACACGTTCCAAAAAGGCATGTTTCCGCCAAGCACTCGAGACAATTTTGTCGTATCTTGCTCAGTCTATCCGAAGTGGCACATGAACCTAATTCCCTTTCATTTCGGACCTGAGCACGGAGGTGAAGAGCCGCCCAGTTCAAGCGATGATGTGGGACGGAGATCTGGTAAGCGCAGAATGTAAGCTGAGCAATATTTGGTACTGATTCATTACAATCACTAGCTCTTCCACCGAATTCGTCCTCAGAAAGCGGGCAAGCGTCCATGCAAGCTATACAGAGCTTTGTAGCGGGTTGGATCTCCACATGCCGTGATTCACACGCTGACTGTGGCCCGAGGGGAATACGGTCGGATGCAGGAAGCACCCTGCCGACTCGCGTCATTGACCTTGAATCTTCGGACAAACCCCGTCTGTTCATCACTAAAGAAGCGCCAACAGACTTACGTTCACAACCCTACACCGCATTGAGCCATTGCTGGGGTGCAGGAGCACAGCATTTGACTACAACACAGGCAAACTTGGAACAGATGGTCCGAGGAATTCCAATGGAAGAAATTCCGCAGACATATTTAGATGCTTTTGAGGTCAACCGAAGCCTAGGAGTTAGATATATCTGGATCGATGCGCTCTGCATCATTCAAGATGATCGATACGACTGGCAATTTGAGTCGGCCAAGATGTGCGACATCTATCGAGACGCGTATTGCACGATCGCCGCAAATGCAGCGCAGAGTAACGGTCAAGGATGTTTTATGGAGAAACATGGGTTAAGTCTACCTACCAATAGCTGTCGTCTCGTCGCTGAGGAGAATGGTCATCGCTCTACAGTTGTGCTGTTGCCACCCCGACCGTCATGGAAGAATCAAATTCTTTCCTCACCGCTGAATAACCGAGCCTGGGTGCTTCAAGAACGTCTTCTCTCTTCGCGGATCTTGCACTTCGCTAAGGACGCTGTATTCTGGGAGTGCTCGGAGCTGAAGTCGTCTCAGTTTGAACCGAATGGCATTCCTGACGTTAAGTTGCTGGCAGACCCGGTGTCCTACACTTACGCGTTTCGAAACCTTACCTCTGCGGAGTGTGTACGAAGCGCCTGGCTTCAGCTGGTTCAGCATTATACCAAGCTCGGAATAACGAAGGTGGAGGACAGGCTTCCGGCTCTTTCGGGTCTCGCGAAGATGATTCAGGCAAAGACAGGGGATACGTACGTGGCCGGCTTATGGAAATCTAGCCTAGTGGAAGGGCTCACCTGGGCATTGTCAGGGAAGGATTTCAAGTCCGAAGAGCTGCACAACGAACGGCCATATACTGCTCCATCTTGGTCTTGGGCATCCACTGATAGAGATCTCGGCTTCCTCACCGAGACAGACATGAACAAGCTAATAGGTTCCGCAGAATCTGCTGCTGATCGGGACTGGAGGTTTGATGTTGAAATACTCAACGTCAACATCCAGCTAGCTGGTCCAGATCCCACTGGTCAAGTGTTGGAGGGAAGTATCACCCTTTCTGGGCACATACAAAATCTCCCGGTGGTGACAACAAGATCGCTCCCGGTCGGTAGTACAGACCAAATCGATCCAGGTAGCCTCAAACGAAGTCTCCAACCTGGCGTTGAGGCCCAAGGGTCAGCCAATTTCATTCACCTCGATTATCCGAAGGATCCATCAATAGCTTCTTTTCCGGCTCTTCGGCTATGCCATCTTTCGTCCAATGATCGGACTCGGACCTGTCTCTTGGTTCTTGAAGCCACTGGGAAAGCCCCAGACCAGTATAAGCGCATCGGCAGAGCCGTACTATATGGTTTAGCTCCCGTGACTGAGTTGGATAAGAGAATCATTAAGCTAGTTTGATTTGAGTCTTCGAAGACAGTAAAGCACTTGAAGAGAGATGGTGAAATAAGTGGGGAGTTCTCCAATCTACGTTTGGTAACTAACGCAAGTGTTATGGCCGGTATTTTCTCCTGACTACCCACAAAACTCTACTGAGGGCATGGACGACAGGCCCTTTGGAGCAAATCTGGGCCAATGGCCACCCGGGCGCAGTAGGCTACCATCCAGATTGCGCCAAGGGACCGGGGGAAGCTTTGGCGTGAGGCCGAAGCTGTGAAACCTGCTTGTGGTCCTCATTGTAGGTCTTGACATTGGACAGAAAGCTCTCGCTCGTGACCTGCTTGGAAGCGTGGCGGAAGGCGTCCTTGTCAGCCTCTGGAAGGGCACCGAGATGTTGTTGAAGGAAAGGAACGCGGTATCAACATACTCCAACAGCACGGTCTCGCAGCCTCTATTTCCCTCCAAAGCATGCTGATATGAGACAGTGGGCCCCCAGGAGTTGGAAAAACCTTGACAGCGGAGGCGCTCTCCGAATACTTCCATCGACTGCTCTACCCAATGTATGGAATTCTTAGAAGTTACAACTAGCAACGCTAATGTTCTAGATCTCGGCCGGAGAACTAAGCTCCAATACAAGGGAACTAGAAGCGCAGCTTACTCACATCTTTCAAACTGCAAGCGTATGGAAGTTGCATTTGCATCAGCTTCTCTCAGCGATAGCTCAACCGTCGAATTCATTCCCCTCAACGCCGCAGTGAATAATGCCATATCTCCGTCTCTATCCTGTAGCGGACACGTCTGCGTCTTTATCCAAAAGCAGCCGCACAATTGAATCGTGTCCTTCTGCCGCCGTGCTGTGGAGAGCTGTCAATCCATTCGTATTGGCCATCCTCACACTCGCTCCCCGCTCAAGTAACAATTGGACAGTCGACTCATGCCCATTTCATGCAGTAGCATACAGAGCTGTCCATCCTTGACTGTTTGTTACATTTGCATCGGCGTCTCTCTTTAGCAGTAGCTTAATCGTCGACTTCATTCCACTAAGCTCCGCAGTGAATAATTCCGTATCTCTGTTTTTATCCGTAGCGGACACGTCTGCGCATTTGTCCAAAAGCAGCCCCACAATGGAGTCGTATCCTTCTGCCGCCGCGCTGTGAAGAGCTGTCCACCAATCCGCATTGGCCACCCTCACATTCGCTCCCCACTCAAGTAACAATTGGACAGTCGACTCATGCCCGCTCTGTACCGCACTCTGGAGCGCCGTCCATCCCTTCTCGTCTGCATGCCTTACGTTAGCGCCCCGCTCCAGTAGCAACTTCACAATTAACTCGCTGTCACCAAGCGGTGCTGCGAACAACGCTGTAGCTGCTTTAAGGTCCTAAGGACCAACCAAAGTGACACACCTGTGCCGTTCCATATTTAGCTTCGAGTAGGCCAAGCTCAAAAAGACATGCTAGTAATCTGGTTCACCCGCAATGGATGACAACCGACTGACATCAGATATCAAGCACAGACCAGAGTCATCCGATGGGGTTATGAACGCCATCGATTGGCAAATGTGCGCAGGGGGTTGCCATTGCTTTGGCTTCTTGGCAACCCTTCACGTACAAAGATTCACGTAAGTTGAACATGTGACGTCCAAGTATGGATCGTCAACTTAGAACTGCTGTACTGCCTGTCAGATCTGCCAGACACAATTTGCCCGATAACACGCCAATGGAGAGATCCAGAAACGCGCTAAGTAAAGCCACTTCGTTCTCTATCCCATCAGCGATCATGGCTTTCAGAATACCCCCTCTTCACACACTGCCTTACGCATCACTAATGCTAAGGACTGGCCTAGGCCATCCTATTCATGAAGCTGAGGCCAATCCAAGCGAGAGACCGACCGGACCTCGTTAGGCACACAGTTGTTGGGAGGTTGCATGAGCTTCTGCACTGTGTACATTCGCGATTGTGGCAACAGGGATGGGTTGTGCTGTCCACCGAGAGATCAAAGCGGTAAAGGGCGTCCCCCTCAAGTGTTCCCGATGAGTGGCTAACAGTGCAGACCTCTGCAGGGATGTCTAACTAAATGTTGAAGACACCTGAAGTGTGCTGTGGTTCGGAATCGATTGGCTCCCTCAAGTATACTCAGAAAGTCGCTGCATGCCAGCTGAGCATAAGAAAGCTTTTCCCCTCCACGCGTACATCCCTCCTTTCGTCCAGTCCCTGGTCTAAGGTAGCCTCCTTCTACCTGTAAAGCAGGAACAAGAATCCCTTACTAACGACACCCAATCACAAAAATGTCTCAACCAACCTCGTTTTTCCGACGATTCGGCTCCACCTCCTCCTCCACCTCCTCCTCAGCATCCTCAACATCCTCAAGACCTTTCCGCGCCGCATATACTCTCGACAGCTGCGGCCATGACTTGTCGTACAGATACTCGACACCAAAACGCTCGTCCAAGGTCACGAATCCTTTCAGACGTGCCGTGTATACGCTTGACGGACAGGGCTACGACCTGTCTTCCAAATACCCCTACGCTCCTCACAATGAAGAGGATGATGAGCCACCACCGAGCTATGACTGGACGATGGAGCAGAACACCTTCCGCAGCTTGTATACGTTGGATTGGAAGCCTTGTAGCCTTTTTAAGAGGACTAAGGGGGTGGGAGGAGTTTGGGCTTGGTAATGTCATTTGGGAAGTCGTCAGGTTTGGTTTGATTGAGACGAAGCTTCAGCCTTGATATTCGAGTTGGCTGTTTCGTTGGAGTTGGAGGATGTCATGATGAGGGGCGGCGTCCACAACTGGTAATGGGTCTTGATGACAATGACGAGGATGACAGTTATTTCTGATGTCCGTTGAGCAGACTAGTCTCTTTCATAATGCACCATAAGAACTACACCTAAACTGGTGCAGCAGCGCCGCCTGATTGCTCGTGAATATGGTAACCTGTTTCCAGTTGCGGAGAACGTCTACCAGACCGGATATTTCAACAATGTCCTTGTGTAGGTCTCTGCGCAGGAGTGCAAGCTTATTGTCTTCTATCAATTTCCATCTCCTGTAGCAAAAGATGCGTAATGCCTGGCACAGGCCAATGTTGTGGGATGTGTTGATCCTAGCGTCTATCGGCACTCAGACAAGGCTCTCTGATAGTGTTAATGCTTGCTCAAATCGATTTTGAGAACAAAAAGGATGGGCGAGGCTGCCTTGATGCTTCAGCACTAACGGCAGGTTGTCCATACTCGTCAGTGTGGATGGATGCTCTTTGCTGAGCACCGTCTCCCTCAGCTTGAGTGCTTCTCGATGCATCTCTTCCGCTCGCTCGTACTTGGCCTGACTACTCATCACTGTCGCCAGGTTATTCGTGCTCCTCAGTGCGTAAGGATGCTCTTTGCCCAGCACCAGAGTCCGTGCTTCTAAGCTCTCCCAATCCATCACTTCTGCCGGCTCATACCGTCCACACCCCGCCGCATACCATGCAGCCTTATAGAGAATTGTCGCCGCTGCGTCAAATAATCATGATGCGTTGGTCATTAACCGTGTTCCCACCTGGCGGCTACAACTCCCAAGACCTCGCGAGCGCGCGAGAAAGCAGAGAGAACCCCAAGTACCCCCGCTATCACCGTCTGATCCATGTTGCTCTCTAGTTCCCAATATTTCTCAAGCTAGCTATCCTTTTCAAAATCTTTCCTGAAATCTTTCCTAGCCCGATTGTCTTCTTTCCGTAATACCCTCTTGCTGCCCTGAATGGATGAAAGCGCAAGGAGAATTACTGAGCCAAAGAAGGCCAAGAGAAGGATAACCTCGGCAAGTTGACTGGCGGGTGCATCTTACCGGTCGATTTGAAAGCACTCTGGGCCAGTGCTGGCAAGGTCCCTGGCTTTTTGAAAGAGAGATGGCCATTCCGCCTTGTCCCGAGACCTCCCTCTCCTGGTTGTATTCTTTCGAATTTCCGCATTGTACCTTGACATCTCCGCGTAGCTTTCGTTAGTTTGGTGATGGTCTTCATGCTTGTAGTATTGCCCTTTGGAAACCGGGTCGAAAGACTATGTCAAAGTTTGTTCGTCTACCCGAGACCAGGTCGTTGTCGAAGTAAATTTGCCCCTCTGAGCTTATTCTGTAGCGATTCTCAAGTGTCCCAATTGTGTGTTTGGATCGATCAATGTGATAAAAGTAGCAAGCTGGGCTGTGCATTGTATTGTTGTGAGTCGTGCCGAACTGCGAACGAGCTCCGAGTTATTTTGCATGGGGACTCGAGTAGCATGACCCGCAGCAAGCCCCGCAGCCATCATCTCATGCCGTTTACGATCATCGCGAAGGCGGATTTGTGGGGTAACTGGCTTTCCCGCTGATTTTTGTAACACTGATCACCTGCGCCACATGCGAGATCTTGGGCTGGCGGGCAGCAAGAGTCCAGCTCAGACTGCACTACGAAAATGAGAAAGGCACTGTATGACTGTGACCGCATGACCGTGGCCGCATAGACCCCATTGTATCGAGGTATCCTTCCATATAAGAGCCAGGAATATTTGGCACGCCAGTGGGTCAAAACAAGCAGCTGCCGATCACTTTTGAGTTTAGCGAGCTTTCAAGGATCAAGGTGTGGGGATTCACATCTGCGACATTGCTGTTATGCGTTGCATGGCATGTCTCACTTCAATCCTCTCGTGTCCTTGATCGTAGAACAACATTCGAATGAACAGTGCGGAAGAGCTTTCTGTGTTTCTAAGGTCACTATCTTCTTGATTCCGCTCACAAGTCAAACATTTCAGATTTACACAACCAAAACTGCCCTGCGTCTCACGGGATATGGAGAGGCGTGCCAAATTTGCATTCGCGTGCTTCCCCTGACTGCAGTCGGCACCGCTCGATCGCAAAGACACCGCCGCTAAGAAGCGGAGAAGCTCTAGGTCGGACCCATATGGCAGTGGTCGCCTCGAGCGGTGGTTTTTGCACTTTGAGCATTAGTGACTCGAGCCCATCCGTGCCCACCTGGGTCTCCTGAACAGGTAATGTCAATTCTCGGCGCTTGTGCTCATAGAGCAAAGTGGGGTTTGCGGGTGACCGCCGGGGGGGGAAATTAAGTCCGGTGTTGGGGAAAGCCACGAGGCACAAACCCTGACAAACCATTCCCTTTCTTTCCCTCTCTCACCTGCCTGTGGGGCAGCTGTTTCTTTTGTTTCTGATCAGTC
>Ga0335072_10003602_pt1 | contig 23246 bp, 16 predicted proteins | sample Lox_Sample_21_FD_206725 | JGI IMG/M metagenome (GOLD analysis project Ga0335072, IMG submission 206725) | Soil microbial communities from Loxahatchee National Wildlife Refuge, Florida, United States - Lox_Sample_2.1 | ecosystem: Environmental > Terrestrial > Soil > Wetlands | place: USA...
GGTAGGCCGTGATGTGAACGTTCACAATTGGCGCGTGAGCGCGGAACGGAGACTTTGCCGTGGACCATCCATCGAGCCCCAACACAGCCCGGCGCCCCTTAACTCGCCGGCTAGCGATCATCGTGCCTGTCGCCCTAGCCGTGCCGCTGATCGCGGCCATCGGCGGCGCCGCGGCCTCGCCCGCCACACCGGCAGCGCCCGCGGCCCAGGCGGCGCCCGCGGCGCAGGCGGCGCAGGCGGCGCACGCGACGTCCGCCGCGGCCGTTTCGGGCCAGGCCACCGCGCCGACCATCGACTGGGCCATCTCCGGGCAGGCCAGCGCGACCTCGTCGGAATCGGCCAACCCGGCGGCGAACGCGATCGACGGCGACGCGGGCATCGACTGGTGCACCGATTCCTGGACCGGGAGCCTGACGGTGGACCTGGGCCAGGTCCGCTCGCTCAGCGACCTGGGCATCACGCTGGACGCGGCCAGCCCGTCGGCGGACGCCACGATCGAGATGGCCAGCCAGGCCGGCGACTGGCAGCCGGTCCCGGCAGCGCGCAACCTCGCGCTGGACCCGGGCAACCCGATGTACATCCCGCTCCCGCGCGGCACCAGCGCGCGCTACGCCCAGCTGACCGTCTACAGCGACACCGGCGCGGATGTCTGCGTCGGAGAGTTCCGGACGTTCGGGCCCGACCCGGCCGCCGCGAACATGGACCTGGGCGCCGACCTGTCCTTCACCCCGCAGGAACTCGCCGCGGGCGCCACGTTCACCGACCGGGGCCGCGCGGCCAGCCCGGTCACCATCATGCGCGACAACGGCGCCAACTACGTGCGGATGCGGCTGTGGGTCGACCCGCCGCCCGGCTACAACGACCTGGCCAGCGACCTGGCCCTGGCCCGTGCCGTGCACGCGGCGGGAATGAAGATCTACCTGGACATCATGTACTCCGACTTCTGGGCCGACCCGACCAAGCAGAACATCCCGGCCGCCTGGGCCGGCCAGGACCTGGCCCAGCTCACGGCCACCGTCCGGTCGTATACCCAGCAGGTGATCTCGGCGTTCGCCGGCCAGGGCACGCCGGTCGACATGGTCTCGATCGGCAACGAGATCCGCAACGGGATCCTGTGGCCGGTCGGCGAGGTCGACCCGACGACCGGCGCGGGCTACGACAACCTGGCCACCCTGCTCAAGGCGGGCGTGGCCGGGGCCAGGGCCGCGAACCCGCCCGGCCACAAACTGCTGATCATGATGCACTACGACCAGGGCGGCGACAACCAGCTCAGCCAGGCCTTCTACCAGAACCTGGTCTCCCGCGGCGTGCCGTTCGACGTGATCGGGCTGTCGTACTACCCGTTCTTCCACGGGCCGATCTCCGCCATGCGGCAGAACGTCGACGCCCTCGCCACCCAGTTCCGCAAGCCGATCGTGATCGCGGAGACCCAGTACCCGTGGACGCTGGCCAACGGCAACAACGCGATCGGCGACAGCACCGGGGACTTCGTCTGGGAGACCAGCCAGCTTTCGCCCGGCTACCCCGCGAGCCCCGGCGGCCAGCTGTCCTTCGTGAGCGACGAGCTGTCGATCCTGGCCCAGGTGCCCGACGGTCTCGGCGCCGGGCTGTTCTACTGGGCCCCGGACTGGATCCCGGGCGTCGGGTGGGAACCCGGTCAGGGCGTCGGCTCGCCGAACGTCAACCTGACGCTGTTCAACTACGAGGGCGCGGCGCTCCCGTCGATCGGCATCTTCCGCAACCCGGCCGCCGTGTGCCAGAGCGACGACCCGTACGACGTCCCCTGCGTGATCGGCGGCTGACCGGAGGCTGACCGCAAAGCGAGGCCGATCACAAGCTGATCGGAGGCTGCCGGGCCCGGCCCGGGTGCCCGACCGTTGCATTCAGGCGGGCCCGGCAGCCTGATCGTCGTCAAGGCCGCTCGGCGTGACGGCCCCGCGGGTCCGTGCGGCCAGCCAGCGACTGGCCTGGCGCCGGCGGACCCGCCCGGCCCGGGTGCCGGACGCGCATTTCGGCGGACCCGGTAGCCTTTCTGCTGGTGAGACGCTGCCGCGTCGGTCAGAGAGGATAGGCCGCGCGGGGCCGGATCGTGGCGAGCAACCCAAAGCCCTGGCTCCGGCTCGCCTCCGGGCGGATGCTCACCAGCCCATGACGCCGTTACGGCGCGGTTACGCCCCCACGAAGATCTTCCACTGGTCTGCGATCGGGTAGTACCCTCCGCTCAGCGGAGCATGGGTGACGGTTTGGGTTAACTGGAGCCGACGCGAGAGGTCTGTCGCAATGGACGACGCAGCAGGATCCGGCCCGGGAGCGGCAGCAGCGGTCGCCACCGACGCAGAGCCGTCGGTCGTCGCCGTCGAGCATCGCGGCATCGAGCACGTCCCGCTGTCCAGCCGGTGGGGCAAGCCGAGCGGCCTGTTCTGGATGTGGGCCGGCGCCGTCTGGAACGTGGAGTTCGTCGTCTACGGCGGCCTGGCCGTCGTGGTCTTCGGCCTCTCCTTCGCCCAGGCCGTCGTGATCATCCTGATCGGCAACCTGTTCTACCTGCTCACCGGCCTGGCCAGCCTGCAGGGCCCGCGGGCGGGAACGACCACGTTCGCCATCAGCCGGGCCTCGTTCGGGCCGAACGGGAACCGGCTGCCATCGTTCTTCAACTGGGTGACCCAGGTCGGGTTCGAGATCGAGGGCATCGCGCTCGTCGTGCTGGCCGCGATCGCGCTGTCGGACAAGGCGGGCTTCTCGGCCGGCACCCCGGCGAAGATCATCTTCCTCATCATCGCGGTGTGCATCCAGGCCGTGCTGCCGCTGCTCGGCCACGCGGCCGTGCTGCGGGTGCTGAAGTGGCTGACGATCCCGTTCGTCGTGCTGTTCGTGGTCATGGCCGCCCTCACGACGTCCAAGGTGAAGCTGCACGCCCTGCCGCACGGGGCGGGCTGGGGATCGCTGTTCGTCTTCCTCGCCCTGGTGATCGCGGCCGGCGGCCTGGGCTGGACCGAGAACGCCAACGACTACTCGCGCTACCTGCCGCCCGACAGCAACAAGCGCAACATCGTGCTCGCCGTCGCGCTCGGCGGCGCGATCCCGTCCGCCCTGCTGGAGATCCTCGGCGCCGCGGTCGCCACCGGGGTCCCGGGCGCCACCTCGATCACCGGGCTGACCGCCGGCTTCCCCGGCTGGTTCGTGTGGCCGTACCTGATCTTCGCGATCGTGCAGTTGTTCGCGATCAACACGATCGACCTCTACTCTTCCGGCGTCACGCTGCAGAGCCTGATACCCGGGCTGCACCGGCTGACCTGCGTGGGCATCGACACCGTGGTCTGCGGCGCGTTCGCCGCCTACGCGATCTTCTCGTCCAAGTTCACCACGCTGCTGGCCGACTTCCTGCTGTTCATCATCGTCTGGCTCGGCCCGTGGTGCGCGATCTACCTGGTGGACTCCTGGCTCCGGCGCAACCGCTACGACCAGATGGCCCTGCTGGACGAGCGGGGCGGTCGCTACTTCCGCCAGGGCGGTGTGCACTGGCCGGCCATCATCGCGCAGGTCGTCGGCATGGTGGCGGCGGCCCTGTGGCTCAACGCCTACTCGCCCTACGTCTCGCCGCTGTCCAGCCGGGTGGGCGGCTCCGACTTCAGCGTGTTCATGGGGCTGATCGTCGGCGGCCTCATCTACTGGCTGCTGGCCCGCAACAACGTCCGGGCCGAGGCCGAGGCCACCCCGGCGACGGTGGTGTAGCCGCGACGGCCGGCGCTTCGGGACCAGGCATCCCGCGGTACCACAATGGGATGCCATGAGCGATACCCCAGCCGGGCTCGCGGCCCTGAACGCGCTGCCCGCCGACGCGGCCCGGCAACGCCTGCTGGCCTGCTGCTCGTCCGCCCGCTGGGCGGATGAGATGGTCTCCGGTCGCCCCTACGCGTCGGCCGGGGAACTGCTCGCCCGCTCCGACCGGGCCGTGGCCGGACTGGCCCAGGCCGACCTGGAGCAGGCGCTGGCCGGGCACCCGAGGATCGGCCGCCCTTCCGGCCCGGCCGGCGGCTGGTCGCGCCGCGAGCAGGCCGGGGTCCAGAGCGCGGGCCCGGCGACGATCCAGGCCCTGGCCGAGGGCAACGAGGCCTACGAGCGGCGGTTCGGCCACATCTACCTGGTCTGCGCCTCCGGCCGCGACGGCGCGCAGCTGCTGGCCCTGCTGCGCGAGCGGCTGGGCAACGACCCGGCCACCGAGTGGGAGGTGGTGCGCGGCGAGCTGGGCCAGATCAACCGGATCCGGCTGGGCCGGCTGCTGGACGAGAGCCTCGGCCCCGCGGCCACCGCGACGACCAGCGTCATCACCACGCACGTGCTCGACACCGCGCGCGGCGTGCCGGCGGCCGGGATCGCGGTCCGGCTGGACCGGGTGTCGCTCGCGGACCCGGGGGAGCCGCCCGGGGACACCAGCGCCGAGAAGAGCGAGGAGATCGGCCGCGCCCGCACCGACGCCGACGGCCGCATCCGTGCCATCGGCCCGGCGAAGCTGCCCGCGGGCACCTACCGGCTCACGTTCGGCACCGGCGACTATTTCGGAGTCTTTTACGCCCCGTCTCCTCCCGGCCCGGACCCCGCCGGTCAGCCGGGCGCGGCGTTCTTCCCGGAGGTGGCCGTCACGTTCGTGATCGACGGCGAGACGCCGCATTACCATGTTCCGCTGCTGCTCAGCCCGTTCGGCTACTCGACCTACCGCGGGAGCTAACGCCAATGTCGATCGTGCTCGGCCCGAATCAGTACGGCAAGGCGGAGACCCGCGTGGTGCGGGTCTACCGGGATACGCCACGGCATGAGATCCGCGACCTGAACGTCTCAACGCTGCTGCGCGGCGACTTCGCCGCCGCGCACGCCCGGGGCGATCAGGCCAACGTGCTCCCCACCGACAGCCAGAAAAACACCTGCTTCGCCTACGCCAAGGAAAAGGGCGTGGGCGCGATCGAGGACTACGCGCTGGACCTGGCCCGGCACTTCGTGGCCGACATCGGGCCGGTCAGCCGGGCCAGGATCGACGTCGAGGAGTACCGCTGGGAGCGGGTCAGCGTGGACGGCCGGCCGCACCCGCACACGTTCGTCCGGGCGGGCGACGAGGTCCGCACCACGGCGGTGACCGTCGAGGACGGCGACCGGGCGTGGGTCATCTCCGGCCTCGACGGCCTGGTCGTGATGAAGACGACCGGCTCGGAGTTCCACGGGTTCCTCAAGGACCGCTACACCACGCTGGCCGAGACCACCGACCGGATCCTGGCCACCTCGCTGGCCGCGCGCTGGCGCTACCGGGCCTGGCCGCCGGCCGGCGGCTGGGACGCCGCCCACGCGGCGATCCGGCAGATCCTGCTGGAACGGTTCGCCGAGGTGCACAGCCTGGCCCTGCAGCAGTCGCTGTGGGAGATGGGGCAGGGAGTGCTGACGGCGCGCGACGAGGTGGCGGAGATCCGGCTGTCGGCGCCGAACCGGCATCACTTCCTGGCCGACCTGGCCCCGTTCGGCCTGGACAACCCGGGCGAGGTCTTCCACGCCGCCGACCGCCCCTACGGCCTGATCCAGTGCGCCGTCACCCGCGACGACGCGGCCGACGACCCCGGTCCCGCCTGGTCCGGGGCCGCCGAGTTCGCATGATCCGCCAGAACGGACGATTCTCAGGGCTATGCCCTGACTTTCGTCCGCTGTAACGGATCATGGGGAGGGAGGATCGGGTGGAGTTTTTGCAGCCGACGAGCTGGGCTGACGCGCTGGCCGTCAAGGCCGAGCGGCCGGAGGCGCTCCCGATCGCCGGGGGCACCGATGTCATGGTGGAGCTGAACTTCGACGTCCGCCGCCCCGCCGCGCTGCTCGACCTGACCCGGGTCCCCGAGCTCGCCGAGTGGTCCCGCGACGAGGGCTGGGTCCGGCTCGGCGCCGGCGTCAGCTACACCCGGCTCATCGACGAACTGGCCGGACCGCTCCCCGGCCTGGCCGTCGCCGCCAGGACCGTGGGCTCGCCGCAGATCCGCAACCGGGGCACGGTCGGCGGCAACCTCGGCGCCGCGTCGCCGGCCGGTGACTGCCATCCGCCGCTGCTCGCGACCGGGGCCGTGATCGAGGTCGCCTCGGTCCGCGGCCGCCGCACGATCCCGGCCGACGGCTTCTACACCGGCGTGAAGCGGAACGCGCTGGAGCCGGACGAGCTGATCGCGGCCGTGCTGATCCCGGCCGCGGCCGGGCCGCAGCAGTTCAGCAAGATCGGCACCCGCAACGCGATGGTGATCGCCGTGGCCTCGTTCGCCGTCGCCCTCGATCCCGGGCGCAAGACGGTCGGGACCGGCATCGGCTCGGCCGCGCCCACCCCCCGGCGCGCGGTCGCGGCCGAGGCGTTCCTGGCCGGGGCCCTGGACGAGGCCGGGCTGTGGGAGTCGCGCGGCGACCTGCCCGAGGGCGTCGTGACCGAGTTCGGCGCGCTGGCCGCGGCGGCGGCCAGCCCGGTCGACGACGTCCGGGGCACCGCCGCCTACCGCCGCCATGGCCTGGCCGTGATGGCCAGGCGTACCCTGACCTGGGCCTGGCACTCCTATCAGGGCGAAGCGGACCGGGGCGAGGTTGGCTGAACCGATGCGGATCACGGCGGTCGTGAACGGCGAGACCCGGCAGGCGGACGACGTCTGGCCGGGCGAGAGCCTGCTCTACGTGCTGCGCGAGCGGATGGGCCTGCCCGGCGCCAAGAACGCCTGCGAGCAGGGTGAATGCGGCTCCTGCACGGTGTACATGGACGAGGTGGCGGTGTGCGCCTGCCTGGTCAGCGCCGGCCAGGCCCAGGGGCGGCGCATCGTGACGGTCGAGGGCCTGGCCCGCGGCGACGAGCTGCACCCGGTGCAGCAGGCCTTCATCGAGGCGGGCGCGGTGCAGTGCGGGTTCTGCACCCCCGGGCTGCTGATCGCGGCGCACGACCTGCTGCGCCGGGGCGGCCGGCCGTCCGACGCCGAGATCCGCGAGGCGCTCGCGGGCAACCTGTGCCGCTGCACGGGATACGAGAAGATCCTGGATGCGGTGCGCCTGGCCGCCGACCGGTGGCAGGATCGCGCGTCGTGACCGATCTGATCCTGCGCGGGTGCCATGTCCTGACCATGAACCCGCGGCGAGACGAGCATCCGAGCGGGTACGTGGCGGTCGACGGGACCCGGATCACCGAGGTCGGCCCGGGCCCGGTGCCCGACCGACTGACCGGCGCCCGGGTGGTCGACGCGAGCGGCTGCCTGGTCACCCCGGGCCTGGTCAACACGCACGACCACCTGTACCAGTGGGCCACCAGAGGCCGGGCCGTCGACTCGGGCCTGTTCGGCTGGCTGACCGAGCTGTACCCGGTCTGGGCCAGGATCGACGCGCCGGTCGTGCGGGCCGCCGCGACGGCCGCCCTGGCCTGGCTGGCCCGCGGCGGCTGCACCGCCGCGACGGACCACCACTACGTGTTCCCGAGCGGCGGCGGCGACGTGCTCGGCGCGACCATCGAGGCCGCCGCCGACGTGGGCCTGCGGTTCCACCCCACCCGAGGCTCGATGGACCTGGGCGAAAGCTCCGGCGGCCTGCCGCCGGACGATGTGGTCGAGGACATCGGCGCGATCATGAGCGCAACGCAGGCGGCCATCGAGCGGTTCCACGACCCGTCCCCCGGATCGATGCTGCGCATCGGCGTCGCGCCGTGCTCGCCGTTCTCGGTGACCCGAGACCTGCTGACCGAGTCCGCCGCGCTGGCCCGCGATGCCGGGGTCCGGCTGCACACGCACCTGGCCGAGACCGCGGACGAGGACGACTACTGCCGGGACCACTTCGGCTGCACCCCCGCCGAGTACCTGGACTCGCTGGACTGGCTCGGCGCCGACGTATGGCTGGCGCACGCGGTGCACCTGGATGACGCCGCGATCGGCCGGATCAGCGCGACCGGGACCGGGGTCGCGCACTGCCCGACGTCCAACGCCCGGCTCGGCGCGGGCATCTGCCGGACCCGCGCGCTGCTGGACGCGGGCGCGCCGGTCGGGCTCGGCGTGGACGGCGCGGCATCCAACGAGTCGAGGTCGCTGCGCGGCGAGGTCAGCGCGGCGACGGCGTTCGCGCGGGCGACCGGCGGCGCCGGGGCGATGTCCGTGCGTCAGGCGGTCGAGCTGGGCACGATCGGCGGGGCCCGGGTGCTGGGCCGGGAATCCGAGATCGGCTCGCTGGAGCCGGGCAAGCTGGCCGACCTCGCGGTGTGGCGGGTCGACACGCTGCCGCACGCCGGGATCGCGGACCCGGTCGCGGCGCTGGTGCTCGGCCCGCCGCCGCCGCTCGAGCTGTTGCTGGTGAACGGCGAGGCCGTCGTGGAGCGCGACCGGGTGGTCACGGTCGACGAGCGGCGGGTCGCCGAGGCGGCCCGGCGGGCCAGCGAGTCGTTGGCCGGCTAACGCGCCCCGCCGGGCAACTCGCCGCCAGGCTCGCAGCACGGATGAATGTGAGTCTCGGTCACACCCAAGTACACCACCGTCGCATTCATCGTCAGGTTGGTGGCCACGAGGGGAGCCCGGCGGGCTCAGGGACCCCCGGGGGCTCCGCGTCAGGCGCTGCTGCGTCGGCTGCGCGGGTCGGATGGCAACGCCGGGCCCGGCGGCAGCGGCGACGGGCCCGGGAGGGGCGGGTCGGGCGGCAGCGGCGACCCGTCAACTCGCAAAGCGGGGTCGGGCGGCAGGGCGAGGGATGCATCGTGATCTCCTATGCAAACGCTGGGATGGACACTCGGACAAAATGGCGCGGGGGCCGGGCGCGCAACCGCGCGATCGCGGCGGTGGCATCGTGAGGCCAGCCGGCGAACTGACGGGCTCATGGCCTCGTCGATCGTGTCGGGCAGCCGCGGCTCACGGACGGACAGGCACACGGCGCGCGCCTCCCCGGAAGACGGTCCGGCGCCCGTGGCCGGATCGCCGCCATCGGCTAAGAAATATCGTGCCACGATGTAATGTTAGTCGCGAATGGCGCCGAGTCAAATAAAGGGCCAGTGGCGCGGTGGCACGGGCGGCGGTGCGCCGGAGCGGGGGATCGCGCGGACGGGCGGTGGGTGCGGGGAATGGGGCGCGGACGGGCGGCGGTGCGCCGGAGCGGGGGATCGCGCGGACGGGCGGTGGGTGCGGGGAATGGGGCGCGGACGGGTGGTGGGTGCGGGGAATGGGGCTGCGGGAACGCGTGCGGGGTAAGGGCGACGGGGAGGGGCGGGACCGCGGGCTCGTCGGGCGGGGGAGGGGCCGGTAGGCTGACCTCGCGTTTGAACGGCTCGCAGCCGGTGAGGAAGCGGAACCGATTATGAGCGACGCACCGGTTTACACTTCTCGGCTGAGCGGTCGCCCGCTCCTGGACAGCGACGGCCTGGCCATCGGCCGGGTTCGCGACGTCGTGATCCTGCCCGCCGCGGGCGGCGAGCCGCCCTGGGTGCTCGGGCTGGTCGTCACCTGGCAGCGGCGTGAGATCTTCGTCAACCTGGGACGGGTCGCGGAGATCACGGTTGACGGCGTGCACCTGCGGGGCGGCACGGTCGACCTGAGAAGGTTCAACCGCCGGACCGGCGAGATCCTGGCCTCGGAGCTCTACGGCAAGCACACGAACTCGGGGAACGTCCTGGACGTCGGCATCGTGCCGTCGGAAGACCGGCGCGGGGGCTGGGAGGTCTCGGTCCTCGCCATCGGCCGCGGGCGCGGCCTGAGCCTGCGGCACAACCTTGACGACATCGAGCCATGGGACAAGCACTCTGAGCTGTTCGCGGTGAGCGCGCTGGCCGAGCAGCTCGTGCAGCTCAGGGAGATGCACCCGACCGACCTGGCCAACGCCGTGAACGCCTTGCCGGACGCCCGGCGGCGGCAGCTCATCGCGACCCTGCAGGACACCGAACTGGCCGACGTGCTGGAGGAGCTGCCCGAGCAGGACCAGGTCCGGGTCCTGGTCGGCATCGGCCTGGAGCGCGGCGCCGACGTTGTCGAGGAGATGCAGCCCGACGACGCAGCGGACCTGCTCGCCGAGCTGCCGCCAGAACAGCGGGAACGGATCCTGGCCGCGATGGAGACGGTGCAGGCCGCGGACCTGCGCCGGCTGCTGCGGTACGACGCGACATCGGCCGGCGGGCTGATGACCTCGCAGCCACTGATCGTCCCGCCCGACACCCCGGTGGCCGAGGTGCTGGCCATGATCCGCGATCCCGAGGTCGCCGCGACGGCGGGCGCCCAGGTCTACGTGTGCGAGCCCCCGACGGTGACGCCGACCGGGCGTTACCTCGGCACCGCCGGGTTCCAGCAGCTGCTGCGCTATCCGCCGGCCGCGCCGGTCGCCGAGTGCATCGAGGACAGCAAGTTCGTCCGGCCCGAGCTGTCCGAGCAGGAGGTAGCCCGGCGGATGGCCGCCTACAACCTGGTCGGCGTGGCCGTGTGCGACGCGGACGACCGTCTGCTCGGCGCGATCACCGTCGACGACGTGCTGGACCGCATCCTGCCCGCGGACTGGCGAAAGGGTGAGACCACATGAGGAGGATGTCCGCCTTGCCGATCAGCATCGGCGCCCGCCCCGACCTGACCGCTCCCCGGGGCGCGCCGGCGCGCGTGGGCGCCCGCTACGACACAGACGCCTTCGGACGGTTCTCCGAGAGCATCGCCCGGTTCCTCGGTACCGGCCGCTTCCTGGCCGGCCAGACGGTGCTCGTCGTCGTCTGGATCGCGCTGAACACCGTGGGCTTTATCCGGCATTGGGATCCGTACCCGTTTATCCTGCTCAACCTGGCCTTCTCCACTCAGGCGGCGTACGCCGCCCCGCTGATCCTGCTGGCCCAGAACCGCCAGGACGACCGGGACCGGGCCAGCATCGAGCGCGACCGGGAGGTGGCGGCCCGGACCCAGGCCGACACCGAGTTCCTGGCCCGGGAGCTCGCCGCCGTCCGGCTCTCCCTGGCCGACGTGGTGACCACCAGGGACCTGGATCACCGGCTGGAGCGGCTCGAGAAGCTGCTCGTCACGCGGGCGAAAATGGAATCATGACGACGCCGACGCACTCCCCGGCGCGGGGCCCCGCCGCCCCCGCCGACCGCCGTGAGACGGTCGGCGGCGTTGGCGCCAACGCCCGCCGCCCGGACGCGACGCCGAAGGTGACCGGGCAGTTCGCCTACGGCAGCGACCTCTGGATGGACGACATGATCTGGGGCGTGACGCTGCGCAGCCCGCACCCCTACGCCCGGATCCGGTCGATCGCGATCGGCGAGGCGCTGGCCACCGCCGGGGTCTACGCGGTGCTCACCCACGAGGACGTCCCCGGACACAACATCAGCGGCCTGGAGGTATCCGACCAGCCGGTGCTGGCCGACGGCGTGGTCCGGTACCAGGGCGAGCCGGTCGCGCTGGTCGCGGCCGACCACCCGGAGATCGCCCGGCAGGCGGCCAAGAAGATCGTGGTGGACTACGAGGTGCTGACCCCGGTCACCGACGCCCGGCGGGCGCTCGACGCCGGCGCCCCGCGGCTGCACGAGCGGGGCAACCTGGTCCGCCACCTGAAGATCCGCAAGGGCGACCCCGAGCCGGCCGCGGACGTCGTGGTGGCCGGCACCTACCACGTCGGCATGCAGGACCAGGCGTTCCTCGGCCCGGAGGCCGGGCTGGCCGTCCCGGACGGCGTCGGCGGGGTCGACCTCTACGTGGCCACCCAGTGGCTGCACGTCGACCAGCGGCAGATCTGCGCGGCGCTCGGGCTCCCGCCCGAGCAGGTCCGGCTGGTGCTGGCCGGGGTGGGCGGCGCGTTCGGCGGGCGCGAGGACCTGTCCATGCACGTGCACGCGTGCATGCTCGCGCTGCACACCGGCAAGCCGGTCAAGATGTCCTACAACCGCCAGGAGTCGTTCTTCGGGCATGTGCACCGGCATCCGGCCCGGATGCGCTTCGAGCACGGCGCCCGCCGGGACGGCACGCTGGTCTACGTCAAGGCCGACATCTACCTCGACGGCGGGGCCTACACCTCGAGCACCCCGGCCGTGGTCGGCAACGCCGGGACCATGGGCATCGGCCCGTACGTGGTGCCCAGCGTGCACGTCGACTGCTACGGGGTCTACACCAACAACCCGCCGTGCGGCGCGATGCGGGGGTTCGGCTCGGTGCAGACCGCATTCGGGTACGAGGCGCAGATGGACAAGCTGGCCGCGGTCCTCGGCATGGACCCGGTCGAGCTGCGCTGCCGCAACGCGATCAGCATGGGCGGCGAGGCGCCCACCGGCCAGATCGTGGACAGCCCGGCGCCCGTGGCCGAGCTGCTACAGCGGCTGCAAGACATGCCGTTGCCGAGCGCCCCGACCGGGAACGGGAACGGCGCGGGCCCGCCCGACCTGCGCGGCCTGCCCGGCGGGGTGGCCAACACCACCCACGGCGAGGGCGTGGTGCGCGGCGTCGGGTACGCGGTCGCCTACAAGAACGTCGGCTTCTCCGAGGGCTTCGACGACTACTCGACCGCGCGGGTCCGGCTCGAGGCCATCGGGGACGAGCCGGTGGTGACCGTGCACACGGCCGCGGCCGAGGTGGGCCAGGGGCTGATCACGGTCGAGCAGCAGATCTGCCGCACCGAGCTGGGCGTGGACCAGGTGCTGGTCCAGCCGGCCGACACCCAGGTCGGCTCCGGCGGCTCGACGTCGGCCTCCCGGCAGACCTATGTGACCGGCGGCGCGGTCATGGCCGCCTGCGAGAGGGTCAGGGAACGGGTGCTCGGCCTGGCCCAGCGCGACCTGGGCCGGACCGTGGCCGGCCTGCGGCTGGAGGGCGGCCAGGTGGTCAGCGACGCCGAGGGCCCGCTCGGCCCGATCACCGGCTTCGTGCGCGGCGAGGTGATCGAGGAGACGGTCGAGTGGCGGCACCGGCCCACCTACCCGGTCGATCCGGAGACCGGGCAGGGCTTCGCGCACGTGCAGTACGCCTATGCCGCGCACCGCGCGGTGGTCGACGTGGACACCGAGCTCGGCCTGGTCAAGGTGGTCGAGCTGGCCTGCACCCAGGACGTGGGCAAGGCCCTGAACCCGGGCGCGGTGGAGGGGCAGATCCACGGCGGCAGCGCCCAGGGCATGGGCCTCGCCATCATGGAGGAGATCCAGATCAAGGAGGGACGGATCGCGAACCCCTCGTTCACCGATTACCTGATCCCCACGATCCTCGACATGCCCCCGATGCGGCTCGAGGTGCTCGAGTACCCGGACCCGAACGCCCCCTACGGCCTGCGCGGGGTCGGCGAGGCGCCGACGATCTCGTCGGGCCCGGCGGTCGCCGCCGCGATCCGCGCCGCCACCGGGCTGGACCTGCCCCGGATCCCGATCCGGCCCGAGCACATCACGGACGGCTGTTGACCACCCGGGAGCGCGAGCCGGACGGCCTGGACGAGCTGGTCGCCGAGACCGACCGGCTGCTGGCCGCCGCCGACCAGGCCCTGGCCCGCGGCTACCCGGGGGCCCGGGCCGGCCGCCAGCCGGTGCACACCGCGTACCTGCCCGCCGACCGGTTCGGCGCCGGGCTGGCCGGGCGGTGGGGCCGCCAGGCCCAGGCCGCGCTGCAGGAATGGGCCAGCGAGCCCCGAGAGTTCGCCCAGGCCATGGACCTGCCCGCGGCGCTGGCCGCGGACGTGCGGCCCCGGGTGCTGGCCAAGCTCACCGCCGAGCCGGTCGAGGACCTGCGGCTGGACTTCGAGGACGGCTACGGCGACCCGGGCGACGAGGCCGAGGACGGCGACGCCCGGCGCGCCGCGCAGACGCTGGCCGAGGAGGTCGCGGCGGGCGCCGCGCCGCCGTTCACCGGGCTGCGCTGCAAGAGCCTGGAGCCGGCCACCCGGCGCCGGGCCATCCGCACGCTGGACGAGTTCCTGGGGGCGCTGCTGGCGAAGGGCACGCTCCCCGATGGCTTCGTGGTGACGCTGCCCAAGGTCACCTCGGCCGACCAGGTCACCGCGATGGCCCGGCTGTGCGGCCGGCTGGAGCAGGCGCACGGCCTGGAGCCCGGGGCGCTGGTGTTCGAGGTTCAGGTGGAGACGCCGCAGGCGATCCTCGGGGCTGACGGCGCTGCCACCGTAGCCCGGTGCGTGCACGCCGCCCACGAGGGGCGGCTGACCGGGTTGCATTACGGCACCTACGACTACAGCGCGGCGCTCGGGATCGCCGCGCAACAGCAGAGCCTGGAGCACCCGGTGGCCGACCACGCGCGCGCGGTGATGCAGGTGGCCGCGGCCGGCACCGGCGTGCGGCTGTGCGACGGGTCGTCCAACGTGCTGCCCGAGGGCGACAGGGACCAGGTCATCGCGGCCTGGACGCTGCACGCCGGGCTGGTCCGCCGCTCCCTGGAGCGCGGGTTCTACCAGGGCTGGGACATGCATCCGGCGCAGCTCGCCAGCCGGTACGCGGCCACGTTCGGCTTCTTCCGCGAGGGACTTCCGACGGCGGCGGCCCGGCTGCGCGGCTACGTCGGGCGCGAGGCGGCCGGCGTCCTGGAGGAACCGGCCACCGCCCGGGCTCTGGCCGGCTTTCTGGGCCGCGGCCTGGACTGCGGCGCGATCACGGGCGAGGAACTGTCCGGGCTGACTGGCCTGGACCGGACCGGCCTGGATGCGCTGGCGGGCCGCGGGCCGGCGGGCCGCTGAGGTGGCGCCGCGCGGCGTGCCCGTCGCTTACCTGCCGCCCGGCGACCTGGTGATCCGCACTCGCCGCGCGGTCACCCCCGACGGTACCCGCCCGGCGACGGTGCGGGTCAGCGGGGGCCGGATCGCCGAGGTCGGGCCGTACGAGCCCGTGCCGGGCCCCTCGTACGCGATGACGCTGGCCGACGACGAGGTGCTGCTGCCCGGCCTGGTCGACAGCCACGTGCACGTCAACGAGCCGGGCCGGGACCACTGGGAGGGTTTCGCCACGGCCACGCGCGCGGCGGCGGCCGGCGGGATCACCACGATCATCGACATGCCGCTGAACTCGATACCGCCCACGACGAACGCGGGGGCGCTGGCGGTGAAGCGGGCGGTGGCCGCGGGAAACGTGCATGTGGACGTCGGGTTCTGGGGCGGCGCGGTGCCAGGAAACTCGCCTCAGGTACCCGGCCTGGTGCGAGACGGGGCGTTCGGAATAAAGGCTTTTCTGATTGATTCCGGAGTGCCGGAGTTCCCGCCGCTGGACCAGGCCGGGCTGGTGGCCGCGATGGAGCAGGCCGCCGCGCTCGGCAGCCTGGTGCTGGTGCACGCCGAGGACGCCGCGGCGGTCGGGTCGGCGCCGCCGCCGGGCGGGCCGGGGTACGCCTCGTTCCTGCGCTCGCGGCCGCCCGCGGCCGAGGTCGCGGCGATCGAGGCGGTGATCGACGCGGCGCGGCGGACCGGGGCCCGGGCGCACGTGCTGCACCTGTCGGCCGCGGACGCGCTGCCGCCGCTGGCCGCCGCGCGGCGGGACGGGGTGGCGATCACCGTCGAGACCTGCCCGCACTACCTGGCGCTGGCGGCCGAGGACATCCCCGACGGGGCGACCGAGTACAAGTGCTGCCCGCCGATCCGCGAGCGGGCCAACGGCGCGCGGCTCTGGGCGGGGCTGCGGGATGGGATCATCGACATCGTGGTGTCCGATCACTCGCCCTGCCCGCCTGAGCTCAAGCGCCGCGGCGGGGGCGACTTCGGCGCCGCATGGGGCGGGATCTCGTCGGTGCAGCTCGCCCTGCCGGTGGTGTGGACCCAGGCGCGGCGGCGCGGGTTCTCGCTCGACGACCTGGCCGGCTGGATGGCGGCCGGGCCCGCGCGGATCGCCGGGCTGGAGGGCAAGGGCGCGATCGCGCCCGGCTGCGACGCCGACCTGGTCGTGTTCGCGCCGGACGAGGGCTTCGTGGTCGATCCCGCCCGGCTGTACCACCGCCACCCGCTGACCCCGTACGCGGGCGCGCGGCTCGACGGGGTGGTGCGGCGGACCTGGCTGCGGGGCCGGCCGGTGTCCGGCGACCGCCCGGAGGGCCGGCTGCTGGCCCGCGGGGAACGGGCGTTGTGAGCGCGGCACCGGACTTCGTCACCCTGCCCGACCTGGCCTCCCGCCAGCTCGGCGGGAGCGTGGTGTACGCCACCGACGAGCTGTTCGCCGAGAAGGAGAACCTGATCAAGCCGGAGCCCCCGGCCTTCGCGCCCGACGCGTACGGCCCGCGGGGCAAGGTGTACGACGGCTGGGAGAGCCGGCGGCACCGGGCGCCCGAACACGACCACGCCATCGTCCGGCTCGGGGTGCCCGGCCTGGTCCACGGCGTGGTCGTGGACACCGCGTTCTTCCGTGGCAACTACCCGCCGCAGGTGTCGGTGGAGGCGGCGCACGCCGACGGCTACCCGTCCCCGGGGGAGCTGGCCGCGCTGGACTGGCAGACCCTGGTGCCGCGGTCCGACGCGCGGGGCGACGCGGCGAACGAGTACCCGGCGGCGATCGGGCTGCGCGGGCGGCGGTGGACCCATGTCCGGCTGTCGATCTACCCGGACGGCGGGGTGGCCCGGTTGCGGGTGCACGGCACGCCGCTGCCGGACCCGTGGTTCCTCAGCGGCCCGGTCGACCTCGCCGCGCTGGAGAACGGCGGGCGGGTGACCGGGTGCTCGGACGCGTTCTACGCGTCGGCGGGGAACCTGATCCTGCCCGGCCGGGCCGCGGGCATGGCTCAGGGCTGGGAGAACGCGCGGCGCCGCGGCCCGGGGAACGATTACGTGGTGGTCGCGCTGGCCGCGGCCGGCGAGTTGCGCCACGCCGAGATCGACACCTCGTGCTTCGTCGGCAACGCCCCGGACCGGGTGCGGCTGCTGGCCGCCGACGAACGCGGGGCCGGGCCCGGCGCGGCCATCCCGGACTCGTCGTGGCGCGAGGTGCTGCCGGAGACGCGGGTCCAGCCGGACACGCGGCACCGGTTCCGGCTCGACGGCCGGGGCGTGGCCACGCACGTCCGGCTGGACGTCATTCCGGACGGCGGGCTCTCCCGGCTCCGGATCAACGGTGAGATCATCGACGAGGCGCTGGCCGGGCTGCGGCGGCGCTGGCTGGACGCGCTGCCGCAGACGCAGCGCCCGGGTGACAGCGGATGGTGACAGGTGAGGTTCGGGCTCTTCATACCCCCGTTCGGGGAGCTCGCGGATCCGGGCCGGGTCGCAGACCTGGCCGTCGTGGCCGAGGAGGCCGGCTGGTCCGGGTTCTTTCTGTGGGATCACGTGCTCTCGGCGCCGGGCGTCGCGCTGGCCGACGCGTGGGTCACGATGGCCGCCGTGGCCACGGCGACCAGTGACCTCGTTTTCGGGCCGATGGTCACGCCGCTGTCGCGGCGCCGGGCGTCGACGCTGGCCCGCCAGATCGCCACGCTGGACCGGCTGTCGAGCGGCCGGCTGGTGCTCGGCGTGGGCCTCGGCGACGACGGCTGGAAGGAGTTCAGCTCGTTCGGCGAGGTGACCGACCCGCGCGAGCGCGGCGTGCTGCTGGACGACTCGCTCGAGGCGGTGCGGCTGCTGCTGACCGGCGAGACCACGGATTTCGAGGGCAAGCGGCTGGCCGTGCACGCCTCGCCGTTCCTGCCCCGGCCGGTGCAGGAGCCGGTGCCGGTGTGGGTGGCGTGCCGCTGGCCGAACCGGCCGCCGCTGGCGCGGGCGGCCCGGATGCAGGGCTGCTTCCCGATCTTCCCCGGCTCGCCCGACGTGCCGGACACCGGCGACCTGAGGGAGCTGCGCGACGCCCTGGCCGAGCGGGGCGCGCCGGACGGCGGCTATGACCTGGTTGTGCGGTGCGTGCTGCGCGGGCTGGACCCGGCCGGCTGGTCCGCCGCCGTGGCCGGGCTGGAGGACTGCGGGGTCACCTGGGTGCTGGAGGGCTTCAACCCCGGGGTGCCGGCGGACGAGGTCGAGGCCGTGATCGCGCGGGGACCGGGGCGTTCGAGCTGATCGCTCGCGGGGCGGTCACGGGCTAGTCGCGCCGGGGCGCCACCGTGGCGCCGCCGTTGATCGCCATCCGCTGGGCGGCCTGCTCGTTCTTGACCACGTGCATGACCGCGTTGATGAGCGCCAGGTGCGTGAACGCCTGCGGGAAGTTGCCCATGTGCCGGCCGGAGCGCGGGTCGATCTCCTCGGCGTACAGCAGCAGCGGGCTGGCGTAGGAGAGCACCTTCTCGCACAGATCCCGGGCCCGGCGGTGCTCGCCGATCTCGGACAGCGCGGAGACCAGCCAGAACGAGCAGAGCGTGAACGTGCCTTCCTCGCCGGCCAGCCCGTCGTCGGTCTCGTCGGTCCGGTAGCGCAGCACCAGGCCGTCGCGGGTCAGCTCGTCCGCGATCGCCAGCACCGTGGCCCGGATTCGCGGATCGTCCGGCGGCAGGAACCGCAGCAGCGGCATCAGCAGCACCGAGGCGTCGAGCGCGGTGGTGCCGTAGTGCTGGCAGAACACCCCGCGGTCGTCGAGCGCGTGCGCGCAGATGTCGGCGTGGATCTCGTCCGCGGCCTTCTGCCATATCCGGGCGGTGTCGGCGTCCTCGCGCAGCCGGGCCATCCGGGCGCCGCGGTCGGCCGCCACCCAGCACAGCAGCTTCGACGAGGTGAAGTGCTGCGGCTCGCCGCGGATCTCCCAGATGCCGCAGTCCGGCTCGCGCCAGTGGTCGAGCGCGTGCTCGACCTGGCGCCTGGCCATCTGCCAGACCCGTTCGTCGAGCCGGTCCCTCGACCTGGTGTGCAGGTACAGGGAGTCCAGGACCACGCCCCAGACGTCGTGTTGCACCTGCTCGTGCGCGGCGTTGCCGACCCGCACCGGCCGGGCGCCCTGGTAGCCGTGCAGGTGCTCGAGAACGTGCTCGTCGATGTCGGAGCGGCCGTCGATGCCGTAGACGATGCGCAGGTTGCCCCCGTCGCGCTCGACCACATCGGTCAGGAACGCGAAGTAGTCGCTGGCCTCCCACTCGAAGCCGAGCGTGAACAAGCCCCAGAGCGCGAACGTCGCGTCCCTGATCCAGCTGTAGCGGTAGTCCCAGTTCCGCTCGCCGCGCGGCGACTCCGGCAGCGACGTGGTCGCGGCGGCGGCGATCGCGCCGGTCGGGGCGAACGTGAGGCCCTTCAGCGTCAGCGCGCTGCGGCTCAGGTACGGGCGCCAGCGGTGGTCGGGGAAGCTGCCCCGGGCCAGCCAGTGCTGCCAGTGATGGGAGGTCCAGGTCAGCCGCCGGTACGCCTCGTCGTAGTCCTTGGGCGGCTTGCGGCTGCCCCAGGACAGGGCGCAGTACCGGGTGTCGCCCTCGCGCAGCAGCGTGCGGGCCCGCGCGCTCGGCCCCTCCAGGCCGATCCGGATGTCCGAGGTCAGGGTCAGCGCCAGGTCGTCGCCCTCCGGCTGGATCACCGCCTGGTGGTAGCCCTGCTCGGTGTGCCGCCACCGGCCGCGGCGCCGCCCGTAGTCGAAGGCCGGCTCGCAGTCCAGGGTGAGCTGGACCGCGCCGCCGACGCAGTGCACCATCCGCAGCAGCGTGTGCTCGGCGTCGTAGTCGGTCGGCGGCCTCACGTGGGTGGTGCGCTCCGGATGGGAGTGCCGCCACGGTCCCATGACCAGGCAGTCGCGGACGATGATCCAGCCGTCGCCGAGGTTCCAGCTGGTCTCGAGCACCATGGTCCCGGGCAGGTACCGGCGGTCGGCCGGGACGGTCGCGTCCTCGGGGCCGAACCGGAACCAGCCGGCGTCCCGGTCGAGGATGGAGCCGAAGACGCTGGGGGAGTCGAGCCGGGGCAGGCACATCCACTCGATCGAGCCGCCCGGGGCGACGAGCGCGGTGACCTCGCAGTCGGACAAGAAGCCGTAGTCGGCGATGGGCGGGTACGGCGAGAACTCCCAGAGCGGGTCGCTGCGCTGGTCAAACAACCTGTCGGACGGTTGCGCGTCTAGCGGGCCCGTGTCATGGGCAGTCAACTGCATCACCCCTCTGGCGGCTCAGGCGGCCCAGGCGGCTCAGGCGGCGGGCGGCGAGGTCGTTGATCCAGTGTTACAGGTGCCGGTTACCCGGCGGCGCACCCGCGTATACCTGATCGGCGTCGGCCAGGCCAGGAACGCCCCGCCAAGCCATGATCTAGCGGGCAGGACCGATATAGCATCCGGAAATGGGACCTGAACCGGCGCAGCCGGCTGAACCGGAGGCGGGCGCGGTGGGTGAGGCCTCGCCGTCGTCGCGGGCACCGTATGACTTCGTGATCATCGGCGGCGGCTCGGCGGGCTGCGCCCTGGCCAGCCGGCTGTCGGCCGACCCGGCGCACCGGGTGCTCGTGCTCGAGGCCGGGCGCCCGGACTACCGGTGGGATGTCCTGATCCACATGCCGGCCGCGCTGACCATGCCGATCGGCAACCGGCTCTACGACTGGCGGTACGAATCCGAGCCGGAGCCGTTCCTGAACGGGCGGCGGATCTATCACGCCCGCGGCAAGCTGCTCGGCGGGTCGAGCAGCATCAACGGAATGATCTTCCAGCGCGGCAACCCGCTCGACTACGAGCGCTGGGCCGCCGACCCGGGCATGGCGGGCTGGGACTACGCCCACTGCCTGCCGTACTTCAAGCGGATGGAGAACTGCCTGGCCGGCGGCGATGAGTACCGGGGCACCTCGGGACCGCTGGTGCTGGAGCGCGGGCCGGCCACCAACCCGCTGTTCGCCGCGTTCTTCGCCGCCGTCACCCAGGCCGGGTATGCGCTCACCGACGACGTGAACGGGTACCGGCAGGAGGGGTTCGCGCCGTTCGACCGCAACGTGCACCGCGGCCGCCGGCTCAGCGCGGCCCGCGCCTACCTGCACCCGGTCATGCGGCGCCGGAACCTCACCGTCGCCTGCCGGGCGCTCGTGACGAAGATCATCTTCCAGGGGAACCGGGCGGCCGGGGTCGAGTTCGTCCGGGGCGGCTCAACGCAGCGGGTGCGGGCGGGCGAGATCATCTTGTGCGGCGGCGCGATCAACTCGCCGCAGCTGTTGCAACTGTCCGGGGTGGGCCCGGCGGGCGCGCTGCGCGAGCTCGGCATCGACGTGGTCGCCGACCGGCCCGGGGTGGGCGAGAACCTGCAGGACCACCTCGAGGTCTACGTCCAGTACGCCTCCAAGCGGCCGGTCTCGGTGGCGCCCGCGCTGAAGTGGCGCAACCGGCCGATCGTCGGCGCGCGGTGGCTGTTCCTGCGCAGCGGGCCCGGCGCGACCAACCACTTCGAGGGCGGCGGGTTCGCCCGCAGCAACGACGAGGTCGCGTACCCGAACCTGATGTTCCACTTCCTGCCGATCGCGATCCGCTATGACGGCTCCTCGCCGGCCGGCGGCCACGGGTACCAGGTGCACATCGGCCCGATGTACTCCGACTCCCGGGGGTCGGTGCGGATCACCTCGACCGACCCGTCGGTGCACCCCGCGCTGCGGTTCAACTACCTGTCGAGCCCGACCGACCGCCGGGAGTGGGTGGAGGCGATCGGCGTGGCGCGCCGGATCCTCAGCCAGCCCGCGTTCGACGACTACAACGGCGGCGAGCTGTCGCCGGGACCGGAGGTCGTGACCGACGAGCAGATCCTCGACTGGGTCCGGCACGACGCGGAGACCGCGCTGCACCCGTCCTGCACCTGCAAGATGGGCACCGGCGAGGGTTCGGTGGTGGACCCGGCCACGATGCGGGTGCACGGGCTCGACGGGCTGCGGGTGGTGGACGCGTCGGTGATGCCCTACGTCACCAACGGCAACATCTACGCCCCGGTGATGATGATCGCCGAGAAGTCGGCCGACCTGATCCTGGGCAACACGCCGCTGTCCCCGTCGACGGCCTCGTTCTATCGTCACCAGCGCGGCGAAGCGGGCGGTTAGCGCCCGGAGCGGATGCTCAGTGCCGAATGATGCTCGGTGCCGAATCTCATGCAAACTGGTCGGGTGCCTCATCTAGACATCCCCGACGCAAGGGACCCGCGCGGGCTGCGCGCCGACGCCCCGCTGCTCGACGCCTGGCTGACGATCACCGAGCAGGCCGAGGCGGGCCGGCTCACGCCCATGATCACGCCCGGGCACAAGCAGCGCCGCGACCTGGCCGGCGCGGTCGTGGCCGGTGACGCGCCGCTGTACGGCGCGCTGGACACGATCAAGCACGCCGATGCGCTGCGCGCCGAGGGCGAGGCCCGGGCCGCGCGGCTGTGGGGCGCGGACTGGTGCCGGTTCTCGGTGGCCGGGTCGACGCACGGGAACCAGGCCCTGGCGCTGGCCGTGGGCTCGCCCGGGCAGGAGGTCATCATCACCCGGATCCTGCACCGGTCGCTGTTGCTCGGGCTGGTGCTGGCCGGGCTGCGCCCGGTGTGGGTGCGCCCGGAGATGGACCCGGCGTCCGGGCTGCCCACGGCGGTCGCGGTGGACACGGTGCGGGCCGCGCTGGCCGTCCACCCGAACGCCTGCGGGGTGTTCCTCGGCGACCCGTCCTACGTGGGCACGATCGGCGACCTGGCCGGCCACGCCGCGGTCGCCCACGAGGCCGGGGTGCCGCTGATCGTCGACGCCGCCTGGGCAGCGCACTTCGGGTTCCACCCCGACCTGCCGGCGCACGCGCTCGCGGCGGGCGCCGACGCGATGGTGACCAGCGCGCACAAGGCGCTGCCTGCCTACACCCAGGGCGCGCTGGTGCTGGCCCGGACGCAGCGGCTGGACCCGGCCCGGCTGGACCGGGCGTTCGAGGCCACCCACACCACCAGCCCGGCCGGCTCGATCATGGCCAGCATCGACGGCGCCCGGGCCCTGCTGGCCCGCGACGGCAAGGACCTGTGCGCGCGGCTGCTGCGCGGCGTGGCCGCGGCCCGGCACCGGCTGCGCCAGGTCCCCGGGCTCGACGTGCTCGACGGTCCCGGCGTGGAGCCGACCAAGCTGGTCGTCCTGCTGGCCGGGACCGGCGCGCACGGAAAGGCGGTGGAGGCCGACCTGATCGCGGCCGGGATGCCAGTGGAGATGGCCGACCGCGACACGCTGGTGCCGATCGTGGCCATCGCCGACGACGAGGAGCAGCTCGCGGCGTTCGCCGACAGGCTCGCCGCCCTGATCGAGCGGCACCGCGCGGCGCCGCGGCACCCGGTGGCCACGGCGGCCTGGACGGTTGAGCCGCAGACGGTCCTGGCGCCGCGCGAGGCGTTCTTCGCCCGGAACGAGACCGTGTCGGCCGACGCCGCGGTCGGCCGGATCTCCGCGGAGCTGGTCGCGCCGTACCCGCCGGGCGTGCCGGTGCTCGCGCCCGGCGA